>Ga0184633_10000431_pt1 | contig 15136 bp, 20 predicted proteins | sample PLM31_170_b1_FD_133156 | JGI IMG/M metagenome (GOLD analysis project Ga0184633, IMG submission 133156) | Groundwater sediment microbial communities from an aquifer in East River, Colorado, USA - PLM3-1_170_b1 | ecosystem: Environmental > Terrestrial > Soil > Riparian zone | place: USA: East...
ATGCGGCGTGCACGGTGACGGCCGCGTTCGCGACGGCCGCCGCGTTCCGGAAGACGATCGAGGTCACGAGCGGCCCGATCCGCGCGCGCTCCGTGACCTGCGCGAGCGTCGTCAGGCAGATCCACGCGTCGAGCCAGCGCTCCGACATGTCGCGCGGATGGGCGAGCGCGTCCGCGACATAGATCGAGTCGAAGCCGAGGCCCTCAAGGTAGCGCCAGCGGGCGACGACCTCGTCCCAGGGCTCGTTCGGCACGGTGAGGACGCCGAACCTCATCGCGCCGAGTATCAACGAGAACGATCTACGCGCGAAACGTCCCCGCCTTCACACCGTCACGCGCGCGACGCGAACCCGCATCGCGAGACCGAAACCGCGACCTCTCGTGCCCCCTCAACCGGCACCGTTACCGAAGGCCCCACCGATCCGAGCAGTAAGGCGCGCTTCCTACTCCTTCGCTCGCGATCTCCCAGGCCGCAATCCGGGCGTCGCACTTCCCGCAATCTGCGACATGCCAGGAATCCCGGCTTTGGCGCACCAGTGAGCGTCTGAGCAGTCGGTTTACGAAACGATTGGCGAAACTCGCCCCGTCTAGCGTTTGACGATGTTGTGGACCTCGAAGATCTCTGGGTCGCCGGAAAACTCGATTCCGACGTCGGCCAGTATGGGCATCAGCCGCTCACCAAATGCCTGCAGCTGCTCCCGAGAGTCCCAGATTTCGCTGACGCGCAGGTTTCCTTCCGAGCCGAAGAAAACGTGGTACTCGAGGCCGTCCGGAGGCCACGCTTCCGCCTCCTCAAGGCGCCGGACGCTTTCGTCGTACTTCTCGGTCGTCAGGTTTGTGGGGTTGAAGCGGACAACGATGCTCATGTCGCGATCCTCCATACTCGGGGTCGAGCAGACCCTATCCGCGATTCGCTAGGCGAAGCGCGGTGACTACGCTGCAAGCCGAACAGCTCGCGCTAGGGCGTGTCGCTCTCCGGCTCTTCGGCGACAACAGGCGGCTCCAGCCCTGCGCCGTTCAGAAGCACCGCTTAACCTGCGCGATCAAACCGAGGTTGGAATCGTGGACGCCGACAGGGCAGACACATACCGCTTTGCCAGCTTGCAGACCATTGTGTAGGCCGGGTCGAAGACATTGCCCAGGTCGTACTGCACACACTGGCCCAGAAGGATGCTCGCGCTGCGGCAGTCCAGACCGTAGTCCGCTTCGAGCCACGAGAGCATCTCCGTGGTCGCGTGCTGGACGCACTGGTCGAGAGGCCGTGCATTCCCGACGGTGAAGATGCAGTCCTCGTCTTCTCCACGCGGCCAGCCGATCTGCTTGTCTTTCAAGACGTGCACCGTGACCCGCACGTCCATCGAGACCTCGATGCCGGTCCCGACGATCTCTCCGTCGCCCTGGACGGCGTGCCCGTCGCCGAGATGGAGCAAAGCGCCCTCCACGGACACCGGGAAGTAGGCGGTCACGCCTTCGCGAAAGCCGGGGTAGTCCATGTTGCCGCCGTGCTCGGCTGAGGTGGCGGTCGAGATCGCCTGTCCACCGCCCGGCGCCACGCCGAAGCAGCCGAGCATCGGATCCAGCGGGAGCACTAACTTGCCCAGCTTTGTGTCCGGCGAGACCAAAGTCGCCGTTCCCGCCTTCTGATCAATCCGCCACTCCGCGCCTTGGCGCTCCGGCAGCTTGTTCACGTACGCGGGATCGACCACGTTCGGCGCAATCACGGTCCCGGAGTAGGCTCGCGCGCAGTTTGGCTCGAGACGGTCGAGGCGGACGGCGAGCGTGTCCCCTGGGGCTGCCCCCTCGACGTAGAACGGCCCCGTCTGCGGATTACCGCCTGGGGTCACCTGCTCGCCGGCGGGCATCCTTGCCCCCGGCGTCGACTGTTGTCGTGATGATCGTGTCGCCGTCGGCGACGCGCAGGACCGGGTCGTGCGCTCCAATGACCGTGTGGTAGTGGGCCGGTTCAAAACTGTGGATCGCCATTTCGGGGCGGCGGGCACGATACTTCTTGGAGCTGGATCGCGTGAGCGAGCAGTGCTTGTCGCCGGAGAGCCGAAAAGCGACACCGGGCCTGAGCCCCGTCCGTAGAGCGGATTTAGAGCGCGAGCACCTGCCACGCGAGGGGAAGATCAGTCCGGGCGCAGACGGCAGCGTGGACCTTGAATCCGTAGAAGCCGCCACCCTTGCGCGTGCTGATCGCGGAGCGGTGCCCCCAAGAGGCGTCCGGGTCGGAGAAGTGCTCGCGTTCGGGACCGTTCTTCGAGAGGTAGCGCTGCCCATTCGCGAAGGCGGGCAGGTCGGAGGCGTCGATAGCCACGTCGCGGCCGTAGCCGGGAAGCTCGGCGCGGAGGGACGCGGCGATGCGATCGAGGCAGGCGTCGAGCAGCGGCTTGTGCTGCCGGAGCTTCGCGGCGAAGCGATAGCAGGCGTAGACGGAGGGGGAGCCGCCGAGAGCTTGGCGCAGCGCGTCGTGCTCGGCGATCAGCGCGACCGTCCGCGTCCAGGTTGGGATCGCGTAGAGGCTCTTAGCGAGGCAGGCTCCGACGAGGCAGCGGATCGGGTAGCCCTTCCTGCCCGTCCATCTCGTCGCCTCAAGCTCCGCGATCAGAGAGGCGATCTCGGGCGAATCGAGGAGCCCTGCGAGTTCATTGGCGACCGACTGTCGCGCTATCCTCTGACCGGACATGGAGCTTGTACCTCCGTGGCCCAGAGCCCCGGATGTTTCAGCATCGCGGGGCTCGCTTTTCGGGTGATTTCCAGGTCAAACTTTACAAGGCCGGTCGGACGGCATAGCCTCCGTTGGCCGCTTAGGATCGGAGATCGCCGTGGCTACTTCTGAGCAGACTTCACGAACGAACCTCACCGTTGAGATCGACGCGGACGACCTTGCGCTCGGCCGCTTTCAGCAGCTCGCGGGGTCCCTCTCGGGGCTGATCCGCGAGGTCGGCGAGAAGGTAGCCGAGGAGCACCGCGATCCGGTGCGATGGATCGTCTCGGACGTGCGGAAGGGCAGCATTGTGCTCGAACTCACGCCGCAGCGCAGCCGTGACGACGTGCCTCCCGAGCTGCCGGACCGGATCGCCGACGTGATCGCGTCCGGCATGGCGTTGATCGAGGAGCGCGCGGAGCGCCCACCGTTCTTCTCCGACAAGGCGCTCGAACAGGCGAGGGACCTCGCCAGCCCGGTAGGCGACGAGGTACGCGCCGTCCGCATCCGCCGCGAGCGGCCCGGCAGAACACCGGAGCGCGTCACGGTCACGAAGCGCCTTGCCGCGAATGTCGAGGAAATCATCGGCGGGCAGATCGAGAGCTTTGGGGCCGTCGAGGGGCGGCTGGAAGGGCTGATCGTGCATGGACGTCGCACGTTTTCCGTCTGGGAGGCGCTGACCGGCAGGCGCGTCGAGTGCAGCTTTGGCACTCGTATCCCGCTTGACGACGTGCTCGCCGCGTTCGGCAAGCGTGTAGCGGTGAGAGGGATCGTCCGCAGGCGCAAGACCGGCGAGAAGGTCAGCGTCGAGGCGAACGAGCTTCGCGTGTTCCCGGCCGAGGACGAGTTGCCGGGGCTGGACGATGTTCAGGGAATCATGCGCGGAGACCGGTGAGCGACCGCTACTGGGACACGGTTTGCTTCCTCGGTGTTCTGAACGAGGAGCAGGACAAGCTCTCCGCCTGCCGCGCCGTGATCGGGGAGGCGGAGCGCGGGAACGTCCGCATCGTGACTTCCGCCCTCACGATCGCGGAGGTTCTCTGGCCGAAGGGCCGCCCGCTCGTTCTACCGCGAGAGAAGGCCGAGATCGTCCAGCGGTTCTTTCAGCATGAGTGGATCGTTGTACGCGACATTGATCGCGTCGTCGCCGAGCGAGCGCGCGAACTCGTGTGGGACCACGATGCGCTGCGCCCGAAGGATGCGCTGCACGTCGCTACCGCGCTCGACGCGGCAGTTGGGCAGTTCGACACCTTCGACGGCGACCTCATCGCGCTCTCCGGCCAGATCGGGAACCCGCCGCTCGTTATCGGCAATCCGAACCTGCCGGAGCCGCTGTTTTGACCCTGCGGACGAACCTCGCCTACTACGGCGACAACCTCGACGTGCTCCGCCCACACGTGAAGGCCGAGACGCCGACTCTAGACAGGCAGCGCTGAGGCGGCTTTGATTGGCCGTGATGCGCGGACTTACCGTGGTCTTGGTCGTCGCGGCGGTCGCGACGGCCGTGCTGACCGCAGCGCTCATCCTTCGCCTACCGGCCCCTCCCGTGGCCGGTGACGACAACTTCGGGGCAGAAGCTCTCCACGGGGTCTACACGGAGCAGAACGCCGAAAAGCGCAATGAGTATCTCGCCGCTGGAGGGTTCGTCGTCGTGACGTTGCTCGGTGCGGCGGTCCTCATCGCACGGAGAAAGAAGTAGCCGTGCCGTCCCGCTCCGGTCGGCCCTACTTGCACGAAGAGATCGTGCGCATCATCCGATCTCGACGCAACCGGCCGGTGACGGCCGAGGAGATCGCCGATGCTGTCAACGCGGCCGGGAGATACGAGAAGCATGACGGCTCACTCATGAGGCCCAACCAGATCCACGCTCGGGTGAGTAAGCATCCCGATCTCTTCGAGCGGACGCCTGCGGGTATCCGCCTGCGTTGATGGGGTAAAACGTGCCCGATCTTGGGGTAGCCGCTCGCGCCGATAGACAGGAGTGCCGCATGGACAGACAGCTACAGCGTTTCGCTAGACCCTCCTAGGAGCCGCGGGCCGGTGTTTTTGTGCCGTTTTGCAGGACTTTTTCATCTTCGGATCTCACGCCCGAGGTCAGTCTCCGCACCTGAATGAGCCACCCCCTCAACGCTCGACCGAGACCCTCGCCGGCAGGCCGGAATCCGGCGGGGGCAGCCCGTCGTCTTCCCGCCAGATCGCGACAGCACACGTGACGCTGACTCGATCCTTTCGATCGCAAGCGAGGGCTCGAGCCACCGTTCAAGGGGACACTCCCGCACGCTGGAGCAGGCGACGGTTCTGGCCCGGCCACCCACTGGTCGTCTCTGGCATGGCCTCCAGCCTGGTGACGTTGGGCGGCGGCGCCTGTGATTGTCGACTTAGGTCGACGGGCGGAACGCGAGAAGTTCGGGTCCCTGCTCGCGCAGCCAATCGCGTTGTTGGCGCCAGTACGGGCGGTGGCGCTCGACGAGCGTCCAGAACCGCCGCGAATGGTCTGGTACGCGCAGGTGGCAGAGCTCATGCACGACCACGTAGTCGAGCACCTCCAGGGGCGCCAGCACCAGCCGCCAGTTGAAGGAGAGCGTGCCGCGCGCAGAGCACGAGCCCCAGAGTGTCCGCTGGCCTCCGATCCGGATCCGCTGATAGGAAACCCCGATCCGCACGGCCTCCTGCTCGGCCAGCGCCGACACGAGCTCCCGCGCGCTGATTCGCGCCTCGGACTCACTCACGGCGAGCTCTTCGAGTCCCAGTCGCGGCAGGTGGCGCCGCTGCTGCTTCTCGATCCACGGGCGCTTCTCCGCGAGCAGACGCTCGATCTCCGAGCGGCTCGTCCACCGCGGGACGGTCAGCCGGGCCGGCTTGCCCCACGGCACCTCCAGCCGCCACTGTCGCGCCCGCGACGACCGCCGCACCTCGACCGCGTCCATGTGCACGAGCGTAGCTTCGGATTCGGCGGGGTCTGGTCGTCGCGTCGCGTTCGACTCTGGTCGTGACCTCCGCATCGTTCTCAGCCGCAAGCGTCAGCGCCGAGTTCGCGAGCAATCGAGTTGGACTCCTTGTTGAGCGCGTCGTTCTTCGAGACGAGCTGCCGCACCTCGGCGAGGTCGTTGTCCCTCGCAGCGTCGACCAATTCGCCGAGTACGTCCCGCTGCTGGTCCGCGAGATCGACCAAGCGGTCTGCGCGATCGTCGATCTCGTCCGGGGCCTTCAGGGTTCCGACCTTGTCGGCGATCGCCTTCTCGAACGCGTCGAGGATCCGCGGGCCCTTATCGACAAGATCGGCGAGGGTGTGCGGCTCGCCGATCTCCTGCTCCCTCGAGCTGAAGTCCTCGCACATCGCGTTCAGCTTCGAGACGTACTCCTCCTTGCTGAGCTCTCGTGCGCCACCGGCGCAACCTGCGGCTAACCCCGCGAGGACCGCGTAGACGATCACGGCAGAACGATGACGGTCTCGCGGGTGCGCTGTCGAGATGGCCGCTCCGGGAACTGGCTAACTGAGCACCTGGGCGGGATTCTCCCCGATCTCGATCCGAAAACCTATGCCCCCGAGCGGATGAAACGCGACCCCGCGTATTCGCCATCCGCAGCGCCACGCGGCCAGCGCGTGTCCGCCCTCATGCACCAGAACCGAGCATGCGACGAGCCCGATGAGTACGACGAAGATCATCCCCCTCCTCCACAGCTACCACTCAATCCTACATCGGCCGGTGCGGAGACTTGGGGCCCGGCATCGTGGCTAGACGAGTCAGTACCTTCGTCGGGGGCGGTCACCCGAGCGCCGGGTTAGCCTCGTGGGCATCGAATGCGGGGCCGGGGGAAGGGTTGGGCGGCCCCAGCGCACCAGAAGACTCCCCGCAGCGCCCGGGCTATGGAAGTCTAGCCGGGAGCGCTTCCGCGTCGGCTCGTCTCGGCGCGCGTCGCTGTCGCGATGTGGCGGAACGGCGACACCCCGTCCCTCAGGTGTCCTCGCTCACCTTCAGGCTCGGGGCCGGGGTGCCACCTGTTTCGCGTTTAGCCCAGGGCTCCTGGCGGGTGCCCGGTGGGAACCGGAGCGGCAGCTCCAGGTCCGGGAACTCGCGCGCGACGAGTGCGCGCGTCTCCTCGACGAGTCGTCCCAGCTCGGCTGCGGCTGCGTCTGGCGCTAGACGGAAGAGTGATTCGAGCCGATCGGCGAGGTTTGGCGGCGCAAGCTCCATCTTTACGATGAAGGCGCGCATCCGCTTCAGCTCGAAGCGCGTGAAATAGAGCCGGTTCAGACCCGCGAGCACGGCGAGGAGGTTGAATGCGGCCTCGAGCAGCATGTCGAGGCGCCAGAGGTCGGCGTCCCGTGCGGCCATCGCCTCGCCGTGGTACCAGAGCGGGAAGAAGTCCCAGTGCCGCTCGACCATCGCGTGCCGCAGCGGCTCCGGGTACTCGCGCACACGCGTCCTCCAGCGCTCAATGAGCTCCTCGCCGTAGAGGGGCAGGCCCTCGAGCACCCCCGAGAGCACCTTCTGTAGTGGTGAGCCGGTCGCCTCGAGCCCGTCGAGCAGCTGGTCGAGCTGCCACTCGGCGCGCGCAACCCTGACGAAGGTGACCTCCGTTTTGACGCCGCATAGCTCGAACTCCTCGCCCAGGAAGTGCTCGGTCGGCTCTTCCCGCCTGAGCGGATTCGTTCCTCCGAGGGCTTCGCGGATCTCCCCAAGGATCTCCTCCCTCGGCAACTCGTCGACGTACAGGAGCAGGTCGAGATCGGAGTAGAGGTCGGCGTCGCCGCGGCCGGCCGAGCCGACAAGCAACGCAGCCCGAAGCGGCACGCGTTCGAGCGCGGCGTCGACGATTCGCCGCGCAAGCTCGCGAAGGTGCTTGTTCGCATCGTGCATCTGGGCGATCGTAAGGTCCGCTTGGGTCTGGGGATCAGGCCAGCCACACGGCCGACGGGACTAGCGCCGCGCCGGGCGCCGCATCCTCCTCGACCGGACGACCTCCGTCGACGCCCGCATGGAGGCCTGTGAGACGCTCCGAGTTCTGCTCGGGGCCGACCGTCCGAGGTCGCCAAACCGTAGCCCGTTGGCATCAGCGCCATCCCGGGAACGTGTCGCGCTCCCGCCAAGGGACGACAGCAGTCGGGATACCCGCATGGGGGCTGGTCCGTCCGGATGGGGCACGAGAGTCTGGAGAGCCGGTGATCAGTCTTGATCCAGCGACCGTAGTCGAGCTCCCTGTTGATCAGCTCGGACTCGTTGTCTTGGCCGACTTCCTTGCCACGGGAGGTTGGAACGAGCGCAACTACATTCTGGAGGCGCAGCAGAACGCGGGCTACCGCCGCGAGGCGTCGCGAGCGATTGCCGAGGCTTTCGCATGGCTCAAGGCTCGCGGGCTGACGGCGCCCGACCCCGATCAATCATCAGCCGACGCGATCTTCGTTACCAGAATCGGCCGGAAGGTGGTTGAGGAAGGCCCCGAGGCGTTCTACGCGACGGAGCGTCTTCAGCGTGGGCTGCACCCGCTGATCGAGAAGAAGGCACGCCCGCAATTCCTGATTGGGGAGTACGAGCAGGGCGTCTTCGGGGCGATGAAGGCTGTCGAAGTGCGCGTGCGGAAACTCGGAGGACTCGGGGACGACGTCATCGGAGTCGACTTGATGAACCAGGCGTTCGGCCGTTCCGGGCCGCTCACTGATCCCTCCGCAGACAAGGGCGAGCAAGAGGGTACGCGGGCGCTGTTCGCGGGCGCATATGCCGTCTTCCGCAACCCAGCCGGTCACCGTGAAGTCAACTACGACGACGTCGCCGAAGCGGCGGAAGCTGTCCAGACGGCCAGCCTGCTGATGCGAATTCTCGATCGCGTTGAGACGCGCCTTCGGTCTGGCGGGTCTTGAGATCTGCCTGAACGCGTCCGCCAAAGCAGGACCGAGCGCGGCAAGGGCGTGTGGCATGAGCGGTGGCTTCCGAACCGCTTCCAGCTCCCCGCGCGGACAGACATCTCCGTATCGCCGTTCGGCTCTTCCGCGACAACGAGAACCGGGCTGCGCCCCAGCCGGTGGGGGTGTCACGACGTGTTGCGCTCGCCCTAGAGAATTGGCTGAGGCGCCTACCTGGATGGGGCCGAGGGGCATCAGAGTCCACGGGTGACCTCGCCGAAGCCTTCGCCTCTCCGGCGCGTGAGTAGGTTCACGAGAAACCGCACCTGGCTCGCTGTGCGGAGCGCCGAGGTTCGCGGCCGCTGAACTTTACTCGGACGAGGGATTTACCTTGAGGGCGGTCGGGACCACAAGGTGATAGTCACAGCACTGCGGGTCAAGGGGGAAGGGATGGCTGCGGCTCAGTTCGAGGCACTCGAAGTGTCCGAGGTGGACGTGGTAAGGCGTTGGCGATTCGATGAGCTGGTTCGCGCCGGCTACGACGATGAGGACGCGATAGAGCTCGCTTTCCACCTCGATGTCGACCTGCATTTGGCGACGAATCTCGTACGCCGGGGATGCCCGAGCAGCACAGCCGTCCGGATCGCGCTGTAAGCACGGCCGGTCGATAGGTTCTCCGCGGCGTTTCCGGAGAGGGAGTCGGGACAGGGAGGTGGGAGTCTCGCTCGCGGGCTAGGCTGACCGCGTGGAAGACGGGAAGACGGCTGACGCCGACGACCGTCCGCCGATCTGCCCAGCCTGCGGCGTCACGATGGGCATCACCCTCGAGGAGGACGGGTCGACGCGATACGTCTGTCTCGAGTGCGGCTTCTCCGACGATCCGTCGAAGGGTTTGCGAGGCGAGCGTCCGACCCTGAGCTCGCCGTAGCAGTCCTCGCCGGCCGCGGTCAACCTAAGTCTCTCGATCTCGCTCTTCGCGCGTCCTTCCCGCGCGGCTGCTCGGTAGCTGGGTGCGAGGAGCGCGGTCGCGAGCAGCTCCCAGACGCGGTCGACCGCGTACCCTGTGCCGATGCCCCGCGCGCCGGGCCGAGGTCTCTGTCGCGTTTCCAACAAAGAACGACGCGGCCATTCATCGAGGAGATCTGCAGTACGGGTAGATAACGCGCGCCGCGGCGCTCTTGGAGATTGGGGCGTTCGAGCTAGGCGGCGGGTTGCAGGTTCGCCAGATCCACCGCCTTAAACTCCGGCACCGGCAGTATCGCCTCGGAGCCGTGCCAGCGCAGGACGAGCCGGTGACCGTGGGAGCGGGGAAACACGAGCACCTCCGCGATGACCCGGCGGTAGAAGCGGCGCCGATCCTCGACGTCGAACTCCTCGATCGTCATTGCTCGGGCGTCTGTCGGCTCGGGCGGCGGAAGCTCTTGAAGCGCCCGTCGCGCCTCCGCGAGCTGCTGATGGCGGACGCGCAGCCCGGCCGTGTAGTCCGCTATGCCGAGCGTCTGCTGTAGCTCGACGCTGTCGCGGTACTCGGCGAGCGCGGCCTGCTTCTGCGTGACCTCGTCGAGCGCGTCGCCGTAGCGGTTGTCGCCTTCGATCACGGCGCCCACGTACGGGTTGCGTGCCGCGATGGCGAGGTCGAGCTGGTGGAGCACCGCGGGCTCGAGCTTGTGCGTCGCGATCGAGACGGAGCCGCAGCCGGCGCGCGTGCATGCGTAGGTGAGCTTGTCGCGCTGCTTGCCGTAGGCGAGGACGTGTAGCGTCGCGCCGCAGGATCCGCACCGTGGGAGCCCTTTGAGGTTGACCTGCGCCCCGAGGCCGCGACGGATCGGCGCGCGGCCCTTGACGGCGTTCGCGGCCTCCCACTCCGTCTGGGTGACTAGGGATGGGTGGTTGTCGCGGAGCACCTTCGGCTCGCCGCGGCGCTCCTTGACAGGAATGCGCTGCTCGCCCAGATAGGCGCGGTTCATCACCACGCGCCGTACACCGGAGCGAGTGAGCCGCTTGCGCTCGCGCATACGCGTCCGCGTGACGGTTACAGTGACCTCCGGCAGCGACGCGGCGATCTCGGAGAAACCCTCACCCGGTGCGCGGCGGCGGAAGATCTCCCGCACCACGTCGGCGTCGTCGTTGGGCACCAAGCGGCCATCGTCGTCACGGTCGTAGCCGACTGGTACAGACGAGCACCACACGCCGCGCGCCGCGGCGTTGTCCTTGCCCACGATCCGCCGCAGGCGGTTGCGCTCGCGCTCTGCCTGACCCACGGCCATGAGCATGTTGAAGACCATCTGGCCCTCGGGCGTGAGGTTCTTGGAGTCGAAGCCCGTCCACGTGGCCACGAGCCGCGCGCGGCAGTCCGTGAGCCGCGCGAGCGCCGCGCCGCCGGCAACGACGTCGCGCGCGAAGCGCTTCTCGTCCCGGACGATGATCCCGACGAGCTCGCCCCGCTCGCACCTTTCGATGAGGCGGCCCAGCTTGCGGTCGTCGGCGGCGAGCGCGCCCGATGCGACCTCGGTCACGACCTCGGCGACGTGGACGCCGTTGCGCTCGGCCCACTCCCGCGCGTACGCCTCCTGCTCGGCCGGATCCGACGACAGGCCATTGCCGTCCTGTTCGCTGGCCCGGCAGTAGACCGCGAAACTGCTTCCCATGATGCTCCTCCCTGCTCGGGACCGCCTCGTTCGGTTCGTCACGCCTCAGAGTAGCGATAATATTCTGTTTGTACAGACCTTGGAGCAAGCGAGCCACGGCGGCGAGTACGCCGCGGCTGTTGAGGCGGGCGCGGTTACGCGGGCCGACGTCACCGAGCTCGGCACGGTGCTCACCGGGAAGGCCGAGGGTCGCCAGCGCGCCGAGGAGGTCACGCTCTTCGACTCGACCGGCCTGGCCATCCAGGACCTCGCGATCGCGAAGGTCGCCTACGCGAAGGCCGGCGACCTCGACCTGCCCACGCTCACCCTGTAGGGGCGAGGCTCGGCTCGCCAGGATCCCAGAGGCGCGCGGGCTCGAAGAGGTTGAGAAGCGGGTCACGATCGCCGAGGATCGCGCGGGCGACGAGCCGTCCGCACGCAAACCCGAGGACGTTGCCGTGACCCGAGTACCCGCCCGCGACCCAGAGGTCGGTCTCACCCGGGACCCGCCCGACGACCGGGACGAAGTCGAACACCATCCCGAAGATGCCCGCCCAGCGATAGTCGACGCGGAGCGGTCGTCCGACGAGCGAGGCGACGAACGCCTCGAGGGCGCCCTGCACCGCAGGGGTCGTCACCTCGTCGGCGGTGAACTCGTCCTGGAGCGTCACGTCACGGAACCCCCCTGCGACGATGCGATCGTCCGGGGTCTGGTGCCAGTAGTCGAAGCCGTGCCGACCGTAATGCGGAATCTCGAACAGACGCTCGGCGACGGGCTCGGTGGCGATCACCTGACCTCGCGTCGGAACGATCAGCCCTTCGAGCTCACCGAGGAGCCCGCTCGGGTACCCGTCCGTGGCCACGACGACTGTCTCGGCCCCGGTCTCCTCGGGGGAGCCAATCCGTGTGTGCTCGTGGATCTCGACCCCGGCCGCCGCCGCGCGTGCCGCCAGGCCACGCACGAGCCGTGCGGGCTGAAGAACGCCGTCGGGCGGATGGAAGATCGCTGCCGCGTATCGGCCGACGAGCGGCGGGGAAAGCTCCTCGCGCCACTCGACCGCGAAGTCGTCCTCACGCAGCGCCTCGTACTCGGCCTCGAGCTCAACCCGCTCCTCTTCGTCCGTGGCCAGCCGCAGGCTGCCGGTCGGACGAAACGCATCTCCCGCGAGCTCGGCGAGGTCGACGAGGGCCTGCTCCGTCCAGCGCCACAGCGCAGCGGTGTGGTCGCCGCCGATCGAGTCGACCAGCACGGGATAGGGAGCGGCACCTCCGCGAAGGGCGAAGCCTCCGTTCCGGCCGCTGGCTCCACCGGCGATCTCGCGCGCGTCGTAGAGGCGGACGCGCAATCCGGCCTCCGCGAGAGCGAGAGCGCACGAGCAGCCTGTCATCCCCCCGCCGACGATCGCGACGTCGGGCGAGCCCTTCAGCCACACCGAAGGCAGGGGCTCGTGCGGCTCGGCGAGCCAGTAGGAGGTGGTGCCCATCGAACGGCGATCCTAGTGCTCTCTAGACGGAGGCTCGATACACCCCGTCCTCGAGCTCGATCTGCCGCGCCAGCTCGAGCTCCATCAGCGCAGACGACGCCTGCGCCGGATCGATTCCGGAGACGCGCATGAGCTCGTCCGCGGTCAGCGCACCGTCCCGGAGCCGCGCGAGCAGCGCCTGCGCAGTCTCACCGAGCGACGCCGGCTTCGGCAGCAAGGGAGCGAGGTCGAAGAGCTCGAGATGTCGCCGGCACACGTCACCGGCGTGGCGCCCAGGCGGAGGAGCGCGTTCGTGCCATCTGACAGAGCGCTCGTGCTCTCACCCATTGTTTGCCTCCGCGCTGTTCGAGCCGATCCGCCTGGGTTAGACCCACACGAACAGTTACGTACAGATCAGCGGATTGGCACGCCGACATCGAGTAGTAGCTGGCGGTAGACAGCTAGGCGCCGGGCAGCGACCAACGGCGTCGAGTTGCGGCTGCGCGGGTTCGAGCCGACGAAGCGTTCGAGCACGTCGGGGACGCGGTCTCCGTCGGTGTCGGGGCCAACCCGGCGGACTCGAGGGTCGAGCTCGAGTCGGGCGATCTGCGTGCCGCGCAGTTCCCGCACGATGATCGCGCGCCAACGCTCGAGTTGCGCCGCGGGGCGCCATGGATGGCTGTCGCGGCGGCCGGGCATCGAGCCGAACCTCAGCTCCACCTCGTTGCTATAGCCGTCTCCATCCGAGTCCCTCGCGAGGAGTGCCGGCCATCGCGCGGCGTCCTTCTTTAGTCGCAGGGGTACGTCGTAGATGCTTCCGTAGGCTGGCGCGACCTTTTGGAAGAGAACGTCGCGGTAGGCGACGCCGAACCTGTTGAAGACGACCGGTCGCTGGGCCCAGGTCGCGTCGACGATGTTCATCGTGCTCGGCCGGACGTTGTGGCACATCGTGCAGGTGGAGCGCCGTGACGAGAGTCCCCAGACGTCGTTGAGCGCCTGCAGGGGAGGGTCGCGCCGCCACCGCCGACCTCCGTAACCGGCCCTGGCGCTGTCGTGTTGACCCTCGCGGCAGCGACTGCGGTTGCGAGAGCGAACGCCGTGACGGCTCCGCCGAGGGCAACCCAGGTGGTTCGGCGCCGGAAGCGCATCTTCTTCTCGCAGCTCAATGACCCTCCTTCGGCCCGCGACGGCTGCGTTTGGAGTATCACAGGACACGATAGTGCGGCAAAGGCCGAACAGCCCGAACATTCCTGCGCACGTGACGTTTGTGCCCGGGGAGGGCCTGCTCCGTGCTCTAACCCGGTTGTTTGCCGCGCTGCTCGGGCCAGTCCGGCTCCGACGGCTGGGCGAGGCCCCCGCTAGATACCGGCGGCTGGACTAAAGCGGTTGGCCCCGACGCTGACGCCGGGGCCAACCCAGGAGACTCAACTACTTTTGGCGATCCTTAGTTAGTTCCGCCCTTGCACAGTCCTAGCGTGCCTGGGGCGCCTTGCGGAAGGCCGTAGTACTTCCAGGAGTCCGCCGCGGTCTGAACCTGCGACGCGTTCTGACCTTCAGACGAGTCGAGGTCATTCAGCCCACTGAAGGCGCAGGCCGAGTTCGCGTGCTCCGGAGCCGCGGTTTCGTTGGTGTTATTCGCAGTGCCCGGAGGACCCTTCACCTCACCTGCGAGCGCCCCACTGGCTGAGACACCCACAAGGGCGGCTGCACAAACCGCGATCGGGAAGAATCGCTTCTTGCCCATTTCCTCTCCCCTCTGTGTTCGACGCCGTATTGACGCCAGCCGGAAAGTACTCCGATGGGCCTTTGTCGTCAACGGTTCCTGACGAGCGATTCCTCGTCCTCTCACCCCTTGTTTGCGGCGGCGCTGTTCGAGCCGATCAGACTCAGTAGCTGACGACCGTGCCGCGCCTACCTCCGCAGCCCGGCGGCTTCGAGGGTTTCCCGATTCGGGGTCTGGGGCTAGGCGTCGTGCTGCCGGACGAACTCCGCCGCCTTGGGCCTACCTTGCACCCCGCCTTCTTGAAAGATCGCCGGAACCTCGGGGTCGGAGATGAAGCTCTGCCAGCCCTCCTCATCCCAGTCGAAGATCGCCCAGACCCTGTCCTCCTCGTTGGGATCGCGGAAGACGTGCGCACCCTTGGACCCGTGCTGCCTTCGCTTCTCAGCGCCTTTGGTTGAAAAGGCATTCCAGAAGCGGTCGAAATCCTCGATCTTCGCTGTTGCCAGGATCAACTCTGTCCTCCTCTGTCGGAAGTGTCACGCGACATAGCCCGCGGAGTATCGCGCACTGCATGTCCTCGTGCTGATCCAGCCAGTGGACGCTCCACCTGTCGCGGGACGAGTCGCCGACGGTCGTCCCGGTCGGAGGCATCCTCGATCTCGCCCCCATTGTTTGCCTCCGCGCTCTTCGAGCCGATCCCGTTGGGAGCCTCGTCGGCGTGAGCGCGAGGAGTGCCGGATTCTATTCGGCCGGCAAGTGTTCCGCAGGAACGAGC
>Ga0184633_10000433_pt1 | contig 15107 bp, 16 predicted proteins | sample PLM31_170_b1_FD_133156 | JGI IMG/M metagenome (GOLD analysis project Ga0184633, IMG submission 133156) | Groundwater sediment microbial communities from an aquifer in East River, Colorado, USA - PLM3-1_170_b1 | ecosystem: Environmental > Terrestrial > Soil > Riparian zone | place: USA: East...
AGATGGCGAGCAACTCTACCGTCTCCCTCCCTTCATTGCGCAACGCATGTTCCAGGCCAATCGGGATGGCGACGACTTGCCCGGCGTTGAACGGCACATCGGTGTCGCCCAGCGTCAAGATGCTTTTGCCCGCCAGGAGGTACACCGTCTCTACCTGCTTTGGATGATCGTGTCGCCCGACCACCCTACCCGGCGGCACCCGCACCAAGCTCACGGTCGCCAGCGCGTTATCGGCGGAGGTCAGCAGAGATTTCATCAGGAGGCCGGGGAAGCGGGGATGGGCTTTCCACTCGCCCGTGGCCGTATCCGCGATTCGAGCCGGGAGTTCCGCCTCGACCATGCTCAGTCCTTCACCGCGCCGAGCGTGAGGCCTTGCACCAGATTGCGTTGCACGGCCAACACGAAGAAAATTGCCGGGATCATCATCAACACCGAGAGCGCCGCCATGCCGCGCCAGTCAATGGTGAACTGGCCGGTGAAATCGAAGAGGCCGACCGGCGCGGTTTTGGAGGCAATGGTGCGGGTGAGGACCACGGCGAGTTGAAATTCGTTCCACGCGGCCAGGAAGGCGAAGATAGAGCTGGCGGCCAAACCGGGGAGGGCCAGCGGCAAGCTGATCTGGGTGAAGGCTTGCCAATCGGAACAGCCATCAATGTAGGCCGCCTCGGTCAACTCGCGCGGAATCTCGCGGAAGAAGCCGTCCATCAACCAGACAGTAAACGGCACATTCACCGCCACATATACCAGCCCCAGCCCCCACAACTTGTCGGCTAGGCCCAGCTGCGCAAACAACAAGAACAACGGCAAGCTGAGAGCGATGCCCGGCACGGCGCGCGACAGCATAATGCCCAGAAAGAGCGTGTTGCGGCCCCGAAATCGAAAGCGCGAAAAAGCATAGCCCGCCATCGTCCCCAGCATGAGCGAGACGATGGTGCTGCCCACGCCGACGATGATGGAGTTGCGGAAGTACAATTGAAACGGCACTGAGCCGGTGGCCGTCGTCGCCTGTCCGAACAACGGCTTGAAGCCTTCCAGCGTCAGTGCGCGTGGGAGCCACACGGGCGGCGTGGCGTTGATCTCGATGGGGTTGCGCACCGACGTCAACACGATCCATACAGCCGGGAGGGCCATGAGGATGAGAAGCCCCCAGACGAACACATCCAGCACGAGTGAGCCGATGTGCCGTTGCCAGTAAGCCGCCGTACGGCGTGGAGCAGTCGGGGATCCGGCCATAGGCGCCTCACTCGACAAGTCGGGCTTTCAACAACTGCCGGAACAGGTACAAGGTAAAGCCGATAGTGACGATGATTGTGATGTAAGACATCGCGCTGCCCAACGCAAATTTTGCGTCCAAAATCGCTGTGCGCTGCACGTACGTCCACAGCAATTCGGTGCGGTGGGCCGGGCCGCCGCCGGTCATGATGGAGACGATGTCGAAACCCCGCGCCACGTCGAGCGAGCGGATCGTCATGGCAATGGTGATGAACGGTGCCAGGAGGGGGAAGGTGATGTGGACAAACTTCTGCCAACCGCTCGCCCCGTCCACCTCGGCGGCCTCGTAGAGTTCACGCGGCAGGGAGAGCGTGCCCGCCAGGAGGATGATCGTCATGACGGGCGTGTTCATCCAGATGTCAGCGACCGCAATGGCGAACATGGCGGTAGCGCGTCCCACCAGCCAGGGAATGCCCTGCGAGATAAGGCCGAGTGACTTCAGGATGTTATTGACCAGCCCGGCCTGGTCATTGAAGAACCAGCGGAACTGGAAGCCGACCAGCACCGGGGCGAACATCATCGGGATCATCAACAGGGTGCGCAGGATGGATTGCCCGCGAACCGTGCGGGCCAACAATTGCGAGAGGAACAAGCCAAATAAGAATTCCAGATTGACGGTGACGAACAGAAACAACAGGGTGTTGCCAAACGCCAGCCAGAAGACATCGTTGTCGAGTAGGCGGAGATAGTTGCGCAGGCCGACCCAGTTCGGTATGGGCTTGAGCAAGGTGTAGGACGTAAACGACAAATAGAATGAGTAGAGCAGAGGAAAGACGACGACAGACACGATGACCAGCACGGACGGCCCGATCATCATCGAGAGGAATGGGACGGGCGTGCGCTGTGCATAGTGCTGCGCGGGCTGGACTGCGGCGGCGGAGGGAGCGTGGGCGGTTTGAGTGACTTCCATAGTCGTAAAAGGCTGGCAAGCCCCGGCAGAGATCACGCCGGAGTCAAGGCTTCAGCCGTATCGCGCCGACCGACCGAAGCCTCGACTTCGTTGTGGCAGTGCACTTACTTGTTGTAGTAGCCGGCTTCCTCCATCAACTTGAACGTCTCTTCTGCGGCCTGATCCAAGCCTTCCTTTGACTCAACGTCACCCAGGATGATGGCCTGCAGTTTGGGGTAGAAGATGTTGGAGAAGGGGATCCACTCCGCGATGAGCGGCGGGGTGAAGAAGTCGTTGGCAATCGCCGTCTGCGCGATTTCCAGCCGCTCCTTGTCCAGCAGATTGGGAGACTGGGCGGCGTCGGCGATCAGGCGCTTCCACACCGAGTCACGCACGGGCAGAAACCCGAGTTGGGCCTCTTCGTACATGATCTTCTCGGAGGTGAGGAACTTGATCAGCGCGGCGGCGGCTTCCTTGTTCTGGCTGGTCTTGGTGATGCTGAAGGCATGCGCGCCGGCCCATCCGCTGTGAATGCTGCCGGAGAGGCCGACCGGCTGGCGCACCAGATCAAACTTCCCGGCCACCTTGCAGTTCTTCGGATCCTGGAAATACGAATACCAGCCGAACCACTCGTTGTGCACAGCAATGTTGCCCTGGCAGAAGTTGTTGGCGACGCCATCCCACAGCAGGCTGGTCGTGTCCGCCGGGACGAGTTTGTTCTTGTATAGGTCGCGGAAGAACTCGGCCGTGGTCACGCCGATCTCATTGTTGAAGATCGGCTTCCAGTTTTCGTCGAAGAAGTTGCCGCCGTTGGCCTTGAGAATTTCGTAGAACCGGCCCGTCAGCGCCTCTTCCTTTCCAGCAAACTCCGTGCCGTACAGGCCGGGCAGTTTGCCGGTGAAGAACTCGGACTGATCGTAGACTTCCTTCCATGTCGCCGGGGGTTTCAAGTCGTAGCCGTACTTGGCTTTGAAGTCGGCCTGATTCTTCGGGTCTTCGAACAGGTCCGTGCGATAGTGGATCACGCTGATGTCGGCGTGGCGCGGGATGAGCCACAGGTGGCCGTCCGTCGTCGAGCCTTTGATGATGGCGGGCGAGAAGTCGGCCAGTTCGGCTGGCGTAAAGTAGCCTTCTAGCGGCTCAAGGAAGGGGATGTACTGCGAGAAGAAGGACGTGTGATCCCACACTATATCGTAGTCCACCGTGCCGGCGGCGAAGTCGGTCTTGAGTTTTTGATCGATCTGGAAGCCGTCGCCCTTATAGACGATCTCGACCTGCGCGCCGGTAGCGGCTTCCCAGTCCTTAATGGACTCGTACATCTTCTCGTACTGGCCGCCGCCGATGGTGGCCATCTTCAGCGTCACGCCTTCAAACTTCTTGTTCACCCCGGCCAGGAGCGGCTCACCTTCGCCCGTGGGAAGCGCCTGGGTCGCTTCCGGCACGGCGGTAACTTCGACCACCTGCGTTTCTTTGACGGTGACGACTTGCGTTTCCTTCACCGTCACAATCTGCGTCTCGACAACCTTTTCGGGCGTCGGTGCCTGGCCGCCGCAACTGACGACCAGCACACCGAGTACTACCAAAGCGCTCAACAGTTTCCAGAGCGTCTGTCTGGTATTCATGGCAGTCTCCTCCTTCGGAGCCTAAGGTTTTTCTGCAACTTGAAACTGGTCTAAAATAAAGAAGCGCTGTCGGTCGTCGTCAATGGGCTCTGACACTCCTTTCCATGTGAGATCAGTCGAACGATCAGCCAGCGGGTTGATATCTGGGGTGAGGGTGTCGGCGGTTGGGCCGATCCCCGGTCACCGCTGCGATGATTGAGATGGCGTACGCCCCTCGCTCAACCTCCTGGAGGCTACGATCCTCGGGGAGGTTGTTGCGTCTCAATCAGTGTGAAATATCTCCTGCATCGTCGCCCACCACTCGCCCTCGGCTCGCGTCGGCCATGGCGACTGAAGCGGCTTGTTAACCGCCCACCACTCCTGGGTCTTCGGGTCAGCGGCCATCTTTGCCATGTCGGTCTCGAAATCAGCGCCGTGATATTCGAAGTAAGCGAAGAGCAGATCGTCCTTCACAAAGATCGAGTAGTTGCGGATGTTGCATTCGGTGATCTTTTGCAGAACTTCGGGCCACACCGCCGCGTGGAGCCGCGAGTATTCCTCGATGTTCTCCGGTAGGAGGCCGATGACTTGTCCGAAGCGTTGCATGATATCCTCCACACCAATTACAGACGATAGACCTTCATCGCTGTCCCACCCAAAATCGCGTCAATCTCAGCCTGCGCGCGACCTTGCAACGCCCGGTTGGTTTCGGCCCACACTTTGGCGTAGTCGCCTGCCAGAATCGCCACCGGCCAATCACTGCCAAACATCAACCGCGCCGCGCCGAACTTCTCGATGGCGAAATCAATGTACGGTCTGAGGTCGGCGGCGGACCAGTGGGCCCAATCGGCAGCGGTGTTGAGACCGGAGACCTTGGCGTAGACGTTCGGATACTGCGCGGCGGCGGCCATCTGATCGGCCCACGCTCCCATCTGCTTGTCTTTGATTGGCGGTTTCGCGAGGTGGTCGATGATGAGGGTGAGGTTCGGAATCTTCTCGGCTAGCGTGGGCACGTGTTTGAGGTGATTGGGGAAGACTGCGACCACGTCGAACGACATTCCGTAGTTGGCCAGAATCTTCAGACCCTCGATCACCTTCGGTTGCACCACCCAGTCGGGGTCTTTCTCCTCGTGGATCAAATGGCGGATGCCGCGAAACTTGGGGTGCTTGCTGTAGCGATCCAGGGCCTTGCGCTCCGCCTCGTGATCAAGCAGAGGCACCCACCCCACCACCGCACCGATCCAGTCGAAGTCCTCCGCCTGGGTCAGCATGGCCGCGGTGTCCTCAAATGAGTCCATGGACTGCACCAGCACCGTCTGATCAATGCCCGCCCCTTTCAACTGCGGCTCCAGATCGCGCGGGTAGAACCCGGCGTAGAGCGGGCCATATTCTGGAACCAACCACGGGTAGTCGGTCTTGCTCATGTTCCAAAAATGTTGGTGGGTGTCAACGCGTTTGGCGGTCATGGGGTCTCCTGCTTGTTCCGGATTGCGTTTGCATCATCCGTTATCGAACTTGTTCCAGCGGAATCACTTGTCCTTTGACAAGCCCGGTTCGCGGATAGTGATAGTCGCGCGTCTGGGTCTCATCCTTATAGACGTACCACACACATGGGGCGTTGTGATCGAGCGTGTGATCCAGTGGGCGCAGGGGATGGCCGCGCTTGCGGCCCGGCAGCCACTCCATCGCGATGGCGCAATGGGAGCAATACCAGTGCACGCCGACTTTGCCCCACGTCCACTCGTGCGCCTGCTGGTTCATGCCATCGGTTTTGTAAGCCGCCCGCCCGCTTTCGGGATCGCCGCGCCGCAGCACGCCGCCCGTGCCGCACGGGTCGAAGGCAATGACGAACCGATCCTCTTCCTCGCGCACTAGGACATCCCCCTTGCGGCTCGCGCCGCTCAGATGACCGCGCATCCCTTCCACGGTCAGTGCCACTTTCTCCCAGGGCGTCATTTTGTCCCACGTTGCATAGCGGCCGCCCCAAATGCTTTGGTGCGTTTCGAGGATTGAGTCCAGCACTTCCTGCTCGGTCTTCTGCGCGAGGTAGTTGAACATCTCATTGATCCACGCCACGAAGACATCGTGCGGGATTTTGAACTCCAACCATAGTCGCTCCAGCGCGGCCACGGCTAGTTCAATTTCCCTAGCCTCAATCGCCGCCTTCAGCGTATTCGACGGCGCGACGCCAAACTCAAAATCCCACCACACTTTGCAGATGACGCCGGAGAGCGTTTGCGCCATCGTGTTATCCGTGCCGGTGTCGCGCTTGAGCATGAAGCGCATGATGTCCTGCGCCCACATCATCAGGATGTTGTGCATGATGCGCAGTTCTTTGAGGTAGTAATCCGCCAGCGCCAACGCTTCTGCTTTGCGCCCCATGCGGACGGCGTCTTCCAGCATCGTGTACGTCGAGACCCCGATGGTGCTGATGTCGTCCAGCCGCATCACGCGCCCTACGTTTTTGTTGTATTCGAGTCTGAGCATGGCGCTTGTCTACCTGTCTACTTGTTTCCCTGTCTACTTCTTCAACTCTTCGCGCAGCATCCTGGCTGCCGCCACCAGCGACTTCAACTTCTCCACCGCCAACCAGCGCGCCGTCTGGCTGAAACCACAATCGGGCGAGAGCCACAACTTGTCTGGGCGCACATGTGTGAGCAAAGTGCGAATACGATCCGCGACCACTTCCAGCGATTCCACTGAGCGGCCTTTCACGTCAATCACGCCCGCGTTGAGGATCTTGTCGCCGCCGTGCTCGGCCCACAGTTCCGCCTCCCACATGCATCGGCTGGCGAACTCCAGGTGAATCACGTCGGCGTTCAGCTTTTGGAAGAACGGCGCAAATCCGGCATATGTTCGGTTGGAGGTGGCGGGGCGGCCCCGGAAGTTGCCGAAGCACAAATGAATCTCAATCGTCGCGTTCACGCCCTCCACACACGCGTTGAAGAGTTCCGTCATCTCTTCGTAGCCACCGGGCATCGTCCAGAAGGACGGTTCGTCGAACTGAACGTGGTGTGCGCCCGCCGCCACCGCGTCTTTCAATTCTTTGTTGATATAGGGGACGAGCGCCCACGCCACTTCGCCTTTGTTCTTGTAGATGCTGCCGGGATGAATACGGAAGGCCTGCGTCACCGGGCTTTGCAATGCGGTGATAAACGGCTTTTGGGTTCGCGTCTTCAAATACTCAACTTCGGGAACCAGCCCATAGCCGTTCGGCACGGTGAGCGGCTCGACGCAACGGAAGGCGTCGAGTTGATCCGGGCCGGGATAGCCCAGCCGCCGCTCGAACGGAATCTTCTCCAGCCCCTTGATGCGCTCGTGAAAATTCCAAGTGAAGTCGGCGCGGAAGAATTCGCCATCGGAGAGGATGTCCACCCCGGCCTCGGTCATGTCCAGGATGGCGAGGTTGACGGCATCTTTCAGCGTCTCTTCGATGTCGGATGGCCCCATCTTGCCTTCGGCCACTGCGTCGCGGATCACCCAAAACCAGCTCGGCACCCCGTGGCTACCGATCACCTGTACGGGTAACACCGGAAGGTCAGTGTAATTCAGCATCCGTCTTGTTCCTCGTAGAGTGTCAATGCGCGATCCACGATACCCACCCGTTGATCCACTTCATCACGGCCAATCAGGCGCTGATATTGCTTGGCGATTTTGATGGCAGTCTCGACCGCCTCGCTACCGCCGGGGGTGTAATGCACGCGGCTCAGATCGCCGGGGGCGATGGCGGCCAGTTTGGCCGCCGACTGCGTGGCGGGCGGCGACGGGTACCGGAACACATCCAAAAATTCCAACTTCTGCATCTGGGCATAAGCCACGTCGGCCAACTTCTGCCGACCGTGACCGGCCACGCACGCTTCGAGCGCCCCGACTCCGTCGAGATAACGTTTGCCCTCGGAGTCAATCATGAAACAACCTTCGGCTTCCACCATCACCGCTGGACCGCCGATGGACTCAAACGGCACAGGCGGCTGATAGGCCATCCCCAGATGGTCGCGGGCTTGTTGTTTGAGTAGTTGGGTGTTGTACACAGGTCAATCCATTTCGATGCCGCCGTCCACATTGAGGCATTGGCCGGTGATGTAGTCGGCGTCGGGTGAACAGAAGAAGGCAACGGCCCCGGCGAGGTCCTCGGCCGTCGCGGCGCGTTTGAGGGGGATATTTTGTTCGATAAAGTTGTGCATGGCTTCGCCGGGTTTACTGCCGAAAATTTCGCCGCGCTCATGATCGATCTGTATCCACATCGGCGTGGGCACCAAGCCGGGCGCGACGGCATTGACGTTGATGTTGTACTTTGCTAGCGCCAGTGCCGCCGATTGGGTGATGCTGATGACGGCGGCTTTGGCCGAGGCATAGTGTGTGGAATACGGGCGGCCACTGCGTCCGGACACCGACGAGAAGTTGACGATCTTTCCGAAACTGCTCGGCGCGCGATCGGCGTTGCGAATCTCTTCGGGGATTTGGGCGATCATCTGACGCGCCACCGCCTGCAAGCAGAAGAACAGGCCGCGCTGATTGGTGTCTACGATGCGATCCCATTCATCCGGCGTGAGGTCGAGCATGTACTTCGTCTGCACCCGACCGGCGTTGTTGACGAGGATGTCAATCCGCCCGAACTCGGCGACGACGCGATCGACCAGCGGTTGAATCTGCGCCGCGTCGGAGAGATCAATTTGATGCGCCAGCGCCCGCCGACCCGACGCGCGCACTTCGACCGCGGCGGCCGCGGCGGTCTCGGGGTTGTACTCGGCGATGGTGATGTGCGCGCCCTCGCGCGCCAACCGCAGGGCCACGCCTTTGCCAATACCTTGCCCGGCCCCGGTCACAATTGCGATCTTGTCCTGCAGACGTTGTTCCATAGTCTTAGTGGATGTCCGCTGGGCGCACCGACCGATTTTCGGCGGCGGAGAGATAAGCCGCGGCGACGATGCGCAGGGTGTTCAGGTTGTCGCTGGCATCGGTCACGGGGACGCCGTCAGTCTGAATGGCTTCCATCAATGAGGCCATTGGCCCGATGAAGGCATCGGGTATCCACATACCTTCGAGTTTGATGTTGAACCACGTCTCAGGTTCGATCACGTTGGAGTGAATCTCAAATGTATCGGGGCGGCCGTGCGGGTAGTTGTACATGAGGCCGATGGTGCCCTTCATTATGCCCTCCGTGCCGAGGAAGCGGAACGTGGCGTAGCCGTCGCCGCTCTCGTCGTGATGATTGACGGCGACCATCGCTTGCAAGCCGCTCGCGTAATCTAGCACCGTGATCGTCTTGGTTTCGGCCTGCGCGCCTTGCTTCGGATATTTGGCATGGCGGCTCGTCACCCATTCCGGGTCGCCAAACAATGAGCGCATCGAGTCAATGTAGTGGATACTGTGATATTGCACTTCGAGGCGCGGGGAGTTCGCCAGCCAGGGCCACATGTGCCAGGGCGTGTTGGTGGTCACCTGAATCTGCGCGTCGGTGGGTAGGCCGATGAAACCGCGCTTGACCAGATCACGGGCGGCGGCAATTCCGGCGCTCCACCGCATCTGCTGGTTGACGGCTATTTTGCGTTTGGCCTTCTTGCCCGCCTCGACGATGGCCACCGCATTTGAGAACACATCCGAGAGCGGCTTCTGGCAGAGCAAGTGCTTGCCTGTCGCCAACGCCTTCTCGGCGATCTCGCGCTGGTACCAGGGTTGCACGGCGATGTCCACGATCTCGACAGCGGGGTCGGCGACCAGTTCGTCGAGCGTGGCATAGACTTTGGGTATGCCGTGCGTCTCGGCAGTCTTCTGCGCCGCTTCGGGATTGATGTCGTAGCAGGCGACGACGTTGAGTTTGTTGTTCTTGTAAGCGATGAGGTGCGCGTAATTGACGATACCGCCGCAACCGACGATGCCGATGCCGTAGTCAGTCTTGGGCGGAAGTTTGGGTTTGTAGTCGGGCATGAAGGGTTGGGGCATAGGGGACTCCGGGCTATTTTCGGGAGGAGGGGGAGGTCTTTTTACCGGCGAGGGCGATGAGGCTTTCGAGGACTTCTTGCGAGTAGGCCATGTGCTCCGCCATCGCGCGTCGGGCGGCGTCAGCGTCGCCCCGCTCCACTGCCGCGGCGATGGTCTCGTGTTGTTGGAAAACCAGATCGAGCGGTCGTTCCCCGTATCCCCCCCACGCATAGGCGAAGAGGTGGCGAAGTTGTTCGATGAGGGGAGCGAGCAGGACGCTGAACAGATCATTTTGCGTCACGTCGGCCAGCAAGGTATGGAAACGAAAATCCAGTTCGGCCATTTTCTGTGGCGAATTGGCGTTGGTTCGCATCTCCTGACACAGCAGGCGGAGCCTGGCTCTCTGCTCTGGCGTTGCCCGTTGCGCGGCCAGCGCGGCGATCTCCACTTCCAGAATGCGGCGGATTTCGGCCAGTCGCATGTCCACACCGGTTTGGTTCGACAGTTGCAGGTAGGTTTGGAGTGAGCGCGACACCATGCCGGAGTCGGCGGCCCGCACATATATTCCACTGCCTGTGGCCGACTCCAACACCCCACGCGCCTCTAGCGCCTTCACCGCCTCTCGCACCACCGTCCGGCTCACCCCAAAAGCTTCGGCCAGTTCGCGCTCCGGCGGGAGACGGTGACCGGGCGGCCAGGTATCAGTGGCAATCAACTCCAAGATTTTGTCCACCACTTTCTCGTACAAGCGTTGTTCGCGCTCAAGCGGTTCAATCAATGGCATTTCAGGGGGCTGAGTTTCTCCTGTCATAGTAGACATAAATGCGTCTTGTATTTGGTATTCTATAATATGGTATACCATACTTTCAAATAGAAGCGCTGTCAACCATGAATTTTGAGACTGGTCGTGCATTTGGTAGTGTCCCTGTAACGGGTGAAGGTGTAAACGACGCTCGAAATTGACACGCGATGCAGTTATCTTGAGGTTCAATCATCTCAAGAGGATACTGACCTGAAAATAGCCCTGGCTACACAGGCGGGGCGGGCGGTGATTTGGGAATTGTCTCGGCGATTAGGCAGCAATGCTCACGGGTGGTTTGTGCACCTCGACGTCATACCCGAGTTGGTATAGCCGGTTCATCAAGCGTTGGGCGATAGCCTCTGGGTTCAGCCGATCAAAGAAATCCGCTCCGGCCTCGCGATAGGGTTCTTTGCGCGAGAGCATGTGGTACGCCATCACCAGGATGGAATGCGCCACCGCCCCCAATCGCCTTTTTCTTGCCCCGGCGCCCAGCCAAGCGCCGGTACTGGGCTGCCAAGTAGGTGTCTTTCACCTTGACGGCCGCATGGGCCGCTTGCACCAAGCTGGTGTGCAGAACCTTGTTGCCCTTCCGGGTCTTGCCCGAGTAGCGCTTGCCTGCGCTTTCATTGTTCCCAGGCGCCACCCCGGCCCAGGCGGCCAGATGATCAGCATCCGGGAAGCGGCGCATGTCGCTGCCCATCTCCGCCACGATCGTCTCGGCACTTTGGCGGGAGAGGCCGGGGATGGTGTCGAGCAACTCGACCGCTTCTTCAAACGGGGCGCACGCCTTGCGGATCTGTTCATCGAAGCGCGCGATCGTCTCGTCTAGGCCATCGATCTGGCACACCAGTTCCGTCAGGACGAAGCGATGATGGGGTTTGACCCGGCCCTCCAAAGCTTTGAGCAGTTGCTCCCGTTTGGACCGCAGTCGACCTTTGGCCAGCGCGGCCAGGAGTTCGGGATCGGTGGTGCCGGCGATCAGCGCGTTCAACATGGCTCGCCCCGACTTACCCATCACATCCGAGGCCACTGACGCCAGTTTGATGTTCGCGTCTTCGAGGAGCTTCTGCACTCGGTTGATCACGCGAAGCGGACCCGCTCGCGAATGAAGGTGCTGCGATAACGGGTCAAATCGCGCAGTTCGCGCTGGGCCACGGGCGGAATGAAGCTGGCCCGCAATAGTCCATGCTGCAGAAGCTCCGCAATCCACTCGGCATCTTTGACGTCGGTCTTGCGCCCGGGCACGGCCTTGAGGTGTTGGGCGTTCACCAGGATCACCTCCATCGTGCCTTCCAAGATGTTGAAGACCGGCTTCCAGTAGTCACCCGCCGAAGGTCTCCATCGCCACGTGAGTCACGCCCTGGCTGACCAACCAATCGGACAGCTCCAACAGGTCGGCCGTCATCGTGCCGAAGGTGCGGATCAGGGTGCCCGCCGGGGTCCGGGCGCAGGCCACGACGGTCTTCTAGTGCACATCCAAGCCCGCACAGCACTCGTGAATGGTCTCCATGTTCACCTCCAGAAAACAAAGTCCCGACCAGCGTGGATACCCAAAGGGTCAGATACTGACCTGCGTGCTCAAGGGCACAATTGGCGGTGCCTACAGGTATCCGGGTCCGACTGTTGGACAGGCTCGTGGCACCCATTATCAAACCGACCTCTGTGCCAGTCGGGCTACTGGAGTTGTAGCATATTTTCATGCATGGTGGTGAACGGACTCCGCAGCGATCTTGGCTTTCAAGGCTATGCCCCGAAAGTCGGAGCGCATCTGCAGCCGAAAAAAAGCCCAAGCACGCGGAGCTAAGACCGGGCGAGAAACGTCACAACCGCACGCTGGCACAGGTCCGCGTTCGGGTCGAGCACTCGATTGCCAGGATCAAGATCAGTCGGATTGCCAAAGATCAGTTCCGCAACACCGCAGAGGGACTGTCGGACACCGTCATGAAAATTGCCGGTGGTCTTCATAATCTGTGCGTTGCACGCCGCGCTCGGCGGCACCGAAGCTCCAACGCTTATTTTCGATAAAGTTCAATGATGTGTTCTGTATCCCCGGTGAAGTGTCTGACGGTTAGCAAATGGGTCGTGGTGGCGGCTCTCACTCCAGCATTCCACTTCTTGCTGGCGTGGGGTGTTGCTGTTAGACCGGCATGGGAGAATGCCTAGCGGGAGAGAGTTGCTGAGTGTGGGAGTACCACTCGCCCTAGGTCACCACACGGTCAGCGCGGCTCGCACCTCCAGCCTCACGGTCAAGCTGAGGCGCTTTCGAGGGGCAAGTAGTAAACATAGAAACCTGGGTCCCGCTGCCACCCCAACTGTTCGTACAAGCTTTGAGCCGGCAGGTTATTAACGGCGGTTTCCAACATGAGCCCTGTGGCACCTGTCTCGACGGCCAACTGCCGGGCGCGTTCGAGCAATGCCTTCGCAATGCCTCGCCGACGGGCGGCGGGGGCCACAAATAGGTCATAGAGGATCCAGAGCCGTTTGAGAGCCAGCGACGAAAACGACGGGTACAGTTGGGTGAAACCCAGACTCGCTCGGCCTCGACCGCCAAGAAGATAACCGATTCGTTCCGGGTGAGCCGGTCCAAGAGGTATTGGCGTGCCTGTGCCAGGTCAGGCGGCTGCTTGTAGAATTGTCGGTAGGCATCAAACAGTGGTGCGGCCATCTCAACGTGGCTTGGATCGGCCCGAATGATAGTGAGGAGTTGGCTCATGTGTGCCCTCCCGGTGACTGAGCAATGACGTAGGTGGCGATTATAGCGCCGTGCTGGCACTTACAGTATCATGGTGAGGCGGAATGAATCGAGGATATGCGAGCGTGGTCGCCTTCGGAATGATCCGGATATTGGAGGACGACGACGAAAAGCGCCGGGCGCTGGACGGGCTGCTCGCCAAATACTTTCCAGCGCTGCAGCCGGGGAAAGAATACCGCCCGCCCACCGATCAGGAATTGAAGCGCACCAGCGTGTACGCCATCCGCGTCGAGAGTTGGAGCGGCAAGCAGAACTGGCCGGAGCGCGCCGACCAGAGCGACGAGTGGCCGGCGCTGCACGCGCAGGGGTTGGAGGGGTGAGGCCGGGATGCAATATCACGATCGCCTCCACGGCGCGGTCGAAATCGGCGAACCCGTTCTAATTGATCTGATGCGGACCGTCGCGATGGTGCGACTGCGGGGCGTCCTGCAGCACGGCATCACCGCCGTGATCGGCATCACCCACCCGACGACCCGCTTCGAGCACTCGGTCGGGGTGATGCTGCTGGCGCGGCGGCTGGGGGCGCCGCTGAAAGAGCAGGTGGCCGCGCTGCTCCACGACGTGAGCCACACCGCTTTCAGCCACGTGATTGACTACGTCTTCGGCGGGCACGACCGCCAGAGCTATCACGAGACAATCAAAGAGGCATACATGGCCGGGACGGATCTGCCCGCCATCCTCGCGCGGCACGGCTACGACTGGCGCGACTTCCTGCACGAAGAAGATTATGCCCTGCTGGAGCAGCCCTCTCCGGCCCTGTGCGCCGACCGGCTGGACTACTTCCTGCGCGACAGCCGCGACCTGGGGTTAGCCACGGACGACGATATTGAGAATGTCCTCCAGCATCTGGTCGTACACGCGGGCCGCATCGCCGTGGACGACCTGCCGGTGGCGCGCTGGATGGGCTACACCTACATCGCCGCCGACCGGGCCAGTTGGGCCAACTTCCGGGAAGTCGGGCTGTACGAACTCGCGGCGCGCGCCATCCAGACCGGGCTGCGCGCCGGCGTCATCGGCGAGGCCGACCTGTGGGGGACGGACGAGAGTCTCTGGGCCAGGCTGCGCGCCGGGGAGGATGCCGCCCTGCAGGGGCAGCTCCAACTGATCTCGCCGCGCACTCGATTCTTCTGGGACGAAGACGCGCCGACTTTCCGCGTCGGCACTAAACTGCGCACGATTGACCCGGACGTGGTGATAGACGGGCACGGCCAGCCGTTGTCGGCGCGCGACCCCGGGTTCGCCCGTCACCGCGCGGAGTATTTGAATGGCAAACAGGGCCAATGGCCGATGCGCGTCGTTGCAGACTGATCCCCATGAAGACGAAACGACGGACTGGGAATCGCTCTATGCCCATCCACTGGACCGGCCTCTCTGATCTGCTGCGCGGCCACGAACGTCAACGGCCGCCTTCCGCGCTCTTCAAGCTCTGGATATCTTCGCAGTCCTCCACGAGTATCATCCCCTCCTCGCCGGAACCGTCCCGCTTGATGCTGACGTTGAGGACAGCGACCTGGACATCATCTGCGAGGCGCGCGACCTGGGGGAATTTGAGCGGCGGATTTAGGAGCCGCCGAGAAAAGCGGCCACCACCCGCTCATCGGCCTGGCAAGCTGCTACAAAGCGGGTAATGACGACCTGGTGGTTATGAGGCGGCTGTATTTCTTGCGAATCCATTTTGCGAGTGGTGTATTGAATTACGATGGGCGGCCCAACGGTGTGCGTCAGGCGCGGCGCGTAGCGAAGCGCCGTCGGCTGGACGCGGTGGTTGGGCGGCCTACTAAAGCTTAGCCGATTGCCCGCGGCGTGCCGCGACTTTGGGGCGCGAAGCAACGGCTCTCAGGTGTTCTTCCATATAAGCGCGCAGTAACG
>Ga0184633_10000434_pt1 | contig 15088 bp, 15 predicted proteins | sample PLM31_170_b1_FD_133156 | JGI IMG/M metagenome (GOLD analysis project Ga0184633, IMG submission 133156) | Groundwater sediment microbial communities from an aquifer in East River, Colorado, USA - PLM3-1_170_b1 | ecosystem: Environmental > Terrestrial > Soil > Riparian zone | place: USA: East...
ATGCCGGTCACCATGTTTGTGGCGCCTGGCCCCGACGTCGCAACCGCCACGCCTACCTTTCCGCTCGCCCGGGCGTACCCGTCGGCCATGTGTGTCGCCCCCTGTTCGTGGCGCACGAGGATGTGGCGAATCGGGTAATCGAGCATGGCGTCGTAGGCCGGCAGAATGGCCCCGCCGGGATAGCCGAACACATCGGTCACCCCTTCGCGGACCAGGCTTTCCCAGATGATTTGCGCACCGGTGCGTTTCATTGCGTTATTGCCCCCAGCGCGGCCGATGATACGAGTCGAGCGTACTTGGCAAACACGCCGGCCTGATAACGCGGCGCCGGCGGTGTCCACGTGCTCAACCGCGCCTTGATCTCATCGTCTCCCAGTTCGACCCGCAACTCGCGCGTCGGAATGTCGAAGACCACCATGTCCTCCTCGCGTAGCGCCGCGATAGGCCCACCTTGTGCGGCCTCCGGCGCGACGTGGCCCGCCATCAACCCATGAGTGGCGCCTGAAAAGCGCCCGTCGGTCAGCAAGGCGACCTCGTCGCCCAGACCAGCCCCAACGAGCGCGGCAGTCACCGCCAGCATCTCGCGCATGCCGGGACCGCCTTTCGGTCCCTCATATCGGATGACCACGACGTCTCCGGGACGGATCCGGCCGTGTTCGACCGCCTCGAACGCCGCCTCTTCGCTATCGAACACTCGTGCCGGTCCGCGATGGTGCTGAATGTCGTGACCCGCAACCTTGATGACTGCGCCGTCCGGCGCGAGATTGCCGTGCACAATGACGAGGCCGCCGGTCGGTTTGATCGGATTCGAGAGAGGCCGGACGACCTCCTGACCCGGCGCTTCGACCGCCGTACGCGCCTCCTCACCGATGGTCTTTCCTGTGACGGTGATTGCCGTCGCATGCAACGCGCCCGCCTCCTCGAGGCGCTTGGCGACGAGCCTCGTACCGCCGGCGCGATACAGATCCGTCGCGACGAATCGTCCTCCCGGCTTCAGGTCCGCCAGCAGCGGCACGCGGGCGCTGATGCGATCGAATAGATCGAGGTCGATCTCGACACCCGCGTCGCGAGCGATCGCCAGCAGGTGCAACACCGCATTCGTCGAGCCGCCAGTGGCCGCCACGGACGCGATCGCATTTTCGATGGCGTGATGCGTGATGATGTGCCGCGGCCGCAGGTCTCGCCGGAGTAGATCGATCGCCAGGCGTCCGGCGTCACGCGCGACTTGATCCTTGAGCGGATCGACCGCGGGCACGCTCGCGCTCCCCATCGGCGAGATGCCGAGAAATTCGCACACGGTCGCCATGGTGTTGGCCGTGAACTGGCCGCCGCACGCGCCGGCGCCCGGACAGGCGCCGTTCTCAATCGCGAGGAACTCGGTGTCGGTCATGCGACCGGCCGCGTGCGCACCGACCGCTTCGAACACGTCCTGGATCGTCACATCGCGGCCATTGACGTGACCGGGCGCGATCGACCCGCCATAGAGCACCAGGCCAGGAATGTCGAGGCGCGCGAGCGCCATGACGGTGCCTGGAATCGTTTTGTCACAGCCTGACAGCGCCACGATGGCGTCGAACTGATTGCCGCGCGAGACGAGCTCGATCGAATCGGCGATGATGTCTCGGCTCACGAGGGACGCACGCATGCCCTCGCTGCCCATCGTGATGCCGTCGGAAATCGAGACCGTATTGAACTCCATCGGCGTCCCGCCAGCCTTCCGCACGCCATCCTTCACGAACTCCGCGAGGCGCCGAAGATGAAAATTGCACGGGCCGATTTCGATCCAGGTGTTCGCGATCCCCACGATCGGCTTCCGGAGGTCGTCATCCGTGAACCCAACCGCCTTGAGCATCGCGCGCGCGGGCGCGCGGCTCGGCCCATCGGTCACGGCACCGCTGCGAGGCTTCAACGGGTTAGACATAAAAAAGGCTCAGGGCTTAGGACTTAGGGCTCAAGGCCTTAAGCCATCAGCCATCTATGACTTAGCCACCTGCACCGCCGCATCGGCCGTCGCGGGCTCTCTCCATGAGGCATACGACCCGAGCGTACGCAGCGACCGCGCAAATTCGGCCAGATGCACGAGAGCGCGCGCGCACTGGAGATCCTGCCGCGGCACGGAGATATCCGCATAAAACAAGTATTCGAACGCACGGCCGCGAATCGGACGCGACTCGAGCTTGGTCAGATCGATATTGCGCAGGGCGAAGACGCTCAGCGCCTTGAAGAGCGCGCCGGGCTCGTTGTGCAGGGTGAACACAAGCGATGTCTTGTCCGGGTCGCCGAGTGGCGTGGCCGAGCGGCTGACGATCAGGAAGCGCGTGATGTTTTCATCGAAATCCTGGATACCCGACGCCAGCACCGAGAGACCGAACACCTCGCCGGCTCGTGCCGACGCGATCGCGGCCGCGTCATGCGCGTTTTGATCGCGAATCAGCTTCGCGCTGCCGGCCGTATCGTATGTCGCGACAATTTCGACGCCGCTCAGCCCGTGGAGGAACCGCTCGCACTGGGCAAGCGCCTGGGGATGCGAATAGATGCGCTTCACAGCATCGAGCGTCGTTCCCGGAACCGCGAGCAGATGATGGGTCACCCGCAGCATGACCTCGCCGACGATGGGCAACTCGTGCTGCACGAGCAGGTCGTAATTTCGGTGAATGCTGCCCCCGATCGAGTTTTCGATCGGAAGAATCCCATACCCGATCTTCGTGCTCGCCACGGCGGAGAACACGTCTTCGAATGTCTCGCACGGAAACACCTCGGCCGACGGATCGAACCGCATGGCGGCCGCTTCGCTGTACGCGCCCGATTCGCCTTGGAAAGCAATGCGCATTGCTGAAACTCCTGCCGGCGACCTCAAACCCGCCTTCGCGGCCATACGAGACCAGCCGCTTCGGCGGGTAAACTAAAAAGGGCCATCATCCGACTTGCGAATGATGGCCCCTGAGCGGTTCTGGTTGCAGCGGTGGCTACATCATTCGCTGTTCGTCTCCGGCATGAGGCCGGAGACGCTGGTAACGACCACCAGGACGACGGTTCGACGGGCCAGCGAGCGATTCATGTGATACGAGTGCTTCTCCTTTTGTACCGCTGCCGCATCATAAAGTCAAATGGATTCTGATTACGTTTTGATAAGGTTCACTAATGATCGCCTTATCGAATCGTGGCCATGAGTCGGTCCAGTATTCGACGAGCGCTCTCCTCAGCCCCCTGCGTGGCGGGGGTCACCGCGACATCCGGCCGCTCCGGCGGTTCGTAGGCAGTCGTCGCGCCTTCGAGCGGCACCTCGAGGTAGACCTCGCAGAACGGCGACCCTTCTCCTGCAGCTTCGACGACTTCCCGCGCTCGCTCGCGATCGCGTCGCTGACGCGACGTGAACGTCGTGATGCAGACGAGGCCCGCCTCCGCAAAGAGTCTGGCCACTTCGGCGACGCGGCGAATCAGTTCGGATCGATCCGCCGACGAAACGCCGAGATCGTTGGCCAGTCCCGATCGCAGATTCTCCCCGAGCACGAACACCTGAACCCCGCGCTCGAACAGCCTGCGCTCCAGCACTCTGGCAAGCGTCGCCTTTCCGCTGCCGGGCAGGCCAGTGAGCCAGACGACGGCACCTCGATGGCCATGTTGGAAGTGACGTTCCCCGCGCACGACTTGCGTGAGCGTGACGGACGGATCGAAGGCGACGGTCTCGCCGGGGACCTGCACGATGATGCCGCCGCCGGCGACATCGAAACCGTCGACCAGCACGAGACGGCCCATCGACGGAATCCGTTCGAACAGATCGACGGCGACCGGCCGGCGCGTGTGGATGACCACTGTGGCCGCGTCGTTCGTCCGCACGGCATCGGCGCCCGGAATCGTCTGGACAGTCGAGGCGTCGACGACTTCCTCGATCGTCGCGATCTGACATTCCATTTCCTGCGTGACGAGCTTCAGCTTGTAACGCTTGCCGGCCGTCAGGGGCGTCTTCCCCAGCCAGAAGATTCGGGCCGTGAACTCTTTGGTCAGTGTCGGCGTCTCCGCGGCATGGCAGGCAATCGATCCGCGCTCGACAAAGAGCTGGTCGCTCAGCGTGATGCCAACGGGATCGCCGGCGTGGACCGAGTCCACCTGGGGCGCGTTCCATCGTTCGATGGAGCGCACCACGCTCGTGCGACCGGACGGCAGAAACAGCAGCTGATCGCCAACACGGAGGGTTCCAGCTTCCACGCGGCCCGCGAGAATGCGCCGATGGTCGAAGCGATACACGTCCTGAATTGGCAGCCTCAGCGGGCGGTCCTCGACTTCGACGGGGTCCGGAATCGCTTCAAACGCTTCGAGCACCGACGGGCCCTTGTACCACCCCAGTGGCGCGCCGCGTGCGACCACGTTGTCGCCATGCCGCGCGGATACTGGAATAATCTCCGGCGCTTCCAGACCGATCTCCGCCAGGAAGGTGCGGTACTCGGCGGCGACGCGATCGAACACCTGGCTGGAGTAATCAACGAGGTCCATCTTGTTGACGAGGACCAGCACGCGCCGAAGTCCGATCAGGCGAAGCAGATATCCATGCCGGCGGCTCTGTTCCTGGACGCCTTCGCTGGCATCGATCAGAATCACCGCCGCATCGGCGCGGGCGGCGCCGGTCACCATGTTCTTGACGAATTCCTTATGTCCCGGCGCGTCGATGAGGACGTATTCGCGATGCGGCGTGCGGAACCAGATCTGAGCCGTGTCGATCGTGATGTTCTGATTCCGCTCCGCCTGCAGCGAATCCATCAAGTTGGCGAACTCGAACGGCACCCCGCGCCGCTCGGCGATCGCGACGAGCTGTTCGTACTTTCCTTCTGGCAGCGATCCAGTGTCGTGGAACAGCCGGCCGATCAGGGTCGATTTGCCGTGGTCCACATGGCCGACGACGACCAGCCGCAACTGCCGGCGGGCCGCCGGCGTCGCGGGCGGCGCCTCACATGTAGCCATCGCGTCTGAGTCTCTCAAAGGCGTCTTCGCTCTCCTGATCTTGTGCGCGGCCGGCTCGTTCCGGGATGCGGGTCGCCCGCAGCTCCTCAATGATCTCGCGGACGGTTCGGGCGGTTGACTTGATGGGAGCCGTGCAGGGGGCGCACCCGAGCGAGCGGTACCGGTGACCCGTCCCGTCATCGAAGTACAGCGGGATCACCGGCATCTGCTCACGCTCGATGTACTCCCACACGTTGAGCTCGGTCCAGTGCAGCAGCGGATGGATGCGGATATGAGTGCCCGAGGGGAAATCGGTCTTGAACTGATTCCAGAACTCCGGCGGCTGGTCCGACGCGTTCCACTCCATGCTCGCGTTGCGGGGCGAGAAATACCGCTCTTTGGCGCGCGTGGGATCTTCGTCGCGCCGGACGCCGACGATGATGCCGGTGTACTTGTATTGCGCGATGACGTCCTGCAGCGCATCCTTCTTGAGGAGCGTGCAGCACTCCACCCGCGTCGCGCGACCGTTGGGATACGTCCGACCCTCTTCGAGCACCGCCTGGTTCGTCCCGACAACGAGCTGCAGATTCCACTCGCGAATGAGCCGGTCGCGATAGGCGATCATCGAGGGAATCTTGTAGGTCGTATCGATATGCACGAGCGGAAACGGCACATGGCCCAAAAAGGCCTTGCGCGACAGCCACAAGAGCGCCGTGGAGTCCTTGCCGATGCTCCACAGCATGGCGAGGTTATCGAACTTGGCGAAGGCCTCGCGCAGAATATAGATTGACTCGCTTTCGAGCGTGTCCAGGTGATCTGTCATGGTGTTCAGTACTTGAGCACTGTGTGGCTCCGAGGCAAGATGCCTGCGCTGACGCTAATGATCCGGCCTCATGGCCGACAGGTCCCCAATAGGGGCCAGCGCAATTCTTGGGTTCGCAAAGAAGCGGTACAAGAGGTACATATCAATGGACCCAACGACCGCCAGCACCAGGTACGCCGCGGCTCCCTCAACAAGCTGCAGCTCGTTCAGGACCATGGACATCCCGAAGCCGACAATCCAGGCATCGAAGCTCATGCACAACCGCCTGAACGTCTCCAGGCGCACGTGCCGAATGATGTAGGCGCCGAGTGGAATGCCGAGAAGCACACTTGGGATGATGAGCGGAATGAGCGCCACGCTCCGGCTCGTAAACATTCCCGCATACATGTACGCCACAGCGGTCATCGACGATTCCGCGAGCCGGACCAGCGCAAGTCCCGCTCTGAACTCCTGTTTCGTATACCCCTGATTGTTGAACATCAGCGCGAGCGGCGGGCCGGAAATCGTCGTCACAGAGTACAGAGCTCCCACGCCTCCTCCGAGCGCAAGCCCGGCAGATCGCTCGTATCTGATCGGCCGGCGAAGACCGCCAGCTTGCACCAGCAGCAGCGGAATCAACACCGCGAAGGTCGCGAATTTGATCCAGCCCGGGCTCACCAGATACACGACCGATGTGCCCACGATGACTCCCGGCGCGAGCCCGACCATGATGGGCCAGACGCGGCGCCCCACACCCATCACAGCTGACCGGTTGTTCCACAGCATGTATCCGTTCAGCGCGACCTCGAGCAACACCAGCGCCGGGTTGAGCACCCGATTGGTATAGAAGAACAAGGCGAGCGGAACGGTAATCGAGGAAAACCCGTATCCGAGCCCGCCGTTGACGGTTGCCCCTAGAAACGTGATGATCGCTAACGCCATCGCCTCTGGTGCCATACATCTCGGTGCTAAGTCTTAGGTTGTGGGCCTGGGGCCGGATTGTGGAGACCGCATTCTCTTGTTTCCGGGTGCTCCCACCACCAGCGTCCGCCTCGCAAATCTCCATCCGCCTGAACGGCCCGCGTGCAGGGGGCACAGCCAATGCTCGGGAATCCACGATCGTGCAGCGCGTTGTACGGGACATTGTGCTCGCGGATGTACTTCCATACCTCGTCCCACGACCAATCGGCAAGCGGATTGACCTTGAAAAGCCTGTTTCCGTCGTCCCATTCCAACTTCTCGACCCCGGCGCGGGTCACGTTCTGATCGCGGCGAATCCCGGTGACCCAGGCGTCGAGGCCTGACAAGGCGCGGCGCAACGGCTCCACCTTGCGCACGGCGCAGCACCGCTTCCGGTTTTCGATCGAGTGATAGAACAGGTTCAGGCCCTTCTCCGCAACCATCTGTTGGACGTCGTCTGCGTTCGGGAAAAACACCTCCGTCACCAGACCGTAGCGCTCGCGCACGGCGTCGATCGCGTTGTAGGTCTCCTGGTGTAGACGGCCGGTGTCGAGCGTGATCACGCGCGCTCGCCGATCGATGTTCATCAGCAGATCGATCAGGACGACATCTTCGGCACCGAAGCTCGACGCCAGAACGATTCGAGGGCCAAACCGCTCGAGCGCCCAGCGCACGACCTCCTCGGCGGTCATCGGCGCGATTTGGCGCAGGAGTCCCGGGATGTCCGCCTGTGACGCCGTCGGCTTGGCTGTCGTGAGATCGGTCCGCATTCTGTCTCCCCAGGGCTGTTCACCAGGTCTAACCGAACACTCTGCCCAGCGGCTCACAAAGCCGCCGCACAGAACTTCCATTCTGTTGGCAAGTGGGAATCTGAAAACGGGATGCCGCTGATTGCGCGCTGACCGCAGCCGCGCTACCGCGGCGGGGTACAGACGCAGCGGCTAAACGGAGGGCAGCAGGGACACCCTTGGGGAGGGCAGCGCAGCGTGCTGACGCATTGGTGAGTGCCGTCGACCCTGTGCATGACACAGGATTATACCCGGCCAGCTCGGCTCTGTGCAACCCTCTATCCATCTTATCGAGACATGCCAGCCATCAATCCCATGCTAAATTGAGATACCATACCCGCGGGTGGATCTCCGTCAACTCGAAATCGTTCAGGCCGTGGCAGAAACCGGCTCATTTACCGGCGCAGGCCGAAGGCTGCACGTGTCGCAGTCAGCGATCAGCCGGCAAGTGCTGCTGCTCGAAGAGGAGCTGCGCGAGCCGCTCTTTCTTCGTCACGGCCGGCGGATTCGCATCACCGCGGCCGGTGAAGCGCTGCTGAGCCTCAGTCGCCGGGTGTTCAACGACGTGAAGGAAACGGTGACGCTGATTGGCGAGAGCCAGCAGACGCTTACGGGGAGTTTGCGTCTGGCCGGCGGCATGACGGTCTGCCTCTACGTCTTCCCTTCGCTGCTGAAGGAGTACCGCCGGCTGCATCCCAAGGTGGACATGAAGCTGATCACCGGTAACTCGCAGCGGCTCGCACAGGAAGTCCGATCGGGTGCGGCCGATCTCGGTTTCCTCACGCTGCCGGTGAACGAACCCGATATCGTGGCAGTCCCGGCGATGGACGAGGAGCTGTTGCTCGTCACGCATCCAACGCATCCGCTCGCGAAGAACCGCCGTATCGTGTCGCAGGATCTCGCACGACAACCGTTCGTGCTGTTCGAAAGCGGATCGAACTCACGCCGCCTGATCGAGGAGTTCTTCGTGAAAGAAAAGATTCATCCCGAAATCGTGATGGAAACGGAGAATGTCGAGATTCTGAAGGCCCTCGTCCGCACCGGCATGGGAGTGACGATCATCCCTTATCAGGCGGTGGCTCGTGAGGTGCGCAGCGGCCATCTCTTCTGCGCGCGCATCGCCGAGACGACCCTGGTGCGTCAGACCGGCTGGGTCTATCAGCGTTCCAGTCGGGTGCCGCGCACGATCGAGGAGATGTTCCGTGCCTTCGAGCGGATTCGCTCGCGGCTGAAGCTGACGCCGGGGGGACGGGCTGCGTAGGCCGACCATTCTGGAACTTTGATCTTCAATCCTGGCAATCTGACTTCCGCAGCGCCATATTGGGCGGCGACGCGCGCTCGGGCTCAAAAAGTCAAATCAGTCAACACGTTCCCACACCAACGTTCCTGTCCCAGTTGTTCCTCCAAGTATCCGCTGAGGGGTTCGTAGGGTGAGACGACGTTCGGATACCGTAACGAACCTCCGAAGATCGGTGCCGACATCGTTGGGAAAAGTGCTTGCCTCAATATGATGGATTACCGTCCCTTGCTTTTCGTCGAAGGTATACGTTCCGAAGTAAGCCACAAACCCTTCAAACGCCGCTTTGACCTCATCCGGGGTTCCGCGCAAACGGTCTCCCGACTTAAACACAGTTCGGCCGGGTTGCATCAATTGAGTAGACACCCGACCCTTCGAATCGTACGTCAGTAAACCTATTGGCCTTTCGCCCATCGGATGGGACACTTCGCCTGTCGAACTCCGCGACTCCCATGACACCAACTTCCACGTGCCTACCAGGGAATATTGTGATCGTTGCCCAGACAATGACATGCCTGCGGCCAGCAGGGCCAGCATCGCGGCGACGAGAACAAGTCTGCGACCTCTTGCATTCATGATCGCTCCCCGACTGGAATTCCGTCTGCCCAACGTTGCCGCTTGAGCCGCGCACCATCGCGACATGACGATTTCAACAGATGGTGCGCCGGCTCCAAGCGATTGTTAGACAGCGACCCGTCGACGACGGTATTGTAGGTCTGAGGGGCTGCCATGCATAACGAGTTTACAGCTGTGTTCGAGCGCGACGGGGAATGGTACCTCGCCTATTCGCCCGAGATACCTGGCGCCAATGGCCAAGGCCGAACCAAACAGGAGGCCCGCGAGAGTCTCAAGGCCGCCATCACGCTGATTCTCGCCGACCGTCGGGAGGAGGGCCTGCGTGGCGTGCCACCCGAGGCTGAACGTGAGACAGTGACGGTCGAATGAAGCGCAGCACATTGCTGCAGCATCTTCGGCACCACGGCTGCGTCCTGAAACGCGAAGGCAGTTCCCATTCCCTCTGGACGAATCCCGCTACCGGAGCTGTCGAAGCCGTCCCGCGCCACACCGAGATCCCAAACAACCTCGCCCGCAAGATCTATCGTGGTCTAGGAATTCCAGAAATAGGCTGAGAATCTTCCCGACTGTCTACTTCTTTGACGCCGCGAGTCACTCAGCGAATTCGGAAATAATTCTTCAATCCTGGCAATCTGACTTCCGCAATCAATCCCAAAATCTGAAATCCTAAAATCTGCAATTTACGTATTCAGCAGATACTCCGCCAGCTCGACGTACTGATCGATCGCTCGGCTCAAGTCAGCGATTCTGATGTGCTCGTGATCGGTGTGAGCCACGAGAATCGACCCGGCGCCAAGCAGCAGCGGCTGTCCCCAGCGATCCAAAAAAGGAATATCCGTCGTGTACGGGAACGCCGCGGTTTCAAAACCTGGGACCCCGGCCATCGTGACGGGCGGCACCTCGACGATCTCCTCGCACGTGACGAGCGGCTCGAGTGACAGCAGCGATTGCCTCAAGGAGTCCACGTCACCGACCGTGCGGAACACGACCTCGGCGGCGGCGGAAGACGGCACGACGTTCGGCGCGACGCCGCCCGAGATGATCCCGACGGTGTAATGCGTCCGTCCCATCACGGCGTCTTCCGGCATCTCCAGTCCCCGCAGTTGAACGATCGCGTTCACGAGCTTCTCGATCGCCGATTCGCCGAGCTCGGGGTAGGACGAATGCGATGCGCGGCCGTGGGCGGTCAACCGAACGCGCAGCACGCCGCGCGTCGCGACGCCGAGCCGATTGTCCGTGGGCTCTCCATTCACGAGATAACGGGAGCCACACGCCAGCATATTCGCCGCTCGCGCGCCATCGCTTCCCCGCTCCTCGCCCACCACGAACAGCAGCCCGACCCGGCGGGTTCCCGCCAGCCGCAGTCGCTCGGCAGCCACCACTTGCGCGGCGAGACACCCTTTCGCATCGCATGCGCCGCGGCCGAACACGAGGTCGCCTTCCTGACGACTTGGAAAAAACGGCGGAACGCAATCGAGGTGAGTGGAGAAGACCACGTCGGGCGTGTCGAGCTTCGCAAAGATATTGCAGCGATCGGTGCTGACGGGCTGCTCGGTGACGTGCCACCCGCGTTCTCGAAGCTCGCCTGCGAGCCAACGCGAGACGGCCGCCTCCCGTCCGGTGGTCGAGTCGATATCAATCAGTGTGCGGAGTATCGCTGCAGCGTCCGGTGGCGTTAGCGTCCTGTCTCCCGACACTAACGGATCCATGCTTCCAGGTTCGCGCGCGTGTCGGTCTTCTCGTCGCGATATTTCACGATCACAGGCGTCGCCAGCGACAGCCCCCAGGCCGGCCCCTGGCCTTGGGTCACCGCACGAGCACCTGGCACCACGACGGCACCCGCTGGCACGACCAAAGGTTGTCCTTCCTGCGGTTTGACGATGCGACCGTTGGGAAGATCGTAGACAGGGGTCGAACCAGTCAGCACGGTCCCGGCGCCTATCACCGCGCGCGACCTGATAATCGCGCCCTCATACACCCCCGTGTTGCCTCCGATCAGCGCATCGTCCTCGACGATCACCGGCAAGGCGCCGACGGGTTCAAGGACCCCGCCGATCTGGGCGCCAGCACTGACGTGCACGCGCTTTCCAATCTGCGCGCATGATCCGACGAGCGCATGCGAGTCGATCAGCGCACCTTCATCAACATAGGCGCCGATGTTGATATACATCGGCGGCATGCAGATCACACCGCGGCCGACATAGGCCCCGTCGCGGATCGCGGATCCGCCGGGCACCAGCCGCACCGCGGTCCCTGGATCGATCCGCTTCAGCGGCAACGTGTCCTTGTCTGTATATGACACGCGTCCGTGATCGATCGAACAGTCGACGATGTCGCCGCAGCGAAACCCAAGGAGGATGCCCTGCTTGACCCACGCGTTCACTCGCCAGCCAGTCGGTGCCTCGGCATCAGGCTCCGCGGCGCGCACACGACCTGCGGAGAGCGCCTCTCGCAATCGAACAAAGGCCGCGCGCGCTTCTGCCCGAGGCGCGTCAGCCCCGAACGCAAACAGGCGCTGGATCTCGTTGGCGAGATCGGCGAGCTCACCGGTCGTCAAGCGCTGACCTTCCCGGCCGGCACAGCGAGACGCTGCAGCTCACGGAGAATGCTGATGATTTTTTCGCGAGACTCAGGCTTGGGAGGCACCATCGGCAGACGATAGGCTTCCTCGATCAGCCCCATCGCCGCCATCGCAGCTTTCACCGGGATCGGATTCGATTCAACGAAGTTGACCTGCATCAGAGGCAACAGTTGCGAGTGAAGAGCGCGTGCGGCTCCAAAATCGTTGCGCTCGGCCGCCTCCACCATCTTCGCCATTTCCTGGGGCGCTTCATTTGATGCAACCGAAATCACACCTTTGGCGCCCACCGCCATCATTGGCAGCGTGAGTGGATCATCTCCACACAACACGATGAAATCGTCCGGCACGACGCGGCACACCTCACACACCTGCGCAAGGTTGCCCGAGGCTTCTTTGACGCCGACGATGTTCGGAATGCTGGCCAGGCGGGCGAGAGTCACTGGTTCGACGTTGCAACCGGTCCGGCCGGGGACATTGTAGACGACGATCGGCAACCGAGTGTGTTGCGCGATCGCGAGAAAATGCTGATACAGGCCTTCAGGGGTCGGCTTGTTGTAGTAGGGCGTGACGGAGAGGAGGCCGTCGGCGCCAATCTGCTCCATCTCGGCGGCGAGATCGATGATTTCGCGGGTGTTGTATCCGCCGGCGCCGGCCAGCACCGGCACGCGCCCGTTCGCTTCTTCGATGACCAGCTCGACCACCCGCCGATGTTCCGCCCGAGTCAAGGTGGGACTCTCGCCGGTCGTTCCGCAGGGCACGAGGAAATGCACGCCCCCGTCGATCTGTCGCTTTGCGAGCCGACGAATCGCCGCCTCATCAAGCGCGCCGCTTCGAGTGAACGGCGTCACGAGGGCTGTGCCGCATCCCGTAAAGCGAGTACGCATGACGGCCTCCCAAAGAGCGAGGAATACAGAATACAGAATACCGAATACAGAATACAGAATCCGGGTCGTTCTCGCCCAGCGATTCCGCATGGCCATTCAGTATTCAGTATTTGGTATTCGGCATCCGGTATTCCTGTGTCAACTTAGGTTATCCCCAACACGTCCTTCATCGTGAACCACCCGCGCTTGCCCATGACCCAGCGCGCCGCTTCGAGCGCGCCGAGTGCAAAGGCTGCGCGGTCCCGATTCGTGTGTGTGAGCGTGACAGCGTCGAACGGCCCATCAAAACCGACTGTGTGAGTGCCGGGGATCGAACCGGCGCGCGTTGACGACACGTCAATGCGGCGTCGGTACCCCGCCATCTCCATCGCAGCCTTGAGCGTCAGGGCCGTGCCCGAAGGCGCGTCCTTTTTCGCGACGTGATGCGCTTCGTACATCCATGCACCATAGTCGGCCTGCTGCGCGAACTGCCGCGCCGCGTGCTCAATGATGCTCTGAAACAGATTGGCGCCAAGCGAAAAATTCGAAGAGACGACCACTCCAACGGGCGCCTCCGCCACGATGCGCCGCAGCTGCGACTCCTGCTCCTGCCATCCCGTGGTGCCGACGACGGCATTGATGCCGCGTTGAGCGTAAAGCGGGAGGTTCTGTATCGTCGCTGAAGGTGTGGCAAATTCAATCGCGACGTCGGCGGGCGGCGAATCGGCGAGACCTTTTCCATCGGGGTTGTTGTCGATGTCGAATACGCCGACGATTTCGAAGCCCTGAGCCGAGGCCAGGCTCTCGATGAGCTTGCCCATTCGCCCGTGTCCGACAATCAAGAGGCGCATGTTCGTGGGCTTCGGACTAGTCCAACATTCCTTCGGCCGACATCAACTCCGCGTTGAGCACCGCGGCACCAGCCGCACCGCGAATGGTGTTGTGCCCGAGCGCGACGAATTTGTATCCGAGCACGGGGCACGGGCGCAAGCGACCCACGAAGACTGCCATGCCCCCTTCCCGGTCGACATCGAGCCGCGGCTGTGGCCGGTTCGCCTCCTCGAGATAAATGATCGGCCTCACGGGCGCCGTCGGCAACCGATGCTGCTGTGGCCGTCCCCGGAAGGAGGTGAACGCGTTGAGCACATCCTCCCGCGACGGATTCTTCTCAAAACGCACACCGATCATCTCCGTATGACCGTTGACGACGGGGACCCGCGTCGTGTGAGCGCTGACAACGACAGGATGTGGTTCGACGTGACCGTTCTGAAGTGAACCGAGAATCTTTTTCGTTTCGTTCTCGATCTTTTCCTCTTCGCCGCCAGGAATGAAGGGGATGACATTGCCCAGCAGATCCATCGAAGCGACGCCTGGATAGCCGGCACCCGACGCCGCCTGCAGCGTCACGACCGACACGGCGGCCGGATCGAACTGTCGCAGCGCCGCCAGCGACATTGCGAGAAACACCGTCGAGCAGTTCGGGTTCGTCACGATGGCCCCGCTCCAGCCCTTGGCCTGCTGCTGCGCAGGCACCAGCGACAGATGATCCGGGTTGACTTCGGGAATCAGGAGCGGCACGAGCGGGTCCATCCGAAAGTTCCGAGCGTTGCTGACGACGACGTGGCCGGCAGCGGCGAACGCCTGCTCGACCTCACCCGCAACGCTCGCGTCCAGCGCGGAAAACACGAGACGCGGGGCACGTCCGGGCACCGCGTGCTCGACGGTGAGCTCGCCGACCTCATCGGGCATCGCGGTCGAAAGCCGCCACGTCAGGTCGCGATATTTCTTGCCTTCGGAGCGCTCACTCGCGCCGAGCCAGGTAATCCGGAACCACGGATGTCCGGCCAACTGCGCGATGAACTGCTGGCCGACCATTCCGGTCGCACCCAGTATGCCCACGTCGATTTTCGGCGCGCGTGCGGGTCCCACGGATGTCCTCCCAGCTCAGGCCTCGGTCCTCCGCCCTCAGCAATCGTGCCACGACAGCAGGCGAGCCCGACGCAGCTCGCAGCGCGAAGTCGGGGCAAAAAAAAACCCACCGACCTCGTTCTCGTCGGCGGGTGCTCAAATCGTGCTTGTGTTCCTGTTGCTCAGAGCATGACGGGGGGCACACCACCGACTCGGCGAATCCGGGTAGTCCAGCTTCGCTTTCGAGTCGTCCTGATGGTCCGCTTGATCATCGGCCGCAGTATAGGACGAGGAAGGTACCGCGTCAACATTCGAAATTCTGGAATTCTGAAGAAGGGCTCACTGAGCCCTCTAAATGGTCATGCTTCCAGAGGCTTG
>Ga0184633_10000435_pt1 | contig 15085 bp, 14 predicted proteins | sample PLM31_170_b1_FD_133156 | JGI IMG/M metagenome (GOLD analysis project Ga0184633, IMG submission 133156) | Groundwater sediment microbial communities from an aquifer in East River, Colorado, USA - PLM3-1_170_b1 | ecosystem: Environmental > Terrestrial > Soil > Riparian zone | place: USA: East...
GAGCCCTTGACGATGCGCGCGAAGTCCTCGGTCAGCGCCTCGATCTTGATCTTGTCGAACTCGCGGGAGATTCGCGTGAGCACATCGCGCAGGCGCTCGTTCTTGAGGAGCCCGACCACGAGATAGCCGCTCCGCACTTGCGACTCGCCGAACAGGAGGGTCGCGTACATCCAGCCCTCCTTGACCGCGTAGGGTAGATGCTCGGCGAAGTCCTCGATGGTCGACGCGCCGCGCGGCAGCCGTTCCAGCACGTTTTGTAGATCTCGCACGAGCCGGGCGCTGTCGACATCGAAGTGACGCAGGATGCGGTGCAGGTCCGAGTCTGGGAGGTTGACGATCTGAAAGAGCCAGTGCACGAGCTCGACGTGTGGGTTCCCCCGCAGCTTGCAGAAGGTGACGGCCCCCTCGGCAGCCTTGAACATGAGCGGGTTGAGCTTGCCGAACAGCGTCGCACGGCTGATCTCCGCCATTGGTCTTCCTCTCTTATGCTGCCGCCAGAGTCGTCTGGCGCGGCTGCGGGCGCTCCGGCGCCAAAGTCAGGTCGTCGGCGTCCGTGGCCGCTCGCCTGGCACCCAGCCACGTCGTCCACCCCAGCTGGCCTTCACGGCCGAGGCGGATGCCCGGCACCTCGTCGCGCGCCAGGACGAGCTGTACGTCCCAATCGAACTCGAACCCGACGTAGTTCCGCACCCAGTGCCTGAGCCGCTCCAGGCTCCGGCCACCCGGCAGGAACTCGCCGAAGCGGTCGAGATCCATGGGGCCCATCACGGCCCGGAATCGGCTTTGAACGTCACGGACGCGCTCGCCGATCACCGTGCCCTGACCGAGCATACCGCTCAGCCGCGTGTCGCCGCCCAGGACGGTTCGCTGGTCCCGGGGCAGCTCCAGCCAACCCAGCACGAACTGGTCCACACGCGCGGGAAGCCGGAAGAAGCCCTCCAGGATCGAGGCCAGGCCCTCGGCGTTCTTCGAGCTCCGCGCCAGGTGCCCGACGAAGAACCGCTTGGCGTGATCGGGCACGGCATCGCGACCGCGCGTGCTGGGCAAGCCGTGTCCGGAGAGCGATCCCACGTACACGGTGAACCGGTCCTCGTCGGGTCGGTCCTGGTGAACCGTCGGGCGCGCCTCGGCCCACGCGCGGTAGAAGAAGAGCCCGAGCCGGTGGTGGAAGAGATCGAGGAAGCGCGCCAAGGTGCCGTCCCCGTGGTGCAGCAGCCGCTCCCGTGCGTACTCCGTGAGGTGCAGCGGCAAGGGTCCGTTGGGCCCGAGGAGGCCGAAGAACCGCTGCTCGAGCCTGGGCGGTCTTGCCCCATCCGCCTCGAACGCCGAAAGCGTCGATGGCGCGAACGCGACGGAGGGCTCCTGGGACAGGCGGACCGGCTCATCCCCCGGACGCAGGGCTCTCCCCAGTCGCGGCCGGTCCGCGAACAGACCCTCGATGCGGCGCAGGGCCTGGAAGAAGTCGAACGACCAGGGCGCCCGCGCAAGCGCCGCGAACAGAGCTACACGAGCTGTCGCGCGGCCATCCGTGGCGGCCACCGCTTGATTTCCCCCCGTCTCTCGGACACGAGCACGAGCTCGGTGAAGGTGTTCATGGACGCGAGTCGCGCAAAGACCTGCTCGAGCACCGCCCCCAGAAGGAAGGCGCTCGCCCCGGCAAATGGGGTCTCATCCACGATGAGCCGAATCTCCAGTCCGCGTCCGAAGACGATGGGGCCCGGTACGGGCAGACGACGGGTGCGTGGCGTGACGGCCACGCGGCGCACGCCCTGCGTCTGCCGTCGCGAGACCGCGTCCGGCATGTCGGCATCGACGAGATCCGCGTAGAGCTCCAGGAACTCGCGGAGCGCCGTCGCGCCCTGCTCCTCGTTGAGATCGGCGACGGTCAGGTAGTTGAGCGAGAGATGGCTCGTGAGCCGCCACGGGATCTCGCCATCGAGGATCGCCGGTCGCGGTCGACTCGGTCCGCGCAGACACCGGACACCATCGACCGGCGCGGAGATCGCAAGGCTGAAGTCCCTGTCGCTCCCCACAGGCATCAGCAGCGGCAGGTCGCGATTGCTGACGAGCACGTCCACCGCAAGCTGCCGGAGCGCTCCAGAGTACGGCGCCTCGCGCGGATCGACCAGCGACAGCGACACCTCGCTGCCGATGTAGCTGGTCCGAGCGCCGTCGCGGCGCTGCTTCTCCGAGAGGGCCCGCGGCTCGCGCCGCACGGTGAAGTACCCGTGCGACGGCTGCGAGCCGTCCGCGTCGACCGACGCGTAGAATGGGCGAAACTCTTGCTCCGCCTCGAGACCCTCGCCGTAGCCGACGACCCGCTCGACGCTGTACACCTCGAAATCCATCGGCTTCGTGCGGTCGACGACCACGTGGTGCTCCGCCTGCTGGTCGGTGACGTGGATCCGATCGGAGCGCCTCGAAAAGAGGTTGATGGCCGGAGTGCAGTGGAGCGCGAAGCCGCCCTTGTCGACGAGCGCCCCCAGCGCCGCATCTCCCCGCGCCAGCGGGATCACCAGTTCGATTTCGTCCCCGGCGTGGCGCGCCAGCGCCTTCCGGAGGCCCACCAGCTCCACGAACCGGAAGCGCTCGGCGAACGCGAAGTACTCGTGCAGCAGCCGATAGCCGCTGAACGAGCGGGTCGTATAGGGGATCAGCGCCTGGTCCCTGGCGAAGCCCACCGGCTGGATCGACTCACGCCCCAGCCACTCGAACCACGGCGCGGGGCGGGCCGGTGGTCCAACGAGGACGCCGAGTCCGCTACCAAGGATGAGCTCGTAGAGCTTCAGGGCAATCTCGTCGCTCCCAGCAAGGAACAGGTTCAGCCGATCCAGGGCGATCTGCTGGAAGGTGTGCGGAGCGGGCGCGCGCAGCCGAAGGCGCAGCACGGCCTGCACCGGCTCGACGAGCCCGAGCGTGTTGAGCGGAAGGTCCGGCGCGAACGGCGCGTACCGGGCCTCGGTGATCTCGATGGGCCACAGCGTCACGTCGTGGGCCGTGCGGAACTGGCAGGCCGTCACCTCCCCCCGGGGAATCTGGCCACGGAGCAGGGTGCCCCGGGGGACCACGAAGCCGTCGACGAGGGATCCCTCGGTCATGGCGGGGGCGAACTGGACGATCGCCATGGCCGGCGTCGGGGTCAGATAGTGCGGATACACGACCTCCAGAAGGTGCTGGGTGAAACGCGGGAACTCGGCGTCCAGCTTGAGACGGACGCGGGCGGCGAGAAAGCTGAACCCCTCGAGCAGCCGCTCGACGTACGGATCCGCCACTTCGGTCGCGTCGAGCGCCAAGCGTGCGGCGATCTTGGGGAACGCGGCCGCGAATTCAACCCCCATCTCCCGCATGTACTGCAGCTCCTGGCTGTAGTAGCGGAGCATCCGGGCGTCCATCAGCGCCCCTCGGCGAGGCGAATCTCACCGCTCTCCAGATCCATGTCGGTCTTGATCAGCAGATCGAGCGGGTACGGCTGGGACCAGAGCTCGCCCGTGATCTCAAAGGAGATGATGTTGTGGTGACCCATAGGATCGGTCGCCGGAATACCCCGGACCGCGAGCGAGCCGGGGAGGATCCTCGGCTCGAACCGCAGAATCGCCTCCTTGAGGATCCGCTCCATCTCGTGAAGCTCCAGACCCGCGACGGTACTGCCGGCCAGGGGGGGCAGGCCAAAGTTCAGGGTCGATTGGGCGGCGAGCGGGTGGGCGGAGAGGTCTACTGAGCTGGCGAGGTTCGTCGAGTTGAACAGCCAGGACAGGTCCCGCAGCACGGACGCCCGGAGCTGAGCGCGGCTCAGAACGCGCTCGTCTCGGCCCTCGACCTTGCGCGCTGGGTCGTGGTCGGTCAGCCGGTCGAGTAGGGCGGGCTGCAGCGCATCCCGCGCGCCGACCTCGACCATCTCACGCCTCCGCTCCTCCGAGCTCGATGCGCCGCACGCTCAGGAGGGCATACTCGCCCGCGGCAGTGGCGAACATCCGCTGACCCCGGCCGTGGAACGTTTCCGGCGCCACCTCGTCCCACTCGGTCTTCCGGCCGAGCCGGATCAGTCCGTCCGCGTCCGCCTCCGACCCGGGATACCGGGCGGGAATCAGGGCCGTAGCTTCGCCTCCGTTGGCGAGGCCGAGCTTGGCGGGCATCCATAGGACATCACGCAGATCCGCCGGCGCCTCGAGCGCGACGGAGCGGATACGCTCGAACGGCACCCAGTAGTAGCGACCCTCGACAATCGCCTCGCACACGGGCCCCAATCGCGAGTCAGCGTCAGCGATCCAGTCGAATGCCTGCCCGTCGATGGTGCCCGGCACCGGCCGGGCCTTCTCCAGGGCCTCCGACCGGAGCGCGGCCGCTTCGGCGCCCCGGCCCTGAGCGGCCACGGATAGCGCCTGGAACAGGAGCGCAACCCAGGGCAGTGGCTCGCCCAGGATCAGGGGGGTCCGGGCGCCGGCGAAGACCTCGCCCCGAAGCAACTCGCAGGCGATCGCCGCGCCGTAGACGTGCACGAGGGCGAGGGAGCCCGCGTTCAGCTCGCCCAGCACCTTGAGCTGAGCGCGGGCTCGCGCCCAGTCCCCGAGCACACACAAGAGCTGGAACAGGAACACCCGATATTCTGCGTTGTCGGGGGCCTTGCGGACGTGGTCTTGCAACTCGGTCAAGGCCTCCTCGACGCGTCCCTCGCGCAGACTCTGCTCGGCAATCATTCGGCTTCTCCGGCAGCGACCGGCTCTAGATCTTCTCGCCCTTCACGATATCCCAGCCCATCTTCGGCTTGGCCCCTGCCCCGCCCTGGGCGTTCTGCTCGGTGTAGTCGAACTTGACCTTGCCGAAGTTCAGGGTCACGTTCTCGGTCAAACGGTCCTCACCGCCCGAGCCGCCGGTGTGCACCGCGGCGATGATGACGTCCTCCAGGGTGATGACCAGGTACTCGAGCGGGTTCTCACCCGCCTTGCGAACCGTCAGCTTGGCGTCCTTTAGGTGCTTGCCGTTGCAGCAGGCCAGTATCAGATCCGGCGTTGCCGTGTCCAGGTGCTTGGTGAACGACAGGTCCTGCACGTTGACCTTGCCCGTACCAGCGCCGCCACCCGAGTGGGCTGATCCCGACTGTGACATGCCCCAACTCCACGCCAGAACGTCGATCGAGCCCTTGTGCTTACTGTCCCCGGATTCACCCTTGATGTCAGCGATCTTGATGAACATGTCGACGGCCATGGGTCCTCTCCCCTTCCTGCGTCAGTTGATCGGCTCGCGAACTCCTGTTTCCCCGTTTCGGCGAAATCTTCAGCGCGTCATTTGCCACCCTTGGCCGACGGCAGCTTGGACACCAGGCGGAGCGACACCGTCAGGCCCTCGAGCTGATAGTGAGGCCTGAGGAAGAACTTCGCGCTGTAATAGCCCGGATTACCTTCCACCTCTTCGACGGTCACCTCGGCCGCCGCCAATGGATACTTGGCCTTGGTCTCTTCACCCGCCGACGCCGGATTGCTGAGGACATACTGGGAGATCCACTTGTTCAGCCACGCCTCCATCTCGTGCCGCTCTTTGAAGGAGCCGATCTTGTCGCGCACGATGCACTTGAGGTAGTGCGCGAACCGGCAGGCCGCGAAGAGATACGGCAACCGGGCTGCGAGATTGGCGTTGGCGGTGGCGTCCGCGTCGGTGTACTCGAACGGCTTCTGCAGCGACTGAGCGCCGATGAACGCCGCGAGATCGGTGTTTTTTCGGTGGAGCAATGGCATGAAACCGTTCTTGGCCAGCTCGGCCTCGCGCCGATCGCTGATGGCGATCTCGGTCGGGCACTTCATGTCCACTCCGCCGTCGTCGGTCGGGAACGTGTGGACGGGCAGGCCTTCCACCGCGCCGCCGGACTCCACGCCGCGGATGCGCGAGCACCAGCCGTACATCTTGTACGACCGCGTGATGTTCACACCCATCGCGTAGGCCGAGTTCACCCACGTGAACTTCTCGTGCCGGGCGCCCTCGGTGTCTTCTCGAAAGTCGAACTCTTCCACCGGGTTGGTCTTGCCGTAGGGGTACCGGCCGAGGAACCTCGGCATGGCCAGCCCGACGTATCGCGCGTCTTCCGACTCGCGGAGCGAGCGCCACGGCGCGTACTCCGGCGTCGTGAAGATCTTGGTGAGATCCCGTGGGTTCGCCAGCTCCTGCCAGCTCTCCATCTGCATCAGCGAGGGCGCGACCCCCGCGATGAACGGGCAGTGCGCCGCCGCCGCCACCTGCGCCATCTGGCCGACCAGCTCCGCGTCCGGCGGCGTGTGATCGAAGTAGTAGTCGCCGACCAGGCAACCGAAGGGCTCGCCGCCGAACTGCCCGTACTCCGCTTCGTAGATCTTTTTGAAGACCGGGCTCTGGTCCCAGGCCACCCCTTTGAACCGCTTGAGAGTCCGTCCGAGGTCCGCCTTCGAGATGTTCATGACGCGGATCTTCAACATCTCGTCGGTCTCGGTGTTGTTGACCAGATAGCTGAGCCCACGCCAGGCGCTTTCGACTTCCTGGAAGGCCTTGTGGTGCATGATCATATTGATCTGTTCGCTGAGCTTCAGGTCCAGCGCGGCGATGATCGCCTCGATCGTTCCGACCGCGTCCGCCGATATCAGCGTCGTCTGCGACAGCGCCTGTTCCGCCAGCGTGCGCACCGCCGACTCCACTGCTTCCTTGGCGGCGTCGGACCGCGGCTTGAACTCTTTGTTGAGAAGTTGCTGAAGCTCAGAAGGCTCGAATGCTCCGCCTTGGCCCTCGGGCTGTTGCTGTGTCGCCATAGCGTGTCCTCGTCAATAAAGGGTTAGGACTTGGGCGGCGCGTCCGTCCCGGCCTCGACGGGCTTCGGGGCAGAGGCGACGGCCTTGAGGAGCGCCGGATCCTGCAGGAGCTGTCGGATCAGCTGCTCGGCGCCGGTCTTGCCGTCCATGTACGTGACCAGGCTCGCCAGCTGCTGGCGCGCCTCAAGCAGCTTGCTCAGCGCGTCGACCTTGCGGGCGACGGCGGCGGGTGAAAAGTCGTCCATGCTCTCGAAGGTGACATCGATCATCATATTTCCGTCGCCGGTGAGGGTGTTCGGCACCTGGAAGGCCACGCGAGGCTTCATCGCCTTGAGCCGCTGGTCGAAGTTGTCGATGTCGATGTCGAGGAACTTGCGGTCGGCCACATCGGGCAACGGTTCCGTCGGGTTGCCGGAGAGATTCGCCATCACTCCCATGATGAACGGAAGCTGGATCTTCTTCTCCGCTCCATAGAGCTCCACGTCGTACTCGATCTGGACGCGGGGCGCGCGGTTCCGTGCAATGAACTTCTGGCTACTGGCTCGCGCCATATCGCACCTCCTTACGTCTTCTCGAACTCGCCGGCCAACTTTTCGAGCTGGCCGAGGCTGTCGGGCATGAGGTCCTTCACGATCTCCACGAAGTTCATCTGGATCAGCCGCTGCGCGCGTCGGATGAACAACGGCGCCGGATTGCTGGGCTCGTGTCGCTCCATGTATCGGCAGACCAGCTCGAGCATCTGCATCGCGTCTTCACGCGTGCGGATCTCGCCGCCGGTCCCAGGTCGCCGCCCCTGCGCGGACTCGCCCGGGGCGCCCTCACCCACCGCCGTCCCGGTGCCGAGCGCCAGGTCGCACGTCTGGAGCAGCGAGTCGAGAGGCTCCGTCAGCGGCCCGAGGTCGATCGCTCGGGCCGCGCCGACGCGGTCGGCGACCAGCGTCTGGATCGCGGAGATGCGGTCGTGCGCCTCGCGCAGCGCGGACGGCACCGATCGGTCGCTGGAAAAGGCGGCGGCGATCTGGGCGTGCAGCTGGGCCAGGGGCTTGCCCGGACCGGCGGTTCGCGACGGCGTGAGGCGCCCGAGCGCGATCTCCACGTCGCGCGCCCGGAGTTGGCCGTGCTCGCGCGAATTCACGAGGTAGCTGTCGCGCAGGTCCTTGATGCTCGCATCAGGATCGACGAGCGGAGCCAGCGCGTTCAGCCGTTCGGTGGGATCGTTGTCGTGGTCGGCCTCGAGCACGGGATGAATCCCGTCCCAATAACGCTCGAGCAACCCGTGGATCAGGCCGAGACCGGTGGCGAGTCCGGGGATGCCCTCGGTGCACGCGAGGGCTCGGGTGAGGTGGACGGCGGCGCGAAGGTCCTTGCTGCGGAGCAGGATCGCCTGCGCCAGGTCGATGACTTTCGACCAGTTCGGGTCTTCGGCCGGCTTGACGGCCTCACCGCTGCGCTGCTCCGCCTTCCCACGAGCCGCTTCCTCGAGCTCGAAGAACGACAGATCGTGCTCGAGATTCGGGCCACACGGAGGAGATTCTCTGGTTTCCGACAGCACCGCTCCGACGTCCAGCATCACCGCTCCCAGACGAATGCGCTCAACAGCATTCTCTCTCGACCAGTTTCGCCGCTGACATCAGCCGCGCCAATGCCAAATGCAGATCTCTCGCCAAACGCCCTCTCCGTCCGTTCGACGACGGCGCAAGGTGTGGCGAAAATGCATTGACCCTATGCCTTCCATCAGAATTTGTCAATAACGAAATGTACTTCGGCTGCACCACGAGTCACCTAAAAGGACGGTTCCGAAGCCACGCTCACCTTCCGTCGAAAGCCCTCGGTGTTCCGCATCTCATCCAATCCTATAGAGAAAAGACCGTGCGTGACTCGGCGGACGGCGGATTTCCGGCACGGAACCCTTCGCGCGGGCGATCGTCACGCTTCCTGCGACGCGTCGACCACACGGCGCGCCGCTGATCGATTCAGTGTTCAAGATCAGGGCGATTCACCCGCAACCAGTCGGGCTCTATGCCCGGCGACCTCGAGGCCACACCGGTGAGCGACCACCTCTCAGATGACCTGCACACTGCCGCTGCGATGCCGCCGACACCGCGAGAAGGCGGGTGCTATAGTCAGCCGGGCCCCAGGAGTCCCCGAACCGAAGCGATCCGTCCACCAAGGAGGAGGCATGAAGCCGACACGAGCGCTCATCGTCGCCTGGATTGCGTTCGCTCTTCCCGTTCTCGTGCTCGCGGCCGTGCTCTGGCGCGGGCCGGGCTCCGCCGACGCGCAACAGCAGAAGTTCGTGTGGAAGGTGCAGAGCGCCTGGCCGGCCACCAACCTGCTGCATGTCTCCGCGGTCGAGCTGGGCAAGATGATCGACGAGATGTCGGGCGGCCGCCTCAAGTGGGAGATGTCGGCGGCCGGCACGATCGTCGGCACCTTCGAGGTGCTCGACGCCGTCAACCGCGGCATCATCGACGCGACCCACGCCTGGCCGGGCTACTGGGCGGGCAAGAACTCGGCGGCCGGCCTCTTCGCGCCCGGTCCCGGGGGGCCCTTCGGCATGGACCGCGAGGAGTACCTCTCCTGGCTCTTCGCCGCCGGCGGGCTCGAGCTCTACAACGAGATGCTCCAGAAAGAGCTCAAGATGAACGTAGTGGTACCCGTCTTCACCACCAGCCTGCCGTACTGGGAGCCGCTCGGCTGGTTCAAGAAGCCGTTCAACAGCCTCGACGACCTGCGCAAGATGCGGTTCCGCACGTCGGGCCTCGGCATGGAGATGATGAAGACGATGGGCGTCTCCGTGGTGACGCTCGCCGGCGGCGAGGTGATCCCGGCGCTCGAGCGGGGCGCGATCGAAGGCGCCGAGTGGGCCATCCCGAGCCACGACATCATCATGGGCTTCCAGAACGTGACCAAGTACTACTACATGCCCGACCTGCGCCAGCCCGCCTCGTACCAAGAGATCGTGATCAACAAGAAGAAGTGGGACGAGCTGCCAAAGGATCTACAGGCGATCGTCAAGTGGGCCGGCATGGCGGAGATCATCCGCATGACCGCCTACAGCGTCGACCTCGACAGCAAGGCGGTCGAGGAGCTGGAGAAGAAGCACGGCGTGAAGATCCTCCAGACGCCACCTGACGTGCTCAAGGCCCAAGTGGCGGCCATCGACAAGGTGTACGAGGTCGAGGCCCAGAAGAACCCGTTCTTCGCCAAGGTCCTCAAATCTCAGAAGGAGTTCGCCTCGCGGGCGGTGCCGCACGCGCAGAAGATCCGCCCGCCGATCGAGGTGGTGGTGGCGCACTACTGGAAGAAGTAGCCGAGAAGCGTCGCGGCACCGGCCGGCGGGTCTCGGGCCCGCCGGCTCAGTGCCCGGCGCCGGCGACGGCGACGCCTTTGAAGGTCGCCAGGCGCTTGGCGAGCGGCGTGTTGCGGCTCCGGCCCACCCGCACCTGCCCGTCGATCACGACGCAGGAGATCCCGGGAATGTCGCCGCGCGCGATCGCGGTGAGCGCGTCGCTCGCGAGCGACGCCGACGGCGCGTCGCAGACGACCAGATCGGCCGGAGCGCCGGCGGCGATCGTGCCCGTCCCGGCCGCGAGACGGAAGGCGCGCGTGTTGTTGCCCGTCGCGAGGGCGATCACGACTTCGGGGAGCAGATCGCCCAGCGACGCGAGCTCGCACACGCTCTTCATGACGCCCAGGGGCATGACGCCGGTCCCGGTCGGCGTATCGCTGGCGACGCAGACGCGCGCAAGGGCGCCGGCCTCCCGAGCCCGCTTCACGATGTAGAGGGCCGAGCGGAGGTTGCCGGCCTGGACGATCTGCAGCGTCATCTCCGTCTCCCGGATGATCCGGTCGATCCCCGCCTCGTCGAGCGACGTCGTGCCGCCGTTCACGTGGCCGCACACGTCGGGCCGCAGATGCAGGAGGACGTCGGCGGTGATCGGGCTCGAGCCCGGGATAGACGCGCCGCCGCTGTGGGACATGACGCAGAGGCCGTGCTTCTGGGCGCGTCGCACCTCCGGCTCGCCGTCCCTCGGCTGCGCGTAGGCGCCGAAGCCGTACTTCGCGTGGCGGACGCCGTGCCTCGCCATCTCGGCGAAGTCCTCGTCCGTCAGCCCGGGCTCGAGCACCACCGAGCCCGCGTTGACCTTCATCCCGTTCGGATGGAAGTGCTCGAAGCACTTCGCGGCGGCGATCGCCAGCGCCTTGACCGCCACGGCGTCGTGCGGCCGGCCCGGCGCGTGCACGCCCTCGCCCGCCGAGACCACGGACGTGATGCCGCCGTGGACGTAGGAGTCGAGGAAGTCCACTGTCTTCTGGCGCGGCGTGTAGTCGCCGAGCACGACATGACAGTGGGAGTCGATGAGGCCGGGGATGACTGTCGTCCCTTGGCAATCGACGACGACGTCGGCGCCCCCGGCGCCGATTCGCGACGCGGCGCCGACGCCGGTGATCCGCCCGCGCTCGACGAAAATCGCCTCCGCCTCGGCCCGCGGCGACGCGAGCATCCCGGTCGCGAGCGTCCCGATGTTGATCAGACCCAGTGTCGGCACTAACGCCCTGCCCTCGAAATCACATCGCGTCTCCGCGCCAGGCCGGCGGGCGCGGGCGCGGCCGGCGGGCGTGGGCGGGGTCGAAGGGACCCGTTCCCGCCACGCGGCGACGGGCGCCGCGCGCCCGGATGGAGCCCAGCCGCACCGGGGCAGCGCACGCGTGCCGCGTGGTCGTCTCGACCCCGCCCGCGCCCGCCGGCCGCGCCCGCGCCCGCCGGCCTGGCGCGCCGCGGTCGTCACGATGAATCCGTGGACGGAGCATCAGTACTCGCCGAGGCAGCGGTCGACCATCGCCTTCGCGGCGTTCCAGTCGTAGGACTTGAACATGCGCCGGTTCACGACCGGCTGCGACGCCGAGTAGAACATCTCGTACTGAAGCTGACGGCCGCCGAACTCGGTGCCGACGAAGTCCCAGATGAGCTTCACGAGCTTGACGCGCTCGCGAGCGGTCGCGGCGGCCGACTGGTAGTAGCGCTCGGTGTCGGCGCGCGTCTCCGCGCTCGTGAACGCGGCCTCCGAGGACGGCACGGTCTGGAAGGCGCCGCCCGCCAGCTCGCGAAGCGTGCGCATCATGTCCACGATCAGCCGGCGCTGGAGCCCCATGCCCGCGTAGATGTACTGCGGGTGCGGCCGCGCCACGCCCCGGGTGATCAGGGGATCGCGCTCGGCGGCCTTCACCAGCGCGTCGAACGCCGCGCAGAGCGACGCGATGTCACCGCCGAGCGTCGCCTGGACTCCCGCGTCGCCTTGCGCCGTCTGAACCTCGGCGAGCCGCATCGCAAGGCCGGCCATGAACTCGAGCTTGACCCCGAATCGCACGAGGGCCTGGAAGTTCGCGGTCGTGTGCGAGGGCGAATCGTGGAACTGGGCATTGACCAGGTCCACGTTCCGGTAGATGAAGACCTGCTCCCAGGGCACGAATACGTCGTTGAAGACGACGGTCGTGTCGACCTCGTCGAACCGGGACGAGAGCGGATAGTCGAAGACGCTCGTCGACATCGATGCGTACGGGCGCCGCGGATAGAGACGGAGCCCTTCCGCGCTCATCGGCATGACGAGGGAGATCGCGTAGTCCTCGTCGCCCGGGACCAGCGGCGTGATGTAGGAGACGAAGAGCCAGTCGGCCATCGTCGCCGACGTGGCGATGGCGTGGGCCCCGCGCACGACGACGCCGCCGGCGGTCTCCCGAACCACCCCCGGATGCAGGAATGGCTCGGGGTGGCGATGGGCCGGCTGCGATCGGTCCACTTGCGGCGGTACGATCGCGTAGGTCACGTAGAGATCCTCGTCGCGCGCGCGCGCGTAGAAGCGCACGACGTTGTCGCCGAAGCTCGCGCCGCCGCGGTCGAAGAGGTGTCGCCAGGCGGAGAAGGCCGTGAGCACGCTCGCGACATGGTCGGGCGTTCGCCCCATGAGGCCGAACGACGGCTCGGCCCAGAACCGGTGGACTCGCCGCCGGGCGCCGAGGTCCTCCGCCGAGCGCGGGACGAGCCACATGTTGCTGTGACGCGCTCCGGTCGACGGGTCGGCGAAGGTCAGCGCCGGCTCGCCCGCCGCGGCCTTCGCGCGGTCGTAGGTCTCGGCGATGCGCCGGATCGGCTCGACGAACGCCGGGTGCTTGGTGACGTCGCCGATCCGCTCGCCGTCGAGGTACACGGACCGCCCGTCCCGGAGACTCGCGACGTACGCGTCGCCGTTACGCATGAGCGGGCCAACCTTGCCACAGGCGGCGAATAATGACAAACCCCGGGCGGCGATGATAATGTCCGGCCCCGTGAGGCGCCCGCCCCTCGCCGTCGTCTTCGTCGCCATCTCGATGCTCGCGCTTGGAGAGACGGCTGGCGCCGTGATGTCCCGGCTCAAGCCCGAGATCCAGCGTTACGCCGCCGCGCGCGTCGCCGCGAACGCGCAGGCGCACGGCTTCTCGGGCTCGGCCGAGTACGACGACGAGGTGCGGGACCGCGCGATCTTCGCCGCGGAGGCCGGGCTCTCGTTCTTCCACGTCCACGCCGAGGGCGTGGGGCTGGTGCTCTTCTTCGCGAGCACGCTGGCGGCGGCGACCGTGCCGTGGCGCCGCGCGCGGGCCGCCCTCTATCTGCTGCTGACGCTCGGCGGGCTCTTCCCGCTGGGGTATGTCGTCTACGGCGCCGCCGTGCTGGAAGTCGGGCGCGACGCCGGGATCGAGCTGGCCGAGCGCTGGATCCTCACGCCGCTCGGCATCGCGGCGATCGCCGGTCTTGTCGGCCTGCTGCTCGTCACCGCGCGCCGACGCGCATGACCGTCGCCGCCGAGCCCCACCCCTGGCGCGTGCCGCCTCGGTGGGTGCTGCTGGTCGCCGTGCTCTCGATCGTGTGCGCGGAGGTCGCAGGCGCCTCGATGGCGCGCTTCAAGGTCGAGCTGACGCGCTGGGCCCGCGACGCGATGCTGACCCGGCCCGCGGTCCACGGCCTCGTCGGCGTCCGCGACGTGGACGAGCGAATCCTCGACGAGGCGCTCGTGAAGTTCGACGCCGGGCTGAGGCTCTTCCACATGCACGCCGAAGGGATGGGATTGGTGATCATCGCGACCACGATGGTCGCGGCCACGGTGGCCCGGGCCGGGGTCGCCCGCCGGGTGATCATCGCCCTTCTCACGACGGGCGGGGCGGGCTATCCTGTCGGCTACCTCGTATGGAGTGCCCTGATTCCCGCGTACGGCCTGGAGCGAGCAAAGACGATCGCCGAGTGGCTCGTCTGGATCCCGTTCGGCTCCGCCACCCTCGTGGCGCTGTGGTGGCTCACCGGGCTGATCGCACTGCGCATGGCACGGCCATGACGCGCGTGATGCTCGCCCTGCTCGCTACACTCCTCGCCGCTCCGGCGGCGGCCCACCACGTGGGCGCGTACGTGCCGAAGGACAACGCCGTCACCATCAACTTCAAGCAGGTGAAGTTCTCCGTCCAGGCCAGGAAGTTCGATGTCGCGCTGCGTCTCTTCGAGACGGGCGTCCTCCGCGCCGAGATGCGCGCTCACGCCGCCACCCTGCCGGCCGGGCTCGAGGACGGCACGCGGGCGGCGCTCGCGGCGAGCGACGGGCCGGAGGTCGAGCGCCGCCTCATGATCTTCTTCGCCGCGCTCGCGCGCGATCTCGCGCTCGAGGCCGACCGCCGGCTGGCCGAGGCCGGCGGCACCGCCGAGAGCCGCGCCGCGACCGGCCGCAAGTTCCTCGAGGCGATCTGGCGCTACTACAACCTCGTGGACTTCGCCGTCGCGACGCGCGACAACAAGACGTCGGTCGCCGTCCGCCTCGCGTTCGACGAGGCGGAGACCTACGTGAAGCCCGCGACCGGCGCGGCGGCGCCGGCCGATCCGGCCCGGCTCCGGCCGCCGCTCCAGCGAATCGCACAGGTCCTCTCGACCCTGATCGAAGCGTCGCCAACGCAAGCAAGGAGGGACTCATGAAGCGTGTAACGTGGGGATTCACGGTACTCGTCGCGGTCGCCGCGCTCGTCTGGATCTCGGCGCCCGCCGTCTCGCAGCCGAAGGTCGTGAAGATCGGCGACCTCGGCTCCAAGGTCGGCGTCTTCGAGGGCTACGGGAGGTACCAGACGATGGGCGTCCAGATGGCCGTCGAGGAGCTGAACGCCAAGGGCGGCGTCCTCGGCCACAAGATCGAGATCGTCTCCGAGGACGACGAGACGAAGCCCGCCCCGGCGGTGCGCAAGGCCGAGAAGCTCATCCTCCAGGACGACGTGAAGCTGCTGGTCGGCGCCGTCTCCAGCGGCGC
>Ga0184633_10000437_pt1 | contig 15076 bp, 16 predicted proteins | sample PLM31_170_b1_FD_133156 | JGI IMG/M metagenome (GOLD analysis project Ga0184633, IMG submission 133156) | Groundwater sediment microbial communities from an aquifer in East River, Colorado, USA - PLM3-1_170_b1 | ecosystem: Environmental > Terrestrial > Soil > Riparian zone | place: USA: East...
GTATCGCTGCCCCGCGACCGAGGTGCCCGAGGCCATCGAGCGGCTGCTCCGGGCCTACCTCCGGGACCGGGTGGACGGCGAGAACTTCCGCCAGTTCTCCGCCCGCCACAGCGACGAGGCGCTCCGGGGGCTGCTGGCCGGGGCCGAAGTGGCCGCGGTGGGGCGCGACCCGACGCCGGGCCGGCCGCCCCACGGGGTCGGAGAGTGACGGCGGGCTCAATTGGAGGCCATTTCAGGGAGGTGGAGATGAGCGAGTACGCGCAACCGCAGGTGCTGGTCTCGACGAAGTGGGTGGAGGAGCACAAGGGCGATGCGAACGTCCGCATCGTCGAGGTGGACGTGGACACGAAGGCCTACGAGGAAGGGCACCTTCCCGGGGCGATCGCCTGGTCCTGGCAGACCCAACTGAGCGACACCGTCCAGCGGGACATCCTCCCCAAGGCCGGCTTCGAGCGGCTCCTCGGGTCCTCCGGCATCGACACCGAGACCACCGTCGTGCTCTACGGTGACAACAACAACTGGTTCGCCGCGTGGGCCTTCTGGCAGTTGAAGATCTACGGGCACGGCGACGTGCGTCTGATGAACGGCGGACGGAAGAAGTGGATCGAGGAAGCGCGGGAGCTGACGCGGGACGTCCCCCGGCCGGCGCCGAAGACCTACCGGGCGAAGGACCCGGACCTCTCGATCCGGTCCTTCCTGCCGGAGGTCCAGAAGGCCGTGGCGGGGCGGGCCGTGGAACTCGTAGACGTGCGCAGTCCGCAGGAGTTCACGGGAGAAATTCTGGCGCCCCCCGGGCTCCCCGAGACGTGCCAGCGAGGGGGGCACATCCCGGGGGCGAAGAGCATCACCTGGTCGAAGGCCTGCAACGAGGACGGGACCTTCAAGAGCCGGGACGAGCTGGCGCGACTGTATCAGGAGGCCGGGATCACCGGGTCCAAGCCGGTGATCGCCTACTGCCGGATCGGCGAGCGCTCCAGCCACTCCTGGTTCGTCCTGAAGTACCTCCTGGGATTCAAGGACGTCCGGAACTACGACGGCTCCTGGACCGAGTGGGGCAACCTGGTCGGCGCGCCGGTCGAGAAGCCCTGATGAAGCCGGAGGAGTACTCGCGCAGGCAGCAGGAGGTCGGCCGCTGGAAGATCAACATTATCAGCTTCAAGCTAGGCGACCGGTACTACTGCACAGTGGATAACGTGGAGCCAGGGGCATGGCTCGCGCGGGCGGAGGGCGCGACGCGGGCGAAGGCGGAGATGACCGCCATCGAGAAGGCCACAGCGAGACTCTCCCGAACCCGCGTGATGGGCTGAGGGGCTCTGTGGCCGCCAGGCATCAAGCGCGAAAAGGACGGCCCGGCAGAGGGCACCCGACCCCACGGGTCGTTGACACGGAGAAGCTTCGGGCCCCCCGGCTGAAGGCCAATCAGGGGAGGGCAGAGGGGGCGCTACCGATGAAAGAGGGCCCCGAGGGACGGCCGGAGGATTCCCCGCTCCCAGGCCGCAAGGTTCTGCGGGTCGGATTTCCCCCACACGAAGAAGAGCGCCATCGCCCCATAGAAGGGAAGGTGCCCCACCAGTTCATCCGGACCGAAAATGCCCAGGGTCAGGTTAAAGGGAACCCAGGCGATCACGATGATGTCCCGGAGGAAAACGCCGCTCAAGACGCAGAGGCCGACCAGGACTTCCACCGCACCGATCATCAGCACGAACTGCGCATCCGTGAGGGGGATGCCGAGTGCGGGGAGGAAATTCAGGGGGTACTCCGCCAGGAAGGCCACGGCCATCGGGACATTCAGCAGCTTCTCGGTGAAGGCAACGGCAACCAGGCTCAGGCCGACCCCCACCCGCAGCAGCGGGACGGCCCACACGAGAAGGCTCGGGCTGGGCTCCCACTTCGGAAAGAGCGCCCGGTCCACGGCGAGGGGTCCCCTCCCGGCGCAGAGGAAGAAGGCGCTGAAGCCCAGGATGTGGACCGCCTCCAGCATCTGTTCTCCCCCGACGACGAAGAGACCCGCCCCCCACATCAGGGCCAGAAGGAGGGCGAAGAACCGCGTGGCCGAGCCGTAGAAGAGGCCGAGCATCACCCCGATCTGCCCCAGGGTGAAGAGGTGGGCCCAGATCCCCTCCAGATGATTGTTGGGAGCGAAAAGGGTGTGATTCAGACCGTTGACCAGCAGGGGGACGCCGAGGTGAAGGGCGAGGAAGAGGGGCATCAGGGCGTAGAGGGCGTCCCTGCCCTCGGGCGTTCCCCCGAGGCGTTCGGGGCCGGGGACGAGCGAGCACCGTCCCCTCCAACGCCAGAGCAGGAGCGCCACCACCCACACCGCGACCGGACCCCCGACGGCGAGCCACGTCCAGGGATCCGCGAGGGCGCCGGTCTGCAGCGGGTATGCCTCGGCATCGAGGAACCACTTCTCGTGTGCCTCGGCGGCCGGGCCCCCGGCGACGAGGACGGCCAGTCCCCCGAACAGAGCCCGGTACAGGCGGTTCCTGCCGGCGTGCATCGCTCCAGGTTATAGCACCGAATCGCCTCCCTGGGTAGGAGGGCAGCGGCGGCCGGCCCGGATGGTGGTGGAGGAGGGCGGAGTGCCGATGGGGCTTGAGGGACGGACCGTGGCGATCACGGGCAGCAGGAGGGCGATGGAGCTCGCGCACCTCGTCGCGACCTTCGGTGGCGTCCCCTATGTGGCTCCGACGGTGGGGATTGACGTGCAGGAGGATGTGGACCTCCAGGTGGACGGGTTGGTCCGGCGGATCCTCGGCGGCGCATGCGAGTATGCCGTCTTCATGACGGGCCCGGGCGTGTACCTGCTGATGGCGAAGGCAGAGAAACTCGGGGTGCAACGGGAGGTGGTAGAGAGGCTGAACCGCCTCGCTGTCGTGGCGAGGAGCCACAAGCCGCAGAAGGTGCTGGAGCAGAACGGCGTGCGGGTGAGTCTGGTCCCCTCGGACAATACGGCGGAGGGGATCGCCGCGGAGATGGTGAAGCTCGACCTTCAAGGCAAACGCGTGGCTATCCTCTGGCATGGGGCCCCCGCGGTGATCCTCCGCCAGGAGCTGGAAAGGAGGGGGGCGGAAGTCTTCGAGGCTCAGGCGTACCACTATTCGCCGGCCCTCGAGAAGAGCGGGGCTGAGGTCCTCGTAGCCCTGGGCTTTCAGTCCGTGCCGCCCGAGCACCAGAAGGTCCTGCAACTCATCCGCGATGTCCTGCGGGGGGCCGTTCACGTCATGACCTTCACCAGCCCGCCCTCCGCGAGGAACCTCTTCCGAATGGCGGAAGAGCACGGCATGCAGGAGGATTTTTGCCGGCAGTTGAACTCGAACGTCCTGGTCGTGGCGGTGGGCCCTCCCACGCGGCGGACCATCGAGGAGCATGGCGTCAGCGTGGATGTGATGCCCGAGATCTACAAGCTCGGCCCGATGGTGCGGGCGATCACGGAATATTTCGCTCACCCCCTCCCCTCGCAAAAGAAGCCGCTCCTCGCGGGGATTCAGCCCGGGAGAGAAGGTGACAGCCATGGCTAGTCCAGAGAGAGCCGATGTGAATGTCCTCCTGCAGCTCTACCAGATCTATGACCGGAACCGGGAAGCGCTTCTCTGGTTCCTGCACGACCTTACGGCAAGGGACTACGCCGAGTACAAGGCCAAGTACGCAGGCACGTCAAAAGAACGGGTCTCCTTTACCTCGGTCTGCGGTTTCTTCGAGCTGGCCGGTGTGCTGGTCGGCAGGAGACTGCTCAGGGCGGACTTGTTCTTCGACGTCTTCAACCCCACCCCCTACTGGGAGCGTGCGAAGCGGATCGTGGAGGGCCTGCGCAAGGCGCGGCCGCACATCTACGAGAATTTCGAGCGCCTCGACGCGCAACGAAGGCAGTGGGCGAAAAAGCGTCCGCGGAAGATCATGGCGCGGACGCGCCCATAGGGCATTAGGGAGCGCGGACCCGGAAAGGGGAGAAACGCGATGCTGACAGACTTTAAGGCCACAAAGATTGAGGTTGTCGAGCCGAAGGTTCCCAAGCTCAGGCTTAAGGGCGTCTCCAAAACCTTCCGCAGCAACGCCGGTTCTATCGATGCCATTCAGGGCATCAACCTGGAGATCCGGGAGGGGGAATTTCTCTGCATCGTGGGCCCCTCCGGAGGGGGCAAGTCCACTCTCCTTAACCTTATCGCGGGCCTGGAGCAGCCCGATGCGGGGGAGATCTGGTCTAACGGGGAGCGGGTGACGGGGCCGGGCACGGATCGGGTCGTGGTCTTCCAGGAGCCGGCACTCTTTCCATGGCTCACTGTCCTGGGGAACGTGGAGTTCGGCCTGAGGATGCAGCGCGTGGAGAAGAGGGTACGGCGGGCGCGGGCCGTGGACGTCCTCAAGCAGGTCCACCTCTCAAAGTTCAAGGACGCCTACGTCCATCAGCTTTCAGGCGGGATGAAGCAACGGGTGGCCCTGGCTCGGGCCCTGGTGATCGACCCCCAAATTCTCCTCATGGACGAGCCCTTCGCCGCCCTCGACGCGCAGACCCGAGACCTCCTGCATGGTGAGTTACAAGAGATCTGGAGCAAGACCCAGAAAACCATCATCTTTGTGACTCACAACGTCCGAGAGGCGGTCTGCCTGGGGGACCGGGTGGTGCTCCTGACCGCGTCTCCTGGGCGAATCAAGCGGGAATTCTGCGTCGAGCTGCCGAGACCCCGTCAGATCGAAGACGCAGGCGTCATGAACCTGGTCAGGGCGGTCCTGGCCGATCTGCGGGAAGAGGTGCAGAAAGTCGTCAAAGAGGAGCTGGGGAATGGGAACAGCCGTTAAGCGGGCCGCGTTCTATCTCTTGCTGCTTGCGGTCTGGGAAGGGCTCTTCCGGCTCCACTTCTGGCCGGAGTTCATCTTCCCCTCTCCCCTTCACGTCTTTCAGGCCATCCTCGAAGGCTTCCGGGACAAGACCTATCTCTTGGGGATCGCCATCAGCTTGAGGCGAATTGCCATCGGCTACGGGTTCTCCATTGTGGCGGGCATCCTCCTCGGGTTCCTGCTGGCCCGCTCGCGCCTCCTGGACGAGACCCTGGGGTCCCTGATCCTGGGCCTTCAAACCCTTCCCAGCATCTGTTGGTTGCCCCTTGCCTTGCTCTGGTTCGGACTGAGCGAGGGGGCCATCCTCTTTGTCGTGATCATGGGCTCGCTTCTCTCCATCACGATCGCCACCGACGCCGGCGTGAAGCACGTTCCCCCCCTGCTGATCCGGGCGGCGAAGACCATGGGGGCGAAAGGCGTCAAGCTGTACGTTGCGGTCATTCCCCCAGCCGCGCTGCCGTCAATCATCGGAGGCATGAAGCAGGGGTGGTCGTTTGCCTGGAGGTCCCTCATGGCCGGGGAGCTCCTCTTCGTCAGTCTCGGCCTCGGCCACCTCCTCTCGATGGGTCGGGAGCTCAACGACATGAGCCAGGTCATGGCTGTGATGCTCGTCATCATCGTCATCGGTCTCCTCGTGGACCGGCTCGTCTTTGCCCGCCTGGAGCGGAGCGTCAGGGAGCGGTGGGGGCTTCAGGAGGGGTAGGAGGTGGGGCTCTGCGATTGCCTTCGTTATGGCGATGGGCACCGTCATTGGCTCACGGAGCGGTCGAGGAATTGACAGAGGGGCGGCGAGAAGAGGGATGGTGATGGCGAGGAAGACGGTTCGGGCGTTGGCGATCGCGGGCCTCCTGCTCATCGGCCTTCGCGAAGAGGAGGTGAGCGCCGGACAAGAACAGATCGGGCTGTTTGCCCAGGCCGGAGGCGGCTTCACGTACGAGCATAAGTCGTTGCCGAAGCAGAAAGGAAAAATCGTCATCCGGGTCGGCTACTTCCCCAACGTGACCCATGCCCAGGCGGTGATCGGCCTCGCCAACGGCTCCTTCCAGAAGACCCTGGGCTCGGACGTGCGCATAGACCCCTACGTCTTTAATGCGGGCCCTTCTGCTGTCGAGGCCCTCTTTGCCGGGGCGATTGACTTCACCTACATCGGTCCGAACCCGGCGATCAACGCCTACGTGAAGTCAAAAGGGGAGGCGGTAAGAATCGTCGCCGGGGCGTGCAGCGGCGGCGCCGCCCTGGTGGTCAGGGCCGGTGCCAACATCAGAAGCCCCAGCGACTTCAGCGGCAGGAGGATCGCCACGCCTCAATTAGGCAACACCCAGGACGTGGCCGCCCGCCGCTGGCTGAAGGATCACGGGCTCACCCCGAGGGAGAAGGGAGGAAACGTCGAGGTCATCCCGACGAAGAACCCGGACCAGCTCCTCCTCTTCCTCAAGAAGGACCTCGACGCCGCCTGGGCGGTGGAGCCGTGGGCCTCCCGGCTGATCGAGGAGGCTGGTGCGACGCTCTTCCTCGATGAAAGATCTCTCTGGCCCAACGGACAGTTCGTCACGGTGCACATCCTCGCCGGGACGAAGTTCCTTCGGGAACACCCCGATCTCCTGAAGAAGTGGCTGAAGGCCCACGTCGAGTTGACCCAGTGGATCAACGCCCACAGCGAGGACGCGAAAAGGGTCCTAAACGCCCAGATTGAGCGGCTCACGGGGAAGGGGTTGCGGAAGGACGTTCTCGACGGGGCCTTTTCCCGTCTGCACCTCACCTACGACCCCATCAAGAATTCCCTCTCTACCTCGGCGGAGTGGGCCTACGAGCTGGGATTCCTTGGGAAGGAAAAGCCTGACCTCTCCGGGATCTACGATCTGAGCCTCCTGAACGAGGTGCTTCAGGGGAAGGGGCTGGAGCCCATCAAGTAAGGAGGGGGGTGCTGGCGGATAGCCTCTTGCCGGGATCTGATACGCTTGGCAGAGAGATCTCTCACTACGAGGAGGATTGCTGATGACTGAGGCTTCGGGTGACAGGGTGCTGGACGGGTCGGGCGTCATGGCCGCCAGAGGTGCGTCGCCCGGGTTGACGGAGGAAGTTGGAGGTCTGCAGGAGTGGCTGAAGGAAGACCGCGGAGACCGGCCGGCCGAGGAGGTCCTCGGTTGGGCCATCCGGACCTTCCGGCCCCGGGTCGCCCTGGCGTCGAGCTTTGGCGTGGAGGACGTGGCCCTCATTGACCTGTGGTGGCGCTTGGACTCGGAGGTCCGCGTCTTCACCCTCGACACGGGGCGCCTTCCCGAGGAGACCTACGAGGTGATGGACCGGATCCGGGAGCGATATGGGATCGCCATCGCCACCTACTGCCCGGAGGCGGCGGCGGTGGAGTTGCTGGAGCGGGAGCGGGGGTTCTACTCGTTCCGCCGGAGCGTGGAGGAGCGGAAACACTGCTGCGGCATCCGGAAGGTGGAGCCGCTCGGCCGCGCCCTGGCCGGCCTGGACGCCTGGGTGACGGGACTGCGGCGCGAGCAGGCCGAGACCCGATCGGCCGTCCGGCAGGTGGAGCGCGACCCGGCCCACGGGGGGATCATCAAGATCAACCCGCTGACCGACTGGAGCACCGAGCGGGTGTGGGAGTACGTCCGGATCCACGACGTCCCCTACAACCACCTCCACGACCGGGGGTATCCCAGCATCGGGTGCGCCCCCTGCACCCGGGCCATCCGGCCCGGCGAGGACATCCGCGCGGGGCGGTGGTGGTGGGAGCGGCCCGAGAGCAAGGAGTGCGGGCTCCACCTGGCACCGGGGAAGGAGGCCTGAGATGGGCGGGGGGATTGCGCCGCACGGTGGGACCCTCGTGGACCGGGTGGCGCCGCTCGAGGTCCGCCCCGCACTCGAGGCTCGGGCGCGCCGACTGCCGGCCATCCCGCTCGATGGGCGGAGCCGGGCCGACCTGATGATGCTGGCCACCGGCGCCTACAGTCCCCTGTCCGGCTTCATGGGGGAGGCCGACTACCGCCGGGTCGTGGGGGAGATGCGCCTGGCGAGCGGCCTCCCCTGGTCCCTCCCCATCACGCTCGCCGTGAGCCGGGAGCGGGGGGAAGTCCTCCGCGCCGGCGTGGAGGTGGCCCTCCTCGACGAGGGCGGGGATCCCCTGGGGCTCCTGGAAGTGGCGGAGGTCTACCCGTACGACCGGGAGCGGGAGGCGCGGGAGGTGTTCCGGACCACCGACCTGGCCCATCCCGGGGTGGCTGCCCTCTACCGCCAGGGGGAGGCGCTCGTCGGCGGCCAGGTCACGCTCCTGGGTGACCCCCCCGCTGACCCGCTCGGGCCCTTTCCCCGCTACCCTGCGGAGACCCGTCGCGCCATCCGGGAGCGGGGGTGGCGGACGGTCGTGGGGTTTCAGACTCGCAATCCGGTCCACCGCGCCCACGAGTACCTCCAGAAGTGCGCCCTCGAGATGGTGGACGGCCTCCTGCTGCACCCGCTCGTCGGGGAGACGAAGGGGGATGACATCCCGGCGCCGGTGCGGCTCGCCTGCTACCAGGTCCTCCTGGAGGGCTACTTCCCCAAGGACCGGGTCCTGCTGGGGCTCTTGCCGGCGGCCATGCGCTACGCGGGGCCCCGGGAGGCGATCTTCCACGCCCTCGTGCGGAAGAACTATGGCTGCACGCATTTCATCGTGGGGCGGGACCACGCGGGAGTCGGGAACTACTACGGGAGCACCGACGCCCAGCGGATCTTCGCGGCATTCGCCCCGGAGGAACTCGGCATCACCCCCGTTTTCTTCGAGCACGCCTTCTACTGCCGGCGCTGTGGCGGCATGGCGACGGCGAAGACCTGCCCGCACGAGCGCGCCGAGCACGTCGCCCTCTCCGGAACCCGGGTCCGGGAGATGCTCACCCGGATCGAGCTCCCCCCGCCGGAGTACACCCGCCCCGAGGTGGCCCAGGTGCTCATCCAGTGGGCGACCGAGGGAGGGTACCAGCGGTACGAGATCTGAACGAAAGGAGCGCGTAGCTGCTCTCACTCCTTGAGACAGCCACTCCAGGCCAGTGGCGCCCCCCGTAGCCCGCCTTGTATAGCTTTCTCTGCCAGGTCTTGACGAACGCGATCTCCTCCTTTTCCCCCGAGGTCGGCTCTTGACCTTGGCTCAGTTGCCGCCACCTGTGGGGGATGGGCCATGCGGTCTCACCGTCGGCGTGTTACCCTGAAGGAGCTGTGACATACTATTCAAGATCGTCATGATCCGGGGGCGGGTCCGGGCTGCGGTTGAGCCTAACCTTGCGGCTGACAAATTCCGCACCGGTTCCGCGGCTGACAAGGAGGGAGCGATGAAGCGAATCCCATGGCCCATTCTGCTCGTGCTGGCTGGGGGCTTCCTGGCCGACGGGGTCGAGGCTCAGGGGCCGATCAAGATCGGGGAGATCAACTCCTACAGCGGCGTTGCGGCTGCCTTCACCGCCCCCTACAGGGCCGCCGTGGTGATGGCCGCCCGGGAACTGGACGCCCGGGGCGGAGTCCTCGGGAGGAACCTTGAGATCATCTTCCGCGACGACAAACTCCGTCCCGACGAGGCGGTCAAGCACGCTCAGGAGCTGGTGCTCCACGAAAGGGTCAACTTCCTCATGGGGACCTTCTCCTCGGCGGTGGGCCTGGCCGTATCCGAGTTCGCTAGACAGAACAAAGTGATGTTCCTGGCTGCCGAGCCCCTGACCGAGGCGCTCACCTGGCAGAAGGGGCACCGCTACGTGTTCCGCGTCCGTCCCAACACTTGGCAGCAGGGTCGGATCCTGGCCGAGCGGGCTACCAGGCTCCCCGCCGTCACCTGGGCCAACATCGGCCCAGACTACGAATACGGCCACAAGGCCTGGGAGAACTTCTGGGGTCGGGTCAGGGAGCTGAAGCCGGGGGCGCAGGTCGTGTCTTCCTCCTGGCCCAAGCTGGGAGCCGGGCAGTACGCTGATTATGTTACCAAGCTCCTTCAGGCAAACCCGGACGGGGTTTTCACGTCGCTCTTCGGCTCCGACTGGATCGCCTTCGTCAAGCAGGGCATCCCGTTCGGCCTCTTCGGCGGTCCCGGGAAGAGGGTGTGGGTTGGGATCCTCCTGGGCGAGCCGGAATACATCGACCCGCTAGGGAAGGATGTCCCGGAGGGAATGCTGGTTACCGGGTATCCGTGGTACGACATTGACACGCCGGCCCACAGGTCGTTCGTCGCACGGTACAAGGAGTTCGTGAGCCACTATGATCCCAAGCTCCCCCCCTACCCGCACCTTGGCTCCCTCGTGGGTTACATCACGATGCTCTCCCTGGCGAAGGGGATCGAAAGGGCGGGATCGGTGGATACCGAAGCCGTGATCAAGGCTATGGAGGGGCTTACCCTGGACACCCCCATCGGGCCCATCTCCTACCGCCCCTTTGATCATCAGTCCACGATGGGAGCCTGGGTGGGAATCACCAAATTCGACCCGTCCCGGGGTGTGGGCGTCATGGTGAACTGGGAGTACGTGCCCGGCGACCGGGTCCTCCCCACCGAGCGGGAGGTGGAAGGCATGCGGGCACGGAATTAGCCGGGGTCGGAGCTGGAGCGCGAGCCTGACGAGATGAGCGTTGCGCATTTCGTGATTCAGTTCCTGGTGGGTCTGGCAAATGCCATGTTCCTCTTCCTTATCGCCTCGGGCCTTTCGCTCATCTTCGGCGTTTCGCGCATCCTGAACTTCGCCCACGGCTCCTTCTACATGCTCTCCGCGTACCTCGCCTACACGGTAATCGCCTGGCTGTCGCCCTCGCCGGGGGCTTTCTGGGTGGCCCTGGTCGTGGCGCCCGCGGTCATGGCGGCGCTGGGTGGCCTCGTCGAGATCCTCCTCCTCCGGCGCATCTACCAGGCCCCCGAACTCTACCAGCTTGTCCTCACCTTCGGGTTGGCGTTGATCGCCGGCGATGCGGTCCGCTATTTCTGGGGCACCACCAACAAAACCGTTTCCGCCCCGCCTCTCCTGGCGGGCTCCATCTCCGTGCTGGGTCAGCCCTTGCCCCTGTACTACTTGCTCGTCATTGCCTTTGGGCCACTCGCCGCCCTCGGGCTCTGGTGGATCCTCTACCGCACCCGCTGGGGGATTCTGGTTCGCGCGGCAACGGAAGACCGGGAGATGGTGGCGGCGCTCGGCATGGACCACTCCTGGCTCTTCACGATGGTCTTCGTGTTCGGCACGTGGCTGGCAGCTCTGAGCGGAGCCCTGGTTACCCCGCTCGTGGCCCTCACGCCGGGCATGGACACCACCGTCATCGTGGAGGCCTTCGCCGTGGTCGTGGTCGGCGGAATGGGGAGCTTTGGGGGAAGCCTCCTGGCCTCGCTCCTGATCGGGGAACTCTCATCCTTTGGGATCCTCGTCCTCCCCCGGATCTCGCTGGTTCTGGTCTTTGCCCTGATGGCAGTGGTTCTGATCCTCCGCCCCTGGGGGCTCTTGGGGCGGCCGCTCGCCGAGGTTCGCGGCGAGGCGCTCACCGCAGCCCGGAAGCCGGCCCTCTCGCGGGTAACGCCCCTCGCGGTCGCGGGCCTCCTGACAGGTCTGGCGCTCCTTCCCTTGGTCCTCCCGCCCTTTTACCTCCTGGTGGGGGTCGAAGTCCTGGTCTTCGCGCTCTTTGCCTTGAGCCTCCAGCTCCTGATGGGCTACGGGGGGATGGTGTCCTTCGGGCACGCCGCCTACTTCGGTCTCGGCGCGTACGCCGCCGCCTTGCTCACCACCAAGGCCGGCCTCTCCTGGCCGGTCGCGCTGGCTGCGGCCCCAGCCATGGCGGCGTTGGGAGGCCTGCTGTTCGGCGTGTTCTGCGTGCGCCTGACCACCATCTACTTTGCCATGCTTACCCTGGCCTTCGCCCAGATCACGTATACCGTCGCGCACCAGTGGTACGACTTCACCGGCGGAGATAACGGGATTCTGGGTGTCTGGCCTCCAGCCTGGCTGGCCGGGCCTACGCGCTACTACCTCTTCACCCTCGGGGTCGTGGCCCTCGCCGTGACCCTTCTCGGGCTCCTCGTGCGCTCCTCCTTCGGTCTCGCGATCCAGGCCATCCGCGACGATCCCAGGCGGGCGTTGGGCGTAGGGCTGAACGTGAGACAGCACCAGCTCGTCCTCTTCGTGGTGGCCGCGGCTTTCGCGGGTCTCGCGGGCGCCCTTTTCGCCTTCCAGAGGGGCAGCGTCTTCCCGGACTATCTCTTCGTGGAGAAATCCATCGAGCCGCTCGTGATGGTCCTCCTGGGCGGCGTGCGGGAGTTTGCCGGCCCCCTGGTCGGAGCGTTGGTGTTTAAGCTCCTCGACACCGTGGTGACTGCCTATGCGGAATACTGGGGCGCCGTGCTCGGCCTGATCCTGACAGGCCTCGTGCTCCTCTTCCCCCAGGGGCTGATCGGGACGGGCGTTCCGCAGTTCAGACGCGGCTGCCGCCGGCTCACGGGGCGCGGCCGATGAGGCCCCTTCTTGAGGTACGTGGGCTCGGGAAGGCCTTTGGTGGCATCCGGGCGGTGGACGACGTTGACCTGGTGCATGAGGAAGGCGCCATCCGGGCCCTCATCGGCCCGAACGGCGCCGGAAAGACCACGCTGTTCAACCTCCTGACCGGTCACCTCCGCGCCGATGCCGGCAGCATTCGCTTCGACGGAACCGGGATCCGCGGGCAGCCGCCTCATGAGATCTGGCACCGCGGGCTGGCGCGGACCTTCCAGATTCCTGCGGTCTTCCGGAACCTCACCGTCCTGGAGAACCTTCAGGTTCCGCTGCTGTCTCGCGGAGGCCGCACGCTGGACCTCCTGAGGCCCCCGCCTCCCGTCACGTGTGAGGGGGCTCGGGAGATGCTGGCGCGAGTGGGTCTGGCCGACCAGGCCGCGCGTCCGGCCTCTCTTCTGCCCTACGGGGACCTCAAGCGCCTCGAGCTAGGCATGGTATTGGTCAGCCGGCCCCGCCTCCTGCTCCTGGACGAGCCCACGAGCGGGATGGCCCCCCCGGAGCGCCGCGACCTGATGGACGTGATCGAGCGCATGGTCAGGACGCTGGGAATTACGCTCCTCTTTACGGAGCACGACATGGACGTGGTCTTCGCCATCGCCGAGCGGATCTCGGTCCTCCACCAAGGGCGGATCATCGCCGAGGGAACGCCGAAGGAGATCCGGGGCCACCCGGCAGTCCAGGCGATCTACCTGGGTGAGGGGTGATGCTCAAGGTGCAGACCCTCCACGCCGCGTACGGGCTGTCCGAGGCCCTCTTCGGGATCTCCCTTGAGGCGGAACGTGGAGAGGCGGTCAGCCTCCTCGGACGCAATGGGGCGGGAAAGAGCACGACCCTGAAGTGCATCATGGGGCTCCTGCGCCCCACATCGGGCCACATCTTCTTCAAGGGACAAGCGACTCGTGGTCTCCCTTCCCACCTCGTCTGCCGGCTGGGGATTGGCTACGTGCCAGAGGATCGGCGAATCTTTGGGGAGCTTACGGTGTTGGAAAACCTGGAGGTGGGTCGCCGGGCCAACGGGCGGGGCGGGGCCGCCTTCACTGTCGCACGCGTGTTCGAATTGTTCCCGGCGCTCCGGGCCCTTGGAAACCGGAAGGCGGGCACCCTCTCGGGCGGCGAGCAGCAGATGCTGGCAATCGGGCGAACGCTCATGGGGAATCCGGAGCTTCTGCTCCTCGACGAGCCCTCAGAGGGGCTGGCGCCCGCGGTGGTCTCCACCCTGCAGCAGCAGCTTCGCGCCCTCAAGGCTCAGGGACAGACCCTCCTCATCGGGGCGCAGAACGTGAAATTCGTGGCTCCGCTCGCCGATCGGGCCTATGTCCTGGAGAAAGGGCAGATCGTCTATCAGGGCCCCATGGCGGAGCTGATGGCCGATGAGCGGATCCGCCAGGTATACCTAGCGCTCTAGACCGTCCGCTACCGGAGTCTGACCCTGGGCGCCTCGCGCTCAGGCAGGGAGCAGGCGGTTCCCCGCGCCCCTGGCGGGGAGCCGTGCGCGGCGGAATTGCCTGGCCGGCATGGGGCTCCCGACGCATCGCCTTTGACACTCGGGGGAGGGGAGAGTATACTGCCTGGCACGCGACGGCGACCGGGGTTTCGCGGCCGCGCAGGGGGACCATGGCGAAGCGGCGCGTGCACCTCACGTTCCCGGGAAAGCTGGCGGACGAGCCGCTCCTCTGGCAGCTCAGCCAGACGTTCGACCTCATCTTCAACATCCGCCAGGCGGATTACACCGAGGGCCTCGGCTGGATGATGACCGAGCTGGAGGGGACCGCGGCTAACCTGGAGGCGGGGCTCCGGTGGCTGGAGGGGCACGGGGTGCACGTAGACCCGATCGAGCAGGACGTGGTCCACTGACCCCGTTTTCCCCTTGACAAGGCCGGGGGCCTCTGCTCTACTACGCGAAATTCGCTCTCTGACAATCGAGTCATTGTCCGCTTCTCATCCAGAGTGGCTGAGGGACTGGCCCTGTGAAGCCACGGCAACGGGCGGCCGCTGTGCGGGCCGCCGACGTGCCAACTCCTGCAGCCGGGGCACCGGCTGAGAGATGAGAAGGGGAGACGCGCGTGCTGCCAGCGTGCCGAGCCCCTTCTCAAACGATGAGAAGGGGCTTCGAGTTTTCAGGAGGGGAGATGCCCACGCGGCGGGTGACGCTCACGTTCCCCCAGACGCTGGTGACGGAGCCGGTGATCTGGCGGGTGTCGAAGGAGTTCGGCCTGGTGCCGAACATCCGGAAGGCCAAGGTGACGGAGGAGGCGGGGGAGGTGGTCCTGGAGTTCACCGGGACCGCCGAAGCCCTGGATCGGGGGATGGCCTACCTCCGGACGCTGGGGATCCGGGTGACGGCGTGAGAGGGGGTCTCCCCGTGCGGGGCCCCGGGAGGAACGGATGGGGCACGTGAAGGGCTTGAAGTGCCGCGAGTGTCACCGGCCCTATCCCGCGAAGCCGCTCCACGTCTGCGAGTTCTGCTTCGGGCCGCTCGAGGTGGACTACGACTACGCGGCGCTGCGCCGGGTAGTGACGCGCCGGGCCATCGAGGCCGGTCCGCCCAGCATCTGGCGCTACCAGGCCCTCCTCCCGGTGGACGGGGAAGCGGCCGTCGGTCACGCCTGCGGCATGACCCCCCTCCTCCCCGCCAAAAACCTCGCGGCGGTGCTGGGGGTCCGGGAGTGTTACCTGAAGAACGACGCCGTCTGCCATCCCACCCTCTCCTTCAAGGACCGGGTAGTTGCGGTTGCCGTGACCAAGGCGCTGGA
>Ga0184633_10000439_pt1 | contig 15059 bp, 9 predicted proteins | sample PLM31_170_b1_FD_133156 | JGI IMG/M metagenome (GOLD analysis project Ga0184633, IMG submission 133156) | Groundwater sediment microbial communities from an aquifer in East River, Colorado, USA - PLM3-1_170_b1 | ecosystem: Environmental > Terrestrial > Soil > Riparian zone | place: USA: East...
AAGTTTGCCGGTTATCCAGCCGGACACCGCGTCTGCGCCAACGCCAACCGAACGCTGCGCCGTTTCGCTTTGGCGATGGATTTGCCCATCGACATTCATCCTCTGGAGTTGCTGCGCCGGTGGCGCGACAAGCGCGCGGGCTCGGTGCCGATTTCCGCAAAAATTGTGAAGGACGGGCCGATCCTCACCAACGTGCAGCAAGGCGACGACGTCAATATTGAAAGCTTCCCCGCGCCGCGCTGGCATCCCGGCGACGGCGGGCGCTACATCGGCACGCAGGACATGGTGATCGTGCGCGATCCCGAGCAGGATTGGGTGAACATGGGTTGTTACCGCGCGATGATTCAGCGGCGCGATCGCATCAGCTTGTGGATCAATCCGCAGAAGCATGGGCGCATTCTCGCGCAAAAATATTGGCGCGACGGCAAAGCTGCGCCGGTGGCCGTCGTGTTCGGCTGCGAGCCGGTAACCTGGATGACCGCATCGATGTCGCCGCCGTTCGGCACGTCGGAGTACGAGTTGGCCGGCGCCTATCGCGGTAGCCCGGTAGACGTGGTCGAGTTACCGCTGACCAAATTGCCGGTGCCCGCCGAGGCGGAGATCGTCGTCGAAGGCGTCATCCCGCCGGAGAGCGAAGAAACGGCGGTCGAAGGGCCGTTCGGCGAATGGCCCGGCTACTACACGCATCAAGGGCCGGAAGCGGTGGTGCGCATTCAGCGCATTTACTATCGCGACAATCCGATCATCGCCGGCGCGCCGCCGCTCAGGCCGATCAACTGGAGCAACTTCACCAATTATGTGCACCTGTGGGAACACCTCGAACGCTCCGGCATCACCGATGTTGCGGGTGTGTGGGGTTTTTACAATGGCTTGTTGACGGTGGTATCGCTGCGCCAGCGCTATGCCGGCCACGCTAAACAAGCGTTGATCACGGCGGCGGGCTTTCGCCACGGCGATATGAAGACTTACTACGTCACCGTCGATGACGATATCGATCCGACGAATCAGGAAGAGGTCCTGTGGGCGATGTGCACGCGTGTCGATCCGACGACGGCTGTCGATGTGGTGCGCGACGCCTGGACCGCGGATCTCGACCCGCGCGTTTCGCCCGCGCGCCGCGCGGCTGGAGACTTAACGGTGGGACGGATGCTGATCAACGCGTGCAAGCCGTTCGCCTGGCGTGATCAGTTCGCCAAGACCAATGTGTTCAACGCCGAAGATAGAAAAAAGCTTCACGCCAAGTGGGGCGATCTTTTGGCGAACCTGGGGAGGACGAAGAAAGGATGAAGGATGACCGCGGTAGAATCCGCTCGGTTCCATGGCGATTTCGCTGCCATGGCATCGTTTCGCTCAAGCCATCCAATGATTATCGAAATAGCTCCGCAGAAAGTGTAATTCTAAATGAGCATGAATGAACAATTCCAGCAGTACAAAGTCGAAGAATTCATTATCGCAGAAGAGCCGTTCTATATTCCCAGCTCGGACGAAGTGGAGATCTTCGAGGCGGCGTACCGGCAGCGCGTGCCCGTATTACTAAAAGGTCCCACGGGCACGGGCAAGACTCGGTTCATCGAGTACATGGCGTGGAAGCTTGGCCAGCCGCTGACGATCGTGAAAGATGGTGCCAAGGGAAATTCGCACGGGCCCACAGAAAACGGCGCCATACCGCTCGTTACCGTCGCTTGTCACGAAGATTTAACGGCAAGCGATTTGGTGGGACGTTACTTACTCGACGCCGCGGGCACGCGCTGGATCGATGGACCGCTGACGCGGGCCGTTAAGGCCGGCGCTATCTGCTACCTCGATGAAATCGTCGAAGCGCGTAAGGATACGACGGTGATCATTCATCCGCTGACCGACCACCGGCGTTTGCTCACCATCGACAAGCTCGGCGAAGTCGTCGAGGCGGCCGACAGCTTTTTACTCGTGGTATCGTACAATCCCGGCTATCAAAATGTCTTGAAGGACTTGAAGCACAGCACACGGCAGCGCTTCGTCGCTCTGGAATTTCAATTCCCAGATGAGGAACGGGAAGCAAAAATTATCGCCCACGAATCAGGCGTGGACGAAGTGAACGCCGCACAGCTCGCTAAGCTCGGCCACAAGGTGCGCAATCTGCGCGAGCATGGCCTCAAAGAAGGCGCGAGCACGCGCGTGCTGATCTATGCGGGCCGATTGATCAAAGAAGGCATCGCGCCGCGCCGTGCATGCCACGTCGCCGTGACCTGGGGCATCACCGACGATGCGCAGGTGCAGCGGAGCCTCGATGAAGTCGTCGCGGCGATTTTTCCGTAAATCAATTCAACCACAAAGGACACAAAGGACACAAAGGACACAAAGGACACATCGTAAGAATAAGATTCGGAATTTAGCCGCAAAGAACGCAAAGGGCGCAAAAAAATGATGTAGGGGCGACCGGCTGGTCGCCCTCAGGTTCGAATACATCGCACGTTAGATTTGTCTAAGCTGCGAGAACTTTCAACGACAGAAGTAAAAAAATAGTTGTAATTCATCCTCTTCCTCTAGGAGACGAGAGGGTGAGGGTTCCAGTAAAATGTCTTTCACCGATTCACCCGCCGTTGAGCTGGCGCCGATTCGCGAAATGTTGCGGCGATACTGCCGGGCGCTGGCGGAGCGCAGCGTCGATTTGCAAGACTTGCAGCAACTTATCGATAAAAATATCGGCTGGTCGCGCGGCGATGTGGCGACGAGTGACGGCAGCGCGATATTTCTTCCCGCGGTGATCGAACGATTCGAGACAGAGGCGGCTAATTTTGAATTTCTCAAAGTGATGCTGACCCATCAGGCGGGGCATCTGGAATTCGGCAGCTTTGATTTTCAATTTGCCCGACCCTCGACGCTATTCCGAGATCTGCGCCCCAAGTTGGCTGTCGAGCATCAAGAGCATAGCCATCATCATGGTCATTCAAATCCCACGGAACTGAGCCGATACTTTGGACTGTTTCCCAATAGAAGAATGGCACTCGATGTATTTTCCATCGTCGAGAGCGCTCGCATAGAAGCCCACGTGCTGCACGACTACCGCGGCATTGCCCCGGCGTATCGTACTTTACAAAAGGAGGCTTTGGCGTTTCGCCAAGAGATTATCTATTTGCCCGCCCGCGAAGCTGTGCTTGAGCTCATGATTCGGGTCAGCCTTGGTGCAACCGGCGCAATCAAAGTTCCCGCCGAACATGCGAATACCAGCGTTCGAATTGTCGAACTGCTTCGTTTTATATCTGCCCCACCGACAACGGTGGAAGACACAGCGGAAGCGACGCTACGGATATATGCGCTGCTCGCAAAGATAGGCAATGACTATCTTGACGAAAATCAGTTTGTCACGCTTAAGATCGACGATTTTCACTCAAGCCGTCCAAGCACTTTAAAACGTTGGCCGAAGTATGAAAAGAACCGGGCAGCGTTCGCGCTCCCGCCACTTACCGGGAGAGAACGCGATTATCTCTCGCCGCAAGGCGTCGATTATCGCGGCGAATTCAGGCCGGAGCTGGCTCAGTTGTTAAGCCAACCGCAAGCGAACGCGCGCGAGGAGCGCAAACAATTGACAGCGGAAGAGCTGGCGGATTTGTTGCGCAGCCAGAGAACGCCGAAGTTGCGGGATTCGGACGAAGAGGGTGAAGACCAAGACCCGCAAACCGAGCTGATGGTCCAGAACTTGATGCGCGAGCTCGAACGACGCGATCCGCGGATGCAAAGCGTGGAGAAGCGTTCCTCAACGCAGGCGGATGACGATCAGGGGCCGCTCACGGCATCGCAACCTAACGCTTTCGTTTACGACGAGTGGGATGTTTTTGGTGATCAATATCGCAGTCGCTGGTGCAAGGTGTACGAGAACGTGATGCCGGTGGGCGATTTGAATTTTTATCGCCAGACTTTGCTGGCCTACCGCGGTTTGTCAAAGCAAATTCGCGGCGAATTCGAGCAGGTCGCGCCGGAGATTTACCGCAAGGAAAAGCGATTACCAGACGGCACCGACCATGACCTCGACGCGGCGATCGAGGCGCTGACCGACCTACGCATCGGCGTCAGTCCTTCGGAGAAGATTTTTTGGCGGCAGTTTAGATTGGAACGGGATATCGCCGTAGCATTTCTACTCGATATGAGCGGCTCGACGGGAGAATCCATCGGCAGGTCGGCAGGAGTGGCGCAATTCATTGACGGCAATGAAGCTATGGAACGATCGCAGCGGCGCATCATCGACGTGGAAAAAGAAGCGATCACGCTCTTGATCGACGCGTTGGAAGCCATCGGCGACCGCTATGGCGTTTACGGTTTTTCCGGACACGGCCGCGACAACGTGGAATTTTACGTAATCAAAGACTTGGGCGAGTCGTTCAGCGCCGATGTTGCGAAACGATTGGGCCGCATCGGACCGCTCCACGCCACGCGCATGGGTGCGGCGATTCGCCACACGACGTCAAAACTGCGGCAGGAACAAGCCGGCTCGAAGTTTCTTTTTCTGATCAGCGATGGACGGCCGCAAGATCGCGGCTATTCGCAGGAAAGCTCGGAAAAAGCCTACGCGCTGCACGATACCCGCATGGCACTGATCGAGGCGCGCCGCGAAGGCATCCATCCCTTTTGCCTAACGGTCGACAAGGACGGCAATGATTATCTGCGCACGATGATGAATGATTTCAGCTACGAAGTGCTCGCGGATGTGAGCTTGCTGCCGCATCGCTTGCCGCAGCTGTATAAAAGTCTCACGACCTAACTCGGGCTACGACACTGATGTCTCCACGACGTGAGCACGAAGCCACACGGCAAAACCGTCACGTTTCATATTGCCGGATGCTATTGTCAGAATGACCTGCTCTTGTTCGTCTACGGCAGCATCGATCTCAAATCCGTTCAAGATCAGAAAAGTTTCCATTGCGGCATGACCGATACGTTTGTTGCCGTCAATGAACGGATGATTCTGAATCAGGGAAAAGCCTAAAGAGGAAGCTTTATCGACGATCGTCGGGTAAAGGTCTTCGCCGTCATAAGTTGCTCGGGGTTGAGCTAACGCCGATTCCAATGCATTGAAATCGCGTATGCCTAAACTTCCGCCAGTTTGGGCGATAATTCGGCGGTAGATAATAAGTACTTCGGTAAGGGAAAGATAACGCACTACGCTAGGCGGCGATAAAGTTCGGAGTTCTTGTTAAGAACGTAATTAGCGGCCTTTTCGAAAGCTTCCTCAGGGCGGGAAAGAAGCTCATCGATGCTAACCCGCACTAGGTCCTCGGCTGTGATGTTAAAGCGCCCGGCAACTTCTTTGAGTTTCGCAAGGCGGTCATCGCTGACCGTGACCGTGATTGTGCTCATGGTGACCTCCAAGGTAAATCCAGGGTAGCACCGGCTTTAACCGAATACTACGACAGCGACGTTAGTACAGGACTTTGATCGTCGTCATAATAGTTGCAAAAGTACTTGCACGTAGCTTAGCCAAGTTCTTGCCGATCCAATCCCGTCATCTGCAGCAATGGTCTGTCGGTGACCGAAAATAGAATAGCCGGTTCGGTTTGCGAATTATTTCCGTGGGCGTGCCAGCGCCAGGGCGGGAGGGTGAAGCTGTCGTGCTCGGTCCAGTGGATCTCTTTGGCATCTGTCCGGTCGACGATGAACATGCCGTTGCCTTTGATGACGTGGTAGTGGGTGACGCCGGTGTGGCGATGAAACTTGGTTGTTTGACCGGGAAGAATCATCTGGATGTAACAGGTCATCGTGCGAAAGGTCGAGCCGCCGTTGATGGGGTTCTTATATTCCAGCAACGCTCCATTGTAAGGATCGTTGGCGCCTTCGTTCGCAGCGGCTTCGAGCGCTTCGAGCGTCTCGGCCCATTTATAATGATAAGGCACGCCGGAACCGAGCTCGATGTTCGGTTGACGGATCGAGCCGTAGAGCCGCCGCGACGTGCCGTCCGATTTCGTCAATGGCTGTTGTGTTCCTTCGGCCCATTCGTCGCGAAACGATGCGGTTAGATAATTCACCAGGCTGCTATCGAGGGCATCGATCCAGATGATCGGTTCTTTGGAGTCGTTGGCGTGGTCGTGCCAGGCGAAATTCGGCTGAACGAGTAGGTCGCCGGGCTGCATGTACATTGGCTCGCCGTTTGCCGTCGTGTAAGCGCCGCCGCCGGAGACGACGAAGCGCAAGGCGCTATTGGTGTGCCGATGCGCGGCTGCTTTCTCTCCGGGTAGAACGATCTGAAAACCGAATGAAACCGTTCGGCTTCCGGTCTCCAAGCCGACATTGCGCCGGAAAGAGTCGGGGCCGATGCGAATCACTTCGGTGGTTTCCATTAAGACCGGATAGAGATCTTTCCAGCGCCAGATCTTGGGCTCCATGCGGTGGTCGTCGCGTTCGAGCTGCCAGTAGCCGCGCAAACCCATCGCGGCAAATTTCTTATGGAGCTGTTCGCGGTCTCGAGATCGGTCGGTGGCTGGGCGGCTCATGATTCACCTCCGGGGGCGCAATTCGTTCGAATAGTTAAAACCGTTCAAACCGTTCCAATGGTTCCCTCCCAATGTTTCTACCAAATTCATAAAAGCTTGCGCAAACGAGGATTGCAAAGGCTTTACAACGGGAACCGTTTCCAGCTATGTCTCTATGAAAACTGGACCAAATTGTGAGGAGGTTCGTTATGGTTACAGCGAAAGATGTGCAAGGCGTGATGGCGATGATGCCGTCTTTTTCGACCGCGGATGCGAACGATCTTAATGCGAAGAACACCATCGACGTCGACAATCTCAAGGCCGGCGTGGACCGGATGATCAACGACGGGATCGATGTCATCACCACCACCGGTAGCTTTGGCGAGTGCTACAACCTCGATTGGGACGAGTACAAGACTTTGGCTGTGGCGGCCGTCGACGCGGTGAAGAAGCGCGTGCCGTTGTTCATCGGTGCGACCAGTCCGAATGCGCGCGAAGTTGTCGAGCGGCTGAAGTTCGTCCAAGACATCGGCGGCGATGGATCGCTGCTCGGTGTGCCCTATTACGATGCGCAGTCGCCCGAATACATGGCCGACTTTTATACTCAGATCGCCGACATGTTTCCCAAACTGGGCTTTCTTATTTATCACAATCCGGTCAACCACAAAGTGAAAATTCCGGTCTCGGTATTTCCCAGACTGGTTAAATGTCCAAACATTGTCGGCATGAAAGACAGCCATCGCGACACCCGCGAGTTTGTCCGGCTGATGGATATTATCCGTGGCAAAATCAGCGTCATGACGAATCAAGCGCAGATGTTTCCATACTACCGGATGGGCGCAGCCGGTTGCTGGTCCATCGATGCCTGGATGGGGCCATGGCCGGTGCTCCATCTGCGTAATCTGGTAAGAGCCGGAAAGGATCAAGAAGCGCTGCGAGTGATCAGCGAAATCATGGCCGTGGCCGGGGGCGAACGGCCTGGAGGCAACGAAGGAGCCACCGCGAAGCTTCCCATCGAATTTGCTGAATACGTTAACCCGGGGCCGGCGCGTACGCCGGTCGTAAAGTTTTCCGACACCACCATCGAACGAGCAAAGAAAAAGGCCGAGGGATGGAAAGCGCTGTGCACGAAATATCGGCCGTCGGTCGAGGCCGAACGAAATAAAGTTAAAGCGGCGTCATAACGTCTGAAAACCTCGTTTCGGGTTTCGAGTCTCGGGTTTCGGGTTAAACCCGAAACGCAAAACTCGGGACTCGAAACTGTAAAGCGCTGGAGAAATTCATGAGTTCTGTTCCACTAATTCCCAAACAAGCGGCGATTGCCGTGGCCGATATGGTCGATAACTGCGCCAAGGTTAAGCTGGGCATGAACGTTCTTATTATTGCCGCCAACGACGGTCTGTACGGCGGCGTCAACATCGTCGACCGAGAAACGGTGGCGTGGCTTCACGCTGCGGTGGTGCAGCGCGGCGCGGACGCTACGGTGCTTTGGTGTGACATTCCTTCTCGACCGGCGATCCTCTGGGGCGAAGGCGCCGACCCAAGCAAAGCCTGGCGCGTGCCGCCCGTCGTCGCCAACGCCATGCGTGCTGCCGACGTGGTGATCAGCAACGCTGTCGACCTGACTTACGAAGAAGAATTGCGCGAGATTCCCGACATACTCGAAGAGCGCAAGATTCCTTTCGCTCGCAACATGGCGACGACGGCGTCATTGCTTTTGAGCAACTGGGGGCTAACGCCGTACGATCTCGTTTCCGAGATTCGCATTCAAGCCAACGCGCTTGCCAAGCCCGGCGCCAAGTGGGTGATGACCCATCCGAATGGCTCGCACATCGAAGGTTACGTGGTGAAGCCTGAGGACATGGACGACTACGCGCATTACCGCGACATCGGTGTTTATTGTCCGTTTCCCGAAGGCGTCTGGTCATCCATACGCGCCCGCGATGCCGAAGGCGTCGGGATCATCAATGAAGTCGGAGTGATCTGGGCGCGGCACATCGGCGTGCCCTGTCCGTTCAAGCAGCCGCTGAAGGTCTTCATAGAAAAAGGCTACATCAAGAGATTCGAAGGCGGCGACGAGGCCAAGACTCTGACGCGCTTCTACCAATTTATTTCCAAATATCTCGGCGAAGCGGCGTACGAGGTTCGCGGATTTCATGGCGGCGTGCATCCGTCGGCGATCCTCGAACCGCATCAATGCCCCAACGCGCCGTACCGCCACTTCATCGAGCATCACCACTGGAGCAGCTTTCACTTTCACATGGGCAACAGCCGGCGCAGCAAGACATTTCCGTATTTACTGCATGTCTCGGCGGAACTGCGCGGCGGCGATCTGAAGATCGGGGATAATTACGTATATAGAGATGGAAGAATTACGACTGCTGATCACCCGAAGGTGCGCGCGATTGCGGAGAAGTACAAAGACCGTCCGGGGCTGGAACCGGAGAAGTGGTTGCAGACGCCGAGGTAACATGAATGGGGTGTTGGAGTAATGGAGTGGTGGCAGCGAACTGCAAGGTTATGGCAAAGGACCGACTAAACATGGCCAGTAAATATCGTCTTTTTTCCGCCGATTCCCATTTAGAAATCTCCCCCGAGCGATGGACCGGGCGAGTGCCGGCGAAATATCGCGACCGGGCGCCGCGCTTGATCAAGCTCGCGAATGGCGGCGACGGGGTCATCGTCGAAGGGCGGCCGGTTTACGTGGTTGGTTTGGCGATTGCGGGAAAGCCGTATGAACGGCATGAGCTTGCCGGTGTGAATTACCAAGGGTCGGAAGGAGCCGGCACGCCGGAGCAGCGCCTAAGAGAGCAGGATCAAGACGGCGTCGACGGTGAAATTCTTTTCACGTCCGCGAGCAATCTCACGTTTTGGCGCGGCATACGGAACGACGACGCTTATCTTGCGGTGCTGCGCGCCTATAACGAATTTCTCGCCGATGAATATTGTGCGGCGAGCCGCGATCGTTTGGTGGCGATGGGCGCGATTCCGACTCATTCGATCGACGCGGCGACGCACGAGCTGGAATACTGCGCCAAGGCGGGATTAAAGGGTGTGATGCTTAATACTTTCCCGAGCGGGAAGTCGTATCCATCGACGCAGGACGATCGATTCTATGCGGCAGCGATCGATTTGAATACGGCGGTGACGGTGCATGTGGGTATGCAACTTCCTGAAGGACCCCTTTTCAATTACGACAAAAATCCGGGCGAGGTGGCTTTCGGCGGCAATCCGATCCGAGTGTTGACTCGATTTGGCGGCGACAGCGGTCTCAACGCCGTGCAATTGCTTCTATCCGGAGTTTTTGATCGTTATCCCAAATTACAAATCTACTGGGCCGAAACGCAGATCGGTTGGTTGCCCTATTACTACGAGCAGCTCGACGACGTTTACAAACGTAGCAAGCACTGGATGGAGCGTTACTTTGGACTAAAGCCGCTGAAGACGGAACCGAGCCATTATTTTCGCGAGCATTTTTGTTGGGGATTCATCTGCGACCGCGTGGGTCTGCGGCTACGCTATGATATCGGTATCGACAAAATCATGTGGGGCAATGATTTTCCGCACTCGGCGGGCGATTGGCCGAATTCCCGTCGAGTGATCGACGACATGTTTTCGGGTGTGCCGCAGGATGAGAGGCAAAAGATGTTGGTCGATAACGCGGTAAAGTTTTTCCGTTTGAGCTAAGCCAAGAATGGCGCGGCTTGATTCCTTTCGATTCCGCGAACATTCAAACTAAATCGGCAACATCGCGAGTCGCTTCGTCTTGCTTTCATCGCCGCCCGGTAATATATCCTGGTTGCCATTATCTCGGATTTACCAAACCAAGTAATCGAGCCGCGATGGTCGTGCCTGTCTTATGATCTGCTCGCATTGCCAGTCCGAAAATACCAATAACGCAAGTTTTTGCGACGAGTCCGGGGCACCGCTCGATACCAGCTGTCCACATTGCAACGAGCCGAACCGGCCCAATGCAAAATTTTGCAAGAAGTGCGGCCAGCGGCTAGCTCCGGCGTCTGCGCCCGGAATCGTCAAGACCGAGCAACCCGCTGGGGGCAGAACCGTCGTTCCTAGACATCTCGCGGACAAAATTCTCGCCTCGCGACGATTCATCGAAGGAGAGCGAAAACAGGTCACCGTCTTGTTTGCCGATATCCGGGGCTCCACCAGTTTAATTGAGAAGCTCGATCCCGAGGAAGTGCGCGGTCATTTTGATCCTGTATTGCACATCATGATGGACGCGGTGCACCGCTACGAGGGCACTGTCAACCAAGTTTTGGGCGACGGCATCATGGCTCTGTTCGGCGCTCCGTTGGCTCATGAAGATCACGCCGTGCGCGCCTGCTACGCGGCTTTAGCCATGCAGGAGGGAATGCGTCGCTATACGGAGAAACTAGCCTCGACGCAAGGCGCCTTAAAAATCGGTGTAGGTATCAATTCCGGTGAAGTGGTCGTGCGGTCGATAACCAACGACCTCAATATCGATTATTCGGCACTGGGCCAGACGACTCATTTGGCCGCGAGGATGGAAGATCTTGCACCGGCGGGGTCGATTTGGCTGACCGCGGAGACGTTGCGTGAGGTGGAAGGGTTCGTCGAAGTTAAGCCCCTCGGCGCTCTGCAAGTCAAAGGTTTTTCCGACGGCATCAACGTCTTTGAGCTCACCGGAGCGACCGCGGCCAAAAACCGCCTGCAAGCAGCCGCGGCACGCGGGCTTTCGACCTTTGTCGGCCGTCAAACAGAGCTCGAAACATTTCAAAAATTCACCGAGCGCACGAGTATCCAGGGTGGCGGGATACTGGCGCTGGTCGGTGCAGCGGGCATGGGGAAATCGCGGCTCGTAAACGAGTTTGTCCTACACCACCTGCCGGCGGATTGGCGTGTGCTCGAAGCGTTCTCTGTATCGTACGGAGAAGCGAGTCCATTTCTTCCCGTGGTTGAATTGTTGAAAAATTACTTCTCAATTTCAGCGCAAGATGACGCCTCAAGTGCTCAAAGCAAAGTTCTGGATCAAATTGTGAGATTGGACGAAACTTTGAGCGACACGATTCCGCCGATCTTGACACTATTGGATGCAATACCCGACGCAACAAAGCAAAGCTCGGCCGGAGCGTCAAGTGTCATCGAAGAGCGGCCCGAAGTCGTCGAGGCTCTCGCCAAATTCAAAAATATGGAGCCGCAAGAAAAAAGAAAGCAAACTTTTCAGGCGTTGCAGCGCGTGTTCAGGCGCGAGAGCTTCAAACAACCTCTGCTGATGATTTTCGAGGACCTGCATTGGATCGACGGTGAGACGCAGACGTTTCTCGATACTTTGGTGGAGGATCTGCCGCAAACAAGAATTCTACTGCTGGTCGATTATCGGCCGGGCTACAGCCACCAGTGGGCCAGCAAGGATTATTACTCTCAGCTTCGGGTCGATCCGCTGCCCTCCAGTGGAGCGAATCAATTGCTCGATTCGCTCCTCGGCAACCATGAGGAGCTGGAATCGCTCAAGGAACTGCTGATCAAGCGCACGGAGGGAAATCCATTTTTCCTCGAAGAAATTGTCCGCTCGTTGACTGAGACGAGAATCTTGCTTGGCCCCAGAGGAGCCCATCGACTCGGAACGGCGGTGGATAGTATTCGCATACCCAGCACGGTGCGAACGGTTCTGGCGGACCGCGTGGATCGCTTGCCCTCGGCGGAAAAGCAGCTCTTGCAGACCGCCGCTGCCATCGGCGTGGTGGTGCCGCAGCGCCTGTTAAACGTAGTTTCGGGATTGCCCGAGAGTCAACTCGCCGAGTATCTGTCGGGTCTACAGTCGTCTGAGTTTCTCTACGAAAGCAACCTTTTCCCAGAATTGAAATACACGTTCACGCATGCGCTCACCAACGAAGTCGTCTATAACGCGTTACTGCATGAACGTAGAACAGCGCTTCATGCGGACATCGTGAGCGCGCTCGAAACGATTGCGAGTGAAAATTTAACCGATCATATCGAAAGCCTCGCGCATCACGCCTATCAGGGCGAACTCTGGGAGAAGGCGATCGGCTACCTGCAAAGAGCGGGAGCGAAGGCGATGTCGCGCTCAGCATTCCTGGAAGCTTCGTCCGACTACGAGCGAGCGCTTGCGGCGGCGGGCCATCTGCCAGACTCGCGCGCGAAGCTCGGACGGCAAATCGATCTCCATCTCGATGCCCGCAACATGCTCTTTCTCCTCGGTGACTTGCCGCGAGTCGGCGAGCACCTGCAGAAAGCGGAGGCTTTGGCGGAGAGTCTTGGCGATGAACAGCGAATGGCGCGGGTGCTCAATTTTCTCAATAGCTATTACGGATTGGCCGGTGATCCCGAACGCGCCATCGAGATCGGCGAGCGCGCCCTGGGTCTCGGTGCCGTGCAAGCCGAGCTCGCTTCGAGCACCGTGACCTATTACTACTTAGGCGCAGCTTACAACAAGACCGGCCAATATGGACGAGCGATTGAAGCTTTACTGCATGGCATCAAGAACGTTAACGGCGACATGCGGCATGAAAAGTTCGGCACGGCCGCTGTGCTTTCGGTGATCTGCCGCAGTCATTTGGTGCAATCCCTGGCACTCACCGGCCGATTTCGCGAAGGGATCGTTTGGGCCGAGGAAGGCGTGCGAATCGCCGAAGAAGTCGATCACGCCGTCAGCCTTTTGCACATTAATTGCAGTCTCGGAGTATTATTTTTGATCAGAGGCGAATTCGACAAGGCGGTCATCGTTCTTGAGCGGGCCATGGAGATCTGTCAAAGGAAGCAGATACCGGTCTATGTTCCGTTGGTCGCGCCGCGCTTGGGCTGCGCGTACGTTCATTCGGGCCGAGTAAGCGATGGATTACCCTTCCTGGAGCAGGGCGTGGACAATTCGGCCGCGGCCGGCAGAGTGGGATTTTTATCTCTTCACACGGCATGGCTCGCGGAAGGATATTTGCTGTCCGGCCGAATCGAAGAAGCTCAGAGACTCGCGCAACATGCTTACGAGCTGTCTGTCCAACACAAAGAGCGCGGTCACGGCGCGCTCGCTTTAAAGCTCCTTGGGGAAATCGCCCTGCAGCGCGACGGCGCCGACTATTCGGCGGCGGAATCTTACAATCGTCAAGTGCTGACGCTGAGCAGTGAAATGGGCATGCGGCCCCTGGAAGCCCACGCGCGGCTTGCGCTCGGAAATATCTTCCGCGCCATGGGTTCCATCAATCAGGCCCAAACGGAAATTTCCGCGGCTTCTGATCTCTATGATTCGCTGGAAATGAAGTCCTGGCAGCCGATCGCGAAGACGGCCCTTGAGAGTCTGCGCAACGGCACGTCGATGGCAAGGTAGACGCATGGGACAGTCCAAAGTGCCAAATTCTCTCGGACCGGCGGTAAAAATCGCTCCCAAAAATCCTTTCATCGAGTTCAAAAAAGCAGACACGCACCAGTCGATCGCGGCGCGGTTCGAGCAGGTAGCGGGGCGATACGGCGCTCGCCTCGCGGTCAAAGCGGGCGATGAGCAATTGACTTATGAAGCGCTCAACCGAATCGGTAACCGAATCGCGCGCGCGATATTCGCTAGAAAAGGAGATCACGACCCTCCGATCGCGCTACTGTTCAAGCAGGGCGCGTCGATGATCAAGGGGAGCCTGGCGGCACTGAAGGCGGGAAGGATTTACGCGCCGATCGATTATTCTGTGCCGCTGCATCGGGCGCGAACTATCCTGCAAGACAGTCAAGCCGATCTGATCGTGACCGATCGCGAGAATTTCTCATTCGCGCTTGAAATCATCCAAGCGCCGGAAAAAATTTTGACCATCGATGATTTTAACGGAGATTGTTCGGATCGCAACTTGGAGTTGTCGATAGCGCCGGATCGGCCGGCGTTTATTCACTACACTTCCGGCTCCACCGGCGAGCCGAAGGGCGTCGTCGGCAGCCATCGCAACGAGTTGGTGAGTATCATGCTCAAGACCAACGCGTTGCATGTTGTCCCGGATGACCGAATCAGTCTATTGCGTTCCAACAACGTCGGCGCCACGTCGGATACGTTACTCGCCCTGCTCAACGGCGCGGCGGTTTTTCCCGTCGAGCTCAAGGAGGAAGGGCTAGCGCAATTGGCGCGCTGGCTGATTGAGCAGGAGATCACAATATTTACGTGCGTCGCTAGTGTCTACCGTCACTGTGTTCGGGGTCTTCGCGGTGAGGAGCGATTTCCCAAGCTACGCCTGATTCACCTGGGTGGCGAACCGGTGTTCGAATCTGACCTCGAGCTCTATAAAAGATATTTCGATGATGACTGCTTTTTGGTGAGCCGGCTAGGTATTAGCGAAACCAAAACCGCAACGTATTACTTTATGAACAAATCGACGCGGGTGAATGACGGCGTCGTGCCGGTGGGCTATCCGCTGGACGGCTACGAGATTCAAATTTTAGACGAAAACGGTGAGCGTATCGGGGTCGACATGATCGGTGAGATTGCGGTCAAGAGCGAATACCTTGCCGACGGCTACTGGCGCCAGCCGGAACTCACCCGCGCAAAATTCTTGCCCGACCCGCAGGGCGGAAACGCGCGAATCTATCACACCGGCGACCTGGGATACCTGACAGCCGATGGCTGTTTGGTTCACGTCGGGCGCAAGGATG
>Ga0184633_10000440_pt1 | contig 15055 bp, 9 predicted proteins | sample PLM31_170_b1_FD_133156 | JGI IMG/M metagenome (GOLD analysis project Ga0184633, IMG submission 133156) | Groundwater sediment microbial communities from an aquifer in East River, Colorado, USA - PLM3-1_170_b1 | ecosystem: Environmental > Terrestrial > Soil > Riparian zone | place: USA: East...
CCTTGGCGGAGAGCTCCGAGTAGAAGAAGAAGCGGCCATCGGCCGCGTCGAACCGACCGTAGGCGCGGAGGAGATCGTTCATGGTCGGAACGCTGACCTCTTCGATGCGTACCGCGATGTCGAACGCGGGCCCCGACTTCTCGGCCTCGAAGGTGGCCTCCGCGATGGCGACGCCGCTCCCCATGAACTTGCCCTTGAGCTTGGCCACCGCGGCGCCTTCCATCTCGTGGTTGGAGAGGTTCTTCAGCATGCCGTCGGTGTCCGTCAGGAACACGCGGTAGGGCGGCGTCGCCGCCTTGTTCACGAAGCCGACGGTGCTCTTGATGACACGGAGCTCGCCGATCCAGATCAGCACGCCGGGCTTGTTGCTGACCTCCTTGGCGACGGTCGCGGCCTGTCCGGCCCGCTGCCGCTCGGCGGCGTCGGTCCGCGCGGTGTGCACGTAGTCCACGTGGATGCCTTCGACCGTCGCGTACTTCAGCTCGACCGTCTTCACCTCCCGCCCGTATTCGACGGCGCCGCGGGCCGACAGCACGCCCTTGTCCACCCACAGGTTGTAGCGGTTCGTGATGGGCTTGAAGTAGTCGAGCTCGATGTTCGCGAGGTCGACGTTGCCGCGAATCGTGGGATGGGGCTCTGCCATGAAGTCCGCGCGGCCGTCGACGGCGACCCGGCCAGATTCGAAAACCACGGCCGACAAGCGGATCTCGGATGGATAGACCTGGTCCTTTGACCGCACGTTGCGGATGTTCGTGGCCACGAGGTCGAGGCTGCGTAGACGCAGCGACTTGAACGGCCCCTGGTCGACATAGGTCACGTCGCCGCCGCGCACCTCGAAGTGGTTGATCTTCAGGGGGTAGACCGCCTCCAGCGCCTCCTGCCATCCGCGCTCCTTGACCGGGACCGGGTCGTCGATCTCCTTTCGCGCTTGCTGGAGATCGACGTGGACCGTGGGCTTCTCGATCTCGATGTCGGCGACGAGGCGGCCGCGCAGAAGCGCTCGCCAGTGGACGCTGGCGCTCAAGCGCTCGATGTGAAGGACCGCCGGGTCGGGGTGTGCGGCCTGGGTGACCGTCACGTCTTCCAAGTCGAGCGACAAGCCCAGCGGGTGGAAATCGAGCGCCGTAATGCGCGCGGTGTACCCCTTGAGCGCTCGGTTCACCTTCGCCTCGGTATACCGTCGCAGCGGCTCGTCGATCACGACCGCGACGCCATAGGCGACCACCAGGACGATCGCGAGCGGCACGGTGATGGCGAGCCAGTGGTGCCGAACGCCTCGGCGCGCCGCCCGCCACACGGTGCCGTTCTTCCATCCGGTCATGGCTCTGTTGAGCGGGCAAGAGGCATGCCTTTTCGGGCGGAGGCGAAAAAGCTCCGGGTCCCGTCAATCTTTCTCAGTAAGAGTTACCCGGCGACTCGATACGGCGACGGGAGCAGAGGCGGACGGTCGTTCGGAACTTCGCGAGAATGCGCGCGTGTTCCTCGCGTCGGCAGCACCCGACGATATCGGCACGGCCCTTGCCTGGAGACTACGCGGTGTTCGGTCCGGCCCGCGAGGGCCACACGCGTAACCCATTCACAATGAGGGAGAGATTCATGAACAAGGGTCACGGCGAGCAGAAGAGCGGCCCGAAGGAAGATCAGCAGGGGCGCCGCGGCGATCCGAACGACCAGCGGGATCGCCAGGGCACGGAGGGCGGCGAGCCGGCCGACCGCCGTGAGGATCGGGCTCGCGAGAACAAGGAAGAGCCTTCGGACCGGTAGGATCCAAAACAAGCGCCCGGCTCGTCGCGACTCCGGGCGCATAGCATAAGAGACAAGCTGGAGGTCGAGGCGGCCGGCATGCCTCGATCTCCAGCTCGTCCTCACTGAGAGGGGCGGATCGTGAACAATCCAATCAGGATCATCGGAATCTTACTGATCGTCCTCGGCCTTGTCGCGCTCGCGTATCAGGGGATCACCTACACGAAATCGGAGAAGGTGCTCGAGGTCGGGCCCATCACCGCCACGAAGGAAACGAGGAAGACGATCCCCCTGCCGCCCGTGCTGGGCGGTGTCGCACTGCTGGGCGGCGTCGTCTTGCTCGTCGCGTCTTCGTCGCGCCGCCCGTAGGACTGGGGGGCTCGCGCCCGCGAGACCCTTACGCGATCCGACGCTGCGAGCCCGCCGCGGCCTGGCGGGACGTTGCGGGCGGTGGCTTCACGCCCATGCTGTGCACGAAGACCAGCTCCCCGCCGAGCCAGCCGGCGAGACCGAGGACGACGAGCCCAGCCAGGGACACTCCGGCGGGAAGAACGCCGAGCGCGCCGATCCATCTCAGCCAGAAGCTCACGGCGAAAATTCCGACGGCGGTGAGATTGGCCACCATGTGGTAGATACCGATCCGCCGCACCCGCGCCACCGTCATCGAGGAAGTCGATGAATCCGGGCACGGCCGCGAGCAGCGCGCCGACGATTCCGCCGCCGATAGCGTAGAACGCCACGTCCTTCCAGACCGCCCGTCCCCACCCGAAGTGGTAGATGAGGTCCGCCACCACGGAAAACACCCAGAGGCCGATCGGAATGCTCACGAGCATCGGATGGATGGGATGCCGGGCGACGCTGGCTGGTGTCGACCGGGCCCGAGTCGTTCACGTGTCAGCCGAGCCATACCCGGACTCGATGGGTCGTGCCGTCGTCGACCAGCGACAGGCCCTCCTGCCCGATCGCGGCCGCGACGCCGTCGACCTCCGCGCGCGCGACCCCGCGGGTCACGCCGTGTGGGTTCTCGACGTGGACCTCGTAGTGCACGCGCAGTGCTCGAAGAGCGAGGCGCGTTGCGCCGACACGGCGGGCTCGAAGTACGCCTCCGCACGGTCGTCAGGCAGCCGCGGGCCCTCGAGGAACGGAATCTCCTCGTCGAGCACGCGCGTGTCCCCCGTGACGGCTATGTAGTGCGCGGCCGCGAAAGGGAGCCAGGCGAGGTCGTCCGAGATGCGCGTCCGCACCCCGCGTCCGGACGGCGGATGCCACCAGTGCAGGACGTCGCCTTCGGGAAACTGCCGCGCAGCGGCCCGGCAGAGATGCGCGCGCGCGATGCCGCCGGCGGCGACCACGAGCGCCATGACGTCCTGCAGCTGATCGCGGAAGCCATAGGCGCCACTCGCCTGATAGAAGCCGGCGCGGGCCCAGACGCGGCAGGACAGGGCCTGATAGAGGAGCCAGCGGTTGACCATGAGGTCGAACGATCGATCGGGCGTCTTCACTTGCACGGCGGCCAGGAGGTCGTCCCACCTGCTCGTGACGGCCTGGAGTACTCCGTCCAGGTCGGCGACGCGGTACCGCTCGATCAGCGCGCGCACGGCCTCGACCGAGGGCGCCTGACCCAGCAGGACAACGACCTCGGTCTCCGCTCCGGCCGCGAGCGCGATCGTGACCTGGAGCGCGCCGCAGGGATCGAGGCCACCGCCGACCTTGCCCGACAGGCGCGCGCCGCGCTCCAGCGCTTCCGGATGATCGAGCGTGCCGTTGCGCCCCAGGACTTCGGCGCGGTCGGCGGTCCCGGCGGTCTGGGCGCCGCGCAGATCGAGGAAGGCGACGCGCCCGCGAAAGTCCAGCGTCCAGGCGTTCCGCGCGAAGAGCGCGCCGGAGGCCTTGTCCAGCTCGGTGACCACGAAGGGCGCCGTGGTCGCGCGCGAGGCACCGAGCACCCACTCGACGTAGGCCGTGACCGTCAGGCGTCGAGCGCGGCGGGAGTGGTTCTCGATCCTGAGCCGCGAGATCTTCACCGGATCGTCGAGGGGGACGTACTGGCAGAGCTCGAGCGCGATCCCGTGCGAGTCGTGTGAGAAGCGACTGTAGCCCTGGCCGTGACGGCACTGGTACGACCACGCGTCCTCGCGGATCGGCAGGAGCGTCGGGCCCCAGAGGCGGCCGGTCTCGTCGTCCCGCACGTAGATCACCTCGCCTGGCGGGTCGCTGACCGGATCGTTGGACCAGGGCGTGAGCTGGTTTTCCCGGCTGTTGAGCGCCCACGTGTAGCCCGCGCCCGATTCCGACACCTGAAAGCCGATGTGCTCGTTGGCAACCACGTTGATCCACGGCGCCGGCGTCCAGTGGCCCTCGTCGAGCACGATCGAATACTCGCGGCCGTCCTCCACGAAGCCGCCGAGGTCGTTGTCGAACTCGCGGTGCGGCCGCGCGGGCGGCGCCGGGGACGCCGTGTCCCGAGCCAAGGCCGGGCGCGACTCGCGGCGCCGAACCGCGGCCCCGTGGTCGGCGCGGGCGACCTGCTCGGCGAGCGACCCCAGACGGCTCAAGAACAGCACGCGCGCCGCCGCCTGGAGACAGTCACGCTCGGCGGGTGCGAGGAGGTCACTCCGCAGGACGAAGACCGATCCCTCCGGGTGCCTTCCGAGCGTGGGACGCCCGGCGCGCACCAGACCCTCCAGCGTCGCTTGCAAGTCTTGCAGATACGACGGCGGCTCCTCGTTGAGGATCACGAGGTCCACGGCGAGGCCCTTCATCCGCCAGTACTCGTGGGCGCGCAGGAGCTGACGCACGATCTCGCGGTCCTCGATCTCGTCGATCCGGACCAGCACGATGGGTAGATCGCCGGAGATCCGATACGCCCACAGCGCCGAGGGGCCGAGCGCGTTGCGGGCGAGCGTGGCGGCGGGAGCCCGCAGCCGCGAATCGGAATAGAGGATGCGGCCGGCCACGCGCTGGAAGAGGTGAGCGTCCTCGGGCGCGATGCCGAGGTGGTGGAGCTGGACCTGGGCCTGCGTCCACGCCAGCGTGGTGATCCGCTCGAACGTCGCGGCGTCGCGATACTTGTCGGCCATGTCGAGCGCCGCGGCCTTCGAGCGCGCCAGCACGATCGAGAAGACGACTCGGCCGCTGCTCCCGGGGGCCAGCCGCAGTCGGCGCCTCAGGCTGAAGATCGGATCGAGGACGGGGCCCGTCGTGTTCGCGAGAGGCCGGCCCTCGATCATCGCCATGGGCGTGCGGATGCCCCGACCCCGCCCGAGGAAGCGGCCGCGATCGGTCTCGTACTGGGCGCCGCCCGTGCTCGTGCCCTCGACCGTGACGACGTGGGCGGCCCAGACCCGCTCCTCGTCCGGCGCCCGGGGTCGCCGGGTCGCCAGGAGCGTGTCCAGCTCGGCTACGGCCTCGGTCTGGACGAAGAGGTTGGAGAACGCGGGATGCGCGAGATCGTCGCGCGGCGGCGCCAGCACCAGCTCGGCGTACGAGGTCACCTCGATCTCCCGCGTCTCGCTTCCGAGATTCGTGAGCGTCACCCGCCGGATCTCCGCGTCGTCTTCGGGAGAGACGAGCACCTCGAGTCTCGTGAGCAGGTTCCCATCGCGGCGCTGGATCTCGGCGCGGTCCTCGACGAACGTCACGTCGTAGCTGTCGGGATCCACGCCCGAGGGTTGGAAGCCGGCCGACCACACGGCGCCGCTACGCGTATCGCGGAGAAAGATGAAGGTGCCCCACGCGTCTCGCGTCGTGTCTTCACGCCACCGGGTCACCGCGAGCGCGCCGCAGCGACTGTATCCCGCGCCGGCGGCCATCAGCATCACGACGTAACGCCCGTTCGAGAGCAGGTGCGTGCGCGGCGCCGGGTCGGACGCGGACGTGAACCGGCGCGCGGTGGGCGCCGGGAGCTCGCGCGCGTCGTCGTGGGCCGGAACCTCTCTCGCGCGCGGGCGCATGACCGGCACGTCGCGCGGCGCGCGCTCCTGGAGCAAGAGCTCGGTGGCCTGCACCATCGGCTGGGCGTGGAAGCGTTCGCGCATGAGGCCCTCGAGCAGCACGTTGGCCAACGCGACCACCGTCATGCCCTGGTGGTGCGCCATGTAGGTGCGGATCACCGACACCCGCGCGCCCTCGGGCAGGCGTGAGCGCGTGTAGTCCAGCGCCTCGTAGAAGCCGTAGGGGCCGAGACCCCCCGCGCGCGCGAGCCCGGCGAAGTTACGCGCCGCCGCCGGGGCGTCGATCATGGCGGCGAGCGCCGTCGCGTACGGGGCGATCACCAGGTCATCGCCCAATCCCCGCTCGAGGCCGAGCCCGGGCACGCCGAAGCTCGAGTATTGATAGGTCAGGTCGAGATCCCGCACGTTGTAGGCGGACTCCGAGATCCCCCAGGGCACGCCGCGGCCGAGCGCGTAGGTCATCTGACGCTTGACGACCAGGCGGCACGTCTGGTCGAGCAGGCTGCCGTGGGGGGCGCGCATCACGAGGCCGGGCATCAGGTACTCGAACATCGAGCCCGACCAGGAGACGAGCGCGATCCCGGACTCGACCGGGGTCATCGGCCGCGCCATCCGAAACCAGTGCGTGGCCGGTACGGCACCGCGAGCGATCGCGACGAAGCTCGTGAGCCGCGCCTCCGAGGCCAGGAGATCGTAGCGCCCCTCGTCGAGCGACCCGTCGGCGACGCGGTAGCCGATGGCGAAGAGCTTGCGGGGCTCGGCGAACAGGAAGGCGAAGTCCATCGCCTCGAACAGGTCGTGGGCGACGCGCGCCGCCGCTTCGAGACGCTCGAGCAGCGCCTCGCCGGCCAGCGCCGAGCGCCCGAGCGCATCGAGGAGCCGATCGAGGCTCCACCGCTCTGCCAATCCTTCGAGCTCGCTCGCGGCCACCCGGGCCAGGCCGGGCAACTGCTCGAGCGCCGGTGGCGGGCCCAGCAATCGGGCGACCGCGCGCATGGCCGTTCGGCTCTCGGCCGACAGGAGGCGACGCAGATCGTCGAGTTCCTCGATCCAGGGCGCCAAGTGGTCGAGATCTCGCCGGTGACTCGCGATCGTCGCCTGGGCCGCGTCGGCCCATACGAGGGCTTCGCGGCTCGCGGTCGTGTCGAGCGCCCGGGCTTGGTCGGACAGGTTCCGGGCCGCGGCCGCAAGAGCGGAGAGCCGCACGGCCCAGTCGACGGTCGTGGCGGGCTCGTCAGCGAGAAGGCCGCGCAGCGCGCCGACGGCCGCGCGGAGCTCGGCCGCGGCCGGGCTCGGAGCGTTGGCCGCGGCCGAGGACTCGTTGAGGAGAGCGAGCGTCGCCTCGATTCCGCGGCGAGCCTCGACACCGATGAGGGGTCGCCGCGGCCGCTCGCTCGCGGCCACGGCGAGCACGCTGAGATGTCCCGCCAGATTCCCGCTGTCGACCGAAGATACGTAGCGCGGCTCCAGGGGCTTGAGACTGCGCGCGTCGTACCAGTTGTAGAAATGGCCCCGGAAGCGCTCGAGCTCGGCCATCGTCGCCAGCGTGGCTCCGAGCCGATCGACCATGTCTAGGGTACCGATCCAGCCGAGATCCCGCGCGGACGCCGTCGACAGGAGGTAGACGCCCATGTTCGTCGGCGAGGTCCGATGCGCGACCACCGGCCGCGGGTCGTCCTGGAAGTTGTCCGGTGGCAGGGCGTGGTCCTCCGCCGTCACGAACGTCTCGAAGAAGCGCCAGCTCCGGCGCGCGACGGCCGTGAGAGTCTGCCGCTCGCTCGCATCCAGACGCTCGGCCGGGCGCGCGGCGGGGGGTCGACTGACCCATCGGGCTACCGCGGGCGAGAGGCACCAGAGGACGACGAACGGCGCGGCGATGGCCCAGTCGTGGCGGACGTTGAGGGCCGCGACCACGCCCGCGCCTACCGCCAGCACGAGCGCGCCCCGCATGCCCGCGTAGGAGCGCGCCAGGTCGAGGCTCGAGCTGGACTTCACCTGCGCCGCCGAGACCCACTCGAGCATCCGGCGGCGCGTGACGGCCAGACGCAAGACCGTGCGGACCACCGCGTCGGCCATCAGCCAGGCCTGGTGGGCGAGCAGCGTGAGACCGAGAGTAAACTGCGCGCCGGCGAGCGCCACGCTCTGGCCGATGCCGCGCAAATAGGCGCGCTTCGAGAAGCCGGGACGCTGCGGGATGATCTCGATCGACAGGGGGACGAGCGCGGGCAGCGCGAGGCAGAGCAGCACCAGCTTGGTCCACACGGGCGGCGCCCCCGGCGGGAGCGTCCAGCCGAGCACGAGCGTGAGATAGGCCGCGGGGGCCGACAGCGTCCGCCGCAAGTTGTCGAGCATCTTCCAGCGCCCGATCGGTGGAATCCGGGCCCGCGCGGGCCCGTCGCCGGCGGCGCCCCGGATCAACCACGGCAAGAGCTGCCAGTCTCCGCGCGCCCAGCGATGCTGTCGTGCCGCGGCCACCTCGTAGCGCGAGGGAAACTCCTCGAAAAGCTCGACGTCGGTGACCAGCCCGGCTCGCGCGAACAGACTCTCGAACAGGTCGTGACTGAGGAGGGCGCTCTCCGGCACCCGCCCGGCCAGCGCCTGCTCGAACGCGTCGACGTCGTAAATTCCCTTTCCGGTATACGAGCCCTCACCGAAGAGATCCTGGTAGACGTCGGACACCGCCGCGGCATACGGATCGATGCCGGCCGGGCCGGAGAACACGCGGCGAAAGAGCGAGGCCTCGCGGTCGGTGGGCAGGGTGGGGGCGATCCGCGGCTGAAGGATTCCGTATCCCTCGACGACGCGGCCTTCGCGTGGCTCGAGACGGGGCCGATTGAGCGGATGCGCCAGCGTGCCGACGAGGCGCGCCGCCGCCCCCCGCGGGAGCTGGGTGTCGGCGTCGAGCGTGATCACGAAGCGGATCGCGGACGGCACGCGAAGGCCCTCGGCGGTGAAGGTGGTGTCGGTCGCGCCCCGAAGCAGACGATTGAGCTCGTGGAGCTTGCCGCGCTTGCGCTCCCAGCCCATCCAGCGTCTCTCGCTCTCGCTCCAGACGCGCCGGCGATGGAACAGGTAGAAGCGGGGCTCGTCGCCGCCGGCCTGGCCGTGCCGGCGGTTCAGCTCGGCGATCCCCGCTCGCGCTCGCGCCAGCAGCCTTTCGTCGTCGGGCGCGTGCTCTTCCGCGGCGTCCGTCCAGTCCGACAGGATCGCGAAGCGCAGCTCACCGTCCGCGTTGGCGAGGTAGTGGACGCCCAGGCGGCCGATCTGGTCGGCGATCTGGGCGTCGCCGGTGAGGAGCGTCGGCACGACCACGAGGGTCTTCAGCTCGGGGGGCACGCCCTCGGCCAGATCCAGGCGCGGCAGGGGACGGGGAGGGAACATCTCGACCACCGCTCGGTTGACGAGGGCGGTCGCCGCGTCCGAGGCCGGGAATGCCGCGAGCGCGGCGAGGAGGACGAGGACGGTCAGGCTCACGCCGAGCGCGCTCGTGTACATGACCGGCAAGCACAGGAGGAAGGCCGTGACGATGAGGATCGACCCGACGTAGCTCCACATCGTCGAGGCCATGTAGGCGCGAGTCAGACGCTGACGCAGGGACACGCGATAGCCCAGCGCCTCCTCGAGGAGAGGGCGGCCCTTGGAGATCAGGTAGTACCCGAGATCGTCGGTGCGGCGCGGCTGACTGCCGGCCAGGGTCAACGCCTGACGGGCCACCTCCATCTCCGAGCGCTCCGAGCCTCGCGCCAGATCCTCCACGGAGTGGCGATAGCGGTCGCGCGTGGCGAAGTCCATCGCCCCGAACTCGCTCTCGGCGCGGAAGAGCCCGTCGATCAAGCTGACCTGCTCGAAGAAGTCGCGCCAGTCGAACGTCGACATGACCCGGAGACTCGTGATCACGTTGCGCACGGTCACGTTGGCGGCGGCCTGGCGCTGATGCTCGGCGCGGACCAGCTCCTGGGAGGAGCTGCCGAGCGCCGCGACGCGAGCTTCGAGCCAGCCCGCCGCCGGCGTGGTGACCGGGTCCTGATCTCGGAGCCGCTGGGCGAGCTGTACGGCAAAGGAGGTGCTCAGCGCCCGATTGCCGAGAGTCTGAAACGCGCTCGGATCGGCCGGCACGTCCGTCTGCCCCAGGAGGAGATTGGCGAGGCGGTCGGCCTCGAGCCGAGCGCCCCGGCTCTGGACGATCTCCTCCGCCAGCCGCCGGAGGTTCTCGATCAGCGTCAGACGAAGCGCGATGGGCACCGCCCACAGCTCGCTGATGAGCAGCGGCTCGGCCCGTTGAAAGGCCAGGACGAAGCGCTGCAGCGTCGACGGCTCGAAGCGGCTGTCGGTGTGGGCGACGAAGGTCCAGGCCAGCTCCAGCGCCCGCGGCGCGCCGTGCAGGGGCCCGTCGACGAGCGTCGGGAGCTGTCGATAGAAGCGCGGCGGCAGATCGGTGCGGATCTCGTTGAGCACTTCTTCCACGATGTGGAAGTTGTCCACGAGCCATTCGGCCGCCGGCGTCGCGGTGCGCTCGTCGTTGATGACGGCGGCCAGCGTCTGGTAGCAACGGAGCAGAACGCGCCCGTTTTCTCTCGCGCGCGCCAGCAGGCGGGCGTCGGGACTGCGTTCGTCCGACACCCGATGCAACGCGATCATCTCGGCCAGATGCTCCAGCCGATCGACGCTCAGGAGCTCCGCGCGGATGGGTTCGGCCGCGAAGAGCGTCATCGCGAGGTTCGATCGACGCCGTCGACCTCGGCGCCGACTGTAAGAGTTACCAGGTAGAGACTACGTCGTCGGTTCGTGTGAGCAGCGGCTCCTGACGTCACGACCGCATGCAATTTGCCGACATCACGGCGATGTGTTGCGGGCGAGCCTCCTGGCACTCGGATTGCGGTATCGGGGTGCGGCGAGTTTGCCGGAGGTGTCTCAGGATGAGAGCGGCAATCGGTCTGGTCGGGCTCAGTCTCCTCGGCGGCGTCGCGCCGACCGGCCTCGCGGGCATTTCGCACGCGGCGCCGGTCCTCGTGGGCACCGCGGGAGCGCTCCTTCTGCTGGTTGCCGGCTGCCTGGCGGGCGCGAGCCTCACGCGGCGCCGGGCCCGTCCCGTCGCATCGGTGGCCCCGCGAATTCCGCTGGGCTGCGTCGCATCGGCCCCGTCCGCCTCTCGCATCATCTAGCGCTCCTCGCTCTCACGCCCCGATGAACTTCGCGCGCTCGGTGACGCGCGGGCGCGGTCGACGAAGGTGCAACCGACGTGCCGCAGCGAGCCGAGACCGACTGCGTGAGATTCAATGCCTTCGCCCACGGACGGCCGGGGCTGGAGGCGGCTGACCCGGCAACTCTTACCGTGTAAGAAGCGCAGGGGACGCGTCTACAAACCCAGCGGAGTTGGCCGAAACCCCTGCACCCCGGCCACGGGCGACGGGTTCCAACGGACGAAGGGCCAATCGTTGCCGAGCACGACGTGGTCGGCGCCCACGTGATCCAGCCGGAAGCGTAGTCCCGCCTCGCTGTCGGTCACGCAGTCGTAGTAGAGACGGCCCAGCTAGGCGCTGGGCGGCATCGAATGTGGTGGCGCGCTTCGGAGCGTGCTGCGGCTGGGGAAAGCAGCCTCGGTCAGGTCGGAAGGCAGGATCATCTACAACATCGACTACCTCGTGGCTGCAGGGCTAAGCTGCCGGGACCAGGGCTTGATGCCGATCAGCTTCAGCGTTTGTTAGTCGGCGCGCGACTCGGCCAGAAGCTTCGTAAGAGCGCCGAAGTCCACAGGCTTGATCATGTGGGCGTCGAATCCGGCTTCCTCCGAGCGGCGGCGGTCCTCGTCCTGACCCCACCCGGTCAGAGCCACTAGCGTTAGGCCTTTATGGCGTTGCTGTTCGCGAATCCTGCGCGCAGCTTCATAGCCGTTGAGTCTGGGCAGGCCGATGTCGAGTAGGATCACGTGGGGTTGAAATGTCGCCGCCTCTGCTACCGCTTCGGGTCCGTCGTGGGCGATGTGGACTTCGTGGCCGGTCACCTGCAACAGCATCGCGAGGCTGTCTGCCGAGTCCCGGTTGTCGTCCACGACCAGAACGCGCCGTGGGACCGCCGCCACAGGTTTGATGCCAGACGGCTCTGGCGGCAGGGGCGGTAGCGGCGCGGAAAGGAGAGGCAGGCGCACAATGACCTCGCTGCCCTGACCGACACCCGCGCTGCGGGCTTCTACTGTGCCATCGTGCATTTCCACTACACTCTTCACCAATGTCAGGCCGATGCCCAACCCGTCTCGCGAACGCTCGAACGACGAATCGATCTGCGCGAACATCTCAAAGATGCGCGGAAGTTGCTCAGCGGCAATGCCTATGCCGGTGTCTTGCACCCGGATGAGAGCCTGCTTGCCCTCGCGCTCGACGCTCAGCCGAATGCGGCCGCCCGTCTCGGTGAACTTGCAGGCGTTGTTCAGGAGGTTGCCCACGACTTGCGCGAGCCGGCTCGGGTCGGCGTTCAGGTACATCGGCTGCGGCGGCAGCGTGACCGTCAGTTCATGATCCATCTTCTCGCAGAGCGGGCGGACGGCTTCGACGGCGTGACGTACGATCGATGCCAGTTCGACCGACTCAATGCGAAGTTCGATTCTGCCCCGGCTGATGCGGCTCACGTCTAGCAAGTCGTCAACGAGGCGCTTCATCTGTCCGACTTGACGCTGCATCATCTCGGTCGCCGGTTTCACCGTTTGCTCGTCGCCCCCTGACCGTCGCAGAATCTCCACCACGTTTTGGATCGGCGCGAGGGGGTTGCGAAGTTCATGGGCCAGCATCGCCAGGAACTCGCTCTTGCGGCGATCGGCCTTCCGCAATGCCTCTTCGGCGCGCTGACGCTCCGCGATTTCCGCTTGCAAGTCCTGGTTGGCCCGCGCCTGGGCAGCAATCGACACCCGGGCCTGGTATGCCATCGCCGCGAACGTTGCAAGACTTTCGAGCAGGCGCTGGTCTTCGGCATCAAACTTTCGGGTCTCATCGTGCGCGATCACCCAGACGGTCCCGACCGCTTGGCCATCAATGTGGAAGGGCACCAGCAACCCTTCGACCAGCAACGGGTAAACGCCGGCGAACTGCGTGTAGTAACGGTGGGCGTTGGAGAAGAGCAGCGTCATGTTGCGATCGAGCACGGTGCCGCAGGGGCCATAGTCGCGCGGCGTGGTGGTGTTCCAGACCAGCGGCGCCCACTGCCCGGCGACCGCGTGCCAGCGGAAATGATCTCCCCCAGGACTCAGACTTCCCGGCGGGCCGTCGTTCTCCAACAGGCTTATCCCCGCCGAGTGTCCCCGGCACAGCTCCAGCGCAATGTCCACGAGCTTTTGCAGGACACTTCCTGGCGAGGTGGTTAACTCCTGCGCCAGCGCTAGCAGCGCTTGGTTCTCGACCTGGTAGTCCGGCGGGCGAGACGGCCGCCGCTTCAGTTCCTCGGTGCACAGCACCGATTCCAGCGAAACCGAGGCGCTGTTAGCATGCTTCAAGGCATCCATTGGTATCACCCGGCGTCGAACAGAGAGTCCTTCGCGGGTCGCCGTAGTTTAGTTCGCAACGGGCACGTTCGCAATAGCGCTTGGCCGCCCTACACGTCAGCAGCCGGGAAGAACGCGCATCATCGCTACGCTGGGGCGTGACGACCAATCCCGCCTCCCGACCTTATTACAAGCTGTCGGTTGTTTTTACTCGGCTCCCTCCCTCGACGTAGAGGATCCGCGTGAAATAGTTGAACAGAACATCCGGCCCGTTCATTGCATGGGACGTATGGCGTGCAATTCGGTACGTGGTGCCTCGAACTCTGGGAGGGCAACATGGACAACGTCATTCATGTCGTCGGGCAGTGAGGTGACCGCCATGACGACGGCAGCGGCCTGGAAGCCCAAGACGTATCGTGAGCAGGTGTTCAAGCTCAAGGGGCTCGACGGCATCTCGGACGCCCAGATCGCCGAGCATCTCAGTCTTTACTCTGGGTACGTCAAGCAGGTAAACCAGCTCAACGAGGAGCTCGCCGGCATGCTGGGTCGGGGGCAAGCCTCGGGCAAGAATTCGCAATTCGCCGAGCTGACGCGCCGACTCGGGTTCGAGTACAACGGGATGATTCTCCACGAGTACTACTTCTCCAATCTTCGTCCGGCCGCCGACCCCGAACCATCCACAGCCTCGGGGCTGGCCGTGGCCTTGGGCGACGCCTTCGGCTCAGTGCAAGCGTGGCAGGCCGACTTCCACGCCATCGGCGAGATGCGCGGGGTTGGATGGGTGATCCTGTTCCAGGATCCGGCGACCGACCGGCTCACCAATCACTGGATTACTCTGCACCAGGACGGTGTTCCCGCCGGGTTCAAACCGCTCCTCGTCATGGACGTGTGGGAACACGCGTTCATGCGGGACTACAAGGCAACGGAACGCGCTCAGTACATCGAGGCCTTCTTCCGGAACATCGACTGGGGAATGCTCGAGCGCCGGCTGCGGGACGAGGCGGCGGTCCGCCCGGCGGCGTGACTGTACGAGGAGGCACGGACACGCGGGAGCGCTGCTTCGAGACGATGGAGCGCGCCACCGAGGAGCCATCAGAAAGGAGTCTGGACATGCTCTACTACGCGCTCATGTTTCTGATCGTTGGCCTGGTCGCGGGAGTCCTCGGCTTGAGTGGCGTCGCCGCGGTCGCAGGCCAGATCTCGTGGATCCTGTTTGTGATCGGGCTGGTGCTGCTCGTCGTCCATCTGGTCCGCGGGCGAGCTCCCCGAACGCTCTGAGCGTCGCCGTGTGAGCCATGCCCCTGGGGCGCTCTGGCCCCGGGGGCTACGACTCGCCGACCGGCGTGCGAGTTGGAATTGAAGAGAACGCGGGTGACGGTCCCTCGAGTGTCGGATCCGGACGCGCCCCGGCTGGAATGAGGAGCGAACGTACGGGCGTTGCGGGCAAGGTCGCCGACACCTTCAATGAGGTGGTCGAGCTCAACCAGCGCCTCGCTTCCGAGCTCGAGCGGCTGCGCCTGGCCGTCGGCCAGCACGGGAAGATCGAGGCGCACGCGGAGCATGGCCGGGGGAAAGGCCGGGCGCAGCTGCCGAATCAGGCGCCGCAAGAGCCCACCGGCCCCGCGGCTGGCCGGCGCGTTGCCGGGCCGCAGCACGGCGGCGACGGCATACTGCTCCGCCTCGGCGCCGAAGGTCACCGTGGCGACGACCGGCAGATAGCACCAGGTGTCGTAGTGGCCATTGAAGAAGGTAAGCTCCTGCTGGCCGTGGGTCGGGTCGTCGGTCGGATCGAGGTCGATCGTGATGCGCGGGGCCCGGCCCTTGAGCCGTCGGCGATGGTGCTCGACGACCGTGTCGGCCAGCACGTGCCCCATCGCGAGCAACTCGCGCC
>Ga0184633_10000441_pt1 | contig 15011 bp, 16 predicted proteins | sample PLM31_170_b1_FD_133156 | JGI IMG/M metagenome (GOLD analysis project Ga0184633, IMG submission 133156) | Groundwater sediment microbial communities from an aquifer in East River, Colorado, USA - PLM3-1_170_b1 | ecosystem: Environmental > Terrestrial > Soil > Riparian zone | place: USA: East...
CCGCGAGGCTCTTGATCTTGGCGATCAGGTAGCGACGGAGGTGCGGATCGTCCCGGACGGCATTGTACTCCTTCATCACACTGTCGTAAACGGGGTCGTAGCTTCCGGAGTCTTCCATCTGCAAACGCCCGTGGAGCGCCAATGAATAGGCGCCAAGAGCGAGGGCGGCAACGCCAAGGAACGCGATCCAAAGCTGATGTCGCCGCCTTGCCCCCACATAGTATACGCGAAGCTGGCGCCGAGGAATCGGGTGAATCGTCTCAACAGTGTCATGCATTGGTACGCCCTCCTTCATTGAACGGGGGGCTGCAGGGCGCGTCAGGGCCCCCTTCTTTCACCTCAAGCCTGGGATCAGATGAATTGTTTCGGGACGTGCCAAAAATCAAAACCCCCTGGTATCGTGCTCCAGAGGGCCCAGCGATCGGTCTCTTCACTGTGATGACATGCGTGATAACATAACTCTCAGGGGAGCATGCGAAACGCCTCCAAGGTCTACCGGATCCTACCCTCTGGCTGGTGCAGCTCAGATCGTTACTATAATGTTCTCACATGATGACCATCACCATCATCCTCATGGTTTCATCCTCATGCATTGTCACACACGATTCAATTCGGGGAGAGATTCAGCCGCTGGCCGCCTTGAGATCCGTCTCCAGGAGGCGGCAACAGCTTCACCTGGTCTCCTTTGCGGAAGACCGCTGCCTCCTTCATACCGTTCAGGTTCGCCACCTCCCACGCAAGGTGCAGATCACCGAGCACATCCCTGGCCACGGTCGCCGGAGTATCGCCATCCTTGGCGGCGTAGACCCTCATGCGCCGGTTGTCCTGCTTCGCCCCATAGACCAGTCCATCGAGGCGCGCTTTGTACTCGTTTGCCTTCACCTCGACTCGTCCCCCTCCCTGCGCGATCAAGATAGAGGACATCGTCTCGGCCTTCACGATGCGCTCGGTCGTCTCCGGGTGGGTCCCCTGAAATCCGTGATAACCGAGGGCTTCCAGTCGCTCCTTGGACTTCATCGCCTTCAGAAACGTCACCATCTCACCCGGATCATACCCGGCGCGATAGGCCGTGCGGAGCCCCAGCTCGTCTGCCTCCACCTCTGCCTCACGGCCGTATCCCAACAGGATGTGCTGAGAGAGCGCTGATGACACATTGGCCCAGCCACCGGCGTTTTCCCGACCACCCGGGCTGACGGCCATAAGGCCCAGCGACAAGAGCTGCGCTCCGAATGCCTTGGTGATCTGCTTGGCCGCATGGCGGGCTGTCGCGTGACCAATCTCATGGCCGAGGACCCCCGCAAGCTGGGCCTCACTATTGAGCATCGCCAACATCCCCCGGGTGAGATAGATATAGCCGCCAGGCAGGGCCATGGCGTTTACCTCGGGGACATCGACAATCTTAAAGCTGTAGCGGAAGCTGGTCGGGCCAATGCCTTCGAGCAACCGCTGGCCGATCGACTCGACATACGCCTGCAACTCCTGATCTCGGTAGCGCCCAAATCGCCTGAGAATCTCCTCATCGGCTTTCTTGCCGATCTCGTTCTCCTCAGCTTCGGAAATAATGGTGAAGGCGGACGCGCTGTGAGGAAGAGACAGCCCCAGCAGGCCCCCCATGATGAGCCGAAGAAAAGACCGTCGAACAATGGTATCCTTCATCTCCATGATACAGATCCTTCCACTCCACGATTATCGGAGGCGCGACTCCACTGCCTTGATGTTCTGTCGGGCCTTTTCTGCCAGTTGGCCCTTCGGTAAGAGCTTGAGATAGAGTTTGTATTCTTTCAGGGCCTTCCTATACAGGACCTTATCATCCACGCCAAGCTTGGCCTTCGTGTGGTACGACAACCCCAGGTGGTAGTGTGCCTGGGCAAAGTCGTCCTTGAGCTTGACCGCCTGTTCGTACTCAGAAATCGCCTGATCGAGGTCTGCGAACATGCGCTCATGGTAAAAGACCCCAAGTTCGTAATGTGCCTCGGCCGTCGCACCCCGATCGGGTATCGACTTGCGCTCGGCTGCTGGCACCTTGCGCTCGATAGCAAGGGCTGACCCTGAGAGAGCCAGTACGATCAGCCACGCAGCAGCACCGCGGAAACGCCTACACCCCAACCTGCTCCTCGGCATGCTCGATCTCATCGCCGACAGTCCCCCCCCTCTCTGAGCGAGGTTGCCCGTCCACAGCCTTCACTCTGGCTGACCCTTTAGTCTTTCCAACAATCGCGGGCGGCCTAGGCGGCTTTTCGTCTCAGGGTTCGCTTGCCCCTCTGCGCTGTCGCACGCAATGGCTCCGGCCGAACGGCGGCCACTCCCTTCCGCGCTCTCACGGTTGCGCCTTCTTGTATCGCCCGGATCTCATCATCATCGAACCCGGCAAACCGCGAGCCGCCGAACCAACTGATTGGCTGATTCATCCTTTCTTCAGTCACCTCCTTCCAAAAAAAACACCGTAGCCCTGGGGACAGGAGCACACGGTGCTGGTCACCTCAGGCCATGCTGCTCCTCTGGTTTAGCAGATCGCCCGAGGCTGGGTACAGTCTGAATGCCACGCCCGGCAGAATGTCTATTCGACCGAAAGCGCTACCCCTCCTCGCTGGTTGACGATCTGGTCCGTGCCTCCAATGACTGAGGCACTTAGTTAGATTCCCTTCTGGCAAGAGAGCTTAACAATCTCGACTGAAAATGTCAAGGATTTATGCTGCACGGCGTCAAAATGCGTGGCAAGGAGGCGGCCTTATTGAGACTAGTCGATCACGCGGTTGGAGCCGGCGGGGGGACTTGAACCCTCGACCTGCTGATTACGAATCAGCTGCTCTGCCAACTGAGCTACGCCGGCAAGAAGGCGAGTTCACTATATCCAAGGCCCTCCGGAGTGTCAAGGTACGGCGCCCTTTTCTTTTTCCCTCTGGACCGGTATAATACGTCCGCTTTTGCGATCGCATCGACACGAGGCGCGATGTCACGGGATATGATTGAACAGGAGGTGGCCCGCGTCGAGGAGCTTCAAGACGGCTCCTCGAAAAAGTTCACCCTGACCTGCAACGGAAAGCGGGTCGAGGGATTCGTGGTCAACTATCGTGGCAGTTTTTATGCCTACGTCAATCGATGCTGCCACGTTCCGATGCCGATGGACTGGTTTGAGAACAAGTTCTTATCGCAGGACGGCCGCTACATCATCTGTGCCACACACGGCGCGAGCTACGATCCCGCCACGGGGGAATGCCTGGCGGGCCCCTGCCCAGGAGAATATCTTGAGCGGCTGCCGCTTCAGGTTTTGGACGGGACCATCTCTGTCGTCTGCCCGCCCATGGACCTGCTGTAGGTCATGGGCACTCGGACGGTACGCAGCGCGCCAACAAGAGGATAATTGATGATGACACCACCCGATCCGGATCTTGCGCGAGTGGTAGAGGCCAACACCAACTTCTATCAGGCGTTTGAGAGTCTGGACATCCAGCGAATGGCGGCCGTGTGGGCGAGGGGGGAGCATGTCAGATGCGTCCACCCCGGGTGGTCGCTCCTCTCAGGCTGGGAGTCGGTGAAGGCAAGCTGGGAAATGATCTTCTCCAATACCAAGGAGATCCGCTTCACCCTGACCGATGTCCGCGTCCACATCCGCAGTCCGCTCGCCTGGGTAGTCCTGACAGAGAATCTGCTCTCTCAGGTTCAACAGGATGTCACTGCGACCGCGATCCTGGCGACCAACATCTACGAGAAGTCCGACGGCACCTGGAAGATGGTCCACCATCATGCCTCCCACGTCTTCTCCAGCCGAGCTACCTCCGACAGAGAAGTCACTCACTAAGGCCGCTGCCGGAACAAGATGCTCGCGATGAGCCAGCCGCCGACACCTCACCCCATCATCGACATCCATGTCCATGTCCTGCCGCCCGACGCATGCAGCGCCGAGGCATACGTGTCCACGACTCAATGGAACTGGCCATCATTTCTCTACCTGCGTCTGCGCCACCGAATGAAGCGCCAGGAACCGGTGGCGGGCAATGGCATTATCCGGAGCCATCTGGCCCGAGCCGTCGCCAGCATGCAGGCCGTGGATCGGGTCGTGGCGCTGGCCCTGGATGCGGTCTACGACGATTCAGGCAGGAAGGACAACCGTCGTACGCATTTCTACGTCGCCAACGACTACGTCTTTCAACTGGCCAAGGCGGACGACCGATTTCTGCCCGGCGTCTCGGTGAACCCTAAGCGGCTCGATGCGCTCGCGGAGCTCGAGCGATGCCTTGAGCAGGGGGCGGTCTTGTTGAAGTGGCTCCCCAACTCGCAAGGGTTTGATCCGATGGATCGCGCCCTGGTCCCGTTCTATCGTCGGATGGCCGACGCTCGCCTCCCGCTGCTGTGCCACACCGGGCCGGAATACGCCCTGACCACGGCTGACCGTAGGCCTGTCCGCCCGGAAAGCCTCCGCCTGGCCCTGGATGAGGGGGTGGTGGTCATCGCCGCTCACGGAGGCGGGGCAGACATCCAAGACTTCGGTCATGCCTTCTCGAGGATGGCCGAGATGCTGCTCAAGCACCCCAATCTGTACGCCGATACCTCCGCGTTCACGCAACCGAACCGCTCGTGGTTCTTGCGCCGCTTCCTCCGCCATCCCGAACTCCATTCGAAACTGGTCCATGGCAGCGATGTCCCTCTCCCCGTCATCCCCTGGCTGTTCCTCGGCCACCTTCCCTTCCGAGAGATCGTGCGCCTCAGCCGTGTTGCCAGCCCCATGGACCGGGATTGCCTGATCAAACGGGCGCTGGGATTTCCCGAAAGCATCTTTCACCGAGGGTCCGAATTGCTCCGGATGGTCCACGCCAGCCCCTGACGTTGAGCGGGGTCCCCGATGGCCGAGATCGCGAAACGTCCCCTTCCGTATCGATTCGCCGCCGTTCTGGTCAACGCGATGCTGAAGATCTATTTCCGCTCGATCGACGTGGTGGGAGGCGAATGGATCCCACGGGAGGGGCCTGCCATCTTTGCCTCCAACCATCCCAACTCGACCGTCGATCCATTCGTCGTCGGCAACCTCGCTGGCCGCAAGATCAACTTCATGGCGATGAGCGCCTTCTTCGAGAAAAAGCTAATCGCCTGGTTCCTCGGCCGATGCGGGGTGATCCCGATTCACCGACGACAGGATGACCCGACCAAGGCGGATCAGAACGTCTCCACGTTCGAGGCCGCCTTTCGAGTCCTTGAGAGAGGAGAGACAATCGGGATCTTTCCCGAAGGTGTGACACACGACGACCTCCAGATCAGGAAGATCAAGACCGGTGCGGCCAGAATATCGCTGGAAGCCGAGGCGAGGAACGACTTCCACCTCGCGGTCCGGGTCATCCCCATCGGTCTGAACTATCTGGACAAGACCCGCTTCCGCAGCGATCTGTTGATTAACGTGGGCGAGCCGATCGAGGCCAAGGCGTACAAAGACACCTACCGGCGGGACCCGCAGGCGGCGGTTAAGGCGATGACGGAGGAACTCCAGCATCGACTGGAGATACTGATTATCAACCTCGAGGAGCCGGGGTTAAAACGGCTTCAGCGAGCCCTTGAGGAGATCTACCTGGACCGTCTGCGGGAGGTGGCTGCCGGCAGCGAAGGACGACAAGGGATCGCCGAGGATTTCACCTGGCGGAAGATGATCGCCGATTGCGTGAACTACTATGCCAAACATGACCGGGAAAGGGTCCGGGTGGTCGGCTCGCAGGTGCAGCGGTATCATCGCCTGGCGCGGCGGATGTCCGTGAACAACGAGCAATTGGGACAGCATCCGAGCCCGGGGGTGCGCTGGTTTACCTGGGCCAAGGTAACCGTCCTGGGCGTCTTGGGGTTTCCCATCGCATTGTACGGAACCATCAACAATTACCTTCCGTATCGGTTGGCGAAGCTGGCCGGGATGCGGAACCCCTACTACCGTCACTCTGGCGACAAGACAAAGATATCCATCTACAGTCTACTGGTCGGGGCCGCGGCCTTCCTCATTTTCTATCCGATCCAGGGATTCTTCGTCTGGTCGGCCTTTGGCAACCCTGGAGCAGCGATGTACCTGTTGAGCCTCCCACCGACGGGCTTTTTCGCCCTCATGTACACTCAACGACTCAAGGTCTACCACCGCGATCTTTACTACGCAATGCTCCAGACGAAACACCGCAGATTGATCTCCCTCCTCAAGAAACGACGCGACGAGGTGCTGGCAACGTTGGATGCGGTCAGGATGAGCTATATGAGCGAGCTTCGGCGGCGACGGGAGGAAAGTGGCGGTCAGAACCCTTCGAAAACGACTCACAGTTCCGTTCCCCGAAGAGAGGCGTGAACCGGCGACAAACGCTCCCACAGAGCCTCTTGTCATCAGACACGAACACAGCGACCGGGGGGCACCGGTCCCACAACGTGCTTGTGGAGGCGGTCCTACCCCTTTTGCTGAACCAGCTCCATCAGCATGAACGCGATGGCGTAGAGTAAGGCGATGGCGGCACCCGCTGCATAGGCTCTTGGGCTTAAACCTCCGAGCCGGGTCACAGCCATCCAGGAGACGTTTGCGATCCCGAGGCTGGCGAAGGAGGCCGCCAGCGCCAGGTACGAGAGATCCCGCCAGATCCGCATTGGTCGTCGCTCCTCCAAATGCTAGGCCGCCGTGGGCACGCAGTCAAGGGCTCGGCACTCCCGCCAGAGAGCAAGTCAGAAGACCTTGCTCGCTTCGCTCCCTGCGAGTCGGGTCCCCTATGTACGCGGGCGCTCCAGACCCCGGATATCGGCGCCTTCGAAGGCCAACAACTTTGCCTTCATTGAAGAGCCGCCCGCCGAGTAGTGTCCAATCCGGCCATCCGTCCGGATCACGCGGTGGCACGGGATCAAGAAGGGGATCGGGTTCCTTGCCAAGGCTGTCACGACAGCGCGGACCGCTCGCTCGGCCCCGATCTGCTGGGCGACCCACTTGTACGAACGCACTTCGCCGGAAGGAATATCCCGGATCTTCTTCAAGACCCGCCGTTGAAAGGACGTAAGGTGCGAGAGGTCAACCGGGCCCGAGATGCGCCGACCCCGCCACACCACATAGAGGTGTCCGGCAGGCGTGGAGATCGGCGCGTAGCGAATCGTGTGAAGATCGTGTTTGGCTCATCGCATCAGCGCCTCCCGAACATGCGGCCTAGTGCCGTTCCAACTATTTCAGCATAGATTGGTGCGCACTGTGTCGGGCCAAGCAACGAGCATAGCAAGGCGCGGACCCATGGGCCGCACCCACTTCGCGGGTACCCGGCGTACGTTATCTTGGACGTCGTCCCGGTCCGTGAGCCCGGTCCGGGATCGCGGACAGGGAGCGCCCAGCGGGCCAGCAACGCCGCTAGGCGAGGTTAATTGGACCGGCACTAGACATATCCCATGGCGCGCAAGAACTCTGACACCGAGCGAAACTGGACGTACGGGTTGCCCTTGCGCTCCTCGCCGATGGTCGTGGAGGTCCGGCCGGCGGCATAGTTGTGGCCGGGCAAGACCACAGTCTTATCATCCAGCTTCATCAACTTGTTCACCAGCGAATCGTACATCTGCTCCGGGTTGCTCCCCGGCAGATCGACCCGCCCGCACGAGCCAATGAACAGGGTATCCCCCGAGACCAAGCGATCCTGGACCAAGAAACACTGCGACCCAGGTGTGTGCCCAGGGGTATGGATCAAGGTGATCGTGACGTCTCCCAGATTCACGGTGTGCCCACTGTCGGCCCGGACGATGTTCGATCCGGAGAGAGGCACAAGGCGGTCGGCCTCGGCCTTGTTGATCACCACCGTGGCATCCACCTTTTCCAGGAGCTCCGCGATCCCTTGGATCTCCATACCGAACAGTTTGCCCCCCACATGATCGGGATGGGTGTGAGTGACGAGGATGTGCGTAATCTTCATGTCATCGGCCTGGGCGAGCTGCACGATCCGATCGATCTCCCAGGCAGGATCGACCACAGCCACCTCTTTGGTCTTGGTCGAGCCGATGAAGTAGACATAGTTGCCCATCTGGCCTAGCTCAACCTGCTTCAAGTAGAGAGGCGATTGCATCACTCGCTGGCCTCCAAGCAAGAGCCAAGACGCGATGCGATAGGGGTCTCTGCGAAGACCTCCGGGTGGACCACACGCGCCAGCCGCTCCAGACCCTCGACGAGGCGAGGTCCGGGGCGGCCGTAGAGATCCTCGGGGAAGCAATGAACCCGGCCCTCCTTTACCGCCCGCAGCCGATCCCATCCGGGCCGCTCGGCTATCTTGGCCACGTCCATCTTTTTCTGGAGTGTCCCGCACCAACAGAGCATGAGAAAGTCGGGGTCCTGGTTGAACACCTGGGACTCCTCAACGACAAAGCTGGTGGCCTCGACATCCTTAAACAGAAGGTCAGCGGCGGCCAGCTCGTTCATCTGGACCATCCAACTCTGCCGGCCAGGGCTGATCAGCGGCTTCGGCCACCACTCCCAGTACACTGTCGGGCGATCAACCGTTTCGTGCGCTCGCACCCGGATCGCCTCGATCCGGCTCCGCAGTTCCGCGACAAGACTGTGCCCGGCCTCCGGAGCCCCTATCGCGTCGCTGATCATCTCGATATCCCTAAAGACATCATCGAGACTTCTCGGCTCAAGGACGACAAACGGCACCCCCAGCCGCTCGAGGCCTGGCAGGTTCCGCTCCATCCCCGGCACGCTGAGCGAGGCCAGCACCACGTCCGGCTCGAGTGCGGCGACCTTGGTCATGTCAATCTTGAGATCTGGCCCGACCTTTGGCAAGTATTTGACCTCCGGCGGAAAGTCAGACCAATCGTCCACCCCGACGACCTGCGCTCCGAACCCCAGCGCAAAGAGGATCTCCGTATTGCTGCAGGTGAGCGAAACGATTCGTTGCGGGATTGTTCGGCTCATTTTAGACGATCGAGCGACCCCCATCCACCACCACCACCTGACCGGTGATGAAATCCGAGCCTTCCAGGAGGAATAAGACGGTCTTCGCCACATCAAGCGGGTCGCCGATTCGCTTAAGCGGGGTGGCGCGAACAATCGCCTCCCGCTCTCTCTCGCCGTACTCTTCCGGGAGTAGTACAGAGCCGGGTACCACGGCGTTGACCTGCACCTCGGGCGCCAGCGCCTTGGCGAGGCCCTGAGTCAACGTGATCAGCGCGCCCTTGGAGACGGAATACGGGAGGAAGTCAGTCCATGGCCTCATCCCGGCGATATCAGCGATATTGACGATTTTTCCTTCTCCTCGCTGGCGCATCAGCAGGCCAAGGCGCCTGGCCAACAGGAACGGGCCGATCAGATTCACGCGCAGGAACTGGTCCCAATCCTGCCCGGTGACCTTTTCAAGGGGCGTCCGATAGAAGAGGGCGGCGCTATTCACGAGGACGTCGATCGTCCCGAATGTCTCGACGGCCCGCTCCGCCAGCGCCTCGACCTCCTCCGGCTTGGCCAGGTCGGCCCGGACCGTCACAGCGCGGCGACCGAGACGCTCCACCGCCTCGGCTGTCGCGCGGGCCTCCGGCGCGCTGCCTTTATAGTGAACGACGACATCCATGCCCCGGTCGGCCAGCGCCAGGGCAATCGCCCGGCCTACCCGCTTGGCCGCGCCTGTCACCAACGCCGTCCGTCCGAGAAGTTCCATCTGCTCCCTCAGTTGAGGCCGATCCGGGCTCGCAGACCTCTTACCGCCTCCACCATATTGATCAGTTTCCCTCGCGCCTCTTCGATCGTCCTGGTCTTTAGCCCGCAGTCCGGATCGATCCAGATCGACTCCTTCGGCAAAAGCTTCAGGGCCTTCTCGATCCTGTCTCTGACCGTCTCCGGCGCCTCCACCTCGTGCGAGTGGACGTCCAGGACCCCAAGGGACAGGTCCTTTGTGAAGGGGTCTCGGCGGAACATCTCCATCAGGTTCAAGGTGCTGTGAGAGATCGCCAGGTCGAGGTTATCCACAGGTAGTTTCAGCATCTGCGAGTAGATCAGATCGAAGGCACCGTAGCAGGCATGGATGATGAAGTAGGCCGGCAGCCCATCGGTCACAAGATGCATCGCCTCGATGGCGAAGGGAAGCTCTTCCGGTCGAACCGAGAGGGCCGGCTCGTCGATCTGGATGATCTTGGCGCCCGCCTCCACCAAGGTCTCGACCTCGCGCCGGATCTGGCGGGCCAGGGCCAGACAGGCCGAACGCCGGTCCGGGTAGTATTCGTTGAATGACCAGTCCATGACCGTATAGGGCCCGGTCAGCATCCCCTTTACCGGCCGCTTCGTGAGGCCCTGGGCATACCGCCACCACCCGACCGTCATTGGTCCGGGCCACCGCACCTCGCCCGCGATGATCGGCTTGTGGTAGTACCGATTACCGTAGGAGCGGACCAGGCCGCTCTGTTCGAAACCCGGCATCAGCTCGGAGAAGTAGGCGACCATATCACCACGGTACATCTCGCCATCCACCAGGACATCCAGCCCGATCTCCTCCTGTGTCTTGATCCAGAAGCCCGTGGCCTGGCGCTCCAGGTCCTCCAGCTCCTTCCGCTCGATCTTCGCCTTGGCGAATTTCGCCCGCGCCTCCACCAAGTAGTCCGGCTTGGGAAAGCTCCCTACCGTGCTGGTGGGAAAGGTCGGCAGATTAATTCCCAGACCATTCAGCTTCTCTCGGCTCATCCTATCTCCTCCCCACCAAGTCAGCGGCGACGGCCGCCATCTGCTTCAACTTTCGCTGCGCCTTATCCCTGGGCAGGTATTCCAGGCCGCAGGAGGAGGTCACGTACGAGGGGGAACCCTTGACCTTCGGCAGTGCACCGCGCAAAATAGGCAGGATTTCCTCTGTCGGCTGCATCCTCGTGTTGCGGCCATCGATCACCCCGAAGGCGATCGCCTTGTCGGACCCTGCACGGGCGATCAGGTCGCCGAGGCCGGGGCTGTACGTGAAATCGAACCCCAACGCATCGACTGGAAACCCCTGTAGAATCTTGTAGAGCGGCGTCGCATCGCCGAAGTAGGTGGCCAGCAGCAGTCGGGCCGATCCCTTTCGGCTCGCGATCCTGCTGAGCGCCACCTTCACCAACCCTGCCTCACCGGGATAATGAAGCATCGATGGTTCCTCTATCTGGATCAGGGTCGCGCCCGCGGTGGCCAGTGCCTCGACCTCCTTCATGATGGCTTCAGTGTAATCAGCGACCAGCTCCGGGAGATCGCGGTAGCGCGGGCTCTCCAGAATCGAGAACCTGCTTAGCGTGTATGGCCCCGTCAGGGTCACCTTGACCGGCTTGGGCGAGACCGCTTGGGCCGATCGGTACTCTTCGACGAGGATCGGCCCTTTCCACACGACCCGATCGACCACCACCGGCTGGCGGATATAGAAGTTCGTGTCGAAAAAGCGGAGCAGCCCGTTGATCTTCACCCCGTCGAGCCGCCCGGCCAAGTGGGAGATCGGATCGTACCAGCGGATCTGCCCATCGGTCACCAGGTCGAGTCCGGCCTCCGCCTGGTCCCGGACGATCTCCTGAACCACTGCGGTCTGGATCGCTCCAAACTCCGCCGCGGTGATCTCCCCACGCTCGTGCTGGGCATAGGCGCGCCGCAGTCGCTGCTGGCCCGGCACATCTCCTATTCGCGGGTAACTGCTATGATTCGCAACCAACAACTCCATATTTGCCTCCGAGAAGTGTGACGAATATGATCAAACGATTATAGACGAGGGGATGCCCGGAGAGCGCCGGACCGGGGTCATTCCCTTGACCGCCAGGGTGATGGCCCGAAGCATGGCTGGGTCCACCCCGCAACAGCCGCCTACCAAGGCCGCACCTGCTTTCACAAACTGGCGCGCATATTCCGTCGCCTCATCTGCGGTAGGAGGTGGCGCAGGCGGAACGCCCGCATTCGGCTTCATCGCCAGGGGCAGAGTGCTCGCTCTTGCCATCTCCTCGCAAACCGGGAGGAGCGATTCGAATCCGAACGAGCAGTTTGCGCCAATGATGTGCGCTCCCATCGATTCCAGGGCGCGTGCGGCTGCTGCCGGCCCCTCACCGCTTCTCAGGACTCGATCTCTAGTGAAAGTGAGCGAAGCGAGAATTGGCAGGTCGGGAGCCGCCGCTCGCGCTGCAGAAAGAGCGGCCTCCATCTCCTCTAAGTCCGAGATCGTCTCGATAACAAGAAGATCGACTCCTGCGGAGGCGAGAGCCTCGATCTGCTCGGCGAATATCGAGATGGCGCGTTCGCGCGAGAGGTGACGGAACGTTGCCGCAGCCGGGCCGCATGGGCCGATATCCCCGGCCACGAGGGCACTGCCTTGCGTGGCTGACCGCGCAAGGCCGACCGCCGCCCGGTTGAGCTCGAGCACGCGATCGCCCCATCCATAGGGATCGAGGCGAAGGCGGCTCGCGCCGAAGGTATTCGTGAGGATGATATCGGCGCCGGCCTCGACGTACGCCTCGTGCAGTCGCTGCACCTCCTCTGGTCGCTCGACCGACCATAGGTCAGGCGGACACCCTCGCGGGAGTCCCCTGGCATGAAGGGCGGTCCCCATTCCGCCATCCAGGACAAGTATCTCCCGATATAATCGCCCGTTAAGCAGTGAAACACTCATGCGGCACAATTCACCCGAGAGAGGATAACCCAGCCTTTCGCTTGTCGCCTTATCATGTTTCAGGATATGATACTTTTTGTATCAGTGCGTGCCAAGCATTTTCTCCGGCAATGGAATGAACCCGAACCAACTCCGATTGGAGGAAGGAATGAAACTCGAGACGATTGTACGGTCGATTGGTGGCTTGCAGCAAGAGATTGTCATCGGTCCACACCGCTTGGTGGCGGACGAGCCGCCCGACAATGGAGGACAGGATGCCGGGCCCAGCCCGTTCGGCCTGCTCACGGCGGCACTTGGGTCCTGAACAGCCATCACACTGCGCATGTATGCGCAGCGAAAGGGATGGCCTCTACAGGACGTAAGGGTGCAGGTCCGCTACGAGCCCGGCCCCTCGGGATTGTCGGGCAGCGAAGGCCACCGGATCGTGCAGTCTGTTGAGCTAGTCGGTGACCTGAGCAGTGAACAACGAGCCAGACTGGAAAGCGTCATAGAACGATGCCCAGTCCACAAGACATTGTCAACAGGAGTTCCAATCGTGGCCGGCTAGTGCCGACCCAATTAACTTCGCCTAGCGGCGTAGCTGGTCCCCAGGTCACTCCCTGCGACGTACCCAGAAACGTACGTCGGGTACCCGCGCAGTGGGTGCGGTCCCTGGGGCAGCGCCTTGCTATGCTCGTTTCTTGGCCCGGCACATTGCCCACAAGCTGCAAGAGAGATCGGTTAGAGATGCGCCACCGGCTGGCTAGCGGTCGGCCAGGGCCGATCCAGTGGCCTGCATGAAATCAACAGGGCCCCTCGGGATCGCCCCGGGGGGCCCTGTCATATTTGGCCGCTACCGCCGCTGGTGCGCTAGTTCATCTTCGCCAGGGCTGTCCCACACTTCTCGCAGACTCGCATCATGCGGCCGCGCGGGCTGAAGACCATGCTCCAAACCATGTCGCCGCCGCAGGTGCATTGACCAGCCTTCTTAATCATCTGCGCCTTGCTGCGGCTGGCGAGCTTTGCTCCTTTCGTCTCCTCTGCCATGTCGGTTCCTCCCTCCTTTCACAATTCTGTTTGCGAGTGTTCGCCTACTCCGGACCCACACAAGCAGCCGCCAGCGCACAATAGCATCCGGCGCCTTTTGGGCGCAAACCTTCCCCTAGTTGATTGCAGACTCGATCAGGGGTTGTTCGGCAGTACCGAAGGAAGAGCCTGGCGGGCTAACAGCTTCGGTGGGCCGTGGTGATCCGAGGGGTCATTCTACGGTGTGTGAAATTATTGTCAAGGGAAATTTTCATGACAGGGAGGGGAGGCGGAACAGGCGGCGGGCGTTTTCGCTGGTAAGGCGACCCAGTTCCTCCAAGGACATTCCCAGGATGATGGCGACCTCGTTGGCGGTGTCGAAGAGGTAAGCCGGCTCGTTTCGTTGGCCTCGGAAGGCTTGGGGCGGCAGGTAGGGACAGTCGGTCTCAAGGACAAGGCGATCCGCTTTGGCCTTGCGCACGATGTCGCGGAGGCCCTCGTTCTTCGGATACGTCACGGGTCCAGCAATCGAAGTGTAGTAGCCCCTGGCCCACGCCTCCTCTGCCATAGCCAAGTCGCCGGAGAAGCAGTGAAGGACCACCACTTCGGCCTGTTCCTCCTTCAAAATCTTCATCGTCTCCTGATGGGCGTCCCGGTCGTGGACGATAAGCGGCAGACCAAGCTCTTTGGCGAGGCGGACCTGACGGCGAAAGGCTTCGACCTGAGCGGGTCTAGGGGAGCGGTCGCGGAAAAAGTCGAGGCCGCACTCACCGATGGCGACCACCTTGGGGCTCTTCGCTAGCTTTCGAAGCGTCTCTTCGGCCGCGTCGTCGTAATGCTTGGCATCGTGGGGATGGATGCCGACACTTGCGTACACCTGCGGGTAGCGCTGCGCCGCCTCCACCGCCTTTCGACTGGCTTCGAGATGATAGCCGACGACGACCAGCAGCTCGATTCCGGCGGCCATCGCCCGCGCCAGAGCCTCATCCCGGTCGGCATCGAACTCTGGCATGAAGATATGGGCATGCGTATCAATAAACACTAGTGCGCCTCAATGATGTTTGTCGTTAGTATTGATGCGCGCCGTTGCCGAGCCAAGAAACGAGCATAGCAAGGCGCGGCCCCATGGCCCGACCGAGGCGTACATTCTAGGGTACGTCGCAGGGAGTGGTCAGGGGGCCAGCAACGCCGCTAGGCGACGTTACTTGGATCGGCACTAGCGGACCTTGGAGCCGGGGGGTAGAGGCTGCTCGAGAGACAGCAGCACGATCTTGCCTGCGTCGTCCTCAGCGGCGAGGACCATCCCCTCAGAGGCAATCCCCATCAGCGTGGTCGGCTTCAGGTTGGCCACGAGGATGACCTGTTTCCCCGCCCAAGTCTCTAGTGGGTACTGCTCCCTCAGGCCGGCCACCACCGTTCGCTCCTCGTCTTTGAGGCGAACCCGCA
>Ga0184633_10000444_pt1 | contig 14963 bp, 11 predicted proteins | sample PLM31_170_b1_FD_133156 | JGI IMG/M metagenome (GOLD analysis project Ga0184633, IMG submission 133156) | Groundwater sediment microbial communities from an aquifer in East River, Colorado, USA - PLM3-1_170_b1 | ecosystem: Environmental > Terrestrial > Soil > Riparian zone | place: USA: East...
AATAGTACGAGTAACCTTCCATAAACTGGTTCCGGGTATTTTTTTGTCCCACACTTTCCAGGGGTCCGCGCTAAGTGGCTTTATTTGCTTTGGCTTCACTCCCCGCTCTTGCCTCTTTTCGCTGATCTTTTTAGCGAATAGCTGTTTCAGTTCAGGCAGAGATCGTTCCAGATCGACATAGAGGCTAATGCGGCACCCGTGGCCTGGATCAATCTTGTCTTCATGACTATCAGCGTCGTAGATCCGAAGATCAGCAGTAAAGATCGAGAAATCGCCAGCTCGCAAGGCAGCAAGGACCGCTGCAATCTGTTCTTGATCATCGGGGTCCACAGCGTGATCGAGACCCCAGGTGCGAAGAACCGTATAGCCATTGACTACTTCACGCCACCGCTCTTTGCTCACATGTCCGAGGGCAATTTCGGAGACAAAATTCAGAAGACCGATCTTCAGCGTTGGGATGTATCGTCTTGCGTCTCTGCGATACTCTGGGTGGCGTATGAGAGCTTGGAACCGATCGACTGGATTCATGTCCCCTTTTACTTCGGCTCCTGGTAGCGGCAGGAGGTACGGCCAGGATCACACCGCCAGCCGGGTAGCTGGTCCGGTCGTTGCCTCCTGTGGTGGATCTAGACCGTTACGGTTCTAGTCACGGTTCCACTCCGGGAAGTCACGGTTTTGGTCACGGTTAGGGTATACCACAGGAGGCAAGGCGGGTCCACGGGAAGCCACGAAACCCCTTGAGGGGCTTGGGCTTCCCGTGGTATGGTGTGGCCTACCGCATGTCAGCGTGGAAATACTTAATGCTTCTCATAAGCCGCGGGTCGGGGGTTCGATACCCTCCACCGCCACCATTCGACTCGGGGGAAACCCGCTCGGTTGAGCGCCTTCCCCTCTCGCTCATGGCAGGCCACCTGCAATTGGCTAGGCAGCCAGTCCCGCAAGTCGAATGGTGTCCCGAGCGAGCGATAACCCGTCCCAAGCTTGACGAGGGAAGGGCGCGAGTCGAGGGGCAGCTTTTCAAGATCAGACACCGGGATAAGTACCACCGCCACCAATATTTTCCACGACTTATGCCTCAACGGGTTTTAGCGCTCCAACCTCCGACGTGCCGTGGCTGCGGGTTTCACTCCAACACCAGGGGCACCTCACTTCCCGATCCACTCTCGGTTCCCATCTCAGTACACATCAAAGCCCTGCTAAAGTACGGATTTACAAAAATGTCACGACAGGCGTAAGTTAAGGCTAGCGTCAGCATTGACACCTTTGGGCGTTGCTGATTAGGGGGAAACAAAGAGGCCATCCGAAACTCGTCTGCCAACGTTGCAAACTCTTGGCCGGAGGAAGCGACTTCGCCTTTAAAATATACCGGCTTATTCGGCCTTGAACTTATTGATTGTCACTTAACTATACTCGATAACACGATGCAGACTAGGGTCTCTTGCAGCGCGTCAAAGTTGAGCCAGCTTGAGCCACCGATGATCCGTTCAACAGTCACGGCATCGGAGTTTCAGATTGGGAATCAATACTTTCATGAGAGCCGCGTGACGATCTTCAGAGCTGATGAGTTTCATATCATCTCGAAGGTAGAGGGGAATTCTGGTACGTACATCCAAGCGATGCGGTTAAAGGAAAGAAGCCTTGACGCAAAATGCTCCTGTCCTTTGACTGCGGGACTCTTGTGCCGACACCTCGTGGCAGCACTGCTGGAATATAACCGGTGGAGGCATTTGTGTAATCCAAACAATTCACAGGAGAGGCCGGTCATGAACGATCCCATAATAGAGCAGCACAGCACCACGTCAGGCCTGGACATCACATTGCGCGATGTCACCATTTTCATCAATTGGATGCACCAGACCACTACGGCGTGGGAACGCGGGCAAGGATTACCGGAGATGCCCGACCTTGTGTCTGGAGAGATGAGGTTTTTGATCCAAGCTATCCGGACACATGAGGAGCGTCTCCGACGGTATCAGGAGAGACAATTAATGCTGGAGGCTGACCTCGGCGCTCAGGAAAAACAGCTTGCGCAAGTGGTCTCTCAGCTTTATTTAAACATGGCATCGCTCTATGAAAACCTGGGCCAAGTGGAGAAAGCCCAGGACGTTCGGAAGAAAGCCGCGGTTTTGGAGTCCAGTTAGGCACACTGGCTCGCATTGTGTTTTCTGGAACTCGCGACCAGATCTTGCGCCCATTGTGGGCTCAACTCCACCGCTCTACGGCCTATAAAGGCAGCCACCCGGACTGCTGAAGCAGCGCAAATGTGTCTGCCCGTTTCTCCTCACCGTCTTGCCACGGGAGAACAGCTTCCGGACCGAACCGCGGCACCCGCGTATGCCCAATAGAGAGCATGCCCGCTTCTCGTTGCCAGGGGAAATACGACTTGTGGAGAGGAAGGTGTGCCTTAGAAGTATTACGATTTGGTGCAAGCTACGTTATGAAACAATCTGGATGATTGTCTTATGAATACGCTGGTACACGCTGCGTAGCTTGCACGCACGGAGGCAGCTCATGAATGATGAATGGTGGCCTGTGATAGATGCCAGAGGGAAAGAGTTGGGGACCGTCTGCAGATTAATCATTGATGCGCGGACGCGGGAAATCACATACGCCGAAGTGGCAATCCCAACCACCTACAAATTGGTCAGATTGCCCTGGAGCGCTTTCGAGGTTACTAACGACACAGTGGTTCTCAATACAACGAAAGAGCAACTTTCAACACTTCCAGCCATGGACGGAACATCCGAACTGTCAGAGCGGTTGACCATGGTAGTAGAACACAATTCGGCCCCAAATGACCAACTGGAACTCTATTGCACAGAACGCTGATGCCTCCAGCTCTGTCTCAGCCCAACATACGTTTCCGATCTTCCCATACGCCCACGCGTAATTGTAAGGAGTGACTGTCCCTAGGACAATCTGGCTCGGGTCTCGTCCCCTGTAGGTCCGAGCCCATGGCGCATGTCCTACGCATAGAGTGTGGGTGGAGTGTGTGGGCAGTTCCTACGGTTGGAACTGTCCAAGCTCGGTCGCTATTTTCACTGCCACGTTAGTTTCCGCATCGACTATCACACGAAAACCATTTTCGTTCACGAATAACGAGGCGTGTGGAGACAGTACGCCAACTATGATGTCCAAATATTTTACCAAGAAGAACAAAACGTGATAGTCTTGCTCCAAGCATCCTGATCTATGCGCGCACACATCTTGTACTAAAACAGGATCATCTGACATGTCCTCTCAATCGCAGACACTGCTAATTGTCGATGACGAGCAGTCCCTTTTATCTCTTCTTGTTAGGGAGCTGCAAGAGCACGGCTTTACGGTGCTGCAGGCATGTAACGGTGATGAGGCTTTACAGAAATGTAAGCACCATGTTGGCCCGATCCACCTCCTTCTCGCTGATATATTTTTGCCTACAACGCTACACTTTGCGAAAAGTAAATTGGAGAAGCCTGCGATGCATGGACTTGAACTTGCGCGCCGGGTGATGGTCTTGCGGCCGCACATTCGGGTACTCTTCATCTCAGGACATACCGACGAAGAAATCCGGTCTCTTGGAGACATCACTCCAGGGACTCCCTTTCTCAAGAAGCCCTTTAGTTCAGACACCCTCATCCGCAAGGTTCGTGAGGTGCTGAGCGGGAGTGGTTGAGACTCAATCCGAGCACCCCCGGACTCCTCACAAGAGAGGGAACCTGACCTCACCTTGCGGCGCTATTCTAACCTCTAAGGAGTACAGACGGCTGGACGCGAACGCAATGGGGGGAACACCAGTGCTGGCAAGCGCGAAGTGATTAGGCGGAGGACACAGAACAGCAACGTGAACAGTTTGTGTTGGACACAGATCTTGGAGCTGCTAGAGAGGCCTTGCCGGCCGGGGCAGAATGGATGTGGTCTCCTTCACGGCACCCCTCAGTTTTCCGCACTTACTACACCGAGCCACAAGCCCAGTGTTGTGCATGCTCGCCTCAGACCGGATAATCACATAGTACCGTAACCATCCGCAGAACGGGCAGGGCCGGCTCTCCAGCTGACTCCATATCTTTCCGATCTTACCAACCTGGATGCGCATACGCGGTTCCCCTGGGTGGCGCATCTTCCTGGGCTGAATCTAATGGACTTGGCAAGGATTGAGCAATAACACCAAGGTATGTCCCACCCATTCCAAAGATGGGTTAAGGCTCTGACCTGGGAGAGGGATTACCTACACACGACAACTGTGTGACTCTGGTTTGCCGAAGGACGGCGGAGATGCCGAGTGCGTCTATGTCTTACGAAGGGTGAGAATATTCATATAACATATTAGTGGCGGGGTGGGTGTTCGATACCCTCCACGGCCACCAAATTACTCGCTGCTTGAAAGTCTTTTCTTTCATCCCCGGTCCAGTCTGTTAGGTGCAGCCGGTGTCCTCTTCACCGTCGCGGGACAGAACGCCAGCGAGTCGATTTACCAGAATTTCTCGCTGTTTTGGTACTGGAGTAAGACCGGCAAGGTGATTATGCGGTGACGGCCCCAGGGCCTTCCTGTCGAGGCACCAGATGAACCGCACCGGCTTTCACCGCGGCCACAACCTGCTTTCCTGCGACCACGTGTAAATCTTCCATGGCCGAACGGGTCACAATGGCGGAGAGCGAAAACCCACAGTCGATCCGCACTCGAACGAGTGCTCCCATTGAACTCACCCCATGCACCGTGCCGACAAGTCGGTTCCTGGCGCTGGTCGCGGCGGTTCCGACTGTTTCGAGAATCACATCTTCGGCCCGAATGCAGACGAACACCTCTGGTCCCAACTCGCCTTCGCCTAACGCCAGCAGTCTGTTGCCGGCAACATCGACGGTGACGAGCCCGTTGGAAAACGCAACGATCCGTCCCGGTATCACTGTCTCGACACCAACGATCTTTGCCACCTCTGCATTTTGTGGATGGCTGAACACCTGTTGCGGCGCCCCCATTTGAAGCACACACCCCGCCTCCATTACTGCCATCCGGTCGCCCAGTGCGAGCGCCTCTTCCCAATCATGGGTCACCACGATGGAGGGGACGTTGAGCTGCCGCAGCAGGTTGCGCAATTCACCCCGCAACCTGAGTCGAGTCGGCTGATCAAGCGCCGAGAGCGGTTCATCTAAGATCAGGAGACGCGGACGGCGCGCAATGGCTCTGGCTAGCGCCACCCGTTGCTGCTGCCCACCCGAAAGCTGACCTGGCCTCAGATCCTCCATTCCCTTCAGTTGCAGAAGGCTGATGACCTCCTCGACACGCTGCTTTCGCTCGTGAGATGACAGCGAGCCTAGCCCAAACGCAATATTTCCCTCAACCGAATGGGTCGGAAACAGAGCATACTCCTGGAACATGCAGCCGATCTGTCGTTTTTGCGGGGGGAGTCGAGTGCCCGATACCGTATCCAGCCAAATATCCTGTTCAACTCGGATGAATCCGCGCTCCGGCCATTCCAGCCCCGCCAGGCATCGCAACACCGTCGTTTTTCCAGCTCCGGATGGTCCAAAGAGAATCAACACGCTTGGCGGCTCCAGCGGCAGCTCGAACTGAACATCAACCGCGAGCCGGCCCGGAAAGGACTTCGCAATGTCAACGGTCATTTCTGAGGCCATAGGGCCCACACCTTTCGGTTCATCGCGTAGACGACCAGCAAGACCGTGTACGAAATCGCCAGCAGAAACAACGCCGTCTTGGCAGCCCCGACATAGTTAAGCGCCTGGACCTCGTCGTAAATGTCAATTGATACCGTTCGCGTCTCCCCCTCAATATTGCCGCCAACCATCAGCACCACGCCGAATTCCCCCAAGGTATGGGCAAAACTGAGCACAAAGCCGGTTACCATTCCCGCGGTTGAAAGCGGGATGATAAGCTTGAAGAAAGTGTTTAGACGAGAGACGCCAAGGGTCCAGGAGGCTTCAATGAGGCGGCGATCTATCTGCTCAAAGGCTGTTGCAAATGGCTGGACTGCGAATGGAAGACTGTAAAGGATTGATGCAAACAGAAGCCCTTCAAAGGTAAAGGGGAGCGGATGCCCGACCACGTCGCTGTAGAATCGACCGACTGGGCTGCGCGGACCGATCGCGACCAGAATATAAAAACCCAGCACCGTCGGAGGCAGAACGAGCGGAAGCGCCACCACCGACTCGACAATGAACTTCCAGCGCCATTGAGAAAACGTCAGCCAGTACGCGACAGGCAGACCGATCACGACCAACGCAAGGGCCGTCATCGTTGCCAACTTTATTGTGATCTCGATTGCGGTCCAGTTCATGGCCGATCGATATCTCTTTGCTCGAACTATGGACGCCGCGTGTCTGCTGGCAGGATGAATCCGTACTTGTGCATGATTGTCTGTCCCTCCGTCCCCTGAAGAAAAACCAGAAACGCCCTGGCGCCCTCCGGGTTCTTGCCGCTTTTCAGAAGAATCGCGCCCTGTTCCAGAGAGGGATACGCGTTAAGCGGCACCTCCCAATACCGTCCGGCCTCTTTCATGGTAGTCGCGATCGCCAACGACAGTGCGATGATTCCGATGTCGGCCGCGCCGGACTCTACGAACTGTGCGGCTTGAGAGATATTTTCACCCAGAACCAGTTTATCCTTCACGCGGTCATAGATCTTCGCATGCTGCATGGCCGCAACCGCTGCTCGCCCGTAGGGCGCGTGCTTGGGGTTCGCAATGGCGATCTTTCGGATGGAAGGGTCCAGCAGGACCTCCATTCCAAGTTTTTCTACCGGCAAAAGTGAACGTCTCGGGACCCAGACCACGATGCGCCCCACCGCGTACTGGTAGAGTGAGCCGGCCACCGCATGGCCGGTCTTAGCAAGTCTTTGGGGAAACCGAATGTCGGCCGAGAGATACAGATCGAACGGCGCGCCGTTCTGAATCTGCGAGAAGAGATTGCCAGATGAACCCAACGAGAGTTTGACGTGAGTGCCGGTCCTTTTCTCGAAGTCACTCACCAATTCTTTAAAGGCGAAGTTTAGGTCGGAAGCGGCTGCGATAGTGAGGTCCTCGCAGAGTGCCTTAGACGGATGAAGAGTGAGCAGCCCGACAACTGCCACGACTAGCGTCAGGTAGACTAGGACCCTCATGGTGTTGTGCCTTCCTCCTGACTGAGACTGCTACCAAAGCACCAGTAAGGCGTTAGAAATGGATCTCATAAGTACAAGTCGGCTACGGTTCCCAACGGAGTTGGTATAAAAGGCCGCACGATCCTAGCGAGCCGCCTTCTCACGCTTATGAGGCACAGGGCACTCTTACAGATCCTGTATCTTTCCGGTCTCCCGCGTGTCGTACCCGCCCAACGCCTCAATCTCGGTTCGAAACGGGTAACTCACGATTGTGTCCAGCAGGATGGATAGCCCCGGATGGGCGGTGAGATACGGTGTTGGGATAACCAAATCGTAACGCTCCCGCTGAAGTGGGATGAAGTCGAGCCCCAGCAGATTAGCGGCTGACCGGATGCCCAACCCGGCGTCAGCCTGGCTCTCGGCAATGAGACGAGCCACTTCCAGGTGGGATGCAGCGATCCGTTGGTAGCCTTTGATTTGGGCTGGCTTGATGCCGGAAGCCGCCAGTCTCTGGTCCAGCAGCAGCCGTGCTCCCGATCCTTCCTCGCGATTGATGACGGCCACATCCTCGCCGGCGAGATCCGCGACAACGTGAATGCCTTTCGGGTTGCCTCTCCGGACTATCATCCCCTGTTCCCAGGAGGCAAAAGTCACCACTGTCACATCGTGCCCCTTGAGATGCCGTCGGAGGTAAGGCAGGTTGCATTCGCCTGATTGCGCATCCACCACATGGAGACCTGCGACATGGACCTCGCGGCGTTTCAAGGCCTTAATCGCCGCAGCACTCCCCATTGTCCATCCCACCACCGAGGTCGTATCCTGCCGGCGGCGGAGATGCTCCCCTGCCAGGAAAATAGCCGGGTCGCATCCCGCCACAGCGATTTCTCCTTCAACCGTCCGGCGATCTCTGAGCAACTGGACGCGCACACGTCCACCCGCCTGCGAGGTGCGTTGCGTTGAGGCAGCAGGCCCGATGATGAATCCATCAGCCGGCACGGTGTAATTGAGCACCTCGCCCAGTGTCGCCACTGGCCGGACCACCATCCGCTCACCAACGCAGGCAACCTTCACGCGTACGCGCTTCGAATCAGATGGGCCTGAGGGGGCCGAACCGATCAACTCCCCTTCGATCACCTTACCGCCGGACACGAGGCTGAACAGGTCCTCGACGCGGCAATCCAGCGCGCCCGCGAGGCGAAGCGCCACAGCCGTGGTCGGTAGATACTGGTTGGCTTCAATCGCATAGACCGTTTGACGCGTAACCCCGGCCAGGCTCGCCAGTGCAATCTGCGAGAGCCCTTTAGCAGTCCGCAGGCTTCGGAGGCGATTGACAAAGTTGGTAGTCGGCTCTGCCCTATTCTTCTCTCCCATATGGTTGACACGGATATCAGAATACTGTATAAAATGTCAAGTATTCATTACACCATGAAAGGGGCGGCAAGACCTCCTTTGTTGCCGGAGTCAGCATGCTCTACTGGGCGTTCTCGGCTATGCAGCAATGACACAAGTGTTTCTCCTTATCCTAAAAACTCCGGTCCAGTTGTTCTTGACGAGACGCTTCGCTCGAACCAGTCGCTCACCGCAATAAACCAACGCTTAACAGAAAAGTATTTTCCACATAGTGAGAGCGAGGAGGATTCAATGTCGTGGCGTGTCTTTGTTGGAACGAGCATCTGCCCTTTCGTACTGTTACACCTTGCTCAGCTCATCTTGGCCGTGGCAGCTGTCGCATTTGACTGGGCGCCTACGGAGGAGGAAATCAAAAAATACCGGCGCAGCTGGAACCCATTTTCACATGGACCACTTCTTATCCAGGCCGTGGATATTCAACCTAAGGGGCAATTGAGTATCCGACCATTTATTTTTTCTCAAATCGGTGAAAAGAGTTACCGCAACCGTCTCACGCTGGCAACCGAGCGGAAAGACGGGCCTGTCCATCTGTATTCAGTCCAGCATCCGTTTCTCAACGCCACCTATGGGCTCACGGACTATATCGAGCTTGGGGTCGCCACCTCCGTCGCCACGTTTTGGGTCAGGGACTCGGCAAGCTTCAATAAAGGCAAAGGAGGGCCCGTGACCACGAACACCGGGCTTGGCGATACCTCCCTCGTGATCAAATACCGCCCGATCGTGCAGGACCCGGACAGTTGGCGTCCCTCCATCACCGTCTTCACCCAGTTCGTGCTGCCGACCGGCGTCTGGTTCACCGCGACCGAAAAGCCTCCGGGCGGGTTTGCGCCGCTGGGCCGCTTCCCGGCTACCCAGTTTGGCGCGTTGGGCCTCACCGAGGGCGTGATGTATCGGAAGAACATCAAGCCAATTCGGATTAGCGCCGGCGCGTTCTATACCTATGCGTTCCCCGGAAGTTCGGAGGGCGTGACGACCTATACGCCGGATGTCATTAATACCCGTCTGATCTTCGAACACATTCTGGACGACAAACGGGGGATTGGTTATAACATCGAACTCGTGGGGCTGCATGGGACCACATGGCGCGCCGATGGGCACGCGACCAATAGAGGGCAACGGAGCGGTTTCACTATCATTGGGGTTGAGCCGGCCATCCAATGGCGGTTTGGCGAATCAAATTTCGTGGGTGCTGCGGGCGTTCTGTTTACCGTGGCAGGTCAGAATGCCTTGGATTCGATCTACCCGAATTTCTCGATCTTCTGGTATTGGAGCAAGACCGGCAAGGTGATCATGCGATAGCGCACTCATAGCGGGCCTTAATCACAGCCACAGTCAGACGCCTGGCCCCAGATGTAACTTTCCCGGTCCCTCGCGGGTCACTATCGTGGAGGTCACCAGTCGGAAGTGGCACTCTTCGGGGCTCAGACTCGGCTGGCCGAGTCGCAATATGACTATAAAATCGCCGAGGTCACATTGGCCTATGCCTCCGGCCTTACCACAATACCGGACTCCAATGGGAAAACCTCTCTGTCGTGAAGCGCACCTAGAGCAGGACCGATTGGCAGTTTCAATGACAGCGCGTGATCAACCAGCACGCCGGAGTAGTGACTACAGGTAGGGATTCATCGGGAGAGCCAACGTAAAATATTTGCCCTTTTCCTCGTAAAGAATCCTCTTCTCCACAAGCCCGGCAAGGACTTGCCTGAGCGGATCCGGATCCGAAGGAGTCGAATGCCCCTCGTCCTTCAAACTCTCCCGGATTTGCTCCAACGACTTCGGCGCTTCATTGCAATATTCAATGATAAATGCCTCCGGCCAGTCATACCGCTGCCGCGTCGGCGCCCCTTTGGCACGACCATCGTAAATCGTCACATAACTCATGGACTTGGAGTAATACAAAAAAGGTTTGTCGGACGAGGCATGCCTCTGCTGCCACGCGTGAACAAGCTGGACCAGTTCTTCATATAAAGCCGGATCGACACGTGATGCGATCTCGTATTCAAAATCATAGGCGACCTTCTTCAGATCCACCACCCTGGGATCATAGACATATTCATAGGCGAGGCCGGGGCCTGTGATCCGGAGGCCGTACTTTTCAGGCCATTTGAAGTAGGGACTAAACCGCTCGAGCCAGAATTTCCCCACGGACTCCGGCGGCTGCAGATGGACAATCGAGGGAATCAGGGCAATCTGCTTTCGGTAATCCTCATCGATCTCTTTAGGAAACCCAAGGAGAATGTTCCAGGAGATATCGATATGGTAATACAGGCTCCATTTCAGGCACTGAAGATTCTGAAGCGGGGTCACCCCTTTATCCATTTCCTGCAGTTGAGCCACGCTCAAACTTTCAATTCCCGGTTGCATGCACTTCACGCCGCCCTGCGCAAGCGTCTGAATCTGGCGTTTGCTGAGATTACTTTTGGTTTCAATGAACACGTCCAGGTCCAATCGGTCAGCCGCGAACTTCCCAAACAGATTTTCCACATATTTCATGTCAATGATATTGTCGACCAACCGAAACCTAATGGCGTCGTAGCGACTGGAAAGGTAATCCATTTCGCGAGACACTTGCTCGACAGATTTGGCCCGAAATTCCATGGCCTGCGCATTCAACCCGCAAAAGGTGCAATGGTGTTTTTCACCCCACCAACACCCGCGGGAGCCCTCGTACAGAAGAATCCGATCCAATCCCCCCGAAGCATCTGCATCCAGCTCGCGTAATTGCTGGAAGTAGTCGTCATAATCAGGAGGACCGGTGCGCTGAAAATCAGAAAACAGCTTCAGATTGGGTTCAAAGCGCACGTTCCCATCTTGCCGATATGCCACTCCCGGCGGGACACGATCCTCTTTTCGTTCCAGAATCCGCTTCACCAGTGGCGGAAGGACATCTTCGCCTTCTCCGACCACCACATAGTCTATCCAGGGGAATGCTCTGATATGTTCAAGGCCCATTTCCCCATCGTAGTTCGCTCCGCCGAACACGATTTTCACGTGGGGATAGAGATCCTTGATCAGTTTGGCCAGCGACAAACTGGCCACATTTTGGTCAAACGTAGAGGTAAAGCCGACGATTGTATACTGGTTCCAGTCAATCGCCGTCATGGCCCAGGTCAGAAACTGGGGGACAGTCCTGGTGGCCATCTCGTCAAAATAGGAGATCGGATGCCCGCTCTCCCGGCAGACGTTCTCGAACACAGGCTTAAATATTCGAGGATAATCCGAATGTTTCGGGTTGTCTCTAAAGAGGAGATAGGAAAAGAGCCATTCGCCAAACAGGGCGCGTTTTTCACAAAGAAGTTCGTACAGCGGAACCCCGATTCTGTGGGCAAACAAGAGGTTCAGGTAATGACTGTTGACCCCGAGACCCTGAGACTTGAGAAGCGCCGAGAGAGTCCCCAGTTGGATCGACGGATACTTGGAATAGCCGAAAGGCATATTGACGAGCGCTATGTTTGGCCTGTCACTCACCGAAACAGACCTCCCTCTTTTTCAATACCACATTATAGTAAGGTGTGTGCGGTAAGACAACCGGCCGGAGGGTCAGACTGGACGAAACGCTCAGCCTAGCTGCATGGGAACCTTCTGTCGCGCACGTCCCAAATGAGGTGAAGGGCGAGTTTCTCTATTTTTCACGATTACGGGGTCCAGAATTTCTCCACAAATAATGCAACGCCATCCTTTAAAGCACAAAGAGCCAGTATCGTCTCCCAAGTCTTCAAATACTTCCATCACCATTATACTCATGCAACGTGGACATTCCATAACACTCATCGTCCTTATCAAACCTGCCCGGAGAACAGATCCTGACGTGCTGACGGTCTACGGACTATAAATACGAAGAACATTCTCTCGCGTCTGCCAGATCACCGTTTGCCGTGGAAAGAAAGGAGCACGGACAGAAAAGGCAGGGCGGCCTCATCGACCCCCCTGCCCCACTGTTGTTGGGAGGGCGCCCCGGGTGGCGCGCTCTCCCTCGGTCTGGAACCGGCGTGGACTTACAGCCAGTTCACCCGCTCCGCCGGCCGGATGTAGATCGGCTCCTCCACCTGGATCCGCGCCACCTCCTTGCCCGACTTGTTGAACCCCAGCACGGTGTCGTTGTACATCTCAAACCGCTTCCCGTGGATCTGGGTCTCAAACACCTTCGGGCCCGGGATTACGTCGTACCTGAAGATGATCTGCTGGCTCGCCCGCCACAACTGCAGCACCGCCAGCAACTCCCGGCTGGGGACCAGGTACTTCTCGATGGCGTTGTCCACGCCCGGCCCGAACATCTGCCGCGCGTAGCCCCGCGGCGACCACCGCGGCGGGATGTAGAAGCCGTTGGGCTCCGTCCCCCACTGCGGGTACAACGGCAACGCCACCTGCTCCACCCGAATCGTAAAGTAGAGCGGGTGCCACCGATCTTCCGCCCACAGGCCGTCTTCGCCGACCCGCACCAGGCTCTGCATGCGAATCTTGCCCACGCACGCCGCCATACAGCGCGCCTCCATCGGCTCGCCGCCCGTCAGCGGGTCCTTGCCCTCAATCCGCGGATAGCACGCAATGCACTTCTCGCTCACCCGCGTCGTGCCCCGGTACATCGGCTTCTTGTACGGGCACTGCTCCACGCACTTCTTGTACCCCCGGCACCGGTTCTGGTCGATCAGCACAATCCCGTCTTCCGGCCGCTTGTAGATGGCCTTGCGCGGGCAGGCGGCCAGACACCCCGGGTACGTGCAGTGGTTGCAGATCCGTTGCAGGTAGAAGAAGAACGTCTCGTGCTCCGGCAACGAGCTCCCCGTCAACCGCCACGGTTCGTCCCGCGTGAACCCGCTCTTGTCGATGCCATCGACCACCGCCCGCATCGACGTCGGCGTGTCCTCGTAGATGTTGACGAACCGCCATTCCTGGTCCGTCGGAATGTACCCGATCGCCGCCTGGCCGATCTTCGCCCCGGCGTCAAAAATGGTCATTCCTTCGAACACCCCGTACGGCGCATGGTGCTTGCGGCCTACCCGCACGTTCCACACCTGCCCGCCCGGGTTCACTTGCTCGATCAACTGCGTGATCTTCACGTCGTAGAACTGCGGGTACCCGCCATACGGCTTGGTCTCCACATTGTTCCACCACATGTACTCCTGTCCCTTCGAGAACAGCCACGTGGACTTGTCCGCCATCGAACAGGTCTGGCAGGCCAGACACCGGTTGATGTTGAAGACGAAGGCGAACTGCCACTTCGGGTGCCGCTCTTCGTAAGGATAGAGCATCTTCCGCCCGAGTTGCCAGTTATAGACTTCCGGCATGGTTTCCCTCCGTTTGGTCGTTGATCCCCCGCTCCAGGCGCCTGGGGGGTTACACCTTGATCTTGATATGTTCCCCCTTCAGCCACTTGAGCATGAACTCGTTCTCCTGGGCCGGGGTAAAGCCCGTCCGCACCGGTTCCCACGGGCCCCGCGCCCCGATGCCACCGTCCTCCGCCTTCGTGATGCGGATCAGACACTCCTTCGGGGTCGTGTTCACCGCGTGGTGGTCGATCGCATACCCGAACTTGAACTTCCATGCGATCGCATGCTTGCCCGGGAGCGAGTCCGTCTGGTGCATCGGCATCAGCCAGCTCCGCGTGAACGACTGCTGCGCGCCATACCGGAAGTTGCTCTGATACCCGGTATCCACCGCAATCGCCCGGCCGTCCGGCCGTGTCTCGTGCCCCTTCACCGACTTCGCCGTCGCCACGAACGGGGCGTGCTTCGTCATCGTCACGTGGTACGGATACGCCGGGTTGTACTTACACCGGATCATCAACCGGCTCACCTTGTAGAACGGATCGCTCGGCTTCCAGCCCCGATACGGCCGGTCCACCGGGTTGCCGTCCACATACAGGTAGTCGCCGTCGTTGATGCCCCGGTCCTTCGCCGCCTGCGGGTTGATGTGCAATTGGTGCTCGCCCACCCCCGGCGTCCGCTTGTCCATCCGGTACGGATCGCCGAAGTTGGACTCGTAGATCTGCACCCAGTCGTTCACCGACCACTGGCTGTGCACCCGGTGCCGGGTCTTCGGGGTCACGCAGTAGAACTGATACCCCTTCTCCCACAACGGGTTCGCCTGGCGACGGATTTCCGCCCATGGCAACCGCAGATTCCGCACGTGCTTGTCGTCATGGTGCTGCGCCGTGATCGGAATGCCGTAGTCGTCCGGCCGCACGTACGGATTCGACGACATGATGGCGTTCGGCAGGTACGGCGTGCACTCCGGCCCCTCGCGGTGGCTGACGAAGTTCTCGCCGTACTCGATCGCCTCCGGCTCCACCCGGTAGGTCTCGATGCGGCCCGACCGGGTCCACTGCGGCTTGCTCTCGTTCGTCTCTTCCCAGAGGGGGTGCCGCGGATAGGTCCGCGTCATCACCATCCAGCCCTTCTCCGACTTCAGCATCGTATCCGCGCTGTACCCGTACGTCGTGGCGCTGGCGTCCAGCACCCGCTGCACGTACACGTCCACGCGG
>Ga0184633_10000448_pt1 | contig 14923 bp, 18 predicted proteins | sample PLM31_170_b1_FD_133156 | JGI IMG/M metagenome (GOLD analysis project Ga0184633, IMG submission 133156) | Groundwater sediment microbial communities from an aquifer in East River, Colorado, USA - PLM3-1_170_b1 | ecosystem: Environmental > Terrestrial > Soil > Riparian zone | place: USA: East...
TTCACGTTGAGAGCGCCGAGGAGATGCGGGACGCGACGCTTCGCGCCCTCCCCGAGGCCACGGTGGTGGTCAAGGCCGCCGCGGTCGCAGATTACCGTCCCAAGCGCTCCCTCCCGGTGAAGATCCGCTCCAAGCAGGAGGGGCTTTCCATCGAGCTCGCGTCCACCCCCGATATCCTGGCCGAAGTGGCCCGGCAGAAAGGGGAGCGATTCCTCGTCGGGTTCGCGGCCGAGACCGAGACGGTCGAGAAGCAGGCCCGGGCCAAGCTTCAGGCAAAAGGGCTTGATCTGATTGTGGCCAACGACGTCAGCCGGGCCGGCATCGGCTTTGACGCCGATGACAACCAAGTCACATTCTTGGACCGGTGGGGCGGAGTGGAGGCCCTTCCGAAGATGTCCAAGCTGGACGTGGCGGCGGCGCTTCTGGACCGGATTGTCTTTCTCAGGGGCCGAGGCCGTGGCAGATGATCCGAGTCTCATGTTGGCCGCCGCGGCCAGGGCGCTGGCCGATCACCTCCGCCTGCAGCAGGCCCTGGGCCTGACCGAGCTTCCCCTCTCCCGCACCTATCTGCCGCGTCCTGCCGACGCCCTTCGCCTGCTCGATGCCGAGGCCTCCGGCTGCACCCGCTGTCGTCTCCATCAGGGACGAACCACCGTGGTCTTCGGCTCGGGAAATCCTCAGGCCGACCTCGTCGTGATTGGCGAAGGCCCGGGCGCCGAGGAAGACCTTCAAGGGAAGCCGTTCGTGGGGCGCGCCGGCCAGCTCCTGACGAAGATGTTGGAGTCTGTCGGGATCGATCGCGAGAAGGACGCGTATATCTGCAATGTCGTAAAGTGTCGCCCACCACAAAATCGGAACCCGGAGCCTGACGAGATTGCCTCGTGTGAGCCGTATCTCCTGGGGCAGCTCCGCGCCATCGGGCCCAAGGTTGTCTGCGCCCTGGGGAGCTTTGCAGCCCAAAACCTCCTTCGCACCAAGGAACCCATCTCAAAGCTCCGCGGGCGGGTCCATCTCTATGGAGCGATCCCCCTGATCCCGACGTTTCATCCCGCGTTCCTTCTGCGGAATCCCGGACCGGCGTATCGGCGCCAGGCGTATGAGGATATGAAACTCTTGAGGCGCGAGTACGATCGGGCCCGAAACGGAGCCTCATGAGCACGGAGCGGGTGGACGTGCTGTTTGACCTGCCCGTGGACCGGGCATTTACGTATGCGGTTCCGGAGTCTCTGGTCGGCCACCTCTCCCCCGGACATCGAGTCTGGGTCCCGTTTCGCGGCCGGCTGCGCCTCGGGGTTGTCGCCAGGCCCGCGACATCTGTCCCGGGAGTCCCGGTAAAAATGATCGAGCGACTGGCCGAGCCGGAGCCGCTCAGCAGCAGGGAGCTCCTTGAATTGGCGCGCTGGGCCTCGGGGCAATGGCTCGCCTCCTGGGGCGAAGTCGCCGTAGGCCCACTTCCGCCTGCCCCGTCGCTACGATCCCGGTGGGGCGAGGGCCCTGAACTTTCTTCCAGCCCTCTTCCGTCCCCGGGTGGGTGGCTCCCTGAGCCTTTGGCCAAGTCGCTCAAGACCCCAGGTCCCCCCATGCTCCTTCTGGGCCAGCCCTCTCCGGATCTTCTCGGGGCCGCCGGTCGGGAGGTCACAGGCGAAGGTCGTGGACTCCTACTGATTGCGCCGGAGTTGGCGGCGGCGGAGAGGCTGGCGAATCACCTCACTGAAGCCGAACTCCCTTGTGTTCGTCTCGACAGCGGTCAGTCCGATCGAGCGCGATGGCAGGGGTGGCGGGCGCTGGCCTCTGGAAGGGCGCTGATCGCTGTCGGAAGCCGATCCGCCCTCTGGGCGCCAATCCGTCATCTCGGTCTCATCCTCGTCACTGAGGAAGAGCACCCGGCCCATAAATCTCCCGAACGCCCTCGGCTCCACGCGAGGGACGTGGCGGTCGAGCGGGCCCTCCGGGAAGGCGCCGCCTGTTGGCTGGCCTCGAGGGCGCCAAGCCTTGAGGCATACTCGCGCGTGCAGGAGGGGTTGTACCGTCTCCATGAGCTTCCCGAGCCTCCGTCCTGGCCGACTGTGGAAACGGTGGATCTCCGGAGCGCGTCCTCCCCTCTGACGTACCCCCTCGTGAAGGCGATCCGAATGGCTCTCGGGCGTGGCTCGACCGTCCTTCTTCTCTTGAACCGGCGTGGCTACTCGGTCCTCTTGTGCCGGGAATGCGGCCACATGGCCCGCTGCCTGGAGTGCGGCCTCAGCCTCGTCTTTACCCCAACGACGCGCGTCCTGAGCTGTCGGCTCTGCGGCTCTCGGGACCACGCGCCAGATCAGTGCCCACAGTGTCGGGGGACGCGTTTCACCCCTTTCGGATGGGGCATCGAGCGGGTGGAGGCAGAAATTCGTCAGCGGTTCCCCCAGGTCGGGATCGCGCGCTTTGAAGAGGCCACGACAAGAGGGGCTCGCCAGGCCCGTCTCGTCGAGTCGATTGAGGCCGGAGAGATCCGGATCCTCGTGGGGACTCACCATTTGGCGAAGGCCCTCCCGGCGGCCCGGGCTCCGCTCCTCGCCCTCCTTTCGGCCGAAGGGTTCCTCACGGTTCCTGACTTCAGGGCAGGGGAGCGGACCTTCCAGCGACTCTGGACTTTGGCTGAGGAGGTTGGGGCGCGCGGGGGTCGTCTGCTGCTCCAGAGTCACTATCCGGAGCATCCCGCGTTTCAGGCCGTCCTCAAGCGGGACCGCTCCGTCTTCTACCAGGAGGAGTTCGCTCTTCGGAGAGAACTCGCGTATCCGCCCGAGAGTCGCCTGGCCCGGCTCTTGATCAGAAGCCGTGACCGAGAGCGCTCCCGAAATTCTGGCTCGTCGCTGGCCAAAGAACTTCGCGCGAGAGGCTCGTATCGCGCGGTCTATGGCCCCACGCCCCTCCGGGGGGGCGTCCAGCTCCTGGTCAAAGGAGGAGAGGACCTTCCCACACTGCTTGCCCGTGATCTTAAGGAGATTTTTTCCGAACGTCGCCTTGGCCGCGTGAAGGTCGAGGTGGATGTGGACCCGATTGAGTTTTCCTAAGGAGGGAAGCACGGACAATGGCGCTCAGACCGATCAGACGGTACGGGGACCCGGTCCTTCGAAAGAAAGCCGAGCCCGTCCAGGAAGTCACGGACGAGATCCAGACCCTGATTGACGACATGGTCGAGACGATGTACGACGCCCTGGGGATCGGTCTGGCTGCGCCACAGATCGGGGTCTCTCTCCGGGTCATCGTGATTGATGAAGGAGCACGGGACTCCTCGGGCCCCAAGGCATTTCTGAACCCGCTGATTGTCGGGCAGACGGGGGGTCTCCGTGGGGAGGAGGGGTGCCTCTCACTCCCCGGGGTGTACGGCGAGGTAGTCCGCGCCGAGTGGGTACGCGTCGAGGCGCTCGACCGCCATGGCGCTCCCGTCCGGCTTGAGGCGCGGGGACTTCTGGCCCGCGTGTTTCAGCACGAGTTGGATCACCTGGACGGGATGCTCTTTCTTGACCGCCTGGATAAAATCCAGCGCGACCGCATCAAGCGGAAGATCAAACGGGAAGGGCTTCCCGAGTCCGTCCCGGCGTCCGCCCTTCACCTCTGAGCTTGAGAAGCATGCGCATCCTCTTTTTTGGAAGCCCTGATTTTGCGTTGCCGAGCCTCCGGGCCTGCCTTGCTCGCTACACGGTGGTCGGGGTCGTCACGCAACCTGATCGGCCCGCAGGGCGCGGGCAGCGCCTCACCCCCCCGCCCGTCAAGCGGCTCGCAGAGCGAGCCGGAGTCGGCGTTTTCCAACCGGCGCGACTTCGAGAGGAGGACTGGGCTGCGCGCCTGGCTCCGTTGGCTCCGGATCTCGCCGTTGTTGTTGCCTATGGGCAGATTCTGCCCAAAACGATCCTCTCTCTCCCCCGCCTTGGCTGCATTAACCTTCATGCCTCGCTTCTGCCCCGCTATCGTGGCGCCGCCCCGATCGCGAGGGCGATCCTTCGAGGAGAGTGTGAAACAGGACTCACGACCTTTCTCATGGATAAGGGAATGGACACGGGGCCGATTCTGCTTCAGATCCGCGTCCGGATCGAGCCCGAGGAAACGACTGGTGAACTGGCGGCCCGGCTCGCTGTCGAGGCGAGCCACCTGTTGCTCGAAACGGTGGAGGAGTGGAGCCCAGGCCGACTCACCCCGATCCCTCAGGACGAAACGCTGGCGACCCTCGCGCCCCGGCTCAAAAAAGAAGACGGCTATCTCTCCTGGGAGCGGCCGGCCGGGGAGGTGGTCAACCTCATCCGGGCGATGAATCCCTGGCCCGGCGCCACGGCTCTCTGGGAGGGACGCCGCCTCACATTTTGGCGAGCGCGGGGCATTGAAGGCGCTCGACTCCCGCCCGGGACGCTCTTTCCGGCTGGGGGGTCATTGGCGATCGCCACAAGTAGGGGAGGAATTCTCCCCGTCGAGGTTCAGCCCGAGAGCCGCCAGCTCATGAGATGGGAGGCCTTTCTGCGTGGCCATCGGATGGCCTCCGGTGCCCGCTTCGACGAGATCGCGGCCTCTGCCCCCCGTTAGGGTGCCGTGTGAACGGTAAGGTGGAGCGATCTCGCAGAGTGATTAACCCAGGCAGCTGGGCGAGTATAAGAAACGCGCGTTTCGATCAACCTATGGGGGAGCACGAGGGGGAGCAGTTGGGGCTCTCCCCTCGTTCAATCGATAGGGGCAGGGGGAGGACCAGAGGCCGAACGAGGACAGTGCCCGCAGGGACGGGCCCGCGAGGCCGAGAGGAGGGCACTGACCCCCCTGACAAGCTGAAGCTGGACGCATGAGACATGAGACACGAGACACGCGGGTCGATCAACCCAGGTGGGGGGGTCCAGGGGGCGGAGTGGGTGGCACTCCCCCCTGACGGTTGAAGCTGGACGCAAGAGGCATCAGGCCGGGCGGAATGATCAAGCCAGGTGGGGGGGGCAGGGGGCGGAGTGGGTGGCACTCCCCCCCTGATAAAGGATGACAGCGCGAGAACTTGCCCTGGAGGTCTTGACCCGGGTGGAGGAGGATCGGGCCTTTGCCGGTCTCCTACTCGATCATCACCTGAACCGGAGCGGCCTCAGTGCCCGGGATCGCAGGCTCGCGACCGAGCTGACCTATGGAGTCCTCCGGTGGGGGGGTCGCCTGGATGCCTATCTTCGACGAACTTCTCACCGCCCGCTCGCAGGCCTCCCGTCGTGGCTGAGAAATCTTCTTCGCCTCGGCGCATATCAGTGTCTTTTCCTCGATCGGATTCCCCCTTACGCCGCGGTCCACGAGAGCGTCACACTGGCCAAGGCGCGCGGGCACGAGGGGATCGCGCTCTTCGTGAACGCCGTGCTGCGCGCTGTCATCCGCCACGGGAAGTTACTTGAAGAACCCCAGGATCCCTTGGAGGCGCTGGCTGTCCGCCACTCGTTTCCCCTGTGGCTCGTTCGCCGCTGGGTGGGTCGCTATGGCGCGGAAGAGGCCGAAACCCTCATGACGGCCCTGAACCAGCGCCCGCCGTTTACGATCCGAGTGAACACGCTCAGGCTGACGCGAGAAGAGATGATCCTCCACCTGAAGAGCGAAGGGGCCGAGGCCTCCCCCACTCCTTACGCTCCTGAAGGCCTGATTTTGGACACTCCCCTTCTTCCTGATTCTTCCCCGAGCTTTCGTGAGGGACTCTGGACGGTTCAGGATGAGGCGTCGATCCTCGTCGGGCATCTCTTGGCCCCGCGGCCCGGCGAGCGGGTTCTCGATCTCTGCGCGGCCCCGGGCGGAAAGACCGGACACCTCGCCCAGCTCATGGAAAATCGCGGGCTGATCGTCGGAGTAGATCCCCACGCGGGACGGCTCGAGCTCGCCCGGGAAGCCTGCCGCCGGTTGGGTGTCGAGATCGTCGAACTTGTCCTGGGCCAGGCTCAAACGCTGAGCCGCCATGCCTCATTTGACCGCGTGCTCGTTGATGCCCCGTGCTCCAACCTGGGGATTCTCCGACGGGCCCCCGAGCTGAAATGGTCCCGCCAGGAGGAGGAGCTGCCCCGGCTTTCAGCCACCCAGGTGGAGATTCTCGAGGCGGCCGCGGCTCTTGTCCGCCCCGGCGGTGTCATTGTCTACTCCACCTGTTCGCTCGAACCGGAAGAGAATGAGGCGGTGGTGACTGCGCTCCTGACGCGCCATCCGGAGTTCACCCCCGACCCGCCGGAGCCTGACGAGCCCGCGACCCCCCTCACCGGTGAGAGCTGTGTCTTTCGCGCTTTTCCGCACCTTCATGGCACCGATGGATTCACGGCGTTTCGCCTCCAGCATGCGGAGGAACCATCCCGTAAGGCCGAAGCGTCCCGAGCGCGGGCTTTGCCCGCGCAAGCTCGGGGGGAGGTTCGGCCCCTCGGCGGGGTGGCGCGGCTCGAGCGCCGCGTGCGAGAGACGCGTCGGGGAACTGAAGAGGGGGGCGAGGCCCCCCTCCGAGATTTAAAAGGAGGTCTCACGTGATCAGGATTGCCCCATCCATCCTCTCGGCGGATTTTTCGAGGCTTGGCCAGGAGATCGCCACCGTCGAGGCGGCCGGCGCCGATCAGATCCACGTGGACGTGATGGACGGCCACTTCGTACCGAACCTGACCATTGGCCCACCGGTGATCAAGTGGATTCGAAAGACCACGCACCTGCCGCTCGATGTCCACCTGATGATTGAAGATCCCGACCGCTCCCTCGCCGACTACCGAGAAGCCGGGGCTGACGCGCTCACGGTCCACGTCGAGGCCTGTCCCCACCTTCACCGGACTCTCCAGCGGATCCGCGAGCTTGGGGCCCGGGCCGGGGTTGCTCTCAACCCTGCGACTTCCATCTCATCGCTCGAGTGCATCCTGGACGATGTCGATTTGATCTTGGTCATGTCCGTCAACCCGGGGTTTGGCGGCCAGCGGTTCATTGAGTCGAGCTATCAGAAGCTCCGGGAACTGACCCAGCTCCTCGGCCCCCGTCGGGTCGAGCGCTCCGTGGACGGCGGCGTCAAGGTGGAGAATTGCCGCGCCCTGGCCGAGGCGGGGGCGACGACGCTGGTCGTGGGCTCGGCGATCTTCGAGGCGAGCGACCCGGCCGGGGTGATCCGCCACATGCGCACCCGCCTCCGTGACCTCTCCTAAAATGCTCCAGAAGACCGATTTCGTTTGATCCACCGGAGTAGGTCCCGTATAATAATTGACTCTCAAACGATACCAACGAGGACCCTATGTTTGATGTCCTGACCAAGCGCCTGGAAGCGATCTTTGACCGCCTCCGAGGGCGTGGTGTCTTGACCGAGGAGAACATCCAGGAGGCCCTCCGGGAGGTGCGGGTGGCCCTCCTCGAGGCGGATGTCAACTTCCGGGTCGTCAAGAGCTTTATCGAAAGGGTCCGAGAGGGGGCCGTAGGGCAGGACGTGCTCAAGAGCCTCACACCCGGCCAGCAGGTGGTCAAGGTGGTTCATGACGAGCTGGTCTCCCTCCTCGGCGGAAGCGGTCACCGCCTCGCCATGGCCGCCCACCCGCCGACGGTCATCCTGGTGATGGGGCTTCAGGGGTCAGGGAAGACGACCACTGTCGGAAAGTTGGGACGTTACTTTCAGCGGGAGGGATATCACCCCCTCTTGGTGACCGCGGACGTCCACCGCCCCGCCGCCGTGGAGCAGCTCAAGACCCTTGGGCGTCAGCTCGATCTCCCGGTCGCCGGTGATCCCGCCCGGGCTCCTGTCCCGATCTGCCAGGAAGCCCGAGAACTGGCCCGAGAACGGGGCCTTACCCCGGTCCTCGTGGATACCGCGGGGAGGCTCCACGTGGACGAGGTCATGCTGGAAGAGCTGCGCCAGCTCAAGCGGGCGGTCGAGCCTCACCACGTTCTCCTCGTGGCCGACGCCATGACCGGACAGGACGCTGTGATCATGGCGGAACGGTTTGGCCAGGCCGTCGGGATTGATGGGGTGATCCTCACGAAGCTGGACGGCGATAGCCGGGGCGGGGCCGCGCTCTCTCTGCGTGCGGTCACAGGGAGGCCCATCGTCTTTGTTGGGGTGGGAGAAAAGCTCGACGCGCTCGAGCCGTTCCACCCGGAGCGGCTGGCCTCACGCATCTTGGGCATGGGCGATATCGTCTCGCTGGTCGAGAAGGTGCAGGCAACGGTGGACGAGGCCGACGCGGAGGCACTCGCCCAAAAACTCCGGGAGGACAGCTTTACACTGGAGGATTTCGCCGCCCAGCTTCGTCAGGTCAAGAAGATGGGGCCTCTCGATCAGCTGATGGAGATGCTTCCGTTCGGAAAGGGTGTCAACCTCGACGCTAATCTTGACACCTCGGAGCTCGGCCGCTTCGAGGCCATTATCAGCTCCATGACCCCGGAGGAGCGGCGGAGCCCTCAGGTGATTAACGGGAGCCGGCGGACCCGAATCGCTCGAGGGAGCGGGACCACGGTCCAGGACGTGAACCGCTTGCTCAAGCAGCACGCGCAGCTCCGACGGATGATGAAGGAGATCAAAAAGATGCAGGGACGCGGAGGGCGGCTTCGCCGGGCCCTCCCCTTCCTGCCACGCTGACAGGAGGTGACAGGTGGTACGGATTCGGCTGAGGCGGATGGGGACGACAAAGAAGCCTGCCTATCGTGTGGTGGTGGCCGACGCCCGGTCCCCACGGGACGGCCGGTTCATCGAGGCCATCGGGACCTATAACCCGCTGACCAACCCGCCCCAGGTCGTGATCGATACGGAGAAGGCTCAGGCCTGGATCAAGAAAGGGGCCCAACCATCCGACACGGTCCGGCGGTTGTTGAAGAATGTGGGGGTGTCCGCGAACTGAGTGTGGTCAGCGAGGCCCCCGGCCCGAGGGACCCTCTAAGGGGGGCTGTGATGAAGGAGTTGGTCGAGCTGATCGCGAAGTCCCTCGTGGATGAGCCTGATCAAGTGCAAGTGACCGAGATCGAAGGGGAGAAGGTTACGGTGATCGAGCTCCGGGTCGCGCCCGGGGACCTGGGCAAGGTGATCGGGAAGCAGGGGCGGACGGCGCGGTCGATCCGGACTCTTTTGAACGCTACCGCAACCAAGCTTCGGAAACGGGCCGTTCTCGAGATCCTCGAGTGAGGCTGGTCGCCGTTGGAAGGATCCTGAAGCCCCAAGGGCGGCGCGGGGAGGTCAAGCTCCTCGCGTTGACCGACGACCCCGGCCGCTTTGAAGACCTTGAGGCCCTCTACGTTCTCGAGACAGGGGAGCGCCGCGGGGTAGAGGCGTTCTGGCGCCACGCCGACGGCGCCCCAGTGCTGAAGTTGGAAGGGATCAATGACATCGCGGCCGCCGAGGCCCTGCGGGGAAAACTTGTGGGGCTGCCCGAGGAGGCTCTCCGTCCGCTCCCCGATTCCCGCTACTACTGGTGGAGTCTTGTGGGGTGCAAGGTGGTGACTGAGAGCGGGCACCCGCTCGGTATCGTGGAAGACGTTCAGGAGAATCCGGCCCACGACTTCTTAGTGGTCCGCGACGGAGATCGGGAAACGCTGATTCCGTTCATCCGGGAGATTGTGACGGCGGTTTCCCCTCAGGCGGAGCGGATCGTCATCCGGCCGCCTCAAGGGCTACTGGAATTATGAGAGTGCCGAGTGAAGATTGATGTAGTGACGCTTTTCCCTGGAATCTTCCGGGGTCCGCTCGACGAGAGCATGCTTCGGCTTGCGCAGGAGCGGGGAAAAGTTGAGATTCGCGTCGTCGACCTTCGCGATTGCGCGGAGGGGAGGCATCGGGTCGCCGATGATGCCCCGTACGGCGGCGGCGGCGGGATGATCCTCAAGCCCGAGCCCCTCTTCCGCGCCGTCCACACCCTTCGGCGTGTGGGAAGCCGGGTCATTCTCCTCGACCCCCGAGGGCAGCGGTTCACCCAGAGGGTGGCCCGGGAGCTCAGCAAGGCGGAGCACTTGATCCTGCTTGCGGGGCATTATGAAGGGGTGGACGAGCGGGTACGGCGCCACTTGGTGGACGACGAGCTTTCGATTGGTGACTACGTGCTGACAGGAGGAGAGGTTCCCGCACTCGTGGTGATTGACGCAGTGGTCCGTCTGCTGCCCGGGGTTTTGGGGGACGAGGCCGCCCCGGACAACGATTCGTTTGCCCGGGGTCTACTGGAGGGACCTCACTACACGCGACCAGCCGAGTTTCAGGGGCTCGAGGTCCCTCCACTGCTCCTCTCGGGCGACCATGCGGCCATTGCGACTTGGCGCCGCCGCCAGGCCCTCTGGCTGACGTATTGCCACCGGCCGGACCTCCTGACACAGGCCGACCTCAACGACGAGGAGCGGGCCCTCATTGAAGCGTTCCGGCGAGGCAGAACCCTCGCCGATCTTGATTCCTAACGGACAAAGGAGTCGGAGTCATGGATGCCATCGATTTGGTTGAAGCGCCACTCATCAAGAAGGAGCGAGCGAACTTCGCCCCCGGGGATATGGTCAAAGTGCACGTGAAGATCGTCGAGGGGGAGAAGGAACGGGTCCAGGTGTTCGAGGGCATCGTGATGAGAAAACGCGGCGAGGGAGCTCGGGCCAGCTTCACGGTCCGTCGGGTTTCCTACGGCGTGGGGGTTGAGCGCACCTTCCCCATCTACTCCCCCCGCATAGAAAAAATCGTCGTGGTCAAACACGGTAAGATTCGGCGGGCCAAGCTCTACTACCTCCGGGAGCGGACTGGCAAGTCGGCCCGAATCCGGGAGAAGCGGATCCTTCCAACCTCTTGAGAGGGTGAAGCGGGCCTCCGCCCCCCGTCAAGGTGAGTTATTCCCCCGTCCGCGCGGGCTCTATAGCTTTGAGCGTGAGGCCTGGAGCCAGGGGCTCCGACTGGTCGCCGGAGTAGACGAGGTCGGGCGTGGCCCCCTCGCTGGACCCGTGGTGGCGGCCGCGGTGATCCTCGATCCTGCACGACGCATCGCTGGCCTCCGCGACTCGAAGCTCCTCACTGAAGTTCAGCGGAAACGCCTGGCGGAAGAGATCTGGGCCAAGGCCCTGGCCATTGGTCTCGGCGAAGCGGACTCCGTGACTATTGATCGGATCAATATCCTCGAGGCCACCCGTCTCGCCATGCGCCAAGCCCTCATGCGGCTTCCGGATCCGCCCCAGCTTATCCTCATTGACGCCGTGCGACTCCCCGCGCTCAGCTATCCCCAGCGGGCCATCATTAAAGGGGATCGGCGGTCGGCGTCGATCGCCGCGGCTTCTATCGTGGCCAAGGTCCACAGAGACCGGCTGATGGCCGAATGGGACCGTCATTACCCAGGTTACGGCTTCGCCGAGCACAAGGGATACGGGACCAGCATCCATCAGGCTGCCCTCCGCCGTTATGGCCCGTGCCCGCTCCACCGGAGGAGCTTCCGGGGGGTGCCAGGGGATGAGAGATGAAGCGGGCGACGAAGCCGCTCGGTGATCGCGGAGAGGCCGAGGCGGTACGCTTCCTGAAGAAAAAGGGGTTTACCATCCTCGTCGAGAGATACCGCTCCCATCTTGGCGAGCTGGACTTGGTGGCCCGCGACGGGAAGGCCATCGTCTTTGTCGAAGTCAAGGCCCGGCAGGGGACCAGTGGCGATCCCCCGCAGGCCGCTGTGAACTCAAGGAAGCAGCGCCGGCTGGCCCGCCTCGCGCTCAGCTATCTGAGTCACCACAATCTTCACGGCCGCCCCTGCCGGTTTGACGTCGTCGCCGTGACATTCGACGACGCCGGCGCAGTCGAGCAGGTCCATCACATTGAGAACGCGTTCACCCTGTGCGACTGGCAGGGGTGATCGCAATTGGTGATTGACACCTTTCCCGTCCGGAAGTAGCATTGCGGCACCAGACTGGAGATCCGGAGAACGCATCGGATCTGAAGCAACCTCGAAGGGGTCATCGCGGCCCGCATGCTGGTCCTGATCGGTCGGCTCGAGGGAATGCATATGCTTCCTCAGCAAGTCAACCCCGCGAAAATGGCGATGCTGTTTCGCAAAGAGTTTGAGCTATGCAACGTGCAAAAGGGCGAAACGGTTGTTCTCCTCTCCGACCTCGGGTCCGGCCGCGAGTACAGGCAGCGTTCGCAGCCGCCGACGAACTGGGCGCCGATATCTATGAGATGCGCGTGAACTCGGTGCCCTCCTGGACCAGGGTCGGCATCGAGACGATCGGGGCCTGCAAGGGGACTGTGGAGGCGCTCAAGGCGGCCGATTTGCTCGTATGCCTGCGCATCCCGTTGTTCACGAGGTGGATGAAGGAGGTGCGGGACGCCGGGACGCGGGTGCTCATGATCATCGATGCGCCCGATGATCTGGAGGTCTTGATGTCTCCGCCGGGACTGAAGGAGGCATGCGTTTATGCGGGCCAGCGGCTCGAACGCACCAAGGTGATGCGAGTTCTCAACGACGCGGGGACCGATTTCACCGTACGGTGCGGCGAGTACCCGGTCATGGTTCAGTACGGATTCGCCGAGCTGCCTGGACGCTTCGACCACTGGGGGGCCGGCCACGTTCACACCTTCCCGAACGAGGGGACAGCCCAAGGGGCGGTGGTCTTTCAGCCGGGGGACATGGTTGTCTTGCCCTACGTCCGGTACGTCGAGAGCGAGGTGCGGCTCACGATCAGGGACGGCTTCATCCGCAAGATCGAGGGCAGGCTCGATGCCAGATTGATGCAATACTTCCTCGAGGATGGAAAGCGCGGCCCCGACGATATGGACCCCTATGCGGTGTCCCATCTTGGCTGGGGTCTCAATCCCCAGGCGCGCTGGGATACGATTGCGCTCTACGGGCCGCAACAGGATCGCATCAATGCCGCCGGGCGAGTTTGGGCCGGGAATTTCCTGTTTTCGACAGGGCCGAACACCCAGGGCGGCGGCACGCGAGACACGAAAGGCCACTATGATGTCCCAATGCGCGACTGCACGGTCATCCTCGATGGCGACGTCATCATCGATCAGGGCAAATTCGTCGACAAGAAGATGATCGTGGAGCGAGTCGAACGCTGACGGCCCGCCGGATCGAGTATCCATGCTGGCGCGGGTCTACTCGGCGTGCCTCCAGGGAATCGAGGCGACCTTGGTCTCGGTGGAGGTGGATGTGGCCCATGGGCTGCCGTCTTTCACGACCGTCGGGCTGCCGGACGCTGCCGTGAGGGAGAGCCGGGACCGGGTGCGCGCAGCCCTCAAGAACGGCGGTTTTACCTTCCCCGTGGAGCGCATCACCGTCAATCTGGCCCCGGCTGATCTCAAGAAAGAAGGGGCGAGCTTCGACCTGCCGATCGCGCTCGGGATCCTCGCGGCCACCGGGGCGGTGAAAGGAGACGGCCTGGGCGCCCTCGTGGTTCTCGGGGAGCTCGGACTCGATGGAGGCCTCCGACCCGTGCGCGGGGTTCTGCCGACCGCCTTAGCCGCGGCGCGGGAGGGAAAGCGGCTCCTGGTCCCGGCGGCCAACGGGTCGGAAGCGGCCGCGGTCGAAGGGCTGACCGTCTTTGGAGCGGAAAGTCTCTCTCAGGTTGCGGCGTTTCTCAATGGCGAGATTGGGCTCGACCCGGTGGGCTTCGGTGGGACCGCGCCCGCGGAATCCGATGAGCTCGTGGACTTTGCCGAGGTGCGCGGCCAGGCGCACGTGAAGCGAGCGCTTGAGATTGCAGCCGCCGGGGCTCACCATGTTCTCATGATCGGTCCCCCGGGCGCCGGGAAGACACTCCTCTCGCGGCGCCTCCCCACGATCCTTCCGCCCTTGACCGGAAGCGAAGCCATTGAGGCGAGCGTCATCTGGAGTGTGGCCGGCCTCCTCGCGCCCGGACAAGGCCTCCTGGGTCAGCGACCGTTTCGGGCCCCCCACCATACGATCTCAGACGCCGGGCTTATTGGTGGGGGGACGTATCCACACCCGGGTGAGGTGAGTCTGGCCCACCACGGCGTCCTCTTCCTCGATGAGTTGCCTGAATTCCATCAGCACGTCCTCGAGACCCTCCGTCAGCCCATGGAGGACGGCGTCGTGACGATCGCGAGGGCGGGGGGCTCCGTGACGTTTCCCACGCGCTTTCAGCTGGTGGCAGCGACGAATCCCTGCCGTCGAGGCTGCCCTTCGTTCGAGGCATGTGCGTGCACGCCTCCCGAGCGTCAACGCTACCTGGGGAAGATTTCTCGACCCCTCCTGGATCGCATTGATCTTCACGTCGAGGTCCCCTCCCTGACGGCCGAGGAACTGGCCGCACCCCCAGGCGGGGAATCCTCCGCAGTGATCCGGGAGCGGGTGATAGCGGCGCGTGAGCGCCAGCAGGCGCGTTTCGGCCGGAGCCGGATTCGCTCGAATGCTCAAATGGGGCCGCGCCTTCTCCGGCGCCACTGTCCGTTGCCTCCTGAAGGCGAGCGCCTTCTTTCCCTCGCCGTGGCGCGTCTCGGGCTCTCGGCACGCGGGCACGACCGGGTCCTTCGAGTCGCCAGGACCATTGCCGATCTCGCGGGGGAAGAGAGCCTTCGTCCTGAACACGTCGCTGAGGCCATCCAATACCGGAGCCTGGACCGCTGGCAGATTAGATGAGAGGACCGATAGACCCCGCCGCCAAACTCAGCCGCCAGGAGACCGCCCTTTTGGTTGTGGATGTGCAGGAGCGGCTCTTTTCCGCCATGGAAGCGGGGCGCCGGGATGCCGTGGTGAAAAACATCAAGATCCTGGTGGCAGCCGGCGACCACCGCCAGATCCTAGCGGACTACGTTAACGGCCGCTACGGACGCGGGGCGGGAGGTTTGTGTACGTGACGGTGCCGTCCTTGTCCTGAAGACGGTAGACGCGCTGAGGCGCGAGGCGTGACGTGGGGTGATCCCCGGAGTAGAGGCCGAGAATCTTCCTGACGTACTCCTGAGTCTCGGGGTAGGGGGGAATCCCTCGGTACGACCGGACCGGCTCCGCCCCGGCGTTATAGGCGGCCAGGGCCAGAGAAA
>Ga0184633_10000452_pt1 | contig 14887 bp, 11 predicted proteins | sample PLM31_170_b1_FD_133156 | JGI IMG/M metagenome (GOLD analysis project Ga0184633, IMG submission 133156) | Groundwater sediment microbial communities from an aquifer in East River, Colorado, USA - PLM3-1_170_b1 | ecosystem: Environmental > Terrestrial > Soil > Riparian zone | place: USA: East...
AACCATGCGACGCGATCCGCCGGATGCGCCAGCGCGCGCGTGAGCGCAAGCAGGTCCTGCACCACCGGGCGATCGCCGAGCGCCTCGATTTCGATGGCCCGGAATCGCAAGCCCCTGGCCCGGAGCCGCGGCACGATCTCGCCCAGATGGCCGCGATTGCGCACCAGGATGGCGGCGGTGGCTTCGGGCTCGTGCTCTCTTATGCTTGCGACCAGATCGACAACCGTAGCCGCCTCGCCGTCCGCATCGCGGTCGAAAAACGGATGCACCGCGACCGCCGGGCCCGCGAGCGCGTCGTGCACGTGAATCGACGCAGCGTATGGCACCGCGCCGGCGGCGACGTCCTCGCGCGCCGGCATCACCCGTTCGAAGGTGGCGTTGACCCACGCGACGATCCCCGCATGCGAGCGGAAGTTGGCGCTGAGGCTCACGCGCTCGAGCGGCACGCCGCCGACGCTCCTGCTCTCCCAGGTGCGGAGAAACTCGCCGACCTCGGCCTCGCGGAAGCGATAGATCGATTGCATCGGATCGCCGACCGCGAACAGCGTGCGACCGTCTCCCGGTTCCCAGCCGGCGGTGAGCTTCGCGATCAGCTTGTACTGGGAGATCGAGGTGTCCTGGAACTCGTCGACCAGCAGGTGACGGATGCGGTAATCGAGCGCGAGCGCGAGATCGGTCGGCGCGTCGTCCTCGCCCAGGGCTCTCACCGCGCCCTGCGTGAGCGCGGGGAAATCGACCTCGCCGCGCAGCCCGAACACGACCTCGAGCTGCGCCAGGGCGTGCTTGAGCAGGTTGGCTATGGCGGCCAGCGCTTCCCATTGCGCGTCGCTGTACCGCGCCGGCGGCACGCGGCGGATGTCGGCGAGCGCCTCGCGGAACTCGTCGCCGAGCGCCAGCGCGGCGGCGCGCGCCTTCCACGAATCGCTCGCCTTGCCGGGAGGGAACCCTTCCTTCTGGCCGAGTCGCGCGCGCCAAGTACCTTTCTGGACGAGCAGCAGATCGGCCAGCGCGGCCCACGATTCGACGTCGTCGGCAAACGGCGCCTGCCCCAGCTTCGAGAACGCGTAGTCGGCGATGGCAGCGAGCTCGGCGCGCTGCTCGCGCGTGACGAGGCTGTGCGCCCGCTGCAATGCCTCCTCGCGGACGTTGGCGAGCGCCGCCTCCAGCGACCGACGATCGAGCTTTCCCCAGTGCCGGACCCAGTGATCGCGCCTCGCGAGCATGTCGGCGAGCAACCCCTCGAGCCGGCCGACATCGTTGTCGAGATGCGCGAGCAGGCGTTCCACGCTCGTGGCGACGTCCTGCTGCGACTCGACCAGCGCGATCGCCGCGCGCGCCGCCTCGCGATACAGGTGCTCCGCACGCTCGATGATCTCGGGTGCCGCGCCGAAACGGGAAAGCAGCGGCATCTGGCGCGTCAGCGACGCGCAGAGCGCGTCGATCGTCTGGACGCGGAGGCGGGTCGGATTCCGCGCGAGATGCCAGTCGCGCTCGCCGTCCCGCGCGCGCGCCGCGCGGGCGAGCTCGATCGTTCGTGCCTCGTGCGCGCCAGCCGGCGGGCCCTCCGGGCGAGACGCGGCGGCGAGCGCAGCGAGGACCCGGTGGCGCATCTCGCCCGCCGCCTTGCGCGTGAACGTGATGGCGACGATCTCCTCGGGCGCATCCACCGTAGCGAGCAGGGCGAGGTAGCGCTGGATCAGGAGCTCCGTCTTGCCCGATCCCGCCGGCGCCTGGACGATGAACGAGCGCGACGGGTCGAGCGCGCGGTTGCGCTCTGCCAGATCGGGGATCGGGCTCGCCGCCATTCAATCCTCGCTCGGCCGCCGCTCGTCGCGTTCGTGGACGCGACACAAGGGCTGGAGGTCGCACTCGCGGCAGGTCTGCGGCCGGTGCTTCGGATCGACGGCGGCGTGGCCGGAGGCGAACTCGCCCGCGAGCCGCTCGAGCTCGGCGCGCCAGAAAGCCACCTGCTCCGCCCAGCCCGGGTGTGCGCCGGCGTCCCGGGGCGTCTTGACTCCCGGCAGGACGCCTTCCTCGCGCGCGAGGCCGACGAATCTCATCTCGTCGGCGGACACCTGGGCGAACGCGGCCGCCGTCGCTCCCGGCTCGGCCCCGACGACGTACAGCGGGAGCTGCGGCTCGTCGGGCCGTGGCTGGAGGATGGAGGCCAGCGACGCTTGCCCGGTCTTGTAGTCGATCACGATGCGCGCCCCGTCGTCGGTCTCATCGACGCGATCGAGGCGCAGCTCCAGCTTCAGCGGCCCGACGCCGACGGTCCGCTGGTCCTCGACGTGCAGCACGGTGAAATCGTCGCGAGCGCGCTCGTGATCCAGCCACGCATTCGCCAAACGCACGAGCCGGGCCTTTTCGATGTCGGCGAAGCGGCCGGAGAGCGTTGCCGGACGCCGGTGCCGCTCACTGGCGATCGCCCCGTCGGCGGCCCTGGCCAGCCGCGCCTCCAGCTCCGCCTCGGTCAGCGCGACGAGCGCCCGCTTCGTCTTGAGGTCGCTCCACACCGCGGCGAGCATCCGATGCACGAGCGTGCCGCGCTCGCGCGCGTCGAGCCCGGCGTGCGGCGACTCGACGCCTTCGGCACCGAGGCGATGGATGGCGAAGGCCCGGAACGGACACGCCGCCTGGTTCTTGACCAGCCGCGCCCCGCCCCGCGCCGGCTGGTCCGCCGCAAACTCGGGTGCGCGCGTGTCCACGAGGCGCTGGACCTTCGCCGCACGATGAACGGTAGCGCGCCAAGTGGCGTACTCGGGCACCTCCGGCTCGTCTTCGGCCACGTGCGCGATGAGCGGACTCGCGGCGAGGTCGTGATCCGCTTCGCGCCGCGGGTGCGACAGCACGACCTCGGCCGCGCCCGAGAGCCATTCGGCGGTGAGCCGCTGTGCGAGTTGCAGTGCGGACGCCGGCGCGGCGTTGGGCACTTCCGCGCGGCTCTGCAACTGGAGCGGGATGAAGGGGTTGGCATGTGGCGGCATCGGCCAGGCCTCGTCCGACAGACCCATGACCCACAGGTGGTCGAAGACCATGCCGGCGGCTTCGAGAACGCCCAGCACCTGGATCGGAACGGTTGGCGTCTCCGGCTGGAAGATCGTGTCCGCCGCCATCCGCCGCAGCCGGCCGAGCGCCTCCGCAAAGCCCAGCTTCTCCACGATCCGATCGAGGCCGGCGAAGCGCGCGACCACCTCGTGCCACTTCTTCAGTGTCTGGTACTCGGCCGAGTCGAGGGTCCGCTCGCCGGGGAATCCGAGGAGCGTCAACGCATCGCTGAACGCCCACGCCCAGTCCCCCGGTGATCGAACGCCGAAGAGCCGGCTCTTCCTGAAGCCGGCGTACGCCTCGAGGATCCGCGCGAGCCCTGGCGCATCGCTGACCAGCCGGACCAGCCAGTCGAGCGTCACGTGCGGCTCCGCCCGCCTGCGCAGCCGCGCGTCGATCGGCGCCCGGCGCGCGAGCTCCGAGTCGCCGAGCGCGATGAACGGCGAGCGGATCACGAGGCTCGCCCGCTCGAACTCGATGTCCCGGCCGCCGAGCTCGAGCGCAGCGAGTGCGTGCGCCACGAGCGGATAGCTGGTCAGGGGATCGCCGAGGGAGATGTTGAACGGGGGGACGCCCGCAACGCCGCCGGGATCCATTGTCTGCGCGAGGGCGCGGCGGAGGACGTTCTTGCGGGCCGCGAGATCGGGCACGACGATCGCGATCCGCGCGTCGCCGTTCGCCTCCAGCCGCGCCCGGGCCCACTGCGCCGCGCGGAGCATCTCATCTCGCGCGTCGACGGCCGCGATTCGCACCGCCCTTGCCTCGCGGCGCGGCGTCCGGCAGCTCGCGAGCTCCACGCCGGCAGCAGCGAGCGCCGCGAGGAGCGCGCTCTGCTGTGGGGTGACGACGTCGAACCCGTAGGCGACGAGCAGCTTGGGCTTTCTCACCCATGGATGCTCGAGCGTGCGGCCCACTACGTTGGGCAGCCGCGCGCGGTCCGTCAGGCGCGCACGGTCCGTGAGTTCAGCGTAGGCCCGCGACCAGCCGACAAACGCCGCGGCGTCATCGTCGAGGAGCACTCCGTCGAGCCGATCGAGGAGGTCCCAGGCGTGCGCGAGCTCCCAGGCATCGCGCGCGAGCGCCGCGGTTTCGGCCACCGCGAGGAGCGCGCCGCCGCTTGCGGAACCGCCCACGCGCTCCTCCCACAGGCCCTGCTCCTGCTCGGGCGTGAGCAGGAGCGGGACGCCGGGGGCGAGCTCCGAGTAGAGCGCGTCCTCGTAGAGCCGCTCGACGAACGCCGGGTACGGCAGGATGTCCGCCGTCTCCCAGACGGCCCGGCCCGCCGCGAGCTGCCGGCGATCGAACTCCGCGCCGAGCGCCTGGGCGAGGCGACGGTTGGGCGTGATGACCGTGATCTGCGCCGCGTGCCCGGCGGCGAGGCGGGCGAAGAGATCGTCCCTGGCGAGCTCGGGAAGCGCGGCCGACATCGCCGCGGATGATAGGTCACGCGCCGCGAGCGCGGCGGCTCGAGTCAGCGTTGCGCCGATTGCACGGTCCTCGTGAGCGGCTGCGGCTGTTGATCCGGCTCGGCGCCGAACAACCCGACGAGAAGGATCGCGAGAACCCCGGCGATCACTACCGCCCGGTCCCCGAGCGACGACTGCGGTTCCATGCGTGACGCTCCTGCTGATCGGTGCACCGAGTATGCAGAGGGCAGTGGCTCACGGCGCGAGCCTGCGGACCGGGAAAATTCGCAATGTCAGGACCCGCCGATGGTAGACTTTTCCGACGACTTGCCCGGGCATCACCCGCCGTCGAGGCCGATGCCTGGTGGAGAAACGTGCCCATGTCTGCAGCCCCGGAAACCATCGAAGCGCCGCTCGATCGCGATCAGCTCGCGAAGCGCTGGCGGGCGCTGTGCGCAGACCCGACCTTCGAAGACCTCGCGGCGAAGATCGAGCTGACCGAGTGGGGCGAGATCCTCATGAGCCCGGTCGGCAAGACCCACGGTCTGCTCGCGGCGCGCATCGCCAGGGTGCTGGAAGACGCGCTCGGCGGGCGCACGATGGTCGAGGTCGGAGTCGCCACCGATCTCGGTGTGCGCGTGCCGGACGTCGCGTGGTGCTCGAGCGCGTTCCTCGCGGCGCATCCCGAGGAGGCGCCGCTCGGCGGCGCGCCGGAGCTGTGCGTCGAGATCGCTTCGCCCGGCGACGCCCGGCCCAAGCTGCGCGAGAAGGCCGCGGCCTACGTGGGTGCGGGTGCGACCGAGGCATGGCTCGTCTTTCCGCGGTCGCGGCAAGTCGAGATCTACGACGCCGAGGGTCACCGGCAGGCGACCTCGTTCCCGATCGATCTCGAGCAGCTCTTCAGCTAGCTTTCCCGTACCTCGCCAGCGCCGCGGCGAGCTGCTCCTTCACCGCCTCGCGCAGGCTGGCCGGCTCGAGCACCTCGACGTGGGGGCCGTGCCGGAGGATGTCCATCGCGAGCTCGCGGTGGTCGGAGAACGGCAGCTCGAGCAGGTAGCTGCCGTCGCGCTCGAAGCGCCCCTTCTGCTGCGGATGCCACTGCTCCGCCGACACCCAGCGCGCCCGCTCGGGCGTAAAGCGGAGCTTCGCCCAGGTGGTCTTGCGCCCGGAGAAGATGCCGTAACCCGCGGCGAGCACCTCGTCGAGCTCGCGGTCCGGGACGTTCTTCGCCTTCTGGTCGAGCGGCTGCGCGGACTGGACCGCATCGACCGCGAAACTGCGAACGTCCTGGCGCAGGTGGCACCAGGCGTCGCAGTACCAGTTCTCGCGGTAGTGCACCAGCCGCTGCGGGCTGATGTCCCGTTCGGTGCGCTCGTTCGAGCTGCGGCTGACGTAGACGATGTGCAGCCGCCGCCGGTCGAGGACCGCGTTGGCGACCAGCTCGAACTGCGGCAGCGCGAGCCGCCGCGCTCCGAGGTGGATGATCCGGATCCGGCGCTCGACCTCCTCCGCCGAGTGCTCGCCGCTCCCGAGGAGCGCGCGCAGCCGCGAGAGCAGCGGCTTGACGTGCGGCTCGAGCAGGCCCGGCTGCAGATCGGCAAGCAGATGCTGCATCGTGAGGAGCGCCCGGATCTCCGAGGGGTTGAACCAGAGTCCCGGGAGCTGGTAGCGACCCGCGTCTGCGGCGTCGCCCGCGAAGCGATAGCCGCGCCGTTCGCGGTCCCACTCGATCGGCGCGTTGAGGCGATCGCGCATGTACTCGAGGTCGCGCTTGAACGTCGCGCGCGACACGCCGAGCGCGTCGAGGAACTCGCTGATCCTCACCGCCGCGCGCGCGGCGAGCAGCTGGTGGATCTTGTAGAAGCGTTCGGTGCGATCCATCGCGCTGACGGGTTCCCGACGGGATTGTTACACGCCGTTAACTGATGGGAACTCTTCCTCGCTCGGCCGCCGAAACACCCGGCCGAGCGAAAACCATTGTCACACCGGCGTTTGGGCCCTTGCGCGGCGTGGCATGGTGGCGCCGGATTCGCGCGTGATGTGCGCTGCCGGTGTCCCCCCTCCCATCAGGAGCCGGCGACGAAGCGTGCGGATTCTGAGTTTTCCCCTGCGGCAAGCGTTTGGGCCGGGTTCTCCCCCGGCCCTTTCTTTTTTCCTCAGGGCGCGAACTCGCGGAGCAGCTTGCCGGCACGAGGCGCGGACGGGATCGGCCCGCGCTCGTCGGCCACGCGCTCGCCGTTGACCCAGACGCCGTGCACGCCAATGCCTGGCGTGACGAGCCGCGGCGCGCCGGCCGGCAGATCGAAGACGCGCCGCTTCGGACCGCGGTCCACCGTGGCCGGATCGAAGAGGAGGAGATCGGCGGCGCAGCCAACCTCCAGGCGCCCACGGTCGGGGATGCCGAACAGCCGCGCCGGGTCGCTCGTGAGCTTGCGCACCGCGTCCACCAGCGACAGCGTGCCGAGCTCCCGCACCCAGCGCCCGAGCAGGTGCAGTCCGAACCCCGCGTCGTTGAAGAACGTCAGGTGCGCCCCGGCGTCCGACAGCGACACCAGGCTGTGCGGGTGGGTGATCAGGCGCGCGACCGCCTCCTCGTCGGAGTTGAGCAGCAGTGCAACGAACACGGTCTTCAAGTCCTCCATCAGCGCGAGATCGAGCAGCGCGTCGAGCGGATCCTTGCCTTGCTCGCGGCCAACCTCGGCGAGCGATCGGCTCTCGAGCCCGCGGCGCGCAGGCGAGGCAACCTCGACGACGTAGACCTTGTCCCACTCGCCGCTGAACAGGCGGAAGACCGCCGGCTGCGCGAGCTCCATGCGGATCGCATCGCGAAACCGGCGATCTGCGATCACCCGCGTGAACGCGTCGCCTTTCCGGCCGAGCGCCGGCTTCCACGCCTCGAGACCTTCGAACGGATACGGCGCCTGCAGCGTGAAATCCATGCTGAGCGGGCAGCAGGAGATCGCGCCAATGAGCCGCCGCCCGCGGGCGTTCGCTGCGCCGATCTCATCGAGGTCGCGGAAGACGGCGCCCGGGTTGATGCTGCTGTGGAGGAGCGCCGCGATGACGACCGGCCGGCCGTTCCGTTCCGCGATCTCCTCGAGGAAGCTTTCTTTGGTGTGGCCGCCCTTTGTGAGCATGAAGAGGCCAGCGCCCCGGACCGCCCCCGTGCGCGCGAGCAGTTCTGCGTCGTCCGCGAGACGCGAGGGCATCGGCAGGCCGCCGTCGCCGTTGTGCGCCGGCGAGGTCGACGTCGCAAACCCGATCGCGCCGACCCGCATCGCCTCGGCGACGAGCCCGCGCATCGCCTCGACCTCCTCCGGCGCGGCCGCGCGCCGCCGCGCGTCCTCGCGCATGACAAAGGTCCGGATCGAGGAGTGGCCGGCAAACGCGGCGAGGTTCAGCCCCAGGCCGTTGCGCTCCAGCATGGCGAGGTACTCGGGAAAGCTCTCGAAGTCCCAGCGGATGCCGGCGCGCAGCGCGTCGAGGGACATGCCTTCGACGTTCGTGAGGTTGCGCATCACGAGGTCGCGGTCCTCGGGCCGGCACGGCGCGATCGTGAAGCCGCAGTTGCCGATGACCGCGGTGGTCACGCCGAGCGACGAGGAAGCGGTCAGGTCCGGGTCCCACGTGACCTGCGCGTCGTAGTGGGTGTGGTTGTCGATGATCCCCGGCGCGAGCGCGAGGCCCCTCGCGTCGACGACCTGCCAGCCGGGCCCGACATCCTCGCCGATCGCGACGATCCGGCCGGCCGCGACCGCGAGGGCGCCGTGGCGCGGCGGGTTGCCGAGCCCGTCGATGAGCTGGGCGTTGCGGATTACGAGGTCGTGCACGCCGTGAATCTTACGTGAAGCGCCGCGCGCCGGACCCTTGCGGTACGCTTCGCGCTCGGAGGACCCCATGCCCCACGCGACGACGAACGACGGCGTGAAGCTCTACTACGAAGAGGTCGGAATCGGCCCGACGATCGTGTTCGTGCACGAGTTCGCCGGCGACCACCGGAGCTGGGAGCCGCAGTTGCGGTTCTTCTCGCGGCGGTACCGCTGCGTGGCGTTCAACGCCCGCGGCTTTCCGCCGTCGGATGTGCCCGAGGACGTTGGGAAGTACTCGCAGGAGCGTGCGCGGGACGACGTCATCGCGGTGATGGATCACCTCGGGGTCGAGCAGGCACACGTCGTCGGGTTGTCGATGGGCGGGTTCGCGACGCTGCACGTCGGGCTCGGGTATCCGCAGCGCTGCCGGTCGCTGGTGATCGCGGGCTGCGGCTATGGGTCGCAGCCGGGCGAGGAGGATAGGTTCCGCGCCGAGAGCAACGCGACGGCGGAGCTGTTCGAGACGCAGGGCGCGGCCGCGGCTGGCGCGAAGTACGCGCAGGGGCCGACCCGGGTGCAGCTCCAGAACAAGGATCCGCGCGGCTTCCGGCAGTTCGCGGAGTCGCTGAAGGAGCACTCGGCCAAAGGCTCCGCCCTCACGCTGCGCGGGGTGCAGATGCGCCGGCCACTGCTCTATCAGCTCGTCGACGAGATGAAGCGGATCACGGTGCCGGCGCTGGTGATGACCGGCGACGAGGATGAGCCATGCCTCGACGCGAGCCTGCTGCTGAAGCGGTCGATCCCGACCGCGGGGCTGGTCGTCCTGCCGCGCTCGGGCCACATGATCAACCTCGAGGAGCCGGAGCTCTTCAACCGCGCGGTCGCGGACTTTTTCGCTGCGGTGGAGGTCGGGCGCTGGACGCCTCGCGATCCGCGCGCGGTGGTGGGCGCGCTGCTCGGATTCGACAAGCGCTAGCTGGTGAACCGACCGCAGGGCTCCATGACGAAGACTCGCCTCACGCTGCGCCCGGGCACCAAGGACGTCCAGGCTTGACTTGGCGGCAGGGACTGAGCTCGAAGCCGGCCGTGTCCTCGGCCTCGAGAGCCACGTCGTCGATCCGTCCGCCGGGCGCTGAGGGAGTCCATCTGCCGGCAGGTTTCGAGCGGCAGATGGCGTTCTATGCCCCTAGATGATTACCTATGCCGGTGGATGGGAATAGGATGCCGGCGGACGACGCTCATCTCTAAGTTAGAGTCCGTATAGCTACGCTCAACGATTTCATGAACTGAGAGGTTGCTCGAAGAGCCGTACATTTCGCACGTTCGCTGCACATCTAGCATGGTCTGGAGGAGAAGATGACGCCTGAATACGAAGCGACAGCACCAATGCGCGATCCCGCTCCGATCACTGAAAGGTCTCACAGCAAGCTGGACGAAATCAGACGGCACGTAATTCAGCTCGAGGTAATCACGCTCTCGACAATTCTGTTTATCGCGCTTTCTTATTTGCAGCCCGCGGTGGAGCAAATTCTCGGGGCGACAGCAGCCTCCCTATTTCCCTTCATCTTGCTCACTGCAATTCCCTGGCTTGCACCGGTAGTCAATCCCGAAGACGACATCCGATCTCGAATAAAGTGGGGACTTTCTGGTCTCGGTGCGGGCGGCTTGATTGGCGGTGCTACCGGAACGATCGTTGCTGGCCCGATCGGCACCCCGATTGGTGCGCTGGTTGGAGGGGTCTCGGGCTTTGTGGCCGGCTTTTGGGGCGGCCCCACAATGGACGGGAGGAAGAAGATCTTTACTCAAGGTGAAGCTCGGGAATACCTACTTGACCTGAGAAAGAAGTACCCCGATTTGAGCTTTGAGAAGATTATCGTCGCCACAGCCTATCCACCTTCAGAAGACAAGAAACTTGAAACGATCCGTATGTTCATTAGTGACGGCGTAATCAAGTGCACAAAGGAAGATGTTGACTCCTGGCTTCAGAGGACCGGATGGCAGGATAAGTTTAGAGTTCTTCCTGGGGATCCCAGCCAGTAACCCCGCTACTTGTCTTGCCGCGCTAGTGAATTCACGTTCGCCGCAGAAGGCGGGCTCTAACATTCGCTTACAGGAGAAGCGGGGCGTTGATAGAAAAAGTCCCGGACAGAGCCGACCAAAATTCAAACGCGATATGAGCGACGATCTTCCGAATTCCGACGTCGCTGACCACCTTCGCCACGATCTTCGCGTGGAGCGGCTCAGAGAGAGCGACAGCAGGGACTTTTCAGGGCACCAAGAAAAGGCACTCGCCTTCGGCGACTCGTTGAAACAGGCGTGTTCGGGGGTTTTTCTACAGCCTCGTTAGAGGTCATGGCAGCTCCGACCGGAGACTCACCCGTGGAGATCGGAACGCTTGCGCAATGGGCGGCTGCGAGTGCAACGTTCCTTGCCGTTTTGGTCGCGCTGTTTAAGGACGAGATACTCCGTTGGTGGAGGAAACCTAAGCTGACTGTTTCAATTGTGCTGCAACCACCAGATTGTCATAAGACAACCCTGGATTACGAGGTGCGACGGACAACGGTGGTCTACGGGTCTGCTGAGTGTTACTACCTCCGGCTTTGGGTCGCAAACGAAGGACAGACGCGCGCCGAGCGGGTACAAGTGTTCGCCGCAAAGCTTTTCCGCCGAACCGCGGATGGTTCCTTCAAGCAAGTCGACAGCTTTCTACCCATGAACCTCCGTTGGTCGCACAGTCAACAAGGATCGCGTGCACCTGAAATCTTTGCCGATGGGATTTCTCCAGAGATGGGAAAGCGCTGTGATCTCGGACGTGTGGTCGATCCACACCACCACGCAAACCTCGGCGAAGAGCTGCCAGGCGTGCAACCCGGTCAGGCGATTCTTGCCTTGGACCTAGAAGTTCCACCAAACACTAACTAAGAGCCACTTGATTTCCCCGGGGGTGTATCAGCTTCAGTTGTTGGTGGCGGCTGCGAATTGCGCACCAGTTAGAAAGGTGGTTGAACTCACGATCACGGGAAAATGGCTTGCCGATCAGGCCCAAATGTTCTCTGACGGTTTGGGGATAAAGGTTATCGGCAAATGACCTCTAACCCCCGCTTCGACACGGCCCCTTCACAGCGTCGCTGCGCTCCGCTGTTTCCGGCCGGTCAAGCGGAACGTTCGGCGTCGTAAACTGCCCCGCCGATGGCCCAGCCTCAAGCTCAAGACGCTTCCTTCCCGGGCGGCTCGAAGTCGCGTGTCAACCGCGCCGGCGACAACGTCCGTGCGGGAGCGCCGACTGCGGACGATCTCCACGTCATCGATGAATGGCGTGCGGCTCATCGAGGCGTTCTAAACACGTTCCAGGCGATCCTTCGCCAGAGGACCCGAGGCACCGGAATCACTGTTGCTCAGCGTCACAAGCGCAAGCGCACGATATTCGACAAGCTCCGCAGACATCCAGTAATGCAGCTGTCCCGGATGGACGACGTCGCAGGTTGTCGGCTGATTTTCAAGAGGATCAAGGATCTCTATCGATTCCGTGCCGCTTTCCACAAAGCCCGCTTCAGACACAAAAGACGCAACGAGATCGACAAGTACGACTACATCAAACACCCGAAGGACACCGGCTACCGAGGCGTTCACGACATTTACGAGTACAACGTAAATTCAGAGGTAGGAAAGCGGCTCACCGGCCTTTACGTCGAGATCCAATATCGAACCCTCGTTCACCACGCCTGGGCGACTGCGGTTGAGGTTATCGGGTTCATTACGGAAAGTCAGCCCAAGTTCCAGCAGGGAGATAAGCGGTACGAGCACGCTATGGCACTTGCAAGCGAGATCCTTGCTCGCGCGTACGAGAACCACAAGGGCCCATTTCCAAACCTTGAGGACCGCGAACTAGTGAGCCAATTCTTGGCAGTCGACAAGGAGATTGGGCTGCTACAGACCCTGCGTGGTCTAAACGCCGCAGATAAGGCGGTCTCAGATAAGCGGAACGCGATCCTGATCTTTTCAGGCTCGGGCGACCTGGAGGTCAGGACTTTTCGCGATGCCACTGACGCCCTTCGTGCGCTCTTCCAACTTGAGCGAGAACTGCCAGACCGGGACATTGTTCTTGTCCGCGCCGACACAAGCGACGAAGTGCGTCTGGCATTCAAGAACTACTTCTCCGACGCTCGCGATTTCATTCGCCGCATCGAGGACGGATGCGCCAAGCTGACGAAAGCTACGCCCCTGAAGAGCCTCCTTGGAAAGCTTCGCCGAGCGGGCCGCAGGGCACACCCCGCGTAGCATTCACGTCGCCGCCGAACCCGCGGTAGATCTCAACCATTGGGGACGACACACGTGACTGTTCCATACACACCTCCGGAGTTCGGCAAAGGCGCCTTCAATTGCCCGTTCTGTAACGCGTACTCCCGGATGAACTGGTTACAGACATACGTCCGCGGGTCCCGCGGCGGCTTCGATCTGACTTTGACGTATGTAGTCATCTGCACACATTGCAACGAGCGCTCGTACTGGCTTGCTGACCCCTACGAGGGTGATGCGCCGATTGCCGGACGCATGTTGAGTCCTCAAGCGACCCCGGCTCCGATGCCGCATCAAGACATGCCTGCCGATGTCCGAACAGACTATGAAGAGGCGCGCCTGATCGCAGCGAATTCTCCGCGCGGCGCAGCCGCGCTTCTTCGCCTAGGGATACAGAAGCTGTGCGTTCATCTGGGCGAGAGCGGCAAAAACATTAACGATGATATTGCAGCACCGGTGAGAAAGGGGCTTCCTGTCGAGATTCAACAGGCACTAGACATAGTTCGCGTTGTTGGCAATAACGCCGTTCACCCCGGGGAACTCAACGCATCAGACGTGGCTGCCGTGTCGAGTGCTCTGTTCGATCTCGTGAACCAGATCATTGAGGAACGAATCAGCCGCCCGAAGAAACTTCAGGCGATGTTCGCAAAGTTGCCCCAGGGTGCACAACAGGCGATCAAGAAACGCGATGGTCCTTGAGGCTCCGATTTTCGGCGAAAGATCTAACCCCACGATGCAGGCGTTTTAAGCAGCACAGGAGCTGCACATGGATCCGCAGACGGTCGCTCCACTGGCGCAACTTCAGACCACGAATCCCGAGATTCAATCGGCGCTCATCGCAGCGAGCGTTGCGATCGCGTTGGCCCTTGTGTCGTTGCTTGCCCAGGTGATTTTGTGGTTCTGCGACAAACGAGCCCAACGGCGCCATGAACTCATGGAGCATCGGAGAAACGCGCTGTTGTCGGCCCTTCAGGTCATCGACCATGTATACGCAAATACTTCGTTCGGTGGCCAGCCGCCCTTGAACCTTCATGCATGGAGCATTGCTCTCGCGCGAGACGCGATGAACGGCATCATCATTTTCGCGAAAGATCCCGACAGACTTTTGGCCTCCTTCTCCGCAGCCGTTGGGTTGCACAATCCAGCAGTTGGTCCTGCTCCCGCGTTCAACCCCGGCGCACTTGCCGCTTTCCGAGCAATTGTGTGCGAGGAGCTGGATTTGCGTGCTCCGAATTACACCAATCAGAACATGATCTGGATCGCCTCACTGCCTGGTGGCATCTAGTGCTGCCTAACCAGCCGGTCGAGCTCGACGCTTCACAGCGGCCGCTCGCCGCGCTCACGACCGCTGTTCGCGCGGCTCACCGCCGGCGTTGCGCGTCCGGGAGGAGAATTGAATGACGACACGCTCACTGTTCGCGACGGCAAGAATCGGGTCGATCCTTCTGCTCGCAGTCAGCGTCTGTTCGGAGGCCGCCGAGATCAAGGTCCTCAGCGGCAACGGGGCAAGGGCTGCCGTAGGCGAGCTCGGCGCCCAGTTCGAACGTGCGACCGGACACAAAGTCACGATCCGATTCGAGGTCAACCCTGCGGTGAAGCGGAAGATCGAAGCCGGCGAAACCTTCGACGTTGCCGTGCTCAATCCGCCGGTGCTCGACGATCTCATCAAGCAGCGCAAGATCGTCGCCGACACGCGTGCCGTCATCGGGCGGAGTGGCATCGGCGTTGCGGTGCGTGCGGGCGCGCCCAAACCGGACATCTCCTCGGTCCCAGCGTTCAAGCGCACACTGCTCAACGCCAAATCCGTCGCCTATCCGGGCGAAGGTGCGAGCGGCAAGTACTTTGTCGGCCTCGTCGATCGGCTCGGCATCGCCACGGAGATGAAACCGAAAATGCGGCCGATGCCGGCAGAATACAACGTCGAGGCGGTCGGCCGCGGCGAGGTAGAGCTCGTCGTGGTGGTGGCGTCGCGGATTTCCGGCGTGCCTGGTGTGGAGCTCGTCGGGCCGATTCCGCAAGAGCTGCAGACCTGGATCGGATTCACGGCGGGAGTAGCTACCGCCGCGAAAGAGCCGGAGGCGGCACGGGCGATGATCAAGTTCTTTACCGCGCCGGCGGCTGCGCCCGTGCTCAGGGCGATGGGTGTCGAGCCGTTTGTGGAGTGATCCGCGCCATCCGGCCGGCAACCACTCCAGGGTTCAGCTCACCGCCCCTTGAACTCCGCCCTGCAGAAGCTCATCGATGCGTGCTTCGCGAGCGAGGACTACCGGGAGGGGCGGACGGGGTGCATGGAGAAGCGGAAGGCGGAGTTCAAGGGACGGTGAGCTG
>Ga0184633_10000454_pt1 | contig 14852 bp, 11 predicted proteins | sample PLM31_170_b1_FD_133156 | JGI IMG/M metagenome (GOLD analysis project Ga0184633, IMG submission 133156) | Groundwater sediment microbial communities from an aquifer in East River, Colorado, USA - PLM3-1_170_b1 | ecosystem: Environmental > Terrestrial > Soil > Riparian zone | place: USA: East...
CCGGCCACGAACTGGGAGACGTCCCGCACCTTCTTGCTGAAGGCCGCCGCCCGGTCCCGCCAGGCCGCATCCTCCCGCAACAGGTCGTGGTACTCCTTCATCACGGAGCCGCACCCGGCGGCGTTCACGATGACGTAGTCCACCCCGGCCCGCTCGAAGACCTCGATGGTCCGACGGGCGAAGGCCTTGGCCGGCTCCAGTTCCCCCTCGTGGGCTTGCAGGGAGCCGCAGCAGCCCTGCTCGGCCGGCACCACCACCTCGCAGCCGTTTTTGGCCAGCACCCGGACCGTGGCCTCGTTGACCGGCCCGAACATGACCCGCTGGACGCACCCGGAGAGGACCCCCACTCGGGCCCGCCGGGTCCCCTCCGGGGGGGTCACCTCCGGGAGGGGGCGCGCCGCCGGCAGGGCGCCGGGGGGCGGCATGAGGGCATCCATCATGGCCAGGCTGTGGGAGAGGGTCTTCAAGAGCCCGGTCCCCCGGAGGAGGGCTTGCACTCCTGTCCACTGGTAGAGGCGGAGCGGGGCCAGGGCCACCCGCAGCCGCTCCGGGTAGGGGAAGAGGGCGAAGATGAACCGCCGGAGCACCCGCTCGCGCAGCGGCCGCTCGTAGTGGCGCTCGATCTGCCCCCGGGCCGCCTCCATCAGGGAGCCGAACTGGACGGAGGAGGGGCAGGCGGTCTCGCAGGCGCGACAGAGGAGGCAGGTGTACATGTGCTTCACGAAGTTTGGCGTGATGCCGCTCTGCCCCTCCGAGGCGGCCCGGATGAGGTAGATCCTCCCCCGGGGCGTGTCCATCTCATTCCCCAGCACCAGGTAGGTCGGGCAGGTGGGGAGGCAGACGCCGCAGTGGATACAGTCCAGGTATTTCTCGACCTCGGGCGGGTCGTGCAGGTCAAAGGCCGATTTCCGCCCGGTCGACACGGCCGTGGTGGGTGCCATGTTAGATTCCCCCCACGAAGCGACCCGGGTTCAGGATCCCCTTCGGGTCGAATTGCGCCTTGAGCCCTTGCATGACGCGCAGGGCCTTCCCCACCGGCCCCCACACGTCCACCCGCCGCTTCACCGGGAGTGGCGCCTCCAGCACCACCAGGTGTCCCCCGAGCTCGGCGGCCACGCCCCGGACCGTCTCCACATAGTCGGCAGCGCGCTCCGGGGGCGCGGAGGCGGCGTCCACGTAAAACCGGACGATCCCCGAGCCCGCCTCGGCCACCGCCTGGCAGGGCAGGTGTCGCTGCCCCGCCAGCCCCTCGCCCCGGCTCATCAGCTCCGGGACCCGGGTCAGGGGCACGCTCCCCTTCAGGACCAGCGACCGGGGGGCGCCGGGACCCGGGAATTCCCGGATCGCGTCCCAGCAAGCGGTGTGGGCCGCGCCGGTCACCAGGTGGTCGGCGGTGCTCCCCGCGCCCCGGCAGAACCTGGCCACGTCCTGGAGCTGCGCCCGGACCGCCTCCGGCACGCTCCCCATCAGGACCGCCAGTCCCACCTGGCCCGCTGCCCACGAGATGCCCGCCGCCCGGGCCGCCGCCGGGGCGGCCCCGGCGCTCAGGAGCTCCACGGCGTGGGGAACCAGGGGGGAGCCCAGAATCTCGGCCACCGCAGCCCCTGCGGCCTCGAGGGTCGGGAAAGCGCTCAGGTGCGTCTCCTCCACGGCCGGGAGCGGGTAGAGGCGAAAGGTCGCCTCCGTCAGGATCCCCAGGGTGCCCAGGGACCCGATGTAGAGCTTGTTCATGTCGTACCCGGTGGCGTTCTTCACGACCTTGGCCCCGCCCTTCGTCACCGTCCCATCGGCGTGGACGATGCGGACCGCGATCACCAGATCCCGGGCGCTGCCGTAGGGGAGGCGGCGGGGGCCGCTGGCGTTGGCAGCCAGGATCCCCCCGATGGTGGCCCGTGCGCCGAAGGGAGAGTCCAGGGCGACGAACTGCCCCTTCTCCCCCAGGTGGGCCTGGACGCTGGCGAGGGACATCCCGGCCTGGAACGTCGCGGTCAGGTCGGCCGGCTCGTAGTCCACCACCCGGTTCAGCCGGGCCAGGGAGAGGACCAGGTCCAGACGGCGAGGCGGGGCCCCGAGCCCCATCTTCGTCCCGCCACCCCACGGGGCGACCGCCGCCTCCAGCTCGTAGGCGGCGGCGAGCAGCCGGCTCGCCTCCTCTTCGCTGCCGGGGGATGCCACGACGCCGGGCGTGACGCCATCCACCGCGAAGGGGGCCGCCGCGGGGCCCGTCCTCACGTGCTCGGCTCCCACGACGTCCCGGGCGCGCTTCGCCAGGACCGCAGAATCCACCATGGCAGCCTCCCGGACGCCTGCGGGTCGCTAGAACCGCTGGGCCAGGCCCATCAGCTCGAGACGGTGGGGCCGGTAGCGGATCCCGTCCCTGCCCGCGGCCCCGGCCTCGACGCAGGTCTTGGAGGTGGGGAAGATCTTCCCGGGGTTCATGAGGCCGTCGGGGTTGAAGGCCCGCTTCACCTTCAGCATGGCCTCCAGGTCGGCCTCGGTGTACATGAGGGGCATGTAGTCCCGCTTCTCCCGGCCGACCCCGTGCTCCCCGGTGATGCTGCCGCCCAGCTCGATGCAGCGCCGCATGATTTTCGCCCCCATCTCCTCCACCTTGTGCAGCTCCCGCTCGTTGCGGCCATCGTAGAGGATCAGGGGGTGAAGGTTCCCATCCCCGGCGTGGAAGACGTTCGCCACCTGGAGCCCGTACTCCCGGCTGAAGGCAGCGATCTCCCGGAGAATCTGCGGCAGCTTGGTCCGGGGGATGACGGCGTCCTGGACGTAGCAGTCGGGACTGATCTGCCCCATGGCGGCGAAGGCCGCCTTCCGCCCCTTCCAGAGCAAGAGCCGCTCCGCGTCGTCCTTCGCGATCCGGATCTCCCGGACCCTGTTCTGCCGCATCACCCGGCTGACCGGTTCCACCAGCGCCTCCACCTCCGCCCGCGGCCCGTCTAGCTCCACCAGAAGGACCGCACCGGCGTCGGTGGGGTAGCCTGCCCGGACCCCCTTCTCCACCGCCTGGATGCTGAGATTGTCCATCACCTCCACGCAGGCGGGGATGATGCCGGCCGCCACGATGTCCGAAACCGCGTTGCTGGCGTCGTCAATGCTCTCGAAGACCCCCATCAGGGTCTTGACGGCCTCCGGCTTCGGCAGGATCCGAAGGGTGACCGTAGTGCACACACCGAGGGTCCCCTCGGAGCCGACAAAGACCCCCGTGAGGTCGTAGCCCGGCGGGTCCAGGGCCTTGCCGCCGAACTCCACCACCTCGCCATCCGGCAGGACGACCTCCAGCCCCAGCACATGGTTCGTGGTGACCCCGTACTTCGGGCTATGGACGCCCCCGGCGTTCTCCGCCACGTTCCCGCCGATGGTGCAGGCGGTCTGGCTGGCCGGGTCCGGGGCGTAGTAGAAGTTGTCGCCGGCGATTTTGTTCGTCAGCCAGACGTTCACCATGCCGGACTCCACGACAGCCCGGTGGTTGGGAACGTCCACCTCCAGGATGTGGCCCATGCGGTTCAGGCCGATGATGACCCCACCCTCGAGGGCCAGGGCGCCGCCCGAGAGGCCGGTGCCGGCCCCCCGGGGAACGAAGTAAACCCGCTCCCGGTGGCAGAGCCTGACGACCGCCTCGACCTGCTCCCGGGTGCGGGGGAGAACCACGAGTTCCGGGAGGGCCTTGAAGATCGTGAGGCCATCGCACTCGTAGACCCGAAGCTCGTCCTCCTCCGTGATGACCCCGTCCCGCCCGACGATGGCACCCAGGGCCGCCGCCAGCTGCGCTTTCCGCTGCCGCTCCATGGCCCGCTCCTTCTCTCGATTCCCCCGCCGGAAATTCCGCGCGATCCGCGCGCACGATGGCCCGGCCCCACCCGATCCAACGCATCCCCCCCTGTCAATCCCGGGGCCGCCCCCGCCATCCCGACGGAGGCCTCCCCTCCCGGCTCGGCGCATCCCCCTCGACCCTCCCGGCAGCATCTTCACGGGGCGCCCCCGGCGGACCGCACGCCGCAGAGAGGCCCCCACCAGAGGTACTCCCCCTCGGACAGGAGGTAGTTCCGGGTGACGCGAGGCGCGCGCGAGGAGAAGGCCCCGAGCCCCGCCCGGGCATGCGGATCCTCCTGCGCACCCCGAGCAGAGGCAGGACCAGGATGCTGGCGGTCCCCCCTCAGAGGATCAAGGCGATCGGACGCGACAATGTGTCGGAATGCAAACAGGCGTGGGACGACCGGATGCTACGCCAAGGCGATGTCTGGTGTCAACTGCCTCGGGCGCGGGGGGCGCGCCTCAGGGAGTGGCCCGACCCGGAACCGGGGGCGGGCTCAGCCGCTGAACCTCCAGCTTCACGAAGGCGGCCAGTTGGGATTCGGTCGCGGCATCCACGTCGAGAAACTTCACCCCCATCCCGCTGGGGGTCATCCCGCCCGGGCCGCTGGCCGTCCAGACGATGACGCCGGAGAGCTCGAAGAGACGGGGGACTCCCGGGAGGATGAACTGGAGCTGCAGCCGGTGGCCGGCCTCAACCGGCAGGTCGGTGCTGAGGAAGATGCCTGTCTTGCTCAGGTTGAAGACGATCCCCTGAGACTGCCAGCGGCCCACCGTGTAGTTCACCGGAACCCCGAGGGGGACCCGGACGGTGGCCCGCTCCTTTCCGCCCCGGGGGTTCACCAGGGCCGCCACCCGATACACGATCTGGGCGAAGGCCGCCCGCTTGTCCTGTACCCCCACCACCTCCAGCCCCCGGAGCTGCTGGACCGCCTCCTCGATCTCCAGGCCCAGGAGCATGGCCAGGATGGGGGGATGATGGAGCGGCTCCAGGTGGCGGAGGTGCTCGAGGAGGTCGAACCCGTCCACGGGGCTCAGGTGGAGGTCCAGCACGAGGAGGTCCACCCGGTGCCCCTCCGCCTCCAGGAGCTGGCGCCCCTTCGGGGCGGTGGCCGCCGCGAGCACCCGGAAGCCGGCGCCCCGCAGCGCCTCCTCCACCGTCTCCCGGAAGAAGCGGGTCTCCTCGACCAGGACGATGGTCTTGTCGGCGTAGCGTCCCCTCATGAGGCCGCCCCACTGGCCGGCGCGACGACCCCGTGCACCGGGGCGTGCCCCTCCTCCTCCCGGACCATCGTGATGAAGGACGCCACCAGCTCCGGGTCCAGGGTGCCGTCGGCGGCCCCGGCCCGGAGGATGCCGAAGGCCTCCTCTCGGCTGAGGCGCGGTCGGTAGGGGCGGTCGGTGATGAGGGCGTCGTACATGTCCACGATCCCCACGATCCGGGCGGTGATGGGGATCGCCTCCCCCCGGAGGCCGTCGGGGTAGCCGGTCCCGTTGAACTTCTCGTGGTGATGACGGATGACCGGGAGGAGGTACCGGATGGACCGGAGCGGCTGGCAGATGCGCTCCCCCACGATCGCGTGGACCTGCATCTGCGCCGTCTCCTCCGGCGTGAGGCGGCCCGCCTTGTTCAGGATGGCATCGGGAACCCCGATCTTGCCGATGTCGTGGAGGATCCCCCCCTTCCAGAGGGACTCCTGGTGCTCGGCGGAGAGACCGAGTCGCCGGCCGAGCTTGAGGGCGAGCGTGGCGACCCGGAAGATGTGCCCCTCCGTGTAGGGGTCCTTGGCCTCGATGGCGTTGGCCAGGGCAAAGAGGACATTCTCGGCGTTCTCCAGCCGGTCGTTCAGGCGCTTGACCCGCAGCAGGGACTTGGCCCGGGCGAGCAGCTCCACCTTCCGGAAGGGTTTGGTGAGGAAGTCGTCCGCTCCGACCTCGATGCCCCGCAGCCTGTCCTCCAGATCGCTCATGGAGGTGAGGAAGATGATCGGGATGAGCCGGGTGGCCTCGGTCCCCTTCAGGCGGCTGCAGACCTCGTAGCCGTTCAGCCCGGGCATGTTGATGTCCAGGAGGATGAGCTCGGGGACCTCCTCGGCCACCTTGGCCAGCGCCTCCTCCCCCCCCTCCGCCAACGTCACGGTGTAGCCCTCCGCCATCAGGGCAGCGCGGAGCAGTTCCCGGGCGTGCGGGTTGTCATCCACCACCAGGATGCGGCCGGCGGACTCGGGCTTATCCACGGGGCGCCTCCGTCGGATTCGCCCGCCCCTGCAGGAGGGCCCCCACCACCTGCCGGAAGACCCGGGGCGAAAACGGCTTGGCCAGGTAGGCGTCGAAGCCGGCCTGGAGGATCCGCTCCCGGTCCCTCTCCATGGCCAGGGCGGTGGTCGCCACGATCGGGATGGCACGAGTCCGCTGGTCGGCGCGCAGCTGCCGCAAGAGCGTGATGCCGTCGGTGCCGGGGAGGCTGATGTCGAGGACGATGAGGTCCGGGAGGCTCCTCGCCAGCCAGAGCCGCGCCTCGAGGGCCCCCTCCGCCTCCGCCACCTCGTACCCCGCGGACCGCAGGACGTCCACCGCCAGGCGACGGTTTAAGGGGTTGTCCTCCACCACGAGAACGCGGGAGGGACTCATTGCCTACTCGCGGCTGGACCGCAGTGTCAGCGCCCCGCCTCCGGTGGCGGCCGGCGGCCCCTCGGGCCAGAACGGGGGCGGGGGGAGAATGAGCAGGGGGAGGGCTCGGGTCCGGAGGTCTCCCGCCAGGCGCTGGACGAGCCGGAAGACCAGGGCGGATGCAGTCACGTCCGCCACCAGGAAGTCCAGCCGTTCCCGCACCGCCGCGGCGGCGAGGTCCCCCTCCTCTGCCTCGACGACCCGGTGGGCCCCTCCCGCAAGGGAGACCCGGACCGCGTGCGCGAAGTTGGGATCGTCCGCTGCGACCAGGAACGTGAGGGGGGAGCCACCCGCCGGCAGGCCGCGGAGGGCCCCCAGGAGGGCCAGGGCCGCCCGGATGGTGTTGGCGGCCGTGGCCCCGTCGGGATCAAGGATGAGGAGGGGGACCTCCTGCAACACCGCCCTGCTCCGGAGTTCCGCCAGAATGAGTCGCCCCTCGGACCGGAACACCGCCGGGGGGCAGGCGAGGAGCGTGGGCCCCACCTCCAGGCCGAAGTCGGCCAGCTCGGCCGGCGGGGCCAGCAACGCCGTGTCGAAGCCCGCGGCGAGGAGCGCAGTCCGGAGCCCCGCGGTGGCCGCGCCCTCCTCCCCCAGCACCAGGGCGCCCCCCTCCTGCAAGTCCACCGGGGGTGGCATCTCGACCGCCGGTGGCGCCTCGGCGCCCGGGATCGGCAGCGGTGGCAAGGGCTCGGTCCGGAGCCGGGGGGGCTGGGGGAGGCGGAAGATGAAGGTGCTCCCCCGCCCCACCTCGCTTTCCACCCAGATGCGGCCCCCGTGCAGCTCGACGAACTTCCGGGTCAGGGCCAAGCCCAGGCCGGTCCCCTCGGCCGGCCGGCCCCCATCGACCTGGACGAACTCCTCGAAGATCCGGTCCTGGTCTTCCCGCCGGATCCCGATCCCGGTATCGGTGACCTCCACCTGCAGGCAGTCCCCGGGACGAACCTCGCTGGCCCGAATCAGTGCGACCCGAATCCGGCCCCCCGCCGGGGTGAACTTGATGGCGTTGGAGAGGAGGTTGTACATGATCTGCTTGAACCGGCCGGGGTCGGCCGTGCAGGTACTCACATCCGGCGCAACCTGGAAATGGATCTGGATACTCTTCTTGCCCGCCAGCGACCGGACCAGGTTGTGCAGGCTCTCCAGGGCATCGGCTACCGGGAAGGCCTCCGGGTACAGCTCGATCCGTCCGGACTCCACCTTGGCGAGATCGAGGACCTCATTGATGAGGCTCAAGAGGTGCTGGCCGCTGGTGGCAATGTTCTCGAGGTAGGCCCGCTGGTCGGCCGCGAGCTGCCCGGGGCCCGGCTCCTTCAGCATCTCGGCGAAGCCCATGATGGCGTGCAGGGGGGTCCGGAGCTCGTGGGACATGTTGGCCAGGAACTTGGACTTGTGGAGGTTGGCCTGGGCCAGCTGCGCGTTCGCCCGCCGGAGCTGCAGCTGCTGGACCCGCAGGTGGATGTCGCGCTGGCGCAGCGAGTTGGTCATGGCGTTGAAGGCCTTGGTGAGCTGCCCCACCTCGTCCTCGCCGGCCACCGGGATCCGGCGGAAGATCCCCGAGGCCACCGTCTTGGTAGCCGCCAGGAGATCTCGGATCGGGTGGCTGATGCTGCGGTAAATGACGATCCCGGCCGCCATCGCGATGAGGAGGCTGGCGCCCAGGAGGATGAAGGCCAGGTTCAGGACCCCCTGGACGCGCCGGTTCACAGCTCCCAGCTCCAGCAGCACCTCCGCGGCCATGGTATCCGGCAGCGCCCGCTCGAGGAGGTTGGTCAAACCGCTCAGGGCCACCCGGAAGCTACTCAGCCGGCCCTCCTGCTCCCGCTGGAGGAAGAGGAGCCGCTCCCGGGCCTCCCGCAGGCCCCGCAACCGCTGCAGGATGCGTCCGGCGACGATCTGCTCCTCCGGGCCCGCCACCCCCCGGTAGGCGCCCAGGGTCTTCTCGAAGGCTGCCTCCGCGGTCCCGAACTTGGCCTGGAAGGCCGGCTCGGGGCGGGCCAGGTGGGCCGTCATGGCGGCCCCCATGTCGGCCAGGGCCATCTGCATCTCGAAGGCGGACTGGTAGCGGGTCAGGTCGGCGGAGGTGATCTGTTGGCCGGAGAAGAGGGCCCGGAGCCGCTCAAGGAACTTGGGCTCATACCGGGAGGTGTCGCCCAGGACCGGCTTGAGCCGGTGCTGGATGTTGGCCCCGATGAACCGGGTGAGGGCGACCAGCCGCTTTTGGTAGCCGCGGGCCGTCGCCCCCTCGTGGAGGCGGAGCTGCACTACCTCTGATCCCAACACGCGCAGCTCCTCGGCCGTGGTGGTGACCTCGGCGATCAAGCGACCCTCCTCGGGGCTCCCGGTGAGGGCCCGGAACTCCTCCAGCGTGACGTCCAGGTCGGCCTGGGCCGTTGTGACCCGCTGCTCGGCCACTTCCTCCCGTCCGGCCCGGATGCCGGTGACGGCGGCCCCGTACGCCTTGGCAGCTGCCTGGAGCCGCTGCACCGCGGTCTGCTTTAGGACCACGTTGCGGGCCAGGAAGTCGGTCCGCTGGAAGATGCCCCGGATCTGCGTGAAGCTGAAGAGGCCATTAGCAAGGGCAAGGAGCAGCAGGAGGCCGAAGCCGATCTTCAGCTTGTCCTGGAGGCTCAGGCCGATCCACCCGCCCCTCGCTGCCGGTCCCATGGCCGCCCTCCCGGAAGCCGGCGGCACCGGCCTCCGAAAAAAGAACGAGGGGATTACGCCCGCTCTCGCGCCGCCACGTAAGCCCCTCGGCCCTCGCCCGCCACTTCAGGCCGGTCGCCGCCTCCCTCCGGAGGAGCCCTGCGCCCGGCCCGCCCTACCGTACCTTTCCGGTCGCTCGCTCCTTTGCGTCCGGCCCCCTGGCCAGAGCCCGACCAACCCGGTGGGGTGAACGGCGGGATTCGAACCCGCAACCCCTGGAGCCACAGTCCAGTGCTCTGACCAGTTGAGCTACGCTCACCATGAGGGCCGGCTCAGGCTCCCCGGCCCCGGGCCGACCCGCTCGATCCCGCTCTCTCCCCCGGAATCCCGCCCGGGGGGCTCACTTCTGGTGCGCCTGAGAGGATTTGAACCTCTGACACACGGCTCCGGAGGCCGTTGCTCTGTCCGGGCTGAGCTACAGGCGCGCGTTCCGTCCCTGCCCGGGAACTCCCACCGCCGGTCCCAGGCCCTGGTCGGGGTGAGCGGATTTGAACCGCTGACCCCCTGCGCCCAAGGCAGGTGCGCTGCCAGGCTGCGCCACACCCCGACGCCAGACAGCACCTACCGGGGGAGGGGTTCCGCCGCCGACCCCGCCGCGAGGGCCGCCAGGAACGGCCGGCAGGCCAGCAGGGCCCGCCCCCGGTGGCTGATCCGGTTCTTCGCTGCCTGGCCCGCCTCCGCGAGGGTCTGCGAGAGCTCCGGGACGAAGAAGATGGGGTCGTACCCGAACCCGGCCGTCCCGAGTGCCTCGTAGGCGATGAAGCCCTCCAGGACCCCCTCGCTCCGGCACAGGACGCGGCCGGCCGCATCCGCCACCGCAACGGCGCAGCGGAAGCGGGCCGTGCGCCCATGCCAGGGATAGGTCCGGAGGGCCGCTAGGAGCGCGGCGTTCCGGTCGGCGTCCGTTGCCCCCCCTCCGAGAAACCGAGAGGACCGAACCCCCGGCTCTCCCCCGAGGGCATCCACCTCCAGCCCCGAGTCATCGGCCAGCGCCAGGCAGCCGGCGCGAGCGGCTGCCGCCAACGCTTTGGCCTCCGCGTTCGCCGCGAGCGTCGGACCCGGCTCCGGCAGGGGGGGATCTCCTGCCCGAGCCGGCAGCGGAACCAACCGGCAGGGAAGATCCCCCAGAAGCGCGGATAACTCCTCGATTTTCTGCCGGTTTGCCGTCGCGAGAACAAGGACCATTCTAGGAACCGGCCTGCCGTTTGTCAAGCGGCATCCGGCCCGGCAGCCGGTCACCCACCAGCTTCTGCTGTAGCAGGATCAGCTCCCGGATCCCGGCCCCAGCCAAGGCCAGCATTTGGTCCAGGGCCGCTCGGTCAAAGGGGGTCTCCTCGGCCGTCCCCTGCACCTCCACGAACTTCCCTTCCCCCGTCTGGACCACGTTCATGTCCACCTGGGCAACGGAGTCCTCGGCGTAGGAAAGGTCCAGGAGAACCTCCCCCTCCACCAGCCCCACGCTCACGGCGGCGACAAAGTCTTTCACGAGGGCCCGGGTGATGACCCCCTCCTCCCGCAGGTGGTGCAGGGCGTCGGCCAGGGCAACGAAGGCGCCCGTGATGGCCGCGGTCCGGGTCCCCCCGTCTGCCTGCAGGACATCGCAGTCGATCCAGAGGGTCCGCTCCCCCAGGCCGGCGAGGTCGGTGACGGCCCGCAGCGAGCGGCCGATGAGGCGCTGGATCTCCTGGGTCCGCCCGCTCGGCCGCCCCGCCGTGCTCTCCCGCGGCGTCCGGGTCTGGGTGGCCCGGGGGAGCATCCCGTACTCCGCGGTGATCCAGCCCTGGCCCGTTTCCCGGAGGAACTGGGGGACGCGCTCCTCCACCGAGGCGCTGCAGAGGACCCGGGTCTCCCCCACCTCGATGAGGGTCGAGCCCTCGGCGTACTTCAAGACACCCCGGGTGATCTTCACCGGGCGCATCTCGTTCGGCTTGCGGCCGTCAAGCCGCACACATCCCTCCGGGTTTCAGCGGGTGGACTCGAAGCTGTACCGAGGGGTGAAGGGGCGGCGGGCGTCGATGTGCCCGGCGAGCGTGGTGATCTCTGCCCCCTCCACGAGGAGCTGCACGCGCTTGACCAGCTCGAGATTGGAGGCGAGCGTATCGACGATGGAATAGATTGTCAAGAGTTCCCCCGCCGTTCCCCCGGCATGGTTCGCCTGCAACTCCCGCGTGAAATCTACGTAGGCCGTCCCCTCCCCGTCGATGTACAGTTGGCGGACCCGCGCCCCCTCCGGGATAGTCGGGGCGAGTTCCCCGCCCGGCCCCCGGATGAGCTCGTCCAGGAGCCGCCTCGCCTCCTCGGTGGGCGTCACCCCCTGGGGGACCTGCCGGGATTCCTCCCGGAGCGCCGTGTTGTCAGGGTCGGCGAAGAACAGGCGGACCGCCCGGCCGCTCTCGCCCGGCGCGAGCGGCGGCGGCTCGGGGGCCGTCAGCGGGGGCGGCTCGGGGCCGACACCAGAGGGCGCCATCAGACGTCCCAGGAGGACCCCGACGCCGAGGAGGGCGAGGGTGGCCGCGGCGATGGCCGCAGGGCGGGACAGTCGGCGGAGGTCCATGCGGCGTTACCCCGGGGGAGAGGCCGGGACGACGCCCAGTCGCTTCTCGTAGCGGGTGCGGAACTTGGTGATGCCCATCAGGAGCGCCTCCGCGACTCGCTGCCGGTAGCCCTCATCCTGGAGCTTCCGCTCCTCCTGGGAATTGCTGATGAAGGCCACCTCCACCAGGGCGGAGGGCATCGCCGCTCCCATGAGAACGAAGAAGGGGCCGGACTTCACCCCCCGGTTGTTCACGCTGAGGATCTTGTCCAGCTCTTCCAGCATCATGCCCGCCAGCTCGGCGGATTCCCGGGTGTAGAGGGCGTAGGCCATGTCCCACAGGATGGCTTTCACCGAGTCCTGTCCCCGAGCGCCCATCCCCTCCTCGGTCAGCGGCAGGTTCTCCCGGATGGCGGAGGCCCGGGCGTCGCTGTCGGAGGGCTCCTTGCTCAGGAAGTAGGTCTCGAAGCCGCTGGCGCGGCTCTTGGGAGCGGCGTTCACGTGGATGCTCAGAAAAAAGTCCGCCTTCGCGCGGTTCGCGATGGCCGTCCGCTCCTCGAGAGAGACGAACACGTCCTCGGACCGGGTCAGCATCACGCGCAGGCCCAGGCGGTCCTGGATGAGCTTCCGCAGCCTGAGCGCGATGTCGAGGACGACGTCCTTCTCCTTCAGGCCGCGGGAGCCCACCGCGCCCGAGTCCCGGCCCCCGTGGCCGGGGTCAATCACGATGGTCCGGATCCCCCCCGGTGACGGGCCCGCGGGGGGGGTGGGGCTGGGCGCCGGGCCAGCAGAGGGGGTGCGCGCGGCGGGGGGGGTGGGAGCGAGCTCCGCGGCCGGCCCACTCGGAACGGCCTTCCCCCGGTAGAGGTCGAGGACAATCCGGTCCGGGGTCTTGAGAGCGAAGGCCCGGGTGAAGCCGCGGGCCGCCTCCGTCTGGATCACGAAGCGCGCCGCCCCCCCCGCCTGGCTCGCCTCCACGCCCCGGACCAGCCCGTCGTTCACGGGCAGGGGGCGCAGGAGGGCGGGCGGGAGGATCCCCCCCCTCACCTCCATGGTGAGGGTCCTAGTCTCATCCTCCCGCAGGACGAACTCCAGGGGACGGCTCGTCTCCCAGACGATCCGCGTGTACTCGGGATAGGTTCGGTAGCGCACCAGCCGGAGCGTGTGCTCCGTGCTCCCCACCCAGAGGATGCGGCGGACATCGTCCCAGAAGACCCGTTCCTCCCCGTACCGCTCCCCCATGGCGATGGTCAGCACCTCCAGCGGGACCCAGACCTGGCCCCCCTGGAGGACCGGGGGGGCAGCCAAGGCCACCTCCCGGCTGCCCACCTGGATGCGGGGGACGTTCTCCGTCAGGACCAGCGCCCCCTTCGGGAGGCGGAGGACGAAGCGGCCGTTCGACCGCTGGACGGTCCCCTCGGTGACCGCGGCCACCTGCTCGAGCGGCACGTACTCCTTCCCCCGGATGACCTCCGTCGGGATCGCTTTCCAGCGGTCTCCGTGCAGAACCTCCACGGCGCCCGCACGGCTGTCCTCCGCCCGGACAGACCGGACAGAGAGGAGGAGCACGAGAGCCCCGATGACCAAGCCGCCAGTACGGTAAACTTCAAGTGGTCTCTGGTGTCTGATGCCTAACCCTCCATCAGAACGGGGGGGATCATGCCACGGCCCAGGGGGGAAGTCAAGACTGTCTACCCAGGACAGGTTGGGAGTCGGCTAGGGGCTGGAGGGCGGCGTCCTGGCGGCGGCGCGGCTGACAGGCTCGGCCGCCCCGGTCGCCACCGCCAGGATAAAGTCGGCGAAGCGTTCGGTCGGGTCGAACCCGAGCAGGGCCGGCGCATCAGCCACGAAGTTGGAGAGGGCGTTTATGTCGTAGTAATAGAGCCGGCCGTCCCGCTTCGACCGGAGGTACTCCACCCCCCCGACGTCGATGTGCGCCGCGCGGGTCAGGCGCAGGACATCGCGGATGACCGAGGGCGGGGGGTCGAACCGCTCCACCTTCCGCACCACGGCCGGGCTGACATCCGCCGGGCACCATCCGGGGGCAGCCTGGGTCGGGGCTTCCCCTTGGCCCTCCGCCAGGCAGAGGTCGGCCGGACAGAGGTTGAAGCCGGCCACCGGGTCCACGGCGATCCGGATGGCGTAGAGAAACTCCCCCCCGAGGACCTCCACCCGGACGATGCTCCCGTCCTCGCTCTCGAGGTACTCCTGGAGGAGGGCCGTGCCGTCCGGCCCCAGGGTGAGGGCCTTTCGCTTCACCGCCTCCTCCAGGTCCTCCGGGCGGTCGAACCGGACGATCCCCGCCCCGCTCCCCCCCACGTTCGGCTTGATGATCACCGGAAACCGAAACCCCGGCAGCAGCTCCAGGATCCGTCCCGGTTGGTTCAGGACCGCGCACCGGGGGTAGGGGAGGCCGAGGCGCTCCATGAGCAACGCCTGCGCCGTCTTCGAGGCCTCGTACCGGTAGGAGGCGGGGGGATTGATGATCGGCGTCCCGATGTCTTCGAGGTAGGTGAGCGTCTGGAGCGCGTAGAACAGACTGCTGGCGTGGCCGCGAGTGTGCGCGGAGGGACTCACCCGATTGACGAGGACGGAATAGCGGGATTCCCGTGCCCCGGGGAAGAAGGCGTGGTCGCTGACGTCAATCTTCTCGAAGGGGACACCGCGCCGGCGGAGCTCGGCCAGGAGCCGGTCGGACCAGTACGGGTGCTCGTCCAGGATCCCGATCGGAAGGGTGGGGGTCCGCTGCATTGCGGGGTACCTCTCGTCGCAAGGGGGAAAAGAAACCCCCGGACGACTAGCCGGGGGTGGGATCAACGCGCCCCGCGTTTTTCAGGGTAGCGCACCGGCGGCGACTTGTCCACCCCGCCGCGGCTAGGCGCGGGCGACGAGAGCCCCGGGGCGCAAAGGGGTGCCTCCGAGGGGCTCAGGAGAGCCGACGCGGGGAAGGCGCGAAGCGGCGCGAAAACCCAAAAACCCCCGGCTGGCGTCAACCAGCCGAGGGTTTTTTATCCCGGCAACGACCTACTCTCCCACCCAGTTGCCCAGGCAGTACCATCGGCGCTGGAGGGCTTAACTTCCGTGTTCGGGATGGGAACGGGTGTGACCCCTCCGCTATGGTCAC
>Ga0184633_10000455_pt1 | contig 14843 bp, 12 predicted proteins | sample PLM31_170_b1_FD_133156 | JGI IMG/M metagenome (GOLD analysis project Ga0184633, IMG submission 133156) | Groundwater sediment microbial communities from an aquifer in East River, Colorado, USA - PLM3-1_170_b1 | ecosystem: Environmental > Terrestrial > Soil > Riparian zone | place: USA: East...
ACCCCACCCTCCTTGAGTCACAGCGATTATGCTCTTGTCAGTTGAGAAATGGGGCAGGCGATCTGACCCCCGTTGCGGGGCGCAGACGGGGTTGGTCGCTGCGGCGCATCGAGCAGGCGACCGCGGTCCGTCGCGAGACGGTCAGCGCCTATCAGCCCGTGGTGAAACTCGCGCTGCGGTAGTGTCCGCCTTCAGGCGGACCAAGAATCAGAGCAAACCGCGTGTCTCGTCCGGCTAAAAGCCGGACACTACCGAGCTTCACTACCGAGCTTCACCACGGGCTGCTATCTGAAGGCCGCGGCGGAGAGAAACGGCGGGTGCAAAATCGCGGGTAGGGCGAAAGCGGTGCTGGCGCCGCCGATTACCCCTCTGCGGTTCGTATGCTGTGATTGAGCGTGAGAAACTTGCGGGCCCCGATTAGCACGAGCGGTACTGACGTGCCGTGGCGGCGGACGAGCGGTGCGCAGCGATGGCGCACAACAATGTGAATAGCACCGCGTTAGCGGGTATTTGGAGGCTGAACTCGACGAGTTCCTGAGCGGCGATCGTGACCAAACCGATGACGGCGCCGGTACGTAGCCAACGGGTAGAGCCACCCGGTCGGTCCTCTCGAAACCGGCGCATGACGTCCCTGATGAAGAAAGCCCCCCAACAATGAGGCCGGCACAAGGACGAGCACGCCGCCCTCTGCGGCCAATTGCAGGTAGTCATTATGGGCTTCTACTGCCGTACCGGCGGAGAGTCGTACTCGAGTGGCGCTGGCCCTCGGATACCCGTTCACGCCGACGCCGAAAAGCCAGTACTCCCGAATCATTGGGACAGTCTGGCGCCAGATTGCTAACCGTCCCTCAGATGGCATATCAAACGCAGCAAATCTTGTCGCCAGAATGTCGGGGCCCGCCCATGCGATGCTGATGAACCCCATGCCTGCGAGGTAGGCGATTACGAACGTGCGACCTATCCGTCTCTGCTGCAGGCGGCGCGCATGCCAACCTGCGAGCGCAAGCATAAGTGCGAGACATATGATGCCGGACCTCGAAGTAGTGAGCGTGACGGCGATCGACATCAGCAGCAGGCCTGCCGCAAGCAACACCTGCATGCAACCCTGGGCACTGGACCACCACAGCACCCGGGTCCGTAACGTGCGCGACTCATCGGATCGCCGGGCACCGAGCCGTGCGCAAAAATAGCCGACGCCGAGGGCAGTCGCCATCAACATCCAGCCGGCAAAATGGTTGTAGTTGATAAACGGTCCGAATGGGCGCGCCGCATAATACGGCAGCCAGAATCCGTAGACCTTGGAAGGCGAGACAGCACGTTGAACGATCGCGATCAGTGCCAAAACCACACCTAGCCACACGATCGGCGCGGTCAGACAACGAGCGCCTCGCGCTGTGAGCGCTCTCACGCTGCCCCAGAACAGAATTCCGAGCGCGCCTACAAACATCAGCGCACGCGAAGTCGCTGCCGGATCGAGCGATAGACGAGCCGGAACGTTAGGTTACGCCGCGATGATGATTGGCACCTCGCTGACCGGCACGACGAGAGCGCCCAAATGAAGCCGTTCAGGATGTGGCTAGGAGGGTCGACGAGCTGAGCAACGGCACGTACTCAGGCGGAACCCGTCCATCCGGATGATTTCGGAAAACCGGTCAGCACCGTGACGCGGTGAGCTAGGGGCCCACGTTCCCGCGCGGCTCCACCTTTGCGACTTCCAGAACATCAGGTATTTTGAGGAACTGGCGGCGGGCTGACTGCGCTTCGCCCTGCGTGGTACATGACCGAGAAGGCCGCGCACGTGGGCACAGCATGGCGAACCCGAACGTGTACGTGGAGACTTCGGTTATCAGCTACCTGACCGCGTGGTGACCTGGAACTGCACGCATATCGCTAACGCGGTCGTACGCGAGAAGATCGAGGCCGTGTGTCGAACCGCCGGATTCCGACCTCCGGTCATCTGCACGCCGCTGGAACTATCAGTCGAGGAGGACCAATGAGCCGGGACGCAATCATCGACGAGGTTCGCGCAATTCGCGACGCCATCGCACGCGAGCACAACTACGATGTTGACTCAATTTTTCAGATGCTTCGAGAGCGTGAGGCGACAAGCGGGAGGCCACACGTGACCTTACCCCCGAGGCTGTTGCAAGTGGAGAGGCCTACCGGCCCCGCAGATGCGGCCGACGGCGCCAGCGGGCGTGAGCGCCGCGGCTGAGCGCCATCCGCCGACGTGATCGTCGCCGCGACCCGCGATGAGGCGGTAGGATTTTCAGCGCGGCGGCGCGATTCAGCTTCGTATCGCGCGCGCGATACACCTCGCCCTGCCGCCCGCGCCAATCAGCGTAGGAACTTCGTAGGCCCGGATCAATCTGGGTCAACTGGCACGCCGCGCGCACGTCAACAAGGAGTACTTCATCCTGGAGAAGGACGGGATTCCGGTCATCGGCATTCTGGATGCGGATGAACTCGAGGACTATCTCGAGCTGCGCGACGTGAACGTCGGTGCGGCGATTCGTCAGAGCAACGCCGACGTCAAGGCGGGGCGTATCCGTCCAGCTGGAGCCCTGCCCAAACAACAGAAATCGGAGGGAAAGTCCCGAACCTCGCGGCGTTCATGAGCCATGGCGCCGCTTTTTTCTGTCTATGTCACGGCCCGCCTTCGAGCGAGATTTGAGAGATCTCAGCGCGTGACAATGTGAGCCTGAAAGCAAAAATAGTTGCGACTTTATTTGCTTGATGGCACACTTTGTCAGTGGCAATTCTCCGCTATCTGGAACCGCCGGTCCGTGACGACCTCGCCGAGAAAATGGTCTTCGTCGCCGGACCCCGGCAGGTCGGCAAGACGACCCTCGCGCAGCAGATCCTCGCGACCGCCGAGCGAGGGGTGTACCTCAACTGGGACAACCGCGACGACCGGCGGACCATCCGCGCGGCCCGTTGGCCGGGCGGTTCGTCAATGGTCGTGCTCGACGAGCTTCACAAATGGCGCGGCTGGAAGGGCTGGCTCAAGGGCGAGTACGACAAACACCGGCGCACAACCAGGTTCCTCGTCACTGGATCGGCGCGTCTTGACGAGTACCGGCGGGGCGGCGACTCGCTTCAGGGACGATACCACCACTACCGTCTGCACCCGTTCTCCCTTCGCGAGGCGCGCGGCGATCACCGTTCGAACACAGTCGTCCCCGGCAAGGAGCTGTCGATACGGACCGGTTCAACAGACACGCTGGCTGCCCTCATGGAGTACGGTGGGTTTCCCGAACCATTCCTCGCTCACTCTGCACGGACCCATCGACGCTGGCAGCGGGAGCGCCTGGAGCGGTTCTTTCGGGAAGAGGTCCGCGACCTCGAAAGCGTCCGCGATCTGTCATCGCTGCAGCTCCTCGCCGACCTGCTACCCGAGCGAGTGGCCTCACCCCTCTCGCTCAATGCCTTGCGCGAGGACATCGAAGCGAGTCACCGTGCGCTGACACATTGGATGGACATCTTCGAACGACTGTACTATGTCGTCCGGATCCGCCCGTTCGAGGCTAGAAGGGTGCGGGGACTTCGAAAGATGCCGAAGGCGTATTTGTGGGATTGGAGCCAGGTGCCCGCGAGGGGTCCACGCTTCGAGAATCTGGTGGCGCTCCACCTGCTGAAGCTCTGCCATTTCCTGCAGGACCGCGACGGATTTGGTGTCGAGCTCTCGTACCTTCGCGACAGGACCGGACGGGAGGTCGACTTTCTGATTACGGCCGATCGCCGGCCGTGGGTGGCTGTGGAGGCCAAGGTGAGCGACACGGCCATCGACCCGGATCTCAAGTATTTTCGCGAACGTCTCAAGATCCCATTTGTGTATCAGGTCGTGCTCGAGGGCACCCGCGATTTCGTCGAGGACGGCGTCAGGTGCCTGCCCGCGGCGGACTTCCTCGCCGCACTCATTTGATGCGGTCATGGCAACGTGAACGCGATGACTTCATCGCTTGCCGGATTGGGCTTCGAGGGGATTGACATGCGTGAGGCCCGCAAAGCGCGCGAAGTCTCGATCGGTCGTCTGGAGCGTCGCCCCGTGCTCGATGGCCAACGCCGCCAGGTGCGCGTCCATCACGAGCGCGCGTCGGGCCTGAGCCTTGACCAACAGCTCGTTCAGGATCGACCAGTGCCGCTCCGACGGCTGAAGGACGTCGACATTCGGTCGATTCAGCCAGGCGGACACCGTGCCGACCGCGTCCTCGAGCGCGAGCGGCCGCCGGACGGCGCGCGCGTCGGTGGCGATCCGCAGAAAGGCGAGGATGACCAGCCAGGCGAGCCGGACTGGCTGCGCGCCGCTCAGCACGTCCTCGAGCCAGCGGCGCGCCGCGTCGTGGCGCTGCGATTGCGAATCGTACGCGTAGAGCAGGAGGTTCGCGTCAATGAGAATCATGGCCGCTCGATTTCGTCCAGCTCCGCAATGAGGTCCCACACGTTGTCGTAGCTGACGCCAGCTCGCGGGCCGAGCGAGTGCGGCCGCACCACGAACCGCGCGGGAGGCGTCGACACCGACCGCGCATTGAGCCCGATTCGGAGAAAGTGGTTCACCGTGTCGCGAAACGAGCGGTCGGATTTCCTCCGTGCCGCCTTCAGCTTGGCCGCCACATCGTCATCCAGCGTCAGGGTCGTTCGCACATCATGATGATATGCAGAGCTCATCATGATGTCAACACGCCGTTCGAGGGCCGATTAGCCATAGCCAGACGGCCATGCACCATTGGAGAGAGATCTCAGCGCGTGACAATGTGAGCCTGAAAGCAAAAATAGTTGCGACGTTATTTGCTTGATGGCACACCTTGTCAGTGGCAACCCGCCGCTATCTGGAACCGCCGGTCCGTGACGACCGGCGGCCATTTCAATCGAAGTAACGAAGCTGCGATTCCGGCCGTACTACGGCAACGTGAACGCGATCAGCTCCGGCACGGGGTCGCCGTCGACCGTCAGCGCGATGTACTGCTTGCCATCGATCAGGTAGGTCATCGGCGCACCGATCGCCATCTTCGGGAGATCCACCCACGCCAGTTCCTTCCCCGTCACCTTGTCGCGCGCAACCAGCCTCGGTCCATCGTTCGTGCCTCCGGACGAAAGCGCGCTCACGAGCAACGTTTTCGTCAGCAGAGGCCCGCTCAAGCTGCTGTCACCGCCGAGCGGTGGGAGATTTAGGCCCTTCAGCCTCGGGTTGTTCCGAACCGCCTTTCCATCGCCAAGCGGGACCATCCATTCGTGCTCGCCCCGGTTCATGTCGATCGCGGTCATACGCGAATACGGCGGCTTGAAGAGCGGCAATCCATCAGGCATCGACGGAGGCGCATCGCCCCTGGCTTCCATGTAGCGCAGGTTGCCTTTCTGATCCGGTGTGGGCGCCTGCAGCCGGAACGTTGCCAATGAGTTTCGCGAGGGCACGTAGAGCATGCCAGTCTCCGGATCCACGGCGGCCCCCGACCAGTTTGCCCCACCCCCGGCGCTCGGTCGCGCGAGCGTCCCCTGGTTGCCGCCCTTGACGACCACAGACGGCGGCGTGAACAACGGCCCAATCCTGAAGTTCTTGATCGCCTGTTCCGCCATGGCGCGGATCTCCGGCGTGAAGTCCGCCAGGTCGTCGACGCGCACACCCTGATATTCGAACGGGGCTGGCTTGGTCGGGAACGGCTGCGTCGGTGACGCCCGCTCGCCAGGAACGTCCGACTGTGGCACCGGCCGTTCTTCGATCGGCCAGATCGGCTTGCCGGTCACTCGATCGAACGTGAAGATGAAGCCCTGCTTCGTCACCTGCGCGACCGCCTTGATCCGCTGGCCGTTGACCGTGATGTCGAGGAGGTTCGGCGCCGCCGGCAGGTCGTAGTCCCAGAGGCCGTGATGCACGAACTGGTAGTGCCAGATCCGTTTGCCGGTCTCGACGTCGAGGCAGAGAAGCGACTCCGCAAACAAGTTGTTGCCCAGCCGATGCCCGCCGTAGTAATCGGGCGCAGCCGTGTTGAGCGGCAGGTAGACGTACCCGAGCTCTTCGTCGGCGCTGAAGATCGACCACCCACTGACCTTGCCGGTGTACTCCCACGAACGGTTTTCCCACGTGTCGTTACCCACCTCGCCCGGCCACGGAACAGTGCGAAAGCCCCACTTCAGCTTGCCCGTCCGCACGTCCCAGCCGCGCGTCCATCCGGCGATCTGTTCTTTCTGGTTGTTGTACGAAGAGATTGACGCCGGCGCGATGATCGTGTTGCGCACGACGATGGGCGGGGACTGCACGGAGTAGGTGAGCGCATTGAGCCAGTCGCGCGAGCCCCGGAGGGCCTGAGGCAGGTCATCCATGAGATCGACGCGGCCATGGCTTCCGAAGCTCTCGACCGGCTGGCCGGTCTTCGCGTCCACCGCAACCAGATATCCATCGCCGGTGCCCCAGAAAATCCGCTCCTCCTTGCCGTCGGTCCAGTACGCCACGCCGCGCTGGTTCCAGCGTGCGCTCATCGTGGTGGTGCCCTTCTCATAACTCTTGGGGTTGTAGATCCAGATGGTCTCACCGGTGCGCGCATCAAGGGCGGCGCCAATGGAGATCGGCGTGTTGAGATAGAGCCTCCCGCCCACCATGATCGGCGTGGCCTTGAAGTTCGTCAGGAATGGCGGCGCACCCTCTCTCCAGCGCTTCGGGTCTTCTCTACTGAGTTGCTCGAAGATGAACTTGGAGTTCGTCCACAGCTCTCCCCCACTGGGGACCGTCTTGCTGACGAACCCGTCTGCCGACTTCCAGCGCCAGGTGATCTTCAGCTTGCCGAAGTTGTCTTTGTCGATCTGATCGAGCGGGGAGTACTTGGTGTTGCGCAAGTCGCCACCATACGCGGGCCATTCACCGATCTTCTTTGCGCCCTGTTGCGCGCGGATGGGACTTATTCCCGCCACCACCAGCGCGCACGCCATCAAGGCGACCAGCCATCGCATGTATCGCAGGAACATCATCTGTAAGCTCTCCGTTCTCGAGTTCTTACTTGATGCCGAAAACCCAGACCGCTCCCCCCTCGGGAACTTCCGGAAAGTTCCCAGGCGACTCGGTGTTGAGCCGAGCTTGCATGACCCTCGCGTCAATGCCCCAGCCGGACAGCACGGCGATGTACTGCTTGCCGTCAATCATGAATGAGGTCGGCTGCCCCATGATGCCTGAGTTGGTTGGAAACTCCCACAGCAGCTTGCCCCTCGACGCGTCAAATGCATGGAACTTGCGGTCGTTCGTCCCGCCGTTGAACACCAGTCCACCGCCGGTCGCGAGCATCGGCCCCCAGTTCTGCGATGTCGCATAAGTATGGGTCCACGCCCGCTTGCCGGTGTCGACGTTCCAGGCCTGCACTTGAACACGTTCTGCTTCACGTACGGCATGCCCTCGATGAAATTGATCCTGCCGTCCGTACGCTCGAGGAACCAGAGGTACCCGTTGCGGGCGACGTCGATTAGGCCCTTGACGGTTCTGCCGTTTCGCTTGTAGTCCACCAGGATTGGCGGCGAGACCTCGTCCCAATCCCAGGAATCATTCGGGTGATACTGGTGGTGCCCCTTGATCCGGCCCGTCATGAGGTCGATGGCAATGGTCGATGCGGTGTAGAGATTGTCACCGGGCCGCTGATCGCCCATCCAGGGGCCGCCGTTGCCAGTCCCCCAAGAGCGCCCGTCTTCGCGCTAATCGCGATCACCTGACTGCCGGGCGTGGCGACGAACATGACGCCATTGTTCACAATCGGCGGCGCTTCGTGCCCGTTTGAAACACCGGTCGAAAACACCCACAGGGGCTGCAGCCGGCTCACGTTCTTCGGCGTGATCTGATCGAGCGGACTGTAGCCCCACCCGTCATAGGTACGGCGGATCATCAGCCAGTCGCCGTCTTCCGGCTTCTTCAGACGTGCTTCCGTGACCGGCTTGTAATTCTGCAGGACTGGCGCCAGTGGAGGCGGTTGTTGTGGCTGTGCTTGAGCTGACCCTGTCCCCGCATTCAGCGCAAGCACAGCCGCACCGGCGGCCACCATTCCGTAGAAACTTCTCATGCCTCGCTCACTAACCTTAACGCCCCGCAACGGGGGGCCTAAGACAGCTTCTAAGGCCGCACGACAAGCACTTGCTTCATGCGAGTCATGGTTGCTCGCCGAGCTCTCCTCCCATGCGTGGGCCGCTTCGACCCTCAAGGCAAGCTCAACGCCACGTACTCGGCGGGATGTTCTCTCGACCCGATCCCGACGAGGATGTACTGCTTGCCGCCGAACATGTAGGACATCGCCGCGCCGGTCGTGCCCGCAGGCAATTCAGTCTCCCAGAGCACCTGGCCGGTCGCCTTGTCGTAGGCGCGGAGCTTGGGCCCGCCGGCGCCCGGAGCTAAAGCCAACGGCATGCCCGGTGGGACGCGGGCCGGCGCCGCCATGATCGAATCCCCTTCTCCCACAAACAGCAGCGTCTTGGTGACGAGCGGGGCGCTGCGCCCCGGATTGCCAAGCGGAGGCAGATTAAGTGGCTTCAGCAGGGGATGGTCCCGTGGTCCGTCGCCATTTGCCACGGTCCATGCCAGCTCTCCTTTATTGAGATCGATCGCCGTAATCCTGCCGTATGGCGGCTTCAGCAGCGGCAGCCCCAGGGCGGCCGGCGGATATTCCCGCGTGCCCTTCGTGAATGCCAGATTGGTCTCTTTCGGGTTGCCTGGGATGATGTCCGCGACGAACGGACCGGTGATCGAGGGGATATAGAGCATGCCGGTCTCGGGATCGAACGCGGCGCCTTGCCAGTCGGCGCCTCCCACGGAGCCGGGAAGCTGGATGGTGCCCTTCGTATCGCTCTGTCCGTTTCCTTTGATGGAAGGGGGCGTGAAAATCGGACCGATCAAGTAGTTCTTGGTGATCTCGAGCGCCGCGGCCCGGAGCTCCGGCGTGAAGTCGATCAGATCATCGACCGTGACGCCCTGTCGATCGAATGCCGGAGGCTTGGTCGGAAAGGGTTGCGTCGCTGATGTTTGCTCGCCCGGTGTCTTCGATTGCGGCACTGGTCGCTCTTCGATCGGCCAGACGGGCTGGCCGGTCACGCGATCGAACACGAATGCGAAGGCCTGCTTCGTGACCTGGACGACCGCCCTGATCCTTCTTCCGTCGACCGTAATGTCGGCAAGGACCGGCGCCGCCGGCAGATCGTAATCCCAGAGATCGTGGTGAACGAGCTGGTAATGCCAGACACGCTCGCCCGTCTGGCACCTCACAGCCACGAGACTGTTCGCGAACAGGTTGTTGCCTGGCCGATGCCCGCCGTACATGTCGCTTGTCGCGCTGGTGAGCGGGAGGTACGCGTAGCCGAGCTCTTCGTCCGCGCTGATGAGCGACCACAGATTCGCGTTGCCGGTGTACTGCCACGAGTCGTTCTTCCAGGTCTCCACCCCAAACTCACCGGCCCGTGGAATCACGTGAAAGGTCCAGCGCAATTTGCCGGTGCGCACGTCGTAGGCCCGGACATCCCCCGGCGGCGCTTCTTTCTGCGGGGGTGAGTCGGTCATGGACCCTCCGACGATCACGACATCTCTGCAAATCTGCGGAGCGCCGGTCCAGTAGTAGCGGGTGTTGGTGCTCGGGCCAAATCCCAAATTGACAACGCCGCTGTCGCCGAAGTCGAGATACGGGCGTCCGGTACTGACATTGAGCGCCATCAGGCGCTCGCCCCGCTGCACGAAAATCCGCTCGTTGGCGCCATCCCGCCAATACCCGAGGCCACGCGTACTGTCGCCGCGCAGCCCGTCCGCCCCCGGCGGTGGCTCCTGAACCCAGATGGACTTGCCGGTGCCCGGATGAAACGCCTCCACGACCCCGATTCCATTGGGGCTGTACAGCACCCCGTTCACCATCAGCGGCGTCGCGCGGAAGTTGTTCGAAAACCGCAGCTCCGGATCCCTGGCCATAAACTGCGGATCGACGGCAGGCCGCCGCCACGCGATCTTCAGCGTCTTGACGTTGTCCTTGTTGATCTGATCGAGCGGCGAATACTTGCGGCTGCCGGCATCGCCGGAATAACTGCGCCATTCGCCGGTCTGCGTTCGCACGCTCGTCGCCGCGATCGCGCAGATCGCCGTCGCCATCAGCCAGAGCGTCAGCGTAGATGGTGGTCGCATCATGCGTCCTTTCGTTGGTGCTTTGCCCTACTCCACCCAGTCGGCGATGAAGACGTTCGTCTCACCCTCCACCTTCGCCAGGCGATTGGAGGCCCACACCAGCTTCTTGCCGTCGTTGGTGAACATGGGAAACCCGTCGAACCCTTGGTCGAAGGTGACCTGCTGCAGGCCGGTTCCGTCGCGATTGATCAGAAACAAATCGAAATTCGGGCTGCGCGGATCCGGGTTGTTCACGTTCGACGCGAAGATGATCTGGCGGCCGTTCGGATGGAAGTATGGCGCGAAGTTCGCGGCGCCGTTCTTCGTGAGCTGCCTCTGCTCGGTTCCATCGGCCCTCATGATCATGATTTCAAGCTTCGTGGGCATGACCAGTTCCTTCGAGAGCAGATCCTTGTATCGCGCCACATCCTCCGGCGCCGTTGGACGGCCGGCACGCCAGACAATCCATTGGCTGTCTTGCGAATGGAACGCGCCGCCATCGTATCCCGGCGCATTCGTCAGCCGCCGCTGCCCGGTTCCGTCGACGTTCATCTCGTACAGATCGATATCGCCGTCCCGTGTCGAGGTGAACACGATCTTCTTGCCGTCGGGCGAAACTGTGTTTTCCGCGTCGTAGCCATCGGCGGTCGTCAGCCGCTTCAGATCGGTGCCGTCGGGCTTCGCGGAAAAAATGTCGAACGTTCGGTACAACGGCCACACGTATCCGACCGATCGACTCGGCACCGGCGGGCAATCGGGCGATCCGAGGTGCGTCGACGAGTAGATGATGCGCTGCCCGTCCGGTAGGAAGTAGCCACACGTCGTCCGGCCTTTGCTGGTGCTGACCATCTTCACGGACGAGCCGTCCACGTTCATCGTGAAAATCTGATCGCACTTGTACGGCGGCCTCGTGGATTGAAAGATGATCTGCTTGCCGTCGAACGAAAAATAGGCCTCCGCATTTTCGCCGCCAAAGGTGAGCTGGCGGATACCGCGCAGATGGGGTTCCTTGGCCTGCGACTGCACTGCCTGGTTCCGTCCCAAGAACGGAACGCTCGACACCAGCAGCACCGCCACGGCCAGGACGACTATTCGATTCATTTCGCGTTCTCCATTCTCCGGGCTCCGGGCTCCGTGCTCCGAGGAGACGGCTGTGATAAGGGCGCGTCCTTTCGTCGGTCGATCTTCGGACTGCGCGATCAAACGGAGGGACGATTATAGACGAACTATGGCGGCGCTGCTTCAGCGACGAGCGTCACGAGTAGACGTGTTTCCCCGCCCAACTGGAACCTTAGTTGGACGGTGCCTTTGCCCCGTCACTTGCGCGCGAGAGAATGTACGCTTGGATGGCGTGCACCTGGTCGGCGCCCAAGAGATCCTTGAACGACGGCATGCCGAGCGACGCGCGCGTCCCGCCAAGCACGATCGCCTCGAATTGCTCGTGCACCGCCTTCGTCGCGTAACGGAGATCGGGCAAGGGGCCGGCCACGGCGTTCGTGCCGTGACATTGCGCGCACTGGGCTCGGTACAGAAGGCCCCCTTCATGGATCGTTTCAGGCGACGCCTTCATGACGATGGCCGGCGCGGGAGGTTCAGTGTGGCCGAACGCGGGAACACTGAGCGTGGCGGTCCCGCCGAGCGCGAACGTCAGAATCCGTCCATAGCCTGGCCTGACCTTGCCCCGCTCCGGTGCGTTGAACGCGCCGTCGGGTCCGCCCCAGCCGACCATCACCGACACGTGCTGCACGCCATTCACGAGGTACGTCACGGGCGGCGCCATGATGCCCGTTCCCGCGTCGAACTCCCACAGCCGCTGGCCATCGGTGGCGCGATATGCGGCCAGCATACCGTCCGAACGACCCTGGAATACAAGGTTCCCGGCCGTGGTGAGCACGCCGCCACCTTCGACGACGGGATAGCTCGCGCGCCAGGCGGCACGCTGCTTGACCGGATCCCAGGCGAGGAGCTCGCCGGTGGGAGGCGGGAGCGCGCGCAGTTTGGCGTCGAGTGGTCCTTCATAGCGGGCGTCGGAACCGATGTTGTCGCGCTTGGGATCGTACTGCCATCGCGGGTCGGGCGCATGGAGCGCCTGGGTGCCAACCTTTGCCGGTAGGTACACCAGCCCGGTCGCCGGACTGAAGGCCATTGGATTCCAGTTGTGCGCGCCGCCGGGATCCGGCGAGACGATGATCGGTTGGACACCTGCGTAAGCGCCGGGCGATTCGATTGGACGTCCCGTTTTGGGATCGAGTCCGGACGCCCACGTGATGCCGCTCACGAACGGCGCGCCCGAAATGAACTCCCCCGTCTGGCGGTCGAGGACGTAGAAGAATCCGTTCTTCGACGCCTGCATGATGACCTTGCGCGGCCGGCCATCGATCGTGAGGTCGGCCTGCATCAGCGGCTGCGTGGCGTCGTAGTCCCAGTTGTCGCCGGGCGCGATCTGGAAGTACCACGCCAGTTCGCCGGTGCTGGCGTGCACCGCGAGGATCGACGCCGCATACAGGTTGTCGCCTTCGCCGTTGCCGCGGAGGGCTCGGTACCAGGCGGTGGCGTTGCCTGTCCCGAAGTACACCAAATCGAGGGTCGGGTCGTAGACGATCCCTTCCCACACCGTGCCCCCGCCGCCCACCGTCCACCATTCACCGTTCCACGTCTTCGCGGCCTGCTCCATCGCCTTCGACTCGTCATCGATGGTCGTGGACCGATTGCAGGAGCCGAGGCCGAAGAGGGCGAGCAGCAGCACGGGGACAGAGGAAATGCCAAAGCGCATGCGCATGATGCTGATCTCCGAGGAGAGGGGTTGCCCGACTACGCCTCACACGTGATGTTTCAGGATGCCGGATGGTAACACGAACCCCGGCGAGACTTCGCCAGCAGCTGGGTATCGTTTCCCTAGAATCTCTAGGTTCTCGGTCTCGCCGCCTCAACTCGCTCCATCACGCGCAGAATGTTGCCGCCCAGGATCTTCTGCACGTCCGCGTCGGAATAACCCTTCTTGAGCAGCGCATCGGTGATCTTCGGGAGCTTGGACGCGTCCTCCATCCCAATCGGCATCGTTGCCCCGTCGAAGTCCGACCCGAGGCCCACGTGCTCGATGCCGGCGACCTTCACCGCGTGATCGATGTGGTCGATGATCTTCTCCCACGACACTGCCGGCAGCTCGCCCTTGGCCATCGCCTCATGATCGAGCCGCTCGCTCTCCATCGTCCCGCATGCTTCGTTGCCGCCGCATTTCTTCGACATGGCCGCCACTGTGGCAACAACGTTCCCGGACCGTTTTTCGCTGGCGACGCGGAACTCTTCACTGAGGAAAGCCGTGAAATAGTTGATCATGACGACGCCGCCGTTCTTCGCGAGCGCACGAAGCATGTCATCGGTCATGTTGCGTGGATGGTTGGCAATTGCCCGGCAGGACGAATGCGACGCGATGACCGGCGCGGTCGTAACCGCCAGCGCGTCGTAGAAGGTCTTATCGGCGACATGGGAGATGTCGACCATCATGCCGAGCCGGTTCAGCTCGCGCACGACGCTCCTGCCGAACGGCGTCAGGCCGTTGTGCACCGGCTTGTCAGTCGACGAGTCGGCCCAGTTATTGTTCTTGAAATGCGTCAGCGTGAGATAGCGGACGCCGAGCGCCGCATAGTTGCGAAGCAGCCGCAGGTTGTCATCGATCATGTGGCCGCCTTCCATCCCCATGAGCGCGCCGATCTTGTGTTCGGCGGCAGCGCGCCGGATGTCGGCGGCGGTCGTGGCGAACAACAAATCGTCCGGGTGCAGCCGTACCGCTTCGCGTACCGCATCGATCTGATCCATCGCACGCTTGACGGCCGGCAGGCCCCTGACGTCGCCGGGCACCCAGATAGAGAAGAACAGGGCGTCCAGGCCTCCCTCCTTCATCCGCGGGATGTCGATGTGGCCGTTCCCGTGCCGCGCCGCGATGTCGAACGCGTTGTCGAAGATCAGGCGCTGGGTCGTATCACCGTGCGAGTCGATGACGATCGCGTGTTCGTGCAGCTGCTTCGCACGATCGGGCGGCTGGCCGGCAGGCGCCGGCCCGGTCGAGGCGAGGCTCGAAACCACGAGACCCGAAGCGACGAGGAGTATGCGCACGAGATGGGTTCTCATGGCTGCCATCTTAAGTCCTGTCGGTGAAAGCAGCGACGAAGAAATACGAACGCCGGACTCTCCGTCGGGATCCATAGCTCTGACCCCGGTGTGACCCAATGGTTGCGTTGCATTACTGAACGATCGTCCCGTTCGGCGCAATCGTGAATGCGAAACCTGGTTCATCGCCGTTCCCGGGCGTCGTCGCGTTCTGGATCAACCGGACGTCATTCACCATGACGTTCCGCGTGACGGCTCCGGTGGGGTTCTCGTCGCACGCGTTCTGGTCGTTTACTCGGAACGACACCCCCGCGTTCACCGGTACGTCGGTGAAGGCGATCTCGTATCGGTCTGGTGGAATCGGTTGCAGGGGAATGCCGGCGAAGTTACGCCAGCTCGGATGGATGTGAGTCGCGCCCACACCACTGACGCACGCCTGCGCCGAGAGTGGAAGATTCGTTCGTTGCGTTGTCGCGCCCGCAAACACGATGCGGACTGTAGTCATCGTGGCGCGTGGTTCAGTGGTCGGGGACGAGGGGCCGTTCGCGCCATCGCAACCCACTGTTGCGAGGATTACGGCCCCCGCCACGGCCAGGACCTGCACGTGCATGCGATGAGCATACTTGAGACG
>Ga0184633_10000456_pt1 | contig 14825 bp, 11 predicted proteins | sample PLM31_170_b1_FD_133156 | JGI IMG/M metagenome (GOLD analysis project Ga0184633, IMG submission 133156) | Groundwater sediment microbial communities from an aquifer in East River, Colorado, USA - PLM3-1_170_b1 | ecosystem: Environmental > Terrestrial > Soil > Riparian zone | place: USA: East...
CACCCACGGCGTGAGCTTTGCGAGAAAGCTCGCGTTCACGCACACGACGGCGAGCAGTTCCATCGGCTCCTCACGCAGCTCTCGCACGACGGCGATGTGCCCGAGCAGCGCGCCCAGCACCGGATGGTCCATGTCGGCAAGCTGCGCGATCGTCATGAACCCGACGCTCCCCGCAAGCGGCAGCGCCGTGACGGACAGGACCTCCCGGCCGACGACTCGATGCAGTCCCTGGGACATGCACCAGACGAGCACGAGGGCTGCCCCCACGCCGATCGAGAACAGGCTGAGCAGGAGCGACGTTTTCCTTAGCGCGTTGACGAGATCGTGAAGTCCATCGATGTATTGGCCACCGATCCGTCCCCTCGGGACTCCGGCCGCCTTGGCAAACAGTGAGGCCACGCCGAAGTAGTCGATCTCTTCGATCGCGAGGATGATGCAGGCCCAACCCGCCAGGCGGAAGGCGCGGTAATCCGCGGTGCCCGGCCCATCGCAGCGCGCTCTCTCGAACGCGAGCCACGCCGCGGTCAGCCAGAGGGCGAACTGTAGCGGCTCGACGATCCCCCACTCACGGGTGAAGAGCTCGTGGCCGTACTTCGGGGCGACGGCGAGGACCGTGGCCATGACGATCAGCGCTCCGGCGAGGGCGCCGGCCAGGCACAGGACCCGCTGTCTCGACGAGAGGGCGGCCGCGCGCATGACCCAGCCCCGAAAGCGCGGGCTCAGCCCGAACGCGGTCAACGCCATCGCGAGGTGCGAAAGGACCATGGCCGGTGAGCGATACCGGCGCACGTCCGCGACCCCCGGCACGTTGAGCACGAGGACCGCAGCGAGGCATAGGACGCCGGCAATCAGTGCGAGACGGTGATAGAGCAGGCTACGGGCTCCGGGATCGCAGGGTGCTCTCCTCACGCACATCTGACCTTTGACAGCCCACTGCATCACGATGCCGAACCTCGCCGGTGTCCGCGCTTCGCAGCTTGCGTGCTACAACGGAGATCACGCCCAGTCAAGAGGAAGCGTGCAAGAGGGGAACGCGGGGCGGCGAGGAGCGAGCCCTCAGGCGCGGGGTGAACGTGAAAGGGGGAGCGAAGCCCTCCTGCGAATTCAGGGCGGAGCCTCCTCCGATCTATTGCGTCGCGAGCGCGCGGAGAGCTTCCTCGAGGCGTTTTTGCTCGGTGCCGTACTGAGCCCAGTCGCCGCGGCGTAGGGCGTCCTGGGCCCGGTTGTAGATGTCGAGCGCGCGCTGGGCGCCGGCGCCCAGTGCAGAGAGTGCCGGGCGGGCGGCGCCCGGTGTGCCGGCGGTGCTCGGCGCGGCGGCAGCCGGCGCGGGCCCGACCCGGCCGCCAAAGATCCGCGCGAGCGATTGCTCGAGCGTGGGCTCCATGGCGATCTGGTTACCGTAGGCGACGATGACCCGGCGAAGCTCCGGCAGCGCCCCCTGCTCCGAGGCGGCGAGATAGAGCGGCTGGACGTAGATGAGGGATTTGTCGATGGGGATGGCCAGCAGCGACCCGCGGATGACCGTGGAGCCGCGCTGGTTCCACAGCGAGAGCTGTTGCGAGATCACGGGGTCCTGGTCGATACGGGCGTCGATCTGGCGGGGCCCATAGACGAGCTTCTGCTTCGGGAAGTTGTAGACGACGAGCCGGCCGTAGTTCGGGGGGTCCGAGCGCGCGGCGAGCCAGGCGATCATGTTGTCGCGGCGGCTCGGGTTGAAGAGCGTGAGGAGGATGAACTCCTCCTTCGCCTCCTCGGGCAGACGCATGATCGTGTAGTAGGGCTCGATCTCCCGGTCCCGCCCCTCGATCGTCCGGCGGGGCACCGCCCACAGGTCCTCCTTGTTGTAGAAGACCTGCGGCTCGAGCATGTGATAGGTGGCGAACTTCCGGGCCTGGATGGCGAAGAAGTCCTCCGGGTAGCGGAGGTGGCGGCGCAGATCCTCGGGCATGGCGTCGAGCGGGCGCAGCAGCCCCGGGAAGGCGCCGGCGTACGCGCGCACGAGCGGGTCGCTGGGATCGGCGAGGTAGAAGGTCACCCGCCCATCGTAGGCGTCGATGCTCACTTTCACGGAGTTGCGGATATAGTTGCCGACGCCGCGCACGGGGTCGGAGTACGGGTAGCGGTCCGTCGTGGTGTAGCCATCGAGGAGCCAGACGAGGCGCCCGTCGTCGGTGACGACGATGTAGGGATCATGGTCGTAGCGGAAGAACGGGGCGATGTGCCGGACGCGCTCGCCGATCGTCCGGTACAGCATGATGCGGCTGTCGCTCGTGAGGTCGTTGGAGAGCAGGATCTTGATCTCCCCGAAGCGTGCCGCGAAGGCGAGCTTGCGCAGCCACGAGGAGATGACCACCCCTCCCCCGCCCGCGTAGCGGGAGTACACGTTCTGGTCACCGGCCGGGTAGTCCAGCTCCTGCGAGCGGGTGCGCACGAGCACGTACGGGTTCGACGTTTCCCCGTAGTAGATCTCGGGGCGCGTGATCTTCGGAAAGCCCTCCACGGACTGCGGCGGGATATCCTGCACGAGGAATTCTGGCAGCCCCTCGGGGGTGATGCGGTTGACCGGCCCCACCACGGCCCCGTAGCCGTGCGTGAACGTCAGGTGCTCGTTGATCCAGATCCGCGACTGGAGGTGGGCGTACGACAGCTCGCGCGGCGAGAGCATGAGCTGGCGGTACTCGCCCTTGACGGTGTAGCGGTCGTTGTCGACGTCCTGGAACTTGTAGTAGGTCCGGATCTCCTGGAGCTGCGCGAAGGTCCGCAAGAGCGGGCGGTGGTCCCAGAGCCGGATGTTCTTGATCGTCGGCGCGTTGCGCTCCAGGGCGCGGGCGTCCAGGCGCTCGTCGGCGGGGAACTCGTGCTCCTGGATCCGGTCGAGGCCGTACGCCTGCCGCGTCATACGGATGTTGTGGGCGATGAAGGGCCGCTCGGCCGCCAGCTCATTCGGCGTCACGCTGAAGCGCTGCAGCAGCGACGGGTAGATGCCGAGCCCGCCCACCCACGCCACGGCGAGTACGACCAGGCCCCCGGCCACGAGCCAGAATCCTCCCCGGGCGAGCTGGGCCAGGCAGGCCAGCGCGCAGAGCGCGGAGAGCACGGCGAGAGCGCCGAGGACGGGCAGCGAGGCGTGGATGTCGGTGTAGGAGGCACCGAAGACGACGCCCCGCGGCGAATACACCAGCTCGAAGCGGTCGAGCCAGAAGCCGATGCCGGTGAGGGCCAGGAGGAGCGCGCCCAGCACGAGCAGGTGCGAGCGGGCGCCGGCGGCCAGGCGCGGTCCGCGGGTCGTGAGGACCAGGCTGCGCTGCAGCACGTAGATGGCGACCGTGAGGACCACGGTCGCGGTCACGAGGGTGGTCCCCCAACCGAGGAGCATCCGACGGAACGGCAGGTCGAAGACGAAGAAGCTCAGATCGCGGCCGAACACGGGATCCGTCGTCCCGAACGGCACCGCATTGAAGTAGGCGAGCGCGGTTTCCCAGCGCCCGCTCGCCCGGAGCCCTGAGGTGAAGGCGATGAGAAGGAGCACCACGGGCAGAAAGCGCCGGATGAGCGGCTCGATCACCACTCGGCCCGGCAGCCCGAGTTGATCTTCCAGCTCCCAGAGCACGTCCGGCCGCGCCGTGCGGGCGGCGAGCGTGAGGTTCACATAGAGGAAGAGCAGAACACCGAGGGCGACGGCCGTGAACAGGGCGCCGCGCAGCGACAGGGTCTTCAGGAAGACGTTGGTGTACCCGACCTCCTGGAACCACAGCCAGTCCGTGTAGAGCGGGACCATCTGCCCCACCAGCCCCAGCACGATGAACGCCAGGACCAGCAGCACGACCATGCGCGGTCGGCCCATCACGGGCCCTCCTAGGTGCCGTGTCGCCATGAGGCGAGGTACGACTCCTGCTGGGTCGTCAGTTCGTCGATGAGGATGTCCATCGACGCCAGCTTGAGCCGCGCGATCTCGAGATCGATCTCGCGCGGGACGACGTACACCTTGCGCTCGAGCGTACGGCCCTTCTTCACGATGAACTCCGCGGCGAGTGCCTGGTTCGCGAAGCTCATATCCATGACGGACGCCGGGTGGCCCTCGGCGGACGCCAGGTTGATGAGCCGCCCCTCGCCGAGCACGTAGAGCCGCCGACCCCCGCCCACGACGAACTCCTCGACGAAGGGCCGGACCGGGCGTCGCGAGGTGGCCAGGCCGGCGAGGGCCTCGAGGTCGATCTCGACGTTGAAGTGGCCGGAGTTGCAGAGGATCGCCCCGTCCTTCATGCGGACGAAGTGCTCCTTACGGATGACCGACGTGTTGCCGGTGACGGTGACGAACACGTCGCCCGCCTCGGCCGCCTCCGCCATGGGCATGACCCGGAAACCGTCCATCGCCGCCTCGAGCGCGCGCAGCGGCTCGATCTCCGTGACGATCACCTGGGCCCCCATCCCCCGCGCACGCGTCGCCACGCCGCGGCCGCACATGCCGTAGCCCGCGACGACCACCGCGCGCCCGGCCAGCAGGACGTTCGTCGCCCGCAGGATGCCGTCGATCGTCGACTGGCCGGTGCCGTACCGGTTGTCGAAGAGGTGCTTGGTGTCGGCATCGTTGACGGCGATGACGGGAAAGGCCAGCACGCCTTCGTTCTGCATGGCGCGGAGCCGGATGACGCCGGTGGTGGTCTCCTCCGTACCGCCGATGACGCCGGCGACGAGGTCGGTCCCGGCGTTCTGCTCGCTGTGGAGCTGGGAGATGAGGTCGGCGCCGTCGTCCATTGTTACTTGAGGTTGAATGGCGAGGACGGCCTCGAGGTGCCGATAGTAGCGCGCGTTGTCCTCGCCCTTGTGGGCGAACACGGGGATCTCGTAGTCCTTGACGAGCGCCGCCGCCGCGTCGTCCTGCGTCGAGAGCGGGTTCGAGGCACAGAGCGCCACCTGGGCGCCGCCGGCCTTGAGCGTGAGCATGAGGACGGCGGTCTCCGTGGTCACATGCAGGCAAGCACCCAGGCGGATGCCCTTGAGCGGCTGCTCCTTGGCGAACCGCTCACGCACCTGCCGCAGCACCGCCATCTCGCGCTCGGCCCACTCGATCCGCAGGCGCCCCGTCCCCGCCAGGCTCAGGTCCTTGACGTCGTTGTCAACCATCACCATCTCTTCCTTTCCACCAAGTGATTCAACCAAGTGATGAACACACGGTCAGGCGCCCGATTTCACCGCTCGAGACCCCCTCCGACGGGGATGGGGGGACGAAGTTCCCCTCCGAGCTAGGCGTCGTTCCGGAGGTCCTTCACGCGGTCTGTCGCTTCCCACGTGAACTCGGGTTCCGAGCGGCCGAAGTGACCGAAGGCGGCCGTTTTCTTGAAGATCGGGCGCCGAAGGTTCAGGTAGTCAATGATGGCACGCGGGCGGAAGTCGAACTGCCGGCGCACAATCTCCTCGAGCCTCCGATCCCCGATCTTCCCGGTACCGTGCGTGTCCACCATGATGGAGACGGGTTCGGGAATCCCGATCGCGTACGCCACCTGGAGCTGCGCTCGCTCCGCGAGGCCGGCGGCGACGATGTTCTTGGCGACGTGGCGCGCCATGTACGCGCCCGAGCGATCGACCTTCGTCGGGTCCTTCCCGGAGAACGCGCCGCCGCCGTGCGGGCATGACCCGCCGTACGTATCGACGATGATCTTCCGACCGGTGAGGCCGGTGTCGCCCATCGGGCCGCCGGTGACGAAGCGCCCGGTAGGATTGATGTGGTAGACGACCTTCCCGGGATCGAGGAGGGCCGGCGGTGTGACGGGCAGGATGACCTGCTCGATGATGTCCTGCCGGATCCTGTCCTGCCCGACGTCGTCGGCGTGTTGCGTCGAGACCACGATCGTCTCGATCGCCGCGGGCTTGCCGTCGCGGTAGAGAACACTCACCTGGCTCTTGCCGTCCGGACGGAGGTAATCAAGGGCGCCGCTCCGCCGGACCCGGCTGAGACGCTCGACGAGCCGGTGCGCGAGCATGATCGGGAGCGGCATGAGCTCCTCGGTCTCCAGACAGGCGTAGCCGAACATGAGCCCCTGGTCGCCCGCGCCCTCCTTGTCCACGCCGAGCGCGATGTCCGGCGACTGCTTGTCGATGGCGGTGATGACGCCGCAGGTGTGACAGTCGAACCCGTACTCGGCGCGCACGTATCCGATGTCCTCGATCGTCTTCCGCACGAGCTGCGGTATGTCGACGTAGCATCCGGTCGTGATCTCGCCGGCGACCACGACCAGGCCCGTCGTCAACAGGGTCTCGCAGGCGACGCGCCCGCGCGGATCCTGCGCCATGACGGCGTCCAGGACTGCGTCGGAGATCTGATCGGCGATCTTGTCGGGATGCCCCTCGGTCACCGACTCCGACGTGAAGAGATACGCGTCCCCCGCCATCCCCTATCCTCCCGCAAGCGTTCTCTTGGTCGAAATTCCCGTCAGTCTAGCACGCGGTCAGACGGCCCCTCAACGGACATCCGTCGTTTCAGCTCGTCGAGAAGCGGGACCGTCCACGGGTCGCTGCCGCGCAGGATCGCGAGATAGTAGCTCGTCCACTGGCCAATGTACGCCAGGGAGAGAAGCCGCGCCAGGCGACCCCGGCCCCGCGCTCGGCACTCGCTCACCCCGCCCGCGGCGGGGCCCGCCAGCTCGCGGAGGATTGCGAACCGCCGCGCGATGGCCGGCGGCTCCTCGACGTCGCGCAGCAGCACGAGGTGCACACCGTGCGCCCCCGGCGCGCGCCACGCCTCGATCGCGTTGTGGTTCATCTCGGGCAGGGCGCCGGACAGCGCAAAGGCCTTGGCGTTCTCCTCGATGTCGGTCTTCCAGCGGTAGGCCACCGGCCCCGTCACCGGTCCGCCGTAGACAGCCGGGAGTCGCTCGCCGATGGCCATGGCCAGCTGCTTCGCCTCGTTGGCGGTGCTCGGCTGCTCTGGCGCCAGTGCGCTGGCGAGGCCATCGACGATCTCGACCGCCTCGGCGGTCTCGACCTCCGTCGCCACTTCGAGTCCGGCGCCCTGCAGCAAGGTCCGACCGGGGAAAAGCAAGTAGCCGAGCGCCATGCGCGGCATGAGGCCGGCGGGCAGCAGGACGGTCGGCAGGTCGTGCCGCGCGGCGCGCTCGCGGAGCGTTCCGCCCGACGTGACGACAGCGAGCGCGAGCCGGCGTTCCAGGGCGACGTCCACGGCGGAGAGCACCTCCGCCGTCTCGCCCGAGTACGACATGGCGACGACGAGCGCGCGCCCCGACGCCGCGGGGGGCAGGCCGTAGCCGCGGTGGACGACGACGGGAACGTCCAGGCGCTCCTCCGCGCACGCGGCGACGAGGTCGCCGCCGGCCGCCGAGCCGCCCATCCCCGCCACGACGACGAGCGGCGGCCGCGCGACCTCGAGCGCCGGGGTGGCGCGCAGTCGCACCGCCTCCCGGCACTGGCGGGGGAACCCCGCGAGCACGTCGCGGACGTTGTGCGGGTCGCCCCGCTCGATCAAGTCCAGATCGTCGAGCGTCATCGCCATGTCGAGGGGCGCCCGGGCTTGGCCTGGGTGCCCCGAGCGCGGGGGGCTTGGGGGGCCCGCTCGGGGCCCCCCATGCTGGTGTCAACCACGGTCCATGTCGCGATGCACGACGGTCGGCGGGAACCCGTGTGCCTCCAGGAACCGTTGGAGCGCCTCCACGAAGCTGACGGAGCGGTGCCGCCCACCGGTGCAGCCGATCGCGACGGTGAGATAGGCCTTGCCCTCGCGCTGGTAGGCCGGCAGGAGAAAGTCGAGGAGATCCTCGAGCCGCCGCAGCAACTCACGGCTCTCCTCGTGCTTGAAGATGAACGCGCTCACGCGCTCATCACGGCCGTCCAGCAGGCGCAACTCCTCCACGAAGTGTGGGTTCGGCAGGAAGCGGATGTCGAACACCAAATCGGCGTCGATGGGGAGGCCGTGCTTGAAGCCAAACGAGACGAGCGAGAGGGCGAGCCCGGTCCGGGTGTGCGGGGAGCCGTACAGCGTGACGAGGATCTCCTTGAACTGATGGACCGTCAGCGAGGAGGTGTCGGTGATCCGGTCCGCGATCCCCCGCAGATGCGCGAGCGCCTCACGCTCCGCGCGGATGCCGTCAAGGACCTGTCCCTCCCCCGCCAGCGGGTGGCGGCGCCGTGTTTCGTGGTAGCGCCGCACGAGGGACTCGTCGCTGGCCTCCAGGAAGAGTACCTCCACGGTGTGGCCGCGCACCCGCAGCTCGGCGATGGCGTCGAGCAGGTGCGGCAGGTACTCGCCGGCACGGACGTCGACGCCCAGGGCCACGCGCGGCGGGCTGTGCTTCGAACGCATGGTGAGATCGGCGAACGTCGGGATCAGCGTCGTGGGCAGGTTGTCGACGCAGAAGAAGCCCATGTCCTCGAGGCACTTGATGGCGAAGCTTTTCCCGGCCCCGCTCATGCCCGTGACGACGACAAAGGTGATCGCGTCGAGCATGGGTGTGCCGCCGTCAGCGGTCGCCCGCCCGGTCAGCGGCGGCGCGGCGCCAGCCGCCGGTGGTGCGACGGCAGAATGCCCAACTCCTCGCGGTACTTCGCGACGGTACGGCGGGCGATGACGAGACCCCGCCCCTTGAGCACTTGCGCGACCTCCTGGTCGGAGAGCGGCTTGGGCGGGTCCTCGTTGGCCAGGAGGTCCTGGATCATCTTCCTCACGGCGACGGACGACACCATCTCGCCGTCGCCCGAGGCGATCCCGCTGTGGAAGAAGAACTTCAGCTCGAATAACCCCTGCGGCGTTTCCACGTACTTGTTCGTCGTCACCCGGCTGATCGTCGACTCGTGCATGCTGATGTCCTCGCCCACGTCGCGCAGCGAGAGAGGCCGGAGATGCGCGAGGCCCTTGTCGAGAAACTCGCGCTGGAACTTGACGATCGACTGGGTGACCTTGCGCAGCGTCCGCTGGCGCTGGTCCACGCTCTTGATGAGCCAGACCGCGGAGCGAAGCTTCTGTTCCACATACTGGCGCGCCTCGTCCCCGGAGTTGCGGAGGAGCGACCGGTAGAGGGCGTTCACGCGCAGGCGTGGGATCCCCTCCTCGTTGAGGACGACCACGTACTCGCTGCCCATCTTGTACACGACGACGTCAGGGACGATGTACCGCGAATCATTGCCGCCGAAGCGGCGGCCCGGCTTGGGCTCGAGACCCATGATCTCTTCGACCGACTCCATCACCCGGTCGAGGGGGAGCCGGAGGGCCCGGGCGATGTCGGGGTACCTCCGGCGCGTCAGGTCGTCGAAGTACCGCTCGAGGATCTCGACGGAGACGGGGTCGGGGTTGGGATCGCGCGTGAGCTGGAGAAGCAGGCACTCCTGGATGCCGCGGCCGGCGACGCCGGGAGGATCGAAACCCTGGACCATCGTGAGCACCGGTTCCACCGCCTCCACGGTCACGCCGTAGCGGGCGGCGATTCCGGGCAGCTCAGCGCGGAGGTAGCCGTCCTCGTCGAGGTTGCCGATGATCTCGGACCCGATCTGCCGCACGACGGGATCGTCGGTGGCGAAGCGGAGCTGCTCCTCGAGGTGGTCGCTCAACGACGACACCGAGCGCACCAGGTTCTCGAACGGCAGGTCGTCGCGGTCCTCCTGCGCGACGAGAGACCGTTCCTCGTAGTCGTCGAACATCACGGCGGTGAGGTCGAACGGCAAGTCATCGGTACTGCGCTCGTTCGCCGGCGCCGGATCGTCGACCGTGATGGGCTCCACGGTCGGGGTGACGGACGCCTCACCTGCCGGCTGGCCATCCGGCGTCTCCGGTGTTTCCGGCGTCTCCGGTGTTTCGGGCGTCTCCTCGAGGAGGGGGTTCTCCAGCAGTTCCTTCTGCACCACCTCTTGGAGCTCGAGGGTCGAGAGCTGCAGCAGCTGAATTGCCTGCTGCAGCAGCGGGGTCATGACGACCCGCTGGCTCTGCCGCAGGGAAAGTCGGGCTTCCATCGCCATGAGAGTCTCGTATCCCGAAGACTACGACAGGGAGAATCGCTCGCCCAGGTAGACCTCCCGGGCGGTGGGGTTGTTCGCGATCTCCGCCGCGCTACCCGACACGAGGATCTTGCCGTCGTACAGGATGTAGGCCCGGTCGGTGATCGCCAGCGTCTCCCGCACGTTGTGGTCCGTGATGAGGATACCGATCCCGCGCTCGCGGAGCCGCCCGACGATCTCCTGGATGTCACCGATCGCGATGGGATCGATGCCGGTGAAGGGCTCGTCCAGCAGGAGGTACTGCGGCGACGTCACGAGCGCCCGCGTGATCTCCAGACGCCGGCGCTCGCCCCCCGAGAGCGTGAAGGCGGGGTAGCGGGCGAGCGGCGTGAGGTCCAGCTCGGCCAAGAGATCGCGCGCGCGGTCACGCCGTTCGGCGGCGGTGAGGTCGAGCGTCTCCAGGATCGCCACGAGATTCTCCTCGACCGTGAGCTTCCGGAACACCGAGGATTCCTGGGGGAGATATCCGACGCCGCGCCGGCACCGCTGGTACATCGGCAGCGCCGTGATTTCCTCGCCCTCGAGGAAGATGCGGCCGCCGTCGGCCGGAAGCAATCCCACCATCATGTAGAACGATGTCGTCTTGCCGGCGCCGTTCGGCCCCAGCAGTCCGACGACCTCGCCTCGCTGCACATCCAGCGACACGTCGTCGACGACCTTGCGGTGCTTGAACCATTTCGCCAGGCCCAGCGCGACGAGTCCGTCCATTTAACGTCGGGGGGAGCGACCGCCGCTCCGCCCCGACACCCCCCACCGGTAGGCCGGCGCGTCGAGTCCGTCACAAGCGCTCCGTTGACGTCGGGGGGAGCGACCGCCGCTCCGCCCCGACCCCCCCCACCGGTGCTCGGCGGCGTCGAGTCCTTCACCAGCGCGCAGGCGACTACCGTGCTCGGCTGCGCCGAGTCTTTCAGCAGATCGCCGGTGACGTTCGAAGGAGTGGTTCATGGCGTTCAGTTCGCGCAGATGGCGCGCGCTCCGGCGCCCCCGCTGCCGCCGCCGGCGGGCTTGTTGTCGCCCTTGGAGTAAAACACGGCCTTGACCCGCTCCTGCTTGCCGCCCATGACGACGTTGCGGTCCTGCGAGAGGTAGATCGTGATGGTGTCGCCACTGACCAGGTTGTCTTCCTGCCACACGCGCGCGTTGCCGATGAGAACCACGCGCTGCTCGAGCTCGAAGTACTCGGCGCGCTTTGCCGTACCGGTCTTGCAGTCGCGCGTCACGATGCGCACGCTGCCGGTCGAGACCGTCCTCAGGATCTTGTCCCCCTTCTCGTCGAGGTACACCTCGATCCGGTCGGCGTACTGGACGGAGTTGCTCTGCCGCGCCACGACGTTGCCTGTGAAAATGATCAGGCTCTCCTTGCCGAACCGCTCCATCCGGTCGGAGTCCACCGTCACGGGCTGGTGGCGATCCTCTTGCCCTTTTCCTTCCTGGGTTTTCCCGCCCTGGGTCTTGCCGTCCACGGATTGCGTGGCCGGCGCGGGCGCCGGGGCCGGTCGGGGCGCGACGCTCTGCGCCGCCAACCCCGCGGGAACCACGAGGACGGTGGCCACGAGGACGGCGAGACCGGCCCTCACCGCCCGGCTCCGGCCCGGGCGCCCTCGAAGACGGCGCGCACGCGTCCCTTCACGGCCGTCGCCTCGTCCGCCATCCTGACGTCGAGTGCCGTGCCGTCGATCACAGCGCTGCTGCGGAAGATACGCACGGGCACGTCGGTCCACAGTCGGCGCTCTGCGCCCTGCCACCGGAGCACCGTCGTTTCGAGCCGCATCCCGTCGTCCGACGTCAGCACCACTTTCCGCCGAACTTCCAGGTTGTTCGTCCCGCGATACAGGTCGCCCTCTTCGCCGACGACCGTCCACGAGCGGTCACGCTCCTGGACTCTGAGATCCACCTTGCGCAGCCACGTCCGCCCTTCCCCGTCGAAGACCAGGGCTTGTTCGGCCTTAAGGTGCCAGCGCACGCCGCCGGATTCCTCCTCGAGCTGGATTTCCTTGACGTTGAGGTCCGCCTTCGACGGGGCCGGCCCGGTGGACTCGACGGGCAGCGACCGGCTCCTGGAGATCAGCACGCCCGTCACGACCACGACGAAAACCGCGACGACGATTAGGATGCGGCTGGCTAGGCGGTGCATGTAGTCATGGTGCAAATTCGATACCAGCCTACCATACGTCGGTGGCCCGAGAAAAGAAAACGCTGTGGTCAGACGCCGATCTTCGCGCGCAGGATGTCGTGCAGGTGAATGACGCCGAGAGGCCGGCGGTCGTCATCGACGATCACGAGGCTCGTGATCGGCCCGCTCGTCTCCATGATCTCGAGCGCCGTCGCGGCCAGGGCATCGCCCGCGACCAGCTTGGGGTGCGCACTCATGAAGTCGCGCGCCCGGAACTCGGTGATCGGGCCCGGCCGGAGATGCAGCCGGCGCAGGTCGCCGTCGGTGATGACACCCACCAGCCGGCCGCCGGCGGCGACAACGGTCGTCATGCCGAGACGCTTCTGCGTCATCTCGGCGATCACGTCCTTGAGGACGGAATCGACGGGGACGACGGGAATGGCGTCGCCCGTGTGCATGAGGTCGGCGACGCGGACGAGCGCGCGCCAGCCGAGCGTCCCGCGGGGGTGCCGGGCGGCGTAATCCGCGGGCCGGAGACCACGCAGCTCGAGCAGCGCCATGGCCAGCGCATCGCCCATGGCGAGGGCCGCCGTGGTGCTGGAGGTCGGAGCGAGGTTCAGCGGGCACGCCTCCTCGGCCACGCTCACGTCCAGCACGATGTCGCACTGGCGCGCGAGGGGCGAGTGGGTGCGACCCGTCAGGAGTACGATCGGCACGGCGAGATCCTTGAGCGGAGGCAGGATCGCGAGCAACTCGTCCGTCTCTCCGGAGTTGGAGAGCGCGACGACGACGTCGCCGCGGGCCACCATGCCGAGGTCGCCGTGCACGCCGTCGGCGGGATGGAGAAAGTGGGCCGGCGTGCCGGTGGACGCCAGCGTCGCGGCGATCTTCCGCCCGACGATCCCCGACTTGCCCATCCCCGTCACGATGACCCGCCCCGTGCAGCGCTCGAGCAGATGCACGGCGGCGTCGAAGCCTTCGTCCAGCTTCGGAACGAGCGCGAGGATCGCGTCCGCCTCCATGCGCAGGACGCGGGCCGCGAGAGCGCGGAGGTCCGTCACCCGCCCGCCGCCGCACGGATCGCGAGAACCTGATCGAGCAGGCGCGGCAGGTCGTCAATCCGCAGCATGTTGGGACCATCGGAGAGCGGGCGGCCGTCGGGCATCGTACGGTCGGGATCCTCGTGCATCTCCATGAAGAGCGCGTCAATGCCGACCGCCACGGCCGCGCGCGCCAGCGCCGGGACGTATTGCCGCTCGCCCCCCGAACGGTCGCCGGCGGCGCCGGGAAGCTGGACGGAGTGCGTGGCGTCGAACACGACCGGATATCCCAGCTCCCGCAGGCGGAGCAGGCCGCGCATGTCGACGACCAGGTTGTGGTAGCCGAACGACGTCCCCCGCTCCGTGAGCAGGATGGCTTCGTTTCCCGTCGACCGCGCCTTGGCCACCACCTGCGCCATGTCCTCGGGCGCCACGAACTGCGGCTTCTTGACGTTGAGCGGCTTTCCCGTGCGCGCGGCGGCCACGACGAGGTCGGTTTGGCGCGCGAGGAAGGCGGGAATCTGGAGCACGTCGAGCACCTCAGCCGCCGGCCCGACCTCGGCCACGTCGTGGACGTCGGACAACACGGGCACGCCGACGACCTCGCGCACCCGGCGCAGGATCCGTAACCCCTCGCGGAGGCCCGGCCCGCGGTAGCCCTCCAGCGACGAGCGGTTGGCCTTGTCGTAGGACGACTTGTAGATGAAAGGGACGTGACGCTCCGCGGCGATCGTGGCCAGCCGTTCTGCCGTCATGAGCGCGTGCGTCTCGTTCTCGATCGCGCACGGCCCACCGATGAGGACGAGCGGCCGCCCACCCCCGATGCGGAGGGGCCCGACGGCAACCTCTCGGGTCATTGACGGGAGGCCATGAGGCCGCACGCCGTGTGGGTGGCCCAAGCCCGGTACGGCATCGTCAGGCCGATTGGTGATCGAGGGCGGCGCGGACGAAGCCGGCGAAGAGCGGGTGCGGGTCCCAAGGGCGCGAGCGGAACTCGGGGTGGAACTGGCCGGCCACGAAGTAGGGGTGCTCGGGCAGCTCGATAATCTCCACGAGCTGCTTCTCCGCCCACACGCCCGACACCCGCAGGCCATTCTTCTCCAGCCGCTGCAGGTAGTCGTTGTTCACCTCGTAGCGGTGGCGGTGCCGTTCCTGGACGATGCCCTGCCCGTAGAGGCGCGAGGCCCGGCTGCCCTCGGCCAACACGACTGGGTAGAGGCCGAGCCGCATCGTTCCGCCCTTGGCTTCGAGGTTCCGCTGCTCGGGCAGGAGGTCGATGACGGCGTGGGGGGTGGCGGCGTTGAACTCCGACGAGTTCGCGTCGTCGAGCCCGCACACGTGCCGCGCGAACTCGATGACGGCGCACTGCATCCCCAAGCAGATGCCGAAGTACGGCAGGCCGCGCTCGCGGGCATAGCGCACCGCTTGGATCTTGCCCTCGATGCCGCGGTCGCCGAAACCGCCGGGCACGAGCACGCCGTGGACACCGACGAAGTGGGGGTCGGGACCGTCTCGCTCGATGTGCTCGGCGTCGACCCACTCGAGCTCGACGCGGGCGTCGTTGGCGATGCCGCCGTGGGCCAGGGCCTCGATGAGGCTCTTGTACGAGTCCTTCAACTCGATGTACTTGCCGACCACGACGATCCGCGTATCGTGGCGCGGCGACTTCACGC
>Ga0184633_10000459_pt1 | contig 14794 bp, 13 predicted proteins | sample PLM31_170_b1_FD_133156 | JGI IMG/M metagenome (GOLD analysis project Ga0184633, IMG submission 133156) | Groundwater sediment microbial communities from an aquifer in East River, Colorado, USA - PLM3-1_170_b1 | ecosystem: Environmental > Terrestrial > Soil > Riparian zone | place: USA: East...
CGAGAAACGCGATCCCGAATCCCGCGATGGCCGATGCGATCCCGATGATGGCCATCTGAACTCCACTTCGCGTCGGCCGACCGATCGTCGTCCTCGCCTTCCACCAGCCGATCAGGAAGAGAGCGAGGGCGCTCACGACGAGCGAGATGGCGACGCCGAGCCAGACGTTCGCGCCGATCACGAGGAACGGGACGAGCGGAATCAGGGAGCCGACGATCGCCGCGATCCCGACGAGGACCGCGCTCTTCCGGGCCTGGGCCTCGTCCACGGGGGCCAGGTTTAGCTCGTGGGCCATCATGATCTCGAGCCACGCCTTCGGCTTCGAGACGATCTTCTCGAGCATCTCTTCGAGCTCCTCACCATCGAAGTCCCATCGCTGGAGGATTTGCCGGACTTCCTGGCGCTCGAGGTCGGGAAGTTCTTTCATCTCCTTCTTCTCCTGCTGGACTTCCGCGAGATAGTGGTCCCGCCGCGCGATGGTCGACGTGTACGCAACGGCTCCCATCGAGATGGATTCCGCAAATGCGGCCGCGAGCCCGCCTGCGAGGATGATCGTGAGCGGGTTTGCGAGATCTCGCGAGGCGACCGCGACGCCCAGGATCACGCCGAGGACGTTCACGAGGCCATCCTGACTTCCGAGGATGAAATCGGAGAGCAAGCCGGGCTGCGCGTGCTTCTCCGCGAGCTCATCTTCGTCGATTCGCCTCCAGAATGCAAAACGCGTCGCCATGGGAGCTGCCAGCGCGGCCCGAAGGAGGCACTCGGATTTGACGCTTGCGCTTCCCCATCCTTTCGCAGATCTCCGCGCCCCGGAGTCATGCGTCGGCGCGAAGGTTTTTCTAAGCACCCCCCGTTGCGCGCGCGATGTCGGACCGGGCCGCGTCCCTCCTCGCGGAACTGGAGTCCGCCGTCCGCGGTTCCCATCCGGATCGGGCCGCGAACGCCGCCCTGGAAGCGTTCCACGAAGCGGTCCCCCTGCCGGAGATCGTCCGGACCGCGGGCCGGGCTTTCGCATCCCAGTACGATGGGAATGCGGGCGCGCCGCGTGGACTCGTCGCCCTCTCGTCCGCGGTGAACCTCGCCCCCGTGATGCAGCCCCGGTTCCATCCGCTCCCGATCGTGCAAGCCGTGTCGTTCGTCGCCTCCGAGAAGAAGACGGAACGACCGGCGAAGTCCGCGGCGGTCGTGTCGGGCGAAGTGACGCACCTCGGCCGCTCGTTCCTCTTCGCCGTCCGCGCGGGCGACCGGGCGGAGGCCGAGTCGATTTTCCTCGGGATGCTCACGGAGGGCCGCGAACGGAAGATGGCGGGAGACATGTTGTTCCGAGCCGCGATCGAGGACATGGGGGAAGGCGGTCGCAAGCTGCTGATCGCGGTGAAGTCGTGGCAGCTCGCGCGCTCCCTCGGGTTCAAGGAAGCACGCATCCTCCTGCGGCCCGCGATCCAGTATCTCGTCTCGGGCCCGCGGGATCGAGTGCCGTATGACGCGATCCTCGCCGCCCTCGGGAAGCAATGGGTGGACCTCGAGGCCCTCGCCTCGGGAGGACGCCCCCTCGACGATGCGGCCCGGGCCAAGGTGCACGGGATCGCCACGGCCCCGGATCCATCGACGGGCATCGCGGCGACCCTGTCCCTGTTGCGGGAGGGATACGCGGCAGTGTCGATCGCGGAAGGGCTCGCGGTCGAGGCGGCGAAACGCGTCCTAGCTGCGCCCGGCTATGATCTCGACACCGCCCGCGGTCTGATGTTCGCGCACGCGGCGCGATTCGTCCTCACGTTCAGCCGCACGAACGAACGATTGTACGCGCTGTTCCAGGCGGCCCTGCGGGTGCGGTCGCCGGAGCCCGCGAGGACCGGGTCCGCGATGCCAACCGTCTCCGGGGAAGGCGAGGAGCTGTGCCATCTCGCAGGAGAGTTCGATGCGCGGAAATCCGTGGAGGCGGTCGCGCGGACCCGCGCCTACCTGGCCCACGGATACTCGCCCGCGCGGCTGCTCGATGTCCTTGCGAACTATGCGTCGCGAGATTCCGCGGTCGCGAACGGAGCGATCAACCTGATCTTCGCGGACGTGTGTGCCGCGGAATTTCTGGCGTCGAAAGCCCCGGAGATACCGATGGCGCTCGCGAAGATGATTGCCGCGTCGCCGAAGGATCAAGCCGCGTACGAGGCGTGGGCGGTGCGGCTCGCGCGCTGAATCACTTCTTGCTCAGCTCCTGTCCGATGAGAGCGAAGTGCGCGAGGAGCGCCTCGATCTGGATCCGCTCGCTGCTTCCTTCCGTGAGTCGGAAGTCCGTCTCCCCGATCCGGTCTAGGAGCCGCACCTTCGACTCGTCCGGGATGTTCAGGTCGAACACCGTGCGATGCAGTTGCCGGACGATGTCTTCTCCCGAGAGGCCGTACTCGATCAGGAGGTGGTCGAGGACTTCTCGGGCCCGCAGGAATTCGCCCTCGAGGGCCTTCTGGATCAGTTTCTTCACTTCCTCGGGCCGGATCGTGCTCGCGACCTTGTACAGGGTGTCCGCGTCGATCGACGAACCGAGGGTCGCTGCGACCTGGAGGGAATTCACGGCCCGCCGCATGTCCCCCTGCGCGATGTACACGAGGGCTTCCATGCCGTCCTCCGTGATCTTCAGCTTCTCCGCCTTCGCGACCCGGCCCACGTACTCCCGGATCGCATTCGGCTTCAGGGGTCGGAACCGGAACACAGCGGTGCGGGACTGGATCGGCTCGATCAGGCGCGAGGAGTAGTTCGCGGACAGGATGAACCGGGACGTCTTCGAGTACGTCTCCATCGTCCGCCGCATCGCGGCCTGCGCGTCCGCGGTCAGGTTGTCCGCCTCGTCGAGGAAGATGATCTTGAAACTCGTTCCGCCGAACGGGGCGAGCCGGGCGATCTCCTTCACCTTCGTCCGGACCGTCTCGATCCCGCGCTCGTCGCTGCTGTTCAGCTCGTAGTAGTTCTGCCGCCAGTCCTCCCCGAACATGTCCCGGGCGAGGGCGATCGCGCACGTCGTCTTGCCCGTGCCCGCCGGGCCTGCGAACAGGAGGTGCGGGAGGTTCCCCTCCTTCGCATACGCCTTCAGCCTCTCGACGATTTCGTCCTGCCCGACGACCTCGTCGAGCGTCCTCGGTCGATACTTCTCGACCCAGATTTCCTTCATCTCCGCCCCACGCCCGCGTGGCATCCCGGGGTCGCGTAATAAGCCTTTGGCGACGGGGGAGCGAACCTACCCAATGTCGAGGTCCAGCGAGGCCGCGACCTGCGTGATCGGATTGACGAGCGTCGTCGCGAGGCCGCCAGCGAACAGGAGTCCGATCGCCCGGCCGTCGTCGTCCACGACGAGGGATCCGCTGTCCCCGCCCTTCGAGGGGAGGTCCGTGACGATCTGTCCCTGGAAGATCGCGGTGCGACCGACATAGTCCACTTCGACGACCGCGTCGATTCCCGTCACGCGGCCTTCCGTGACGCCCGTCGTGCGGCCGCTCTTCCGGACCCGCAGGTCGATGCTCGCCTCGCCAGTCCCGGAGACGCGACCGATCCCGAGCAGGTCCCGCGCGACGAGGCCCGGGTCGTTCGGCACGGCGATCGCCGCGTCGACGAGGTTCATCGTCCCGCTGGGGAGGCGCTTCACCCCGAGGCCGAGGAGCCGGAGGAGGGGCGCGAGGACCCGTTCGAGGAATCGACCGACCGGACCGAGAGGTCGCTCGTTGAACTGAATCGGGACGAAGTCCGCGAGCCGCGCGATTGTGTCTTGGACGCGGCCGCCGTCCGCGGGCCCCGGTTGCAGGATCGGGTCGCCGAGCTCCGCGTCGTTCGCATTTGCGAGGACATGATTGTTTGACAGGATCACCGGGCGGCCGTTCCGCTGCGCGAGGATTCCGAACGTGCCGGCCGTGATCCGATAGTGTCCGAGGCTCACGCCGCCGGGCGCGGGACGGATCCGGCGGGTCCGGTCCCCATCCAGACTCTGCACGAGTTCCACGGCATGGAACCGGCCCGTCTCGACGACGTCGGTCCGGACGCCGCCGATCGCCTTGGGGACGATATCGCGCGGGCGGAGTTCGGCCTCTGACCGTTTGTGTTCGACGTATACGAGGATGCAACGCTCGCCGGTCTCTCGGCCCCGGACCGTCTTGTTCCCGACCGCTACGCCGACGACGTTGGCGCGTCCGAAGATCGCGGCTTCGTGGGCGGCCTTCGCCGCGCGCACGTCCACGGGCATCGGATCACTCCTTTCGCTCGAGCGCGCTGATCTCGAGGAGGCCCTCTCCGAGTCTCCCGCCCGCCGCGGTTCCCGCGACGCGGATCACCATGTTCGAGACGAACCCGATGAAGATGCCGATTCCGTAGTAGGCGAGTAGGTCCCGCGCATACAGGAAGGACATCAGGCTCACGCCGAACACGACCGCCATGAACGAGGCGAACGCGCCCCACTGGACCTTGTACCGGCGCACGGCGAACATGAGGAACCATCCGAGGACGGTGCCCATGAGGACGAGGCCTACCTGGTTGATGTCCGTCGAAGTCCCTCCGGGGGAAGCCCGGATTCGGGGCGGGCCGCCATAAAGGAAGCGGCGCGGTTCTCACGCGAAATAACCACGGAGGCCCGAGGCCGCAAGGCTCAACTACCACCCGGCCCGATTGCCCCGGGAGGGGAGGTCTGCATGTCTGCCTCGAACGTCTGCCCGGCCTGTGGGGCCGCAAACGGTCCGACGAACCTGTTCTGCATCAACTGCGGGACACGCCTCTCCACGCCTCCGGTGGCCGCACCAGTGCCCGCGGCATTTCCGACCGCCTATCCGACCGCCTATCCGACCGCGTACCCGGCGGTGCCACCGCCGGGCTTCCCCGCGCCCGCGGGAGTCTACCCGTACATGCCCGGCCCGCCGCCGATGCGTCGCGCGACCTTTGGGAACATCATGTCCGCCACGTTCGACGTGTGGACGAAGAATTTCGTGAGCTTCTTTGTCGTCTTCCTGGCCCTCGCCGTGGTGAATTCCCTGATCGCCGGGCTGTTCGCCTTCGCTTTCTTCGGCGTGTTCGGACTTGGATCCGGGTTCGTCCCTGGGTCCCCGCCGGAAAACGTGCCGGTCACGAACTTCGCGACGCTGATCCTCTTCGCGATCGCTGTCGTCCTGGCGAGCGCGGTCATCAGCAGCATCGTGGCCGGCGGGATGACGGAGTACGCGGTGCGGCGCTACCGAGGCGAAACGATGACGTTGGAGCGGGCCCTTCGCCGCGGCTTCGAGCGTTTCCTGAGCATCCTCGGAGCGAACGTCCTGCTGACAATCCTGGTGTTCGGGCTCGTGCTCCTGCCCCTCCTCGCGATCCTCCCCCTCGCCCTCTCGATCGGTACCGGGGATCCCGGCACCGTGATCGCCCTCCTGTGCGGTGGCTTCATCGCGTTCGTGGTCGGCGGGATCGTGGCGCTCTACGTATACATCGGAATGAGCCTGTACGCACCCGCGGTCATGGTCGAGAATCAGAAGGCCCTGGACGGCCTGATGCGAAGCTGGCGGATGACGAAGGGATACCGGTGGTCGATCTTCGGGGCGATCCTCGTGATCTCGCTGATCCAAGCGCTCGTCGGAGGGGCCATCCTCGTGCCGACCGTCTTCCTCTCGAGTCCGATCCTGGACATCGTCGCATCGGCCCTTGTCAGTGGACTCGTGGGGTCGTGGCTGGTGATCATGGCGGCGGTCGCCTACGACCTGATCGTGCGCCAGCCGACGTATGGCCCGCCGCCCTATGGCCCGCCGCCGTACTTCCCGGGGTCCACGATCGCGCCCCCGATGGGAGCGGCGCAGGTTCCGCCGCCACCGGGCGCGCCGCCTCCTCCCGGCCCATGAGCTCGGACGCCGCGCCGCCGGCGCGATCCGGCACGGGCTGCGTCCGATGCGCGTCTCCGGCGGTCGAGTGGATCCGGTACAGCGGCGAGCACCTGTGTCGGGACCACTTCCTCGCTTTCGTCGAGCGCCGGGTGAAACGCGAGCTCCGGTCGCAAGTGGACCTCCTCGGCGACGAGCGCATTGCGATCGGGATGAGCGGCGGGAAGGACTCGAGCACGACGGCCGTCCTCCTCTCCGAATTCCTGGGGAATCGACGGGACATCGAACTGGTCGGCATCACGATCGACGAGGGCATCGCCTCCTACCGACCCGCGGGGATCGAGCTCGCGAAGCGACTCTGCGGAGGCCTTGGGATCGAACATCGTGTCCTCGCCTACCAGGAGACCGCGGGACGCACGATGGACGAGGTCGTGGCCCTGGATCCCGCGGCCATCCCGTGCAGTTACTGCGGCCCGTTCCGGCGTCAGGCGCTGAACCGCGCGGCCCGCGAGGTCGATGCGGATTACGTCGCGACGGGCCTGAACCTCGACGACACGGCCCAGTCGATTCTGATGAACGTCGCGCGCGGAGACATGGAGAAGCTCGCCCGCCTCGGGCCGCACGAGACCCGACAGCCCGGCCTCGTGCCGCGGATCCAACCCTTGCGGATGATCCCTGAGAAAGAGGTGTACCTGTACGCCCTTCTTCGAAGCATCGAGTTCCACGATGCGACGTGCCCGTATGCGGAGCGAGCGCAGCGCGGTCGGTTCCGGGAGATCCTGCATCGCCTTGAGGACGACAGCCCGGGCACTCGACACGCGATCGTGAGCGGGTACGATCAGGTGCGGTCGCTTCTGCAGTCCAAATATCCTCCCGCCTCCCTCAACGCGTGCGCACGGTGCGGCGAGCCGACGGTCCACAATGTGTGCCAGGCGTGTGATCTTCGGGAGCGGCTTGTTCACATCGGATTGGGCGAGGAGGGCCCCTTCGAGGACTGAGGCCAGGCTCCGTCGCCCGCACCGTCGCTACGATTATCCCCCGGTCTGTCCATCCCGAACGATGATGGTGGGGATTGCTTGGAAGCACGGCATGGCGACGCAATGCGATGCGTGTGGGAGCGGTGAGATCGACTACGCCGACGACGGCACTGCGACTTGCCGCTCCTGCGGGAAGCGGATGCGTCCGCATTGGAACGCCATGCTTGGCTTCGAGGCGGATCGCACCCTCTCACCTCGGCCGCCTACCCAGACGTCTCGGACGATTCCGTTGCCACAGGCTCGGATGCCCTCGGTTCCCGCCCTTGTGCGCGAGCCCTCGTCCGTCTCCCGAATTCTCGTGGAGAGCCTCCGAATTCTTCCCGCACTCCCCCCGGCGCTGGTCGGTCTCGTCTTCGGGTTCACCCTCGCCTACGAGGGCTCCCTGTTCGCGATCATCGGGGGCAATCCAAGCTACGGGACATCGATCAACCCGACCTTCGGTGCCAGTTTCCTCTCCCTCGCCATTGGACTCGCCTTCGGGATCTTGGTCCTGCCTTTCATCCAGGGAGTCTCTATCCATTTCATGATCCGACACCATCGCAAGAAGCCCGCGACCCTGTCCGAATCGCTCGGAGCGGGCCTGTCCGCATTCCCGGCAATGGCCGGAGCGACGTTCATCACGACCCTCCTCTTCGCCGGCCTTGGCCTCCTTGTTGGATTCTTCGGCGCGCTCGGGCTTCTGGGCGGTTCCTTCCTGGGCGCCATCGGGCTGGTCGTTGCGATCGTTGCCCTCGTCGTGAGCGTCATCCTGGGCATCGGGTTGGGTCTCTACCCCGCCGCCATCATCGCGAATCTCGAGTCGGCCTTTTCCTCCCTCAGCTCGAGCTGGCAATATACGAAAGGCCATCGAGTCACGGTGTTCCTCGCCTTCCTCGTACTGGGCGTTCCCTTCCTCGGAGCGGCGATTGGCTTCGAGATCTCGGGAATCCCGTCCGCGTTTCCCCTCGTGGCCCTCCTCTTCCTGACCGCACTGGATGCGGTCGCTCTGCTCCTCTTCTTCGCCATGGTCGCCGTCCTGTGGGATCAGGTCGGTCCGACGCCCTCGAACTGACGAACTCGAGGGCCATGCCCGAAGCGGTGGCCGCCTTTTCCGAGAGGTCGCTACCGCGACGCGCCGATCGTTGCGGCCCGGGACCGGCCCACCGAAAGGATCCGGACGCGCACCTTCAGACGGGATTCGATGAATGCGATGTACTTCCGCGCCGTTTCCGGGAGGGCGCGCTTCCCCCGCTCCGCGATCCCGATCCAATCCGCCTCCGAGAGATCCGGCCATCCTTTGAACTCCCGGTACACGGGACCGCACTGGGACAACACGCGCATGCTTGCGGGGAATTCCTTCAGGATTCCCTCGTTGAATCGATAGCCGACGCCGACGCGCACTTTGTCGAGGCCGGCGAGCACATCGAGCTTCGTCAGGGCGATGCCGGTGAGGCCGTTCACCCGGACGGCCATCCGGAGCATGACGAGGTCGAGCCAACCGACCCTCCGCGGACGCCGCGTCGTCGTGCCGTACTCGCCGCCCCCGCGCTCCCGCAAGTGCTCCGCGACCGGCCCTTCGAGTTCCGTCGGGAAGGGCCCCGCGCCGACCCTCGAGGTGAAGGCCTTCGCGACCCCGACGACGTCGCTCAGGTACTGCGGTCCGACGCCCGCTCCGACCGCGGCGGTCCCCGCCACGCAATCGGAGGACGTGCCGAACGGATAGATCCCATGGTCGTTGCACAGGTGAGTGCCCTGCGCGCCTTCGAACAAGACCCGTTTCCTCCGCCTCAGGGCCGCGTCCAACCACGCGGACGTGTCGATCACGAACGGCGCGAGCCGCGTTCCGTAGGCCTCGTGCTCCGCGAAGAGGGCGTCCGCGTCGAGCCGCTCCGTTCCTCCGTAGGCCTCGATCAGCCGCTGCTTGATCGGGACGATCTTCTGGAGCTTCGCCCGGAGCACCTCCGGGTCGATCAGGTCGCACATCCGGATCCCGAACCGTCCGACTTTGTCCTCGAACGCGGGACCGATCCCGCGGAGCGTCGTCCCCGCCCCGAGGTCCCCCTTCAGCTTCTCCTCCAGGCCGTCCAGGATTTTGTGGTACGGCATCACGACATGGGCGCGGTCGCTGATCCGAAGATTCTTCACGGGATGACCCCGGGCCCGCGTCTCCTCGATCTCCTTCAGGAGCTGCCCGGGCTCGACGACGACGCCGTTGCCGATCAGGTTCATCGTCCGCTTGCGCAACACGCCCGACGGCAGGAGATGGAACGCGTACAGCGCCTGTCCGACTTGGACCGTATGACCGGCATTCGCCCCGCCTTGGAATCGCACGACGACGTCCGCGCTGTCGGCAAGGAAATCGATGATCTTCCCCTTGCCCTCGTCCCCCCATTGGAGGCCAACGACAACCGTCGCGGGCATGGAACCGCGGCAAGATGGGTCGCACCGTCTTAAGGATTCTTTTTCTCCGGCCCCGCGGTCCCCTGACCCCGAGCCCTGGCCCCCGACACAAACGTCAATTATGCCGAGCGCGTTGGCCAGTCTGCCGCCAAATCGGTGGGAGGGGGTTCCACTGTTGTCCCAGGCCACGGACAAGATTCCGACGTACGTCGCCGGCCTGGATGCCCGAGTCGGCGGCGGGATCCCGCGCGGTCACATCGTTCTCGTCGCGGGTCCGCCCGGTTCCCTGAAGTCCTCCTTCGTCTACCGCATCCTGTTCAACGAGGCGAAGGAACGCGCGGCCTCGGGCCTCTATCTGTCGATGGAACAGAGCCGCGCATCCCTCGTCGCGCAGATGACCTCGCTCGGGATGGATCCCGGACATGCGAAAGGCGTGCACATCATCGACGTGCGCGGGTTGCGGCGGGAGATCGAGGAAGTCCGCGAGCAGCCGCGGTGGCTCCTTGGACTGCGCCGTCAGCTCGCGCGGTACAAGGAGGAGATGGGTTGCGACCTGATCGCGCTCGACAGCCTCGACGCGCTCTACGCCCTCGCCCCGTTCGAGAGCCCGCGGAACGAGATCTTCCAATTCTTCGAGGAGGTGCGGGACCTGAACGCGACGACGTTCCTCGTCTCGGAGATGCCGCGGGATGCGACACGCTTCGCCCACTTCGGCGTCGAGGAGTTCCTCGCGGACACGATCATCCACCTTCGGCTTCGTGAGGTCGATGTGGGCATGAGCACCTCCGTCCGCCGGTACATCGGGGTTGTGAAGATGCGCGGCGCCGAGCACGACCTCGACTACTTCCCGCTCCTCGTCGACCGCGGCAACTTTGAGATCGTGTCGGAATGACGAACGGAGCGTCGGCGGAGTTCGTCCTCACCCTCGGCGCGGGATTGCCGATCGTCGCCCTCGTCGTGAGCGCGTTCCTCGGCGTGTACGTCTTCGGCCTCAATCCTCGCGGCGCCGCGAACCGATCCGTCCTCCTCGTCATGCTCGCCTTTGTGCTGTGGGATCTCGGGGAAGTGATCCAGCGTTCGTTCGCGGCCGGCACGCCGCCGGAGACCCTCTTCCTGTGGGCCCGGTTCACATGGGTCGGGATCGCGCTTGTCCCCGCGACCCTGTTCCATCTCGCCCTCACGTACCCGACGAAAAGTAGCTGGATCCGCCGGCCGTGGGCACTCGCGGCGATCTACGCGCCCGCCTTGGCGTGGGCCTATCTGATCACCTCGACGGGCTTGATCATCAACGGGATGTCGTCGAACGCATTCGGCCCCAGCGCGCGCGTCGCTCCGACCTACGTGTACCTCGCGCCGGTGTTCTTCGCGTGGATGTTCTCCTCCGTGATGCTGTTCGTGCGCTCGTGGTGGCAGGTCCGCAAAACACCGAGCCGGTGGATGCTCGGCGTGGTCCTCGTCGGCCTTCTCTGTGGCACCGTCCCCGCGGCGATCACGGAGCTGCTCTGGCCTCTCCTGAGCGCAAGCGACACGCGCGTCGGACTCGGGTCGCTGTACACCCTCACGTGGTCGATCTTCATCGCGTATTCCGTCGTGCGGTACCGGTACCTCGTGATTGAGCCGGTGACCGAGGTGCGCACCGCGAGGGCTCCTCGTCACCGCCTCGAGCGCGGCCTGAACTATCTCGTCCTCGAAAACGGGCGGAGCGTGGCCATGGGGGCGTTCCGGGACATCGTGTCCGCGACGCCGGGATTGTGCGTCACCGGCCTCCCGCCGTCGCGGGTCGCCGTCCGTTTCGGGCTTGAGCGAACGCCGATCCTCTGGATGACGACCGTCTCGACCGGAGACCGAACGGTCCGTCCGAACGCGCTCGACTTCGAGCTCGTGCACACGGTCGTGAAGTTCCTCCGGGAGAACCCGGGCACCGCAGTCCTCCTCGACGACCTCGACTTCCTCGCGACCCTTGCGGGGTTCGACGCGGTCGCGCGCTTCCTGAAGCGGGTCACGAACCAAGCGAGTGCCTCGAAAGGCACCGTGATCGTGGCGGCGGGACAGGGCACGTTCACCCCAGACCAGCTTGCCATTCTCCGCGGCTCTGTGGACCGGCTCCTCGATGTGCAGGAAGCGCCTGTTCCAACACCGTCGAGTGCCGATCACGTCCTCATGATGCTGAACGCGCAGGATGCCCCGGTCGCGTTGCCGCTGGTCGGCGCTCGGCGCGGTCTGCTCCTGACGACGGAGTATCCGACGAAGGCCCGCATGCGGTACGGCGAGCGCTTCGAAATCGTTTGGGTCACCGAGCAGCCGGAAGCGGCATTCCCGTGTGTCCGCCCCAAAGCCCTGGACACGGAGGGACGTCGCGCGATTTCGAACTACGCGGCCGCCCACGAAGGGACGGACATCGTACTCGTCGGCCTCGAGCAGCTCGCCCTGTATGTCGATGTCCGCGCGTGGCTCGCCTTCGTGAAGGACAGCCTCGACCTCGCGAGCCTCCACGGATGCCGTCTCTTCCTGACCGTCGCGCCGGAGGCCGTCAGTGCGCAGGAGCTGGCGATGCTCGCGCGCCGGTTCGACACGGGCCTGGCCGCCGCGCTCAAGGGGTCTCCGCCTTCAGGGCCGACCACAACCGCTCCTGAAAGTCGAATTCCCTATCGAGAACCCTCCGCATGAACAGGACGATCTGCCCCTGCGGATCGAGGCCGTTCCGACGGCAGTAGTCCCGGAACCGGGAGAGAACCTCGTCGTCCACGCGGATGTTGAACTGGACCTTCTCCCCGGACTTCGGCGGGACCGTACGCGCCACGGCCTACGGATGGGCCAGGGCCTATTTCATCGTTTCTACCGAACATAACAATTCGTAGTATTTCATAGCATTCGTAGCAACTAAATATCTGATAATCACTCCTGGGAATGGTGGGAGAGGGTTTGTACCCGTGACCGCGACCGGATCGCAGAAGGCACCGCCGGCGCCCCCCGAAGAACCAGGATTGGAACCCCCTGATTCGATCGATGCCGACCCCGTCGACGACCGCCTCCAGGAGGATCTGTTTCAGAGCCTCGTGGAATCCGCGGACTACGTGGACGGAAACACGCCACTCCCGGCCCGGAGTGAAGGGGCGCTTCAACTCGCGACGCCGGAAGCGATCCGTGGTGCGTTCGCCGAGTCGTGGGAGGCTCTCTCTCATTCCCTCGGGCTGGGCGTCGATCCGGACAAGGCGCTTGTCGGCCTGCAGGACCTTGTCATGTACGACATCCCGGACGGGACGCGATCGACGCTCTCCGTCCCCGTCCATTACGACGTCGGGGCGGACGCGGGCCTGTACTGCCTCGCCCTCGTCCACACGCTCGCGAGCCTCGGCGCGAAGACGAATGTGATCCTCACGCACACGGCGTACAACCGGGAGCGCGGTCCGGAAGAGACGAAGCGGTTCCTCGACGTCCTCGCGAAGGGCATCGACCCGTTCCGCGCCTACGCCCGTCGACACGGAGTCGCGATCCACTTGGAGGGAATCGGCGCGGGCTACGAACTCGAGGCGGCTTTTCGGAGGGCGTTCCCGCTCCCCGCGGAGCCGAGATTCAATGCCCACTTCCTGATGGACTACGAAGAGGAGTGGTTCCTGACGCCGTCCGGCCGGGATCTGCTCGACCTCCTCCCGATGATCGATGTCGTCGTGCGCCACACGAAGCTCGGGATCGCGGGCGGCTGGATCCCGACCCGGATGCGGCGCTCGTCCTACGTGTACTCGCAAAACGGATCCGTTCACAGCAACTGGAACTTCGAGGAGTACGCCGCGATGGTCGCGGTCACGTACCTGTCGAAGTTGTTGCACCAGGGCGAGGGCCTGTCCAAGACGTATGTGTCGATCGACGAGATCAAGGCCCGCTACCGAGACCGAGAGATCAAGCTTCGGCAGAAGATCATCCGACTCCGACCCAAACCGAAGAAGCTGTTCGTCCTCGGTTCGCCCGTCGGCCTGATCCAAGTGTACGCCTAGGTGAGCGGGGTCTCCGCGAAGAACGCGGAAAGGACGTTCTCCGTCCCGAAGGCCTCCGCCGGAATCCCTCTCCACCGCTCGAGGACCTGCCGGTTCTGCGCCTCGAACGCGAGGAGGAGGTCTCGCATCTGCCGGCGCAACTGGTCGCTCTCCTCTCCCTCCAGGACGACGGTCAGGTACCCGTAGCGGGACTGCTCGACGACGAGTGTGTAGCTTCCGTGAGTGATCGAGCTGAGCGATTTCCCTCGGAGGATCGGGAAGGACGTGCGCATGAAATTCTGGATCACGTCGAGGGTCGCGCCGAACAGGTCCTGATCGATCGCGGTCTCCCCAGGTCGAACCCTCGCGCCGATTAGCGTGCCGTCCTTGTACGTCATGAAGACCGCCTTGATTGAGTACCGGCGGGCTTGGAACCGTCGGACCGCCTCGGAGATTCGTTCCCGCCCGATTGGATAGAGGGTGTAATATGCGCTCCCGGCAACGAAGATGAAAAGGGTGGAAAGGGGTGGCGGAATCGTCGAGTTTCCGGTGAGCCCGAGGTATCCGTTCGTCGCGAGGCCGAGGACTAGGACCAGGGTGAATGTTCTCCTAAGCCCATTCGCCCGCCGCGCGAGCGTCTCGCTGCTTTTGCGGACAATCTGAGCGAGACGGCCAAGGTTGCGGATTCCTGCAACCGCGTAAACGACAATGTAACCAAGGTATGCGATGAAGGGAATCTCGTTGAAACTGGGGACGTACAGTTGGTCGGCGTTGTCGGGCGCGTTCACGTCAGCGATCCCCGTTGTCAGGACTAATAGGAGGACGCCACCCGTAATCAGCATCAGGATCCAATACCGACGCTTCATGCGGTCGACGTAGACGAGAGTGAATAGCAGGAAGAAGTTCACCGCCAGGGTGATGCCAGTCAGGGAAACCCGGGCGTAGAGCCCCGCCCAATAGTCACTGTCCGCATTGAAGAACAACCAATCGCCGATCGCATAGATGCCTGCAAAGGTGCAGCAAAAGAGGAAGAAGGTCTCCGTCCACGTGTGCCAGCGGTCCCGGTAGACCTGTAGTGCGGCGAGGAGTAGCCATGCGGACGCGGAGACAAGGGGAGCGTTGCGCAGGACTTCGAGGACCCAGTCGGCCATCCGTCCATCCGGAAGGTGTGCGCCGGAGAGATATAAAGGATGTCTAATAGATACGCCTTTTTGCCATCTGGCTCGCGTCCGCAGTGGGCGAAAAACCGAGGTCGATTTCCGTGAAACGAAAAGCGTACGTGTTGTTCGATCTCGGCGGAACGCTCGTCGACTTACGCGGCCTTGTCGCGTCGATGGCCGAGCGACTTCAGGCGATTCACATCCGAGGCCCGATCCCATTGGCCTTGCAATGGGCGACCGGAACCGCGAAACTGCTGCCCGCCGCGCAGGCTCGAAAGTTTCGGCCGGAACGGAATATTGCCGCCGATGTGCTTTGCGCGCTCCTAGAGAAGCGAGGCCGTGCTGACGCCCGCGACGCGTCGACGCGACTCGTCGTGGACGCCTGGAACGGGTTTGTGAAGATCTGCGCGTTCCATCCC
>Ga0184633_10000460_pt1 | contig 14790 bp, 12 predicted proteins | sample PLM31_170_b1_FD_133156 | JGI IMG/M metagenome (GOLD analysis project Ga0184633, IMG submission 133156) | Groundwater sediment microbial communities from an aquifer in East River, Colorado, USA - PLM3-1_170_b1 | ecosystem: Environmental > Terrestrial > Soil > Riparian zone | place: USA: East...
GGCTCCGTCTTAGGCCCGCTCCACATTGGATTCTGGCTGCCTTCCGCGTCGCTCAGCACGTCCCATTGCTTCTGGGCGTTTCCCTGGCCGGCACAAATAATGTCGCACGAATAGCCGCCGCAATTCGATCCGCTCCTTTTTCGCAAGATCCCGAACGGCCCTTCGGCGACCCCGTTCGTATTGAGATCCCGGGCCACTGCCCTGAGGAACGCCACGGTTTGGCTGGACGACATGTGGCCGTACTTACGCCGCTCGCATTGGACGATCGACAGCGGCGAGCTCGACGTGCACGAGCCTCCAGGACTCGGCGAGGGAGAAGGCGTCGGAGTTGGTGGCGGCGGCGGCGGGGCCGGTGTACTGAAGGCCTGCGCACCGGACCATGCGCCGACGACCCCGCTCGGGCCGCTGTCGTACGCTCGGACCCGCCAATAGAACGTCTGGCTGTACGGCAGCTCCAGCGCCGGGCTGAACGTCGTTTCGCCGGCCTGCTCCGGCACGTTGTAGATGGCAATCAGGGACCCGAACCCTGGATCGTTCGCCACTTGAACAGAGTCGACGATCTGACCGACAGGTCCCGAACGAGGCGCGTTTCCAATCTTGAACGTCGGCTTGTTGGAGCTGATCGCTCCAACTGGCGCTCGCGTCGCCGGCACGTCGATGACGACAGGCGTGATGATCGAGAAACTCACGGCCGCCGAATAGGGGCCGGTGTTCGCCCCGTCCTCGGCGCGCGCACGCCAGAAATACGAGCGCCCCGTCGGTAGCCGATCCGACAATTGAACGCTGGTCCGGCCGCCGTCGCCCGGCCCGATGCCGCCGCGGCTGAACAGCATGGTCCCGAACTGCGCGTCGGACGCCAACTCGAACGTGTGCGTCAGCGGCCGCTGACCTGTCGTCGAAGAGCTCTCGATCAGCAATCGGACCGGTTGGTTCGCATTGTTCAGCTCCCAGCCCGAGCCCGGTTCGAGCAGCGTGGGGGCCGAAATCTCAACGCCCGGGATGGGGCCGGCAACCGAGGGACTCAGCGGATTGGCGCTCTTGACGGCTTCGCACGCCGCTGCAAGGCCCGTCAACAAAAACAATGTAATGAAACGTCCAGTTCTCACCGTCATGGTCTCTGACACCTATCGTGGGAATGCACCGCGTACGCAGGGGGGCGCACCGGTTGCGGGACCGATTCTTACTTCGTATCGACCGACGAGATCGAAAAGTTTAACGCACGGGGTGGGCTGGGGACCACCAGATCGCTAGGAAGGCCAATAGTTTACCGTCCTTGGAGCCTGCGGTCAAGGCAAAGTATTCGTCCGCCATGATCAGTGACAGGCGGATGAGCCGCGCCCGGCGCAATCAGTGTCACTCGACTCGAGGACGATACGCTCGAGCACTACCCTGGTCCCATCGTTGACATAGAACCGATACTCGAGGTCGCTCGTGGGACTCCTCAGGATGAACTCGATCTCAGCCAGAACCTTGTCTTCGGCGGGAAGCCCCGCGTGCAGGACCGGGCGTTTGTTCAGCAGCCGCTCGCCCTCGACCCAGACGTCCACGAAGCCGACTTCCTGGCTCGCCGCGGCTTCCACGACCCCGATCCACCGCGCACGGTAGCGTCCGGGTTTTAGCGGAATGTGCGGCCCTGTCTGGAGGTAGCCGGCCCTTCCGACCGATCGCAGCACGCGCGCCCGGGTGTCCCGCTCGCCGACGTCGGTGATGAATCGCGTGTTGACCGCAGGTACCGAAAGCGCGACGACGCGGCGCTCGTTCACAAGATCGTGTAGCGCCCGATAGCGGCCGAAGTTCAGCTCCCAGATGTCGCGAGCCCGCGCAACGCTGAAGATTGGCCCCCTGGTGATGTTCAACAGCTTGTCGTAGTAGTCGTGGATCAGCGGATCCTCGATCAAGTTCTTTCCCTCCCGACACGACTCAACGTATCCGGCCGGGATATCGCGGAAGAAATGCCCGGCGTAGAACTCGAAGTAGAGGGCCTCCGACACCGGTAGCCGCGCGAGCAACGGATCGGAGAGGGCATTCCGATCGAGGACGTATTTCTCGGGCCCGGCATTGAAGCCGAAAAATCCTGTGCTGCCCTGAACGGAGACTTTTTGATCGCTGTTCCTGAAGCTGAGGCCTTCCCGAAACCACACATGGTCGGGCATGGTGCGGAAGGGATCGTAGAAGAGGACGTTCGTGATCCGGTGATAGTAACCGCGCTCGTCCTTAATCCCGTTCTGAAGATGCCAGTCCCATGCTCCGTCATAGGAAGCCCGAGTCTTGATGGGTGCCAGTGGGGCAACGAGGTTGTAACCGACCAAGCCAGCTCCCAAGATGAGGGCTACCCGACGATCGTCCACCATCGACACGATCAGAATCGACGCTGCCAGGAGCGGCATGGCGAAGAACCGGCCACTCATGAAATCTCCGCCGATCGAAATCGTGTACACAACGTAGAGCAGGGCCGATCCAGCGCCTGCCAGTGCTGACAACCGTCGCGTTCGGACCGCAAGTCCCGCAGCGAGGGCGACCGTCCCGAGCGTGAACGCATCGAAATTGATGCTGTTGGCAAAGTAGGCGATCCCCTGCTCAAGCCTCAGCGAGCGCGGGATGCCCGTTGCGACTTTTGCGTAGTAGGTATTGGGAAAGGGGAAACCGTAATAGAGATAGGAGAAGGCCAGCCAGATCACCGAAGGCGCGAATGAAGCCAGAAACAACGATGCGATTCGCCACCGGTAGATCGGCCAGGCGCGGTAGGCCACGTATGCGAGCGGGCCGGCGTAGAGCAGGATCGAATCGCCCCGGTTGAGAAACGCCAAGGATGCGAGGAGCCCATAGAAGACGATGTCGCGCGGAAGCAGTTGTCGAGCGGTCCGTACGTCCTGGAAAAACCTGCAATAGAACCAAGCGATCAGAAGGTAGCTCAGCGGATACTCGAGGCCGGACGACGTGTAGTCGACGAAGGCCTTCGAGCTGAGAAGAAACCCAAGAAACAGGGCGGAGCGCGAGAGGCTTCGCAGGTAGGAAAACACCACGACCAGGACCAGGACGCACAGGGCGTACGAAACAGCGAGCGTCGTAAAAAAGAACTCGGACGTGATGGCGGAAGCGGCGCTCAGGAGCAACATCCAGAGCGGGTGAGTGTAGGCCTGGACCCGCTCCCCGGGATTGAAGGTGAGACCGTGTCCGTGGATAAAGTTCTGCGCAACGCGGAAGGTGATGTAGGCGTCGTCGCCCAACCAGGCGTTGGCCAGGAAGACATACGAGAAGGCCACCAGCAAGGAACCCGTCAGCAGTGAAGCCTGGGCCGGATCCAAACGCTCATGCGGCAGGTCGACCTGCGATCTTGGTGTCACGACGCGCTACTCCCCGTCTGCAGGTGGTCACCCAGCCGCAGCGCCAGCGCCGAGAGCGTAAGTGTCGGGTTCGCACTTGAGCTGGAGGGGAAGGCGGATGCAGAAAGCACGTACAGATTCTCGAGGTCGTAGTATCTCAAGTCGCGGTCCACGCAGCCGTCTCGCGGGGAGTCTGCCATTCGGGTCGCGCCGAGCCAGTGATGGCTGCCGGGATACGTGCTGAGGTGCCTCACTTCAGCGCTCGGTAGCCTGCGGCGAATGTATGACGTCACCCGTTCGATACAGGTGCCGAGGTACTCAGGGTAAGGAATGCTGATTTCGGGAATGGCCTGACCCGATGCGTCGATTCGCCGGATAGACACCGTGCTGTTCGGAAGCGGCTGGGCCTCCACAAGGAACCACAGGTCCAAGGTCGAGGCCCACTCCTCGCGGAACGTGTCGCGTAGGGCGCGGGGCGCGAAGGAGCGTCGCTCGAGCGAACGACGAATGATGTCTTGGACGAGCAGGTCCCGATTGCCCTCGCCCTGATCCATTGCCAACGTCGACAGCTTGATCTCCCCCAGCAGCGACACGGGGAGGTCGTCGCCGAGCTTTTCAAAAAATGCCGTGATCATTCCAGTCTGTGCGCTGTCGCCGTAGCCGGGTTTCGCGTCGAGCCCGGATCCATACACCGCAAGATCGAACACGGGATGGTCCATGTAGTATCGGCCGAGGCTCGGGTGCTTCGGAATGTCAGCCGAACGCTGCAGCAGCAGGCACGAGTCGATCCCGTTGCAGGCAATCACGAACTCGCGCGCGCGAATTCGCCCATCCCGACCGTTGGGATCCCGCACGCTCAGAGACGTGACCCGACCGCTTCGACAATGGATCTCAGTGACCAACAGTCCGGAGTGCAGGTCTACCCGATCGCGGATCGAGGGGTACACGGTGTTCAGGGCCGTGCCTTTGGAATCAATCGGACAGAGATTACAGAGGTTGGTGCCACAGCACTTCGGGCGCTGGTCCACTGCCTGCGAGGGCCGGACCGTGGGAACCTGCATCACGTGCTCCGCGCCAAAAATCGCCTCGCACGCGCGGTCTGAGGGGCTCAGACGATGGGGAGGAAGAGGGTAAGCGAAACGTCCCTCGAAAGGTCTCCGCTCGGAGTTGCCGCTAATCTGGAGACGCCGCTCGGCCTCGAGGTAGTACGGTTCGATATCGCTGTATGTCAGTGGCCAGTGTCGACTGGCGCCGCCGAACGCCTCGCGCTGGAAATGCGCCGGGTGGATCCGCGGCATGTTTCCGTAGAAGTGATTCGTTGACCCGCCGAGATTGTAGACGGGATGAAAAACGTACTCTCTCCCCCTCGACCGCGGACCGATTGGCTGGGGCTCATGTCGACTGAAATGCGGACTCTTGTTGAAAGCGAGGGGATCGTCGTGGGAGTTGAGTCGGCGGCGATCTGAAAAACTCAGCGGGGTGCCTCGCTCGATCATCAAGACGCGCCTACCACGTGCCAGCGCTCTCTCTGCCAGCAGCATGCCGGCGATCCCGCTCCCAACGACGCAAAGATCGGCGTTCAACTCACTCGCGAATGGTGCCATCACAGACCGTGCGCCTGTTCGCCAGAGCAGGGTATCCGGCGAACGCAAACAGGCGAGCTCGTGGCCTGAGAACCCTGGCCACGAGCTGAACCGTCCGAGCCGTGTTGCCTTGGCCGCCTGAGAGGCTGACGTGGAGGTCCCGCTGCTCAACGTCGCTGAGGACGTCGAGCCATGCGATCTCGTTCCCAGTCAGCCCCAGCCGCCGCGCGAGTCCCTGGCGCGGCGACTCCGGCCGGCCACAACGGATCCAGCTGGCGACAGCAGAACTGCCCAGCAGCGTCAGAAGGGTACGTCGATTCAACTCAAGCTCTACCGCGAAGCATCGTCGCGCAGGGGTTTCCGGCCACCGCGAAAATCGCCCATCGCAACCTCGTCCCACCGTGGCGTCTCGATCTCACTTGCTCACTTGCTGGCGAACGCCGGACGGGGCTGGGTCGAGATCCATACCTGGCGGACGATCATGCCAGGAACCGACGCAGCCTCCACTCCACTGCGCCCAACCGGAGCGCCGATATAGGCAACGTGCGGGTCCGGGTCGTACAGGCCGTCGTAGGGCTTGCCGAAATTGTACATGCTTCGACCGTCCACGCCACCTTCGAAGATTTCCAGGTTGAATCGTCCGCCCCAGGTCGCCTTGAAGAGGTACGAAAGGTCCGCGTTGAAGTTGCGCTTCACGCGCTCAACACCCACCGTTTCAATCCGAGAGAAATGTGAGATGAAACGCCACGCGATGACGCCGGCCGGATCACCGCGCTTCTCGACCGTCATCCGGCGATCGTTGGTAATGATGTCGGAGCGGCCCTCTGACATAGCCATCACCTTGACCTTATTGCCCTCGGTGTTGGTTGGCATGCCGGTGACGAGGATGGAGAATTCGCCGGCGATCATCGTCTGCGGAAGCTCGTAGCGAATATGGCTCCTGAAATCGTTCAGCCTGACGCCCACGCCTGGAATGAAGGTGACCGAACCTTCGATGTTACCGACAGTCTTTCCGTTTATGAGGGGATCGTAGAGCTCTCCGGGGACAATGTACCCGTCCTTACGCTCTGGCGACAGGAAGGTGGCATTGGTCGACCAGGGCCCCACACCGGCTTCGAGCTCGGCCCGCGCGCGCCACACATACTCCTTGTCGGACTCGAGCTCCGATGGGAGGCGCCATGACGTCGAGCCGTCACCCTGGCCGATCGGGCCCGAATCGAGCAGGACGTTTCCCGCCTGGAACACCTGGAACCGATAGGCAAAGCCGATTCCGGCGAACTCGCCCGTGGAATTGCGAAGGACGAGCGAGGGGCGGAAATCCTCGAGCAGCCGAATGCCGCCGGTGGGCGACAGCGGAGTCGGCGCCGTCGCTTTCAGGGTCGATCCGTCGGCGGCTGCCGAAGTCGTCAACGCGCCACTGGCGCTCGGCGATAGAGGATTCCCCGGTTTGTCCGCGCAGGCAATGGCGATGGCGATTGCTGCAAATGCACCACACACAACAAACTTCTTCACCATTAATATCTCCGACTGAGTGTTAGTGGCCGAAGGGCACCGCGAGGTGCCAGAGGTGCGCACATCATAACCCAGCTTGTCGGCAAGTACAAGAGGCAACGGGGAAAAAATTTCCGTCGGTCGCGCACCGAGCGTTCGGTTCAGGCTCCAGCATGTTACGATGACCCAATTTTCCCAGGGAGCTCGTGGCGCGGTGCGTCGGGTTCACACGTGTGGTGTCACTTTCGAAGGGATGGACTGATGCCAAAGACGACATGGCTGGCGATGTTAGGCATGCTCCTCGTGTTGGGAGTTTCCCGCACTGACGCGCAGATCATCAACTGGACCGATCGAGGATTTGTCAACGTGAACGGTGGATACCAGACACAGTCGCGCGATTTCGAGACCACCCAGACATTCCGGTTGTACAACGAAACCGCGACGGTCAAGGCGGGCTACGAGATTGGCGCCGGCGCCCTGTTCGACATTAGCGGCGGCGTCCGAGTTGGACCCAACGGCGGGATCTGGCGCAATGTCGGGGTCGGAATCGGCTACTCCCGATTCAAGAACACTGACGACCTCACCGTGGAAGCGACGCTTCCGCATCCGGTCTTTTTTGATCGGCCGCGCACGGTCACCACCACCGCGAACGACCTCGAACACACGGAATCGGCCGTCCACATCTTTGGCCTCTGGATGCTGCCGCTCTCCGACAAGATGGATGTCGCGGTCTTTCTGGGACCAACGATTTTCAGCATCAAGCAGGATCTCGTGACGGGCGTGCAGATCGCTCAACCCGAGCAGTCGCCGTTCACGGGAGCCATCACCGGCATCGTCCAAGCGAAAGCCAAGAAGACCGGCGTAGGCGTGAACGTTGGCGCCGATTGGAGCTACATGGTAACCCCGCAGTTCGGAGGCGGCGTGTTTCTGCGCTATGCCGGCGGGTCCGTTAAGCTCGAAGCGGAAGACCTGAGCGTCGACCTGAATGTCGGCGGGTTCCAGTTCGGGGCGGGGCTGCGTGTCCGGTTCCAAAAACTTTTCCCGTAGGCATGCACATCCTGATGATTGCGCCCGAGCCGTTCTTCGAGCCGCGCGGGACGCCCTTCAGCGAGTACCATCGCATCCGCGCCCTGCTGGAGCTCGGACACAGCGTCGACCTGGTCACCTACCCCTTCGGGCGTGATGTGTCGATGCCCGGGCTGCGGATTTTTCGCTGCGTGCGGCCGCCGTTCATCACCCGTATCAAGGTCGGTCCTTCGTACGCAAAAATTCCGCTGGACGTTGCACTCACCGTCACCGCATTGCGGCAGGCCCTGCGGGGACGCTACGACGCGGTGCACTCCCACGAGGAGGGCAGCGCGATTGGGATCGTGGTGGCAGCCATGCTGGGGCTGCCGCATCTTTACGACATGCACTCGAGTCTTCCGCAACAGTTGTCGAACTTTGCGTTTAGCCGGTCTCGGGTGCTGCACGGCTTTTTTCGTGTGCTCGAGCGCGTGGTCATTCAGCGGTCACGGGTCGTGGTGGTGATCTGCCAGCATCTTCAGGAAACCGTTCGCGAAATAGATCCATCCGCGCGCACGGTCTTGATTGAAAACGCTCCTGGAGCAGGCGACGGTCCAGCCAAGGGGGCGGGCGCCTCGGTGCGTCTGGAGTTGGGACTCACCGTGTCTACGCCGATCGTGATCTATACGGGCACGTTCGAGCCCTACCAGGGCCTGAGTCTTTTCCTGGCTGCCGCATCGCATGTCCTGACTCAGGTGCCCGATGCGCGTTTCGTCTTGGTGGGCGGACATTCGGATCAGATCGCCGCGATTCGCCGGCAGGCTCAAGAGTTACGCGTTGATGGGCGAATGATCTTCGTGGGGGAACGGCCGGCCGAAGAGATTCCTGCGTTCCTCGACGCGGCGGATGTGCTCGTCTCGCCTCGAAGCACCGGCACCAACACGCCGCTGAAGATCTATCAATATCTCCGGGCCGCTCGGCCGATTGTGGCGACGCGTCTGCTCACCCACACCCAGGTATTAAATGACAGCGTCGCGATCCTCACCGAGCCGACGCCGGAAGCACTTGCTGACGGAATCGTGCGGGTGTTGCACGATCGCCGCCTCGCGCGCCAGTTGGGCGAGCGGGCGCTCGCGCTGGCGGAGTCGCGTTACAGCTACGACGCCTATCTCGACCGGACACGCGAGGCATGCGCGGCGCTGTGCGGCGCTGCGCCGACCCACGTCGTAGCCGGGGGGGCATGTGACATCCCTCGGCTCTAGCAGGCCCTAGGCTTCTAGCTCTGGGCCAGACTAGAGAATTGCCGTGTAATGCCTAAAGCCCAAAGTCCAAAGCCTGTAGCCGAATCACCGTCATTGGTCAATCGTTCCGACCACTACAGCTATGTCGTGTACGCCGACGCAGGAATGGCGGAGCGTTTCGACCGAAGGCGCTTCGGCGGCCCCATTGGGGCGCTTCTGCTTGAAGAGCAGGAGCGCGTACTCGGCGACTTTCTCGGCGAGCTGGAGGATTGCCACATCATCGATGTCGGCACCGGCACCGGTCGCGCTGCGCTCGCACTCGCTCGGCGAGGCGCGCACGTCACGGGCGTGGATGCGTCAGCAGAAATGTTGGAGACCGCGCGGAAGCGGGCCGGAGAGGCGGGCGTGAAGGTCATCTTCGACCGCGACGATGCGCATGCCCTTCACTTCCCATCACGCGCGTTCGATCATGCTGTCAGCTTGCGAGTGTTGATGCACGCGCCGGACTGGCGGCGTTGCCTTGGCGAGCTCTGCCGCCTCGCTCGCCACCGGGTCGTCGTCGATTTTCCCGCAGTGGGGAGCGTCGCTGCCGTACAGGCAGTCACGCGGCGTATTCAGGCTGCCTGCGCTGAGCGTCGGTCATGGTTCGATAACGCTCACCACGAACGGAGCCGAAGCGCGGACAGGCAAGTAGAGGCGTATCGAGTGTTCAGGCTGAGCACCATCACCCACGAATTCGAGCATCACGGCTTCCGCGTCTCCCGTGTCCATCGACAATTCGTGCTGCCGATCGCGCTTCACAAGCTGATCGGGTCCCGCAGATTCACGGTAGCGGTTGAAGGTGGACTGGCCGCCGTGGGAATCCTACAGCTGGTGGGATCGCCGGTCACGATCGTGGCGGAGCGTTGCGAGTCCTCGTAACCGGAGCCACCGGTTTCACGGGCAGCTATCTGGCGAAGACGCTCGCCGCTCGCCGTTGCCAGGTGAGGGCGCTGGTTCGCGACCCGGCCCGGGCAGCGGGACTGCGCGACGCTGGCGTTGAGGTGGCGGTCGGCGACCTTAAAGATCGCAGCGCGCTGCGCGCTGCGGTCGATGGCGTCCACATCGTCTACAACGTTGCGGCAATGTATCGACAGGTCGGCGTCGCCGAGTCGGAGTATCGGGCCGTCAACGTCGATGCGGTTCGTGCGCTTGTTCAGGTGAGCGCCGAAGCGGGCGTGACGCGCGTCGTACAGTGCAGCACGGTCGGTGTTCACGGCGATGTCGAGCATCCACCAGCAAACGAGGACGCTCCTCTTCGGCCCGGCGATGTCTATCAACGAAGCAAGCTTGAAGGCGAACAGGCGGGACGCGACGCCGCCGGCCGGGCTGGTATTGAGTACACTGTCGCCCGGCCGACCGGCATCTACGGACCTGGAGATCGTCGACTGCTTAAACTGTTCCGCGGCGTCGCGCACCGGCGGTTTGTCACGCTCGGCTCAGGCGAGATTTTTTATCACCTGACATTTGTCACCGATGTCGCCGAGGGGTTGCGGCTCTGCGGAGAGCTGCCGGGCGCCGCGGGCGGCACCTTCATCCTCGCTGGTGAGGAGGTCACCACACTGAATCAGCTCGTGAGCACGATTGCGCACGAATCCGGCGTAACGCCGCCCTGGCTGCATATGCCGGTGTGGCCCTTCTGGCTCGCGGGCGCCCTGTGCGAAGCCTTGTGCGTACCGCTCCGAATCGAGCCGCCGCTCTATCGGCGCCGTGTGGATTTCTTTACAAAGAGCCGCGCCTTCGACATCTCGCACGCGCGTAAAGAGCTCGGCTTCGCGCCGGCGGTGTCGTTGGCAGAGGGGATCCGGCGCACCCTCGCGTGGTACCGCGAACACCGGTGGATCTGAGTTCTTCACCACGGAGCACACAGAGGATGCAGGATCGAATGACGGAACCAGAGAGCACCGCGTTTCTTCTGATTCAAACAATCTCTGTGACCTTGGGGCTTTGTGCGATTCGACCTGGGTGGCGTCTGTGGTGAAAATGTCATATGTCTGAAGGAGAGATCCCCAAAATCCAGGAGCAGCTCTTCGACGCGCGCCGATCCGCGCGCGAGAAGTATGCCGCCCTCGTGATCGGGCAGCCTGGATGGGTAGCGCTGCTGCGATATGAACTCGTCATGCTGATTTCGCAGGGTGTTCCTGGGGCGCTTGGACTGGGCATGCGGCGCTTCCTTTACCCCATGCTGTTGGGCGCGGCCGGCCGCAACGTCGTGTTCGGCCGGAACGTGACGCTACGGCACCCACATAAGATCCGAATCGCACACGACGTTGTCGTGGATGAGAACTGCCTTCTGGACGCTAAAGGAGAAACAAACGACGGCATCGCGATCGGGGACGGTGTGTTCATTGGCCGCAATACAATTCTTTCGTGTAAGAACGGAAACATCCACATCGCGGCGGGCGCCAACATCGGCTTCAACTGTGAGATCTTTTCGGCCGGCCGTGTGACGATAGGCGCTAATGCCTTGATTGCGGCGTACTGCTATGTGATCGGCGGCGATCATGACTTCTCTGATTCAAGCCGCACGGTGCTCGAACAGGGGCGAACGGCCCGCGGCGTGACGATTGGCGAAGGCGCATGGCTCGGCGCTGGCGTAACAGTGCTCGACGGCGTGCGCATCGGCGCGCACGCCGTCGTCGGAGCAGGAGCCGTCGTGCGAGTGGACGTGCCTGACCGGGCGATTGCTGTAGGGGTGCCGGCGCGGCTCGTCGGGAGCCGCCCATGAGTCGGAAGCTGAACGTTCTTCAAATCTGCGATCACCTTGGCTGGGAAGGGTCGCGCATGCACGGCGTGAAGCGGCTCTTCGCCTGGATGATCCCACGGTTCGATCCGACACGATTCAACGTGTCGCTCGTCAGTCTCCGAAGAAAGGACCTGTCGGAGGAGACGCTGGACGCGCTCGGGATCGACATTACCTATCTCCACAAGTCCAAGTTCGATCCAGCAACGCTGCCAGCCCTGCTGAAGCTCATCGATCGGAAGCAGATCGATATCCTGCACCTTCACGGCTATGGGGCGACCACCTTCGGTCGCATGGCCGCCGCCAGGCGAGGCATCCCCGCGATCCTTCATGAGCACGCCAACCTGACCGATACGCCATGGTTTCAGAAGGTCGCCGATCGTTTTCTGGAGCCGTATACGGATCTGGCCATCGCGGTGTCCCGGAGCACGGCTGATTTCGTGATCAAGGCGCGGCTCGTGTCGCCAGAAAAAGTGAAGATTGTCTACCTCGGCGCTCCGCTGGAGGAGTTCAGCCGCGCACGTGATCTTCGGGAAGTCGCGGAAGCGCGTGCGGCCCTCACTCTTCGGCGAGAAGATTTCGTGATTGGAACGGTCACGCGGTTCCACGATTCCAAGGGCAACTCATATCTCGTCGACGCGGCCGCCAAGGTGCTAGCGGAAAGACCGCAGGCTCGCTTCTGCCTGATCGGCGAGGGCCCTCTGCGCCCGGCCTTGGAGGCCCAGGCGAGGTCACTCGGGCTTCGCGACGATCGGTTCATCTTCGGGGGTTTCGTGCGTGACGTGGCAGCCGCTCTCTCAACCTTCGATCTGAGCGTGTTTCCTTCCCTCTGGGAGGGCACGCCGCTGACGCTCTTTGAAACGCTGGCCGCGGGCCGGCCGATTGTGGCGACCGACGCCGATGGGTTACTGGATGTGCTGAGCGACGGTCAGGATGCGTTGGTGGTGCCGAAGCGAAATGCGCAGGCACTGGCCCAACGCATCATTTGGCTGATGGATCGGCCCTCCGAGCGCGCCCGCCTCGCAGAGGCCGCTCGAGCCACCGCTCGCCGCTACGATATCGGCACCTTCGTGCGGAAAATGGAGCGCTTGTACGAGTTGTTGCACCAGGTGTCTCGCGCCACGAACCGCCGCGGGGTGTTAGACGCCGACCTGTCTTTCCTGAGTGCAGCGGTACTCGTGTGACGTCCCCTGGCCGGCTGTCCGCTGCCTGCTGATAATGGCCCGAATCGCCGTCGTCACCTCCAGTCCACTCTTCGTCGAAGGCGGCCATCTGGTGATGGCGCACGCGCTGGTGCGCGCGCTGCGCGAGGCAGGCCACGAGTCAGAAATCCTCCTCACGCCGCAGAACCGTTTTGGACGTCAGGGAGCGGCTTACCTCGCCGCATGGCTGACCGACGTCGGCATGGGCCACGACAATCGACCGATCGATCAAATCATCACGCTGCGCTACCCGAGTTATGCCGTGCGTCACCCCGTTCACGTCTGCTGGCTCAATCACACGATGCGCGAATACTACGATCAGTGGGAACCATTCAGCGCGCCGCTGAGGTGGAAGGGGCGTATCAAGGAGCGGGCTCGCCGGGCAATGGTTCAGTGGGCGGACCGCCGCTTTCTCACGGGCCACGTTCAAAAGCTGTTGACGATCTCACGGACAGTCGCGGGCCGCTTGCGCCGGTGGGGAGACATTCCTGCCGATGTGTTGCACCCGCCGCCCCCCCAGCGTCCGTATCGGTGCGACACTTACGGCGATTATATTTTTGCCGTATCCAGGCTGGCGCCTCTCAAGCGCCTCTCATTATTGGTGGAGGCGTTGGCCAAACCAGATGCCGCAGGCATTTCATGTGTGATCGCCGGTGACGGGGAAGCGCGGCAAGCGCTGCAGCAGACGATCGACACACGCGGCTTGACTTCGCGGGTCCACTTGATTGGGCGCATTGACGATGGTCAGCTCGTGGAGCATCTTGCGTCCTGTCGCGCGGTATGTTTCCCTCCGTTTGATGAGGATTACGGCCTTGTCACCGTCGAAGCGTTCGCGTCCCGCAAGCCGGTGATCACCTGCTCCGACAGCGGCGGTCCCACGGAGCTGGTGATCGACGGTGTCAGCGGAAGAGTCTGCCTTCCGAGTCCCGAGGCGCTGGCCGTCGCGCTGCGCGAGATGACGGACAATCCTGCAAGAGCGCGCCAGTTCGGCGAAGCCGGTTATGATCAGACGAGGGCAATGACCTGGGAAAAGGCATTGAAGAAGTTAGTATTAGTGTGATCTATGTCATACCGCTCTCCCTTAGAAGCGCGTCTCGCGAAAAAGTCCACCAAAGCGATCACCGAATTCGGTCTGAGGTCGGAGCCACGAAGATCGCTCTGGGCCACCACGCGGACGATTTCATCGAGACGCTGCTGCTCAACCTCTTTTTTGCGGGCGCCCTCAAGGCGATCTCAGTCTGCAGCGCCAACGGATCAAGCGGCTGCTCATGGATCTCGAGCGCGAGCATCCGGGCGTGAAGAGCTCGATGATCAAGGCCCTGAAGAATGTGGCACCTCGTCACTTGCTCGATACCCGTTTGAATCCGATAGCCGATCTGGCTGATCGTCACATGGACGCTGCGGACTTGCCGGCCGCCAGCGCGCTGTTGCAAATCATAACGAACGGCACACCCCAATAGTTTCTTACCTTCCCTATCTCCTCCTGATACCTTATTGTCCATGCGGGCCGTCGTCCAGCGCGTGGCTTCCGCGCAAGTCAGCGTAGAAGGTCGTGTCGTCGGTCACATCGCTCGCGGGCTTCTTGTCTTTCTGGGTGTGGACCGTGGCGATACGGCGGAAGACCTGGATTATGTGGCCGGCAAAGTCCGCGACATTCGCATTTTCACCGACGAAGAAGGCAAGATGAATCGATCCGTGAGGGATGTAGGAGCCGAGGTCCTGATTATCTCACAATTTACGCTCTCGGCCGACTGTCGGCGCGGCCGCCGACCTTCATTTGATAACGCGGCGCCTCTCGAGGTTGCGCGGAGCATGTACGAAACGTTCGTGGAGACGCTCAAAGCGATGGAGCTACCGGTTCAGACCGGCGAGTTTCGAGCCATGATGCAGGTGGAGTTGATCAACGACGGCCCGGTCACGATTCTGCTCGACAGTCGCAAAAACTTTTAGCGCAACGGACGCAGAGGAGAGCACACTTCGCTAAGGAATTTCAAAACTAGAACAGAAAGGCGATTCATGAATCGGTCGACGTTCCAGATCTGCATGTCCGCGTTGGGTCTGACTATCTTGACGGGAACGAGCTCACTCGCATTCGCCCAGCAGCGGCCGCTCGTCACCGAAGATCCTGAGGTGATTGGGGCCGGCAGGATGCTGCTCGAAGCC
>Ga0184633_10000461_pt1 | contig 14773 bp, 14 predicted proteins | sample PLM31_170_b1_FD_133156 | JGI IMG/M metagenome (GOLD analysis project Ga0184633, IMG submission 133156) | Groundwater sediment microbial communities from an aquifer in East River, Colorado, USA - PLM3-1_170_b1 | ecosystem: Environmental > Terrestrial > Soil > Riparian zone | place: USA: East...
ATGTTCCGCCCCATGTCGACGCCCCGGGCTCCTTCCTGGATCGCCTCGTACGCGAGCTCGAGGGCGTCCAGCTCCGTCTCCAGCTTCGGCCCTCCCGCCACGACGAGCGGGACGGGGCACGACTCGACGACCTTCGAGAAGTCGTCGCAAAAGTACGTCTTGACGAAATGCGCACCGAACTCCGCGGCGATCCGACACGCGAGGCCCAGGTACCGGGCGTCCCGCTTCTCGAGTTCCTTGCCGACCGCGGTCACGGCGAGGACGGGCATGCCGGCCTCCTCGCCCTCATCGACGAGCTTCCCCAGGTTCACGAGGGAGTCGTGCTCGTGCGCCGCGCCGACGAAGATGGACAGGGCCACCGCGGACGCGTTCAGCCGGACGGCCTCCTTCATCGACGTCGTGATCTTCTCGTTCGACAGATCCTCGTTCAGCACGCTTGCGCCGCCGCTCACGCGGAGCACGATCGGGACGGTCGCCCCCGGGTCGATCGACGTACGGACGACGCCGCGGGTGATCATAATCGCATCCGCGTAGGGCAAGAGGGGCTCCAACGTCTTCCGGGGGATTTCAAGCTTGTTCGTCGGGCCGAGGAAATATCCGTGATCCGCCGCGAGCATCACCGTGTGTCCATCCGACGGCCGGATGATCCGGGCGAGTCGGTTCTGGAGTCCCCAGGGCATCGTCGAGCCTCCCGCGTTTCGAAATCGTTGGAATCGATGTCGCATATTAATCCTTTCGCGGGGCGACGACCCGGGCGCAATCATCTTCTACGCTTGTGCCGGTCTCGCATCCGATGGCGGCGAAGGTCGACGCGATGCGGAAGGGACTCCTGGGCAAACTGAACGCCGCGAAGGGGCCGCCCGGCAAGCTCGACGCTCAGGCGTACCTAGGCTCTCCGGTTCCCGGAATCGGCGTCCCTGTACCCGCGTTGCGTGCAATCGTCTCCGCATTTCGGAAGACGCATCGGGACCTGGACGTCAAGACGCTCAATCGACTCGCCGCGGCCTTGTGGAAGGGCTCGACGTTTGAGGAGAAGGCTCTGGGAATCAGTTTCCTGGAGGTATCTGGAAAGATCCTCGATGAGGCCTCGTGGGAATTGCTCGACTCATGGGTTGATGAAGCGACCGGATGGGGACTGTGCGACTGGCTCGCCCTCGGCCCCATCGCGAAGATTGCCTATGGGCAACCGGACCGATACCGCGAGGTCCTTGGATGGACGAAGTCCAAGAACCCTTGGAGGAGACGGATCGCCGCCTACGCGGTCTGTGACTTTGTCCGGGCAGGCGAGTTGGACCAGGCGTTCCAGCTCTTGGAACGACTTCTCTACGACGACGAGTTGTGGGTCCAGCGGGCCGTCGGCACATGGCTCCGGGAAAGCTGGAAAGAGGACCGCCGCAAGACCGAAGCGTTCCTCCGGAAGCACGTCCGCGGACTCCCGAAGGTCGTGATCACCGTGGCCACAGAGAGGGCGCCGAAAACATTCCGAGACGAACTTCGCGGAAGCCGCTAGTCCAACGCTCGCGGGTGAACCGCAAGCTTATACGCACAAGGATTCTTCGGTGAACGCAGGGGCGCACGGATGGCCGAAGCGGACGTCATCTCCGAGAAGGCGCTCCGGCGGTTTTGCGAACGGGTCCTCACGAAGCTCGGCGTCCCTCCCGAAGATGCGAAAATCACGACGGACGTCCTCGTCATCGCGGATCTTCGCGGCGTCGACTCCCACGGAGTCGCGCGTCTCGGACGGTATGTGACCGGCCTGAAGGAAGGATTCATGAAGCCGACGGACCAGAGCCGCGTCATCCGGGAGACGAAGGCGACCGCCCTCGTCGACGGCGGCCAGAGCCTCGGCCAGGTCGTTAGCAAGAGGGCCATGGACCTCGCGATCAAGAAGGCCCGGGACACCGCGGTCGGCGTCGTCGCGGTCCGGAACTCGAATCACTACGGGATCGCGGGCTACTACGCCCTTATGGCAATCGAGCACAACCTGATCGGCGTGAGCACGACGAATGCGGGCCCACTCGTCGTCCCGACCTTCGGCCGCACGTCGGTCCTGGGCACGAATCCGATCAGCCTTGCGGCGCCCGCGATGAAGGAGAAAGCGTTCGTGCTGGACATGGCTACATCCACCGTCCCGCGGGGGAAGGTCGAAGTCTACAACCGCTTGGGGAAACCGACGCCTCACGGGTGGGCCGTCGACGAGACAGGGAGAGGTTCCACGGACCCGAAGCGCGTGCTGAACGCCCTCGCGAACCGCCTCGGTGGCGGGCTCCTGCCGCTCGGGGGGGAGGGCGAGGAGCTCGGCGGCCACAAGGGGTACGGCCTCGCGCTCATGGTCGACGTCTTGAGCGGCGTCTTGAGCGGCGCGGCGACGGGCCTCCAGGTGTACGCGGACGAGAAGCGGCCCGACGTCGGACATTTCTTCATGGCCCTCGACCCCGCGGCGTTCCGGCCGCTCGATGAGTTCCGGCGGGACATGGACCGGCTAGTACGCGAGTTGAAGGACAGCCCGAAGGCCCAGGGCCAAGAGCGGATCTACGTGCACGGCGAGAAGAGCTACGCCCGGATGGAGAAGTTCCGCAAGGAAGGGATTCCGCTCGGGACGAAAGTCGTCGAGGGACTCAAGAAAATCGGGATGGACCTCAGCGTGCCGTGGCCCACCTAACTTTCAAATCATCCCGGATAGCTCCCGCGAATCGAGTCTCTGCGCTGACATGTTTGGGCGAACTCAATACGCGATCGCGGGCATCTTCCGCACGAACTCGTCGCTCGTCAACTGCTGAATCATGAAGTCGGCGACGTCCGACCGGGAGATCCGGAAGCCCCCTCGCGGGATGCCTTCGTGGACCACTCGGTAGCGGCCCGTGGCCGGTCCATTCGTCAGCAGCACCGCCCGCACGGCGATCCAGTCCAGGTCCCTCCGGCCAAGTTCCTCGAGCATCGCGCGGTGTTCCTTGTACACGCCAGGCACGACGAGCCGGAACAAGCCCAGACCGACATTGCCGACGAAGAATCCGGCGCGCTCGGACAGCGCACCCGCGGCCGACAGGACCACGATGCGTCGCACGCCATGCGCATCCATCCCGTCGAGAATATGACGCACGCCCTCCGAGAGCACGGGCGGCGGCCTGCGGGCATCGGATCCGAGGACACTCAGGACCGAATCGTGTCCCGCGATTGCGCGATGGACGGAGGCGGCGTCGAGGACGTCCCCGCGCGATACACGCAGGCGCTCGTGCGCGACGTTCATGCGGGCGGGATCGCGCGCATACGCGGTGACTTCGTGACCGGCCCGGACCGCCCGCTCCGCAAGGAGACGCCCGGTCTGGCCCGTGGCCCCGAAAAGGACGATTCTCACGGCCGTGGCTCCCCGAGGCTAATCGCGCACGGAAGGTCAAGAATCTTTTCCGAGGAGCGTCGCAAGGGGACGCCGCCGCGGACCAGTCCATCCTCTTTGCCTTCCGGCAGAACTAATCGCCGTCGATCCGACCCGCGTCGCGCTCTCTTAAGCCCGATCCCGCGATTACGTCGCCCGTGGGCATCTCCACCGAGTCTCGGACCCCGCCGCCGTTCGAACAGTGGATTCCCCTCGCGCGACAGGTCGTCCGCACGTCCCTCCGCCTCGGCTGGAAGGACGTCTTCACGATCTACACGTATCCGCCGACGATCCCGCTCGCGGAGGCGCTCGCCCTCGAGGCGCGCCGAGCCGGCAGCGACACGCATCTCACCCTGATGACGGACGATCTGTGGTTCACTTCGATGCAAGAGCTGCCGGCGAAATGGCTGAGCGCGGCCTCCCCGATCGAACACTCGATCGCCGAGACGGAGACCGCGCACATTTACCTCGGAGGGCCGGCGGACGCCCGCCGCATGCGGGACATCCCACCCGAGAAATTCGAGGCGAACGATATGGGGAACGTCCGCCAGCACGAACCGCGGCGGAAACGGAGGGTGCGGGACGTCGACCTGCCGATCGGCCGGATCACCCGGGAGAGGGCAGAGACGTACGGCCTGGACTACGCGCGATGGCATCGGAGCTATCACAACGCCCTCGCGGTCGATCTCAAGGACATCCAGCAGGCCGGCACTGCCCTCGCGCGCTCCCTGAAGGGCCGCAAGCGCATCCGGATCTCGTCAGACGCTGGGACCGATCTGCGGTTCGAAACGAAAGCGATTGCGCCGATCCTCAACGACGGCATCATCAGCGCCGCGGACATCCGACGGGGATTCGTTCGAACCGTGTTGCCCGCCGGCCGCCTCGAGGGGGCGATTCGTCCGGAGTCGGTTGACGGGATTGTCCGTGGGACGGATCCCATCTTCTTCGCGGGCCGCGCCGTCGGCCGCCCCTGGTTCCGCATCCGTTCCGGAAAAATCATCGAATCGGGTGCTGCCGAACACGAAGACCTGCTCGCTCGTCTGCTCCGGCAGTCGAAATCCGGGAGCGCGCGAATCGGCTACTTCACGGTGGGACTGAACGAGGCCGCGGAGCCGTGCATGCTCGACAACAGCATCGTGAAGGACGATCTCGGATTAGGCCTCGGACCCCATCCGCAACTGGAACGGAACGCGGCCGATCCCGCGGTCTCGTTCGACTGGACCGTCGGCCCGGTCCGGATGGAAATCAGCCGCTAGCCTCTTGCCGCCGAATCGCAGGTACACAGGCATAATAAACTCAGGACGATTCCTCGACGCGAACCATGGAGCCCTGGGACGTCACGATCGTCGGGGGAGGAGTCCTCGGGACCTCGTTCGCGTACTGGATCGCGAACCGCTACGACGGACGCATCGCGGTCCTCGAGAAAGAGGCCGACGTCGCGGCGCACACCTCCCGTCGGAACACAGGGGTCGTCCATCGGCCGTTCTACCTTGACCCCGTGGAGCGGCGGGTGTTCGCGCGCTCCGCCCAGGTCGCCTACGGGATGTGGAAGGACTACGCCGCGGCGCGCCGCCTTCCGTGGCTCCAAGTCTCCACGTTCGAGGTCGCGACCCGCGACGAGGGCGTCTCGCGGCTCGAGAAGTACCGGAAGTGGGGCCTGGAGAACGGGATGGGCGAGGACGAACTCGCGGTCCTCACGCCCGAGGACGTGCGCCGGTACGAACCGAACGTCCGGTGCCGGGGAGCGATCTGGTCGAAGACGGATACCGCGGTCGACTACCAGGCCTTCACGCAAGCCGTGCGGGAGGACGCGGAGGCCGCGGGTGCGAGATTTCTCCTGGGGACGGAGGTCGGCTCGGTCGAGGTCGCGGGAGACCTGCTGGAGATCCGCCTCGCGGACCCGGGCGGGGAACCCGTGTACATCGATTCCCGCCGCCGGATCCGGGCGAGGGTCGGCCGCGGACGCGAGCCCCTGCGGACCCGGTTCTTGATCAATTGCGCGGGCGGGAATTCGATCAATCTCGCGCACCGCCTCGGGGTCGGACTCGAGTACACGGACCTCCATTTCCGCGGGGAGTACTGGGAGATCGATCCCGCGTACCATTTCCTCGCGGGCCGGAACATCTACACGGTCCCGCGACACCCCGACCTCCCGTTCCTCGATCCGCATTGGATCGTGCGAGCCGACGGACGGCGGGAGATCGGGCCGAACGCGGTACCGGTCCCCGGCCCGTACACGTACCGCGGGCTCTTCGGGGATCCCGCGCAGCTCGCGCAGAAACTCCTCGAGTCGCCCCGTTTGAACAAGCTGAAGCTCCTCGTGAACCCGGACTTCGTCACGCTCGCGGCGGAGGAGTGGGCCTCGTCGGTATCGAGGGGAGTGATGGCGAAACGCGCCCAGGACTTCCTCCCGGCCCTGCGGGTGAAGCACCTGACCCGGCCCGGGACCGCGGGCGTGCGGGCGAGCGTGATCGACCGCGGCGGCAAGTTCGTGAAGGAGGCGATCGAGTTGCCCGGTCCCCATTCGTACCACATCACGAACTACAATTCTCCGGGCGCCACGGGCGCGCCCGCGTATGCGGCATGGACCGTGCAGCGCCTCGCCCGCGCGGGCCACCTGGACCATCTGAAGCGGAAGACCGGGAAGACGACGGGGCAGTGGGATTTCGATGTCGTCTGCGCCGCGATCGAGGGACCTGCATCGGAGGCACGAGAGGCCAGGGCGTCCGTCCCCGGAACCTGAGGAATGCAACCTTAAACAAGGTTGACTCGCGCTTTCACCGAAGCCTTCAGATGTCGTGGCCCGATGACCTCGAGATGCCTGATCGCCTCCGGCTCACGGTCCGCCCGCTCGGAAGAAAAGACCCGATCGAACTCTTCCGCCGGATCGCTAGGGGACGGTCTCCCTTCTTCCTCGATTCCTCCCGACAGGAGGCCGATCTCGCGCGGTACTCGTTCCTCGGGTCCGATCCAATCGGCTGGTTCCGGAGTCGGGGACGCCACGCGGAATGGTCGACTCCCTGGGGCGATCAATCGAGACGTGGCAATCCCTTCGAAGCGCTCGCGGACTTCCTCAGCGTGCTCCCAACTGCCACCGCCGGCACACCCGCGTATCCGTTTCTCGGAGGACCCGTGGGCTATTTCTCGTACGACCTCGGTCGATGTGTCGAGGAAATCCCGGATCGCAAGGCGCCGGATCTGCAAGTGCCGGACATCCATCTTGCCGTCTATCCCCGCGTCTACGTCGTCGATCACGTCTGGGGCGAAACGTTCGTCATCACGCCACGACCCCGCGTCGCATTCGAGCCGTCCCCGATTCCGGAGGACCTTGAGGTGCCGCCGAATCCGGACGCGATCGAGGCTCTGCCCTCCGATGCATTCATCGACACGATCCGGGAGGCGAAGCGTGCGATCTTCGATGGAGAGATTTACCAGGTGAACCTCTCCCACCGGCTCGCCCTTCCGATCCGAGGGACTCCGGAGGCCGCGTACGAACGGCTTCGGACACGGACCCCGTCCACGTTCGGCGGCTATCTGGACGCGGGCGACCACAGAATCCTGTCTGCGAGCCCGGAGCGGTTCCTCCAAGTCCGGGGGAGGAACATCGAGACGCGGCCGATCAAGGGCACGCGCCCTCGCGGCCCGACGCCCTCGGAAGATCATGCCCTCGCGGAAGAACTCCTCGCGAGCGAGAAGGATTCCGCAGAGAACGTGATGATCGTAGACCTGGAGCGGAACGACCTCGGCAAGATCTGCGAATTTGGCAGCGTCCATGTCCCGATCCTGAAGGGCCTCCGGTCCCTGCCGAACGTGCACCACCTGGAGAGCGTCGTCCGCGGACGGCTCCGGGAAGACGTCACGATTCCCGATATCCTACGGGCCACATTCCCGGGCGGATCCATCTCCGGCGCGCCGAAGCCCCGCGCGATGGAGATCATCGAGCGTCTCGAGCCGCACCGCCGCGGCGTGTACACGGGCGCGTTCGGCTACATCTCCTGGAACGGATCCCTGGACTGGAACATCGCGATCCGCACCGCGACCGTGATCGACGGGACCGCGTACTTCGCCGTAGGAGGGGGCATCGTCGCCGACTCCGATCCGGAGGCAGAATACCGGGAGACACTCGACAAGCTCCGCGGGCACGCGGAGGCCCTCACGCAGGACCGCGTGGAGGTGACCTCGGACGGCCTTCGCGTGGCTTGACGGCGACCTGGTCCGCGAGGAGGAGGCGCGCATCCCTGTCCGCAACCGGGGCTACCTGTACGGGGATGGATGCTTCGAGACAATCCGCCTCCACCACGGTGCGCCCTTCCGCCTCGAGGCGCACTTCGCGCGATTGCGGCGAAGCCTCGAGCTGCTGCGCATCGAATCTGGTTGGTCGACGGACGACCTCCTCCAGGGAATGAGGAAGGTCGCCGAGTCGAATGCGATCGAGCAAGGCCTGATCCGGATCACGCTTACGGCGGGTGAGAGGGCGACCGCCCGCGGCAACGCAACGATCACATCACGAAGCCTTCCAGAGATCCCACCGAATGCCGCGCTCCATGTGTCGGCCCTCGCCCGACGGGTCTCCGGACCCCTCAGCCAGTGCAAATCGATCGCCCGGTCCGCGGAATCCGTCGCCATTCGCGAAGCAAACGCGGAAGGTGCGTTTGATGCAATCCTACTGAACGAAAAGGGCCGGGTCGCCGAGACGACTGCGCGAAACGTGTTCATTGTCGTGGATGGCGGCCTGTGGACTCCTCCTACGTACGAGGGAGCCCTCGCGGGGGTCACGCGCGCCGCGGTGCTGGACATTGCCCATCGCGAGAAGATCCGAGTCCGAGAAGCGTCCCTGTCAGTCGACCGGGTCCGGTCGGCCGAGGAGGTTTTTCTGACCGGGAGCGGGGTCGGGGTCCTCGGAATCGCGTCCGTGGATGGCCATCGGTATGAAATGCCCGGCCCTGTGACTGAACGGATTCGCACCGGGCATATCGCTGCGCTCGACGGTGATTCGCGGTGGTAGACCGACCGATCACTCGAACTCAGTCGTCGCCCGTCCTTCGAATCTGTCCGCGAATCTCCCCACCCGGGAAGTCCCCGGGACCCTCGTTCGGCTGCGCATCGCCGTCGTTCGTGTGGACGTTCGCGTACGTGAATCCCGCACGCAGCGCGGCGACGAATTCCGCCCATTCCCCGGCTGCAATTCCCTGGTTTGCCGGACCTATCACGCCCGCAGGCGTGAGGGTCCCGCTCACCGTGCCCGCAGACGTCGGGCAGGCGGCCTGCCCGCCGCCACCGCAGAGGAAGATGATCACGCCGCCGACCGTCGCCCGCGCGCCCAAGTGGATGTGGGCCGCAAACGCGTTGCTGAGCCCGGCATACGTCAGCGTGTATGTCGCCGACAAACCGTCCGAGCTGAACCGAAGGCGGAACGTGCCGCCACCCGGCGAGGACAACGTTGGGACCTCGTCGTACCCTGTCAACCTCGCGCGGAAGGACCGCCTCCCTTCATCGTCGTCCGCGATCACCGTGATGCCCACGGCGACCGCTAGGCTCATCACCACCAAGATTGCTGCCACAATCCCCCAACTTTTTTGCATGAGCTCGGGGAAGCCGTCACAGTGGAAAGCACTTTTCCCAAATCATCGGCCCCAATCACATCCGGTCGGAGTCCATTCTCTCCATCGGACTCCACTCTCAGCGGCGAGAATACCCGGATGCTGATTCGAAGGACCGAGCCGGCGGTCCGCCCGCGGTCAAGGTCGACCCCCCGATCGCGATCGATCCGAAACGCGCGAGCGCACCCGACGCTCAATCGTGCGAGTGGTCGAAGCCCTGGTGCGGGTGACCGAGGTAGGGGAACACCCCGAGCGGCGGGACGTCGTTCGAAGTCCCGTCCGTCAGGAGACCCGCGGCGCCATCCGGCGTGTACGCGGGGTTCACCAGAGGCAAGGTCACGCCCGCGATCGCGCGCAGCTCGATCGCGACGACGTTGTCCCTCACGCGCCGACCGTTCGGGAATCCCGCCAAGTCGCCGCCGAGGAGGCCGAATTCGTTCGGACTTCCCGCGGGCGGGATCGCCATGTTCAGCCGGAGCAAGTCCGCTTGCGTCGGCCCTGTGAAGTTCTGGAACCCCGGGATGATCCCGGCCGGAATGCCAGTCAGCAGGATCGCAATCAGGTCCGGGCGGGCGGGGTTCGTGGCCAAGTTCGGAAACACTCCCGGATAGAGAACGGGAAGCAAGCCCTGGAGTTCCGGATGGTCATAGTACTGGACGAACCGCGCGTCTCTCTCCGGAGGCCGCCGGTTCCAGCGGTCTTTCTTGCCGACGGGAATCACGACCTCGTTGATCAACGGGTTGCCGAGCCGGGACACTTGAGCCCAGGGGCCCGCATCCCGATGGTCACCGTCGTCATCGTCGTCATCGTCATCCTTCCTCACGGTCGCCTTCCGGCGGTTCGCGGTGGCCCAGATGCCGACGACCGAGGAGGCGGCGAGCGGGTTCGTCGGGGTGCTGCCGTCCCGCGTCAGCTCGGACTTCGGGACCTGCAGGGCGATCGTGTGGACGTTGTATCCCTTCGTGTCGTCGTTCCCGGCGGCCGCGGCGGACGGGATCAGGTGCAGGTTCTGGAATGGACGGAGGGTTCCCAGGTCGAAGATCGATCCCAGGTCGACATTGAACGCGTCCTCTCGCTGTCCGGCGAACACCTTGATCCCATTACCGAGATTATGGATCGCGGCGTTCGCGAGGGCCGCGTAGTTCGGCGTCGATCGGGGGCCGATGTTTACCGGCGGGCTGATCAGACCCTCGCCGAGGACCGTCTTCTTCGGACTCCGGTTCCGGAGGCGCGTCACGCTGAACTCTTGCCGGATGTTCCAAGAGGGCGAGGTGAGGGAACCGATCGGGCCCGTGTTGTAGAGAAACGTCTCCGGATTCCCGACCTTCGTCTTGAAGCGGAACTGGTAGACGACCTCCTCCTTCGAATCCCCATCGTTGTCGATCTTGATCTCGTACAGGACGTCGTCGCCGAACATGAAGAAGTTCGGCCCTCCCGCGGGCTCCTCGAGCGGGATGTAGTTCGCGAGGATCGTGACCTTCGAGGTGTCGTCCGGGCTGACGAAGGCGTACAGGTCCGTGTTGTCGGCGACCGGGTCCTTGGAAATCGCGGGGGCCTCTCGGTGGGATGACATGGCCCTCACAACCCCGAGAACGCCCGGAGGAACCGGGACACCATGCCGAGGTCCCGAATCCGGACCTTCCGTTCGCCCGCCATCAAGACAATCTCGCCCGAGCTGGCGTCCCCAATGTAGGCGACGATCGGCTCGCCGCCCGCCGGCGGGACGTCGTCGAATACGCCCGACAGAGGAATCTCTCCCGTCAAGATGCGCGGCGCCGTCGTGACGAACCCCGCCGCGGCGGCCCCCGCGGCCGCCGTCTTCAAGAATCCTCTCCGGGACACACGCTTCTTCTGCTCCGCTTCCTCCTCTCGGTTCCCTGTCTCTTCGGCCACGCGAACCCTCCTCGCTCTGTCCGCCGGATGCTGGAATTCGTTATATGGGTGTGTAACACGGACTGTTACACTCTCAAATCATGGAACGAGCCGGGTCCGGGGATTCAACGGGCCACGCGGAGCGCGCGGAGTCGATCCTCGGCGGACGTGCCGCCCGACCAAGCCGCCTCGAAGAACTCCGTGTGGGCCCGAACGAAATCCGGACTGTTCGTCCACAGGGCGGTCTCCGCTTCCCCGCGGATCGTTCGCTCGTCCTGGACGAGGAAGGCGAAAATCGACTCGCCGTCGACGATGATGAATCGGCCCCGTTGCCGATCCGCGTGGCGAAGCGGCACATAGCGGGCGACCCGCGACATGAGCGTCGCGTTCGACCGGTCGATGTCCACGACGAGTTTCGGTTTCACGCCCCGACGCATTGCCTCCAGGAGGATGTCGTTCACTCCGGCCCGGTAGGAACGCTGGATCCCCTTCGTCGTCGTGAAGGCGAGGACCTCCCGCTTCGCCGTGCCCACGAACCGCCGCAGGGCTTGGTAGATCTGCACCCGGCCCTTGATCACCTGCAAGCGGACGGAGGGAGGCTCACGGCCCTCACGGGCCAGCCGCGGCCACACTCCGAGGAGGGACTTCCGGATCGCATCGAGGCTGTCGAGCTCCGCGCGCTTCTCATTCGCGATCGTCTCGAACGCATCGTTGATCGCCCGAGCCGCGTACCGCTTCGGACGGTCGAGCGTCACTTCGACGAGACCGCGGCCCTCCAGGCTCTCGAGCGCCCGATACGTCTGGACCCGGTTGACCCCCGTCGCCCGTGCGATCTCGCGGGCCGTCGCGGCCCCCGCCCGGGCGAGGTTCACGAACACGAGAGCCTCGTAGTGCGAGAGCCCCACCTTCTCGAGGGCCGTCGTCGCTTCCGAGAGGCGCATCTCGATTCAGTACGCGACCTGGCGTATTAACGAATCTGTAGCAACCGTTTGTTACAATCTTCCGTGTCGGCCACTCCTGGAATCCGATCTGATTGTCACATCGGCCTGTGACAATTGATCGCGGGGTGGCCGCCTCAAGAACAGAGGAGGGAAAGGAAAGAAAGGGCGAAAGGGCCAACCGCTTAGGCATCCGCCGCGTCTATCGGGCGGATGCGAGGGACCAGAAGGCTCCGGCGAGGGGGAGCAGGCCTGCAAACAGGCCCAGCTGCGTCGCCACGAGGACGACCAACGCCAAACCGGCGATGCCGGCCACAATCGAGCCGTTCTGCACGTTCTGCTTCGACACGCTGTCGCCGATCAGGCCGATGAGGCCGAAGATGACCAGATAGGCCATCTCGGGCGTCGCCGGCACGAGGTTCCCGGCCGCGGACGCGGCGAAGACCCAGGTCATAATGCCCACGAGCAACTCCACGACGGCCCCAACAGCACTGGCACTTTCGGGCGGGTGACATCATAGGGGCGATCCCGCGAGCGAGAAAGGTGACCAAATGTACAAAATCGTGGATTCCGATCCGATGATGATCGGAGGCCCTCAGGCATGAAGCCGGGTCGATGGTTCGGCTCCCTTCGCCCGCGGTCCTCCCGACACCGTCCTGAGAAGTGGGGAAATCCTATTATGTCCGTATCCAAATTGTATAATCACTTCTTCGACGGTGGTCCGGTGCATCTCAACGTTATGCTCGTGGGTTTCGTCCTCATCGCGATTGCCCTCTCCGCACCCCGGTTCGTGGCCGACCGACGAACGGGCCGGAAGGGTCCGCCGCAGAGCCTACACCCAGAGCAAGTCGAGGTCGAGAAATGAGAGACGTGTCGACGGACGACCGCGCCGACGATGCGCGAAAACGCGGGCGTACGCTCGCGGCATCGACTGCAATCCTGCTCGCGGCCAGCGCCCTCGGCGGACTCTTCGGGCTCTCCCTGTCCGCTCCCGTCGGGTCCGCGGCCGACGTCCCCCTCACGCTGTATGGTACCCTGGCCGGCGGTTGGTCCTTGACTCCCGGGGGGGAGACGAACCCGGGGCCGACAATCAGGGTGAATCCGGGGGACCGCGTCACGCTCCACATGATCAGCGAGGAAGCTCCGGGTCATGGCGTGTTCATCGACTTCAACGACAACGGCCGGATCGATATGGGGACCGACTACTCATCGCCGACCGGGACTGACATTACGGATACGTTCACCGTGCCGTCGGCGCCCGGAGCCCACTACTACTACTGCTCGGTCCACAGCGGGAGTGCCTACGATGGCAGCTTCGTTCCCGGCGCTCCCATGCACGGCTTGTTTGTCGTGAACTCCAAACCGGCGGCGACGTTCGCAACCCCCACCGGGACCACATCGTGGACGGGCGGCGTGGCCCACGACGTCGTGTTCAGCTTGATCGACGAGGACCCGCCGACGGCCCTCACCGTTTGGGTCAACTACTCCTACAACGGTGGAGCCCAGGCAGGCGCGATCGCGGGGCCCATCCCCGGAACCGCGAACCCGAACGTGGTCCCGTGGACGCCGACGGGCTTCGATGCCACGGACGTGATCATCAACGTGACCGCGGTCGATAGCCGCGGGCTCACCGGCTGGTCCCGCTCCTCCCCCTTCGATGTCGACTCGACCGCCCCGACGATCGCCGCGCGTTCACCGGATATCAACGAGGTGGATGTCACGCGAAACAGCCGGATCCGCGTGACATGGTCCGAGGGAATGGACGACATCGCGAGCGGCACGTCGGACGCATTCGCTGTGAGCCGGGTCTCGGACGGCGTATGGATTTCTGGCACCCGGTCGTGGTCCCCAGACCGGACCGTGATGACCTTCAAGCCGAGCGCGATTTGGGACGCGACGACCACGTTCGAGGTCCATGTGAACGGGACCGCGGAGGACGACTCAGATCCCGGTAATGCGGTCGCGGGACCCTCGACCTGGCAGTTCACGACCGGGATCATCGTCGATGCGACCCCGCCCGTGATCGCAACGGCGGACGCGAGTCCGGCCATCCAAGAGGCGGGCGGCTCCGTCACGATCTTCGCGAATGTCACGGACGACGACGCGGTCGCGACCGTGGACGCCCACGTCCAAGGACCCTCGACGGACGTGAACTTGACGATGTCGCCCATAGCCGGAACGGCATGGACCGTGACTCGGACGTTCACCGCCCTTGGCCCGTACTCCTTCATCGTCTGGGGGGTCGATCCGGCGGGCAACGCCGCCTTGAGGTCCGGCGGCTTCACGATCGCAGATCGGACCGCACCCAACATCGCCTCCGTCGCGGCGATCCCGGCCACGGCGACGCCGACGGGAATCCTGAGCATCACGGCCCAGGTCACGGACAACGCGGGCGTAGCGACGGTGAACGCGCATGTGACCGGCCCCACCTTCGACGAGAACCTGACGATGTCCCTCGGGACCGATGGCTCCTGGTACGTGAACCGGACATACACGAACCGAGGGAGCTACGCGTTCACCGTGTGGGCTGTGGACGCGTCGGGAAACGCCGCATCGGGGAGCGGCTCGTTTTCGATCGCCCAGGGACCCGCTCTACCCGCGCCGTCCGGGGTCGCTGTCCACGTGCAGTCCAACGGCACAATCATTGTCATGTGGGCACCAGTGGTGAGCGGGGACGTCACGGGATACAACGTGTATCGAGGGGCGTCTGCCGGCGGACCGTTCACAAAACTGACGTCGACCCCGGTGCCCGCGAATGGTCCACGGCAATACGTCGACACGACCGTGCAGCCCGGCGTGACATACTACTACGCGGTCACGGCCGTCAACGGAAGCGGGAACGAATCGCCTTTGTCCACGGCGGTAAGTGCGGCGATCCCCGGAATGCCACCGGCTGACTACACGCTCTGGATCGCAATCGCGGTGATCGCGGCCGTCGTCGTCCTCGCGGCAATCGCGTTCTTGCGGCGCCGAAAACCGTAGGGACGCGG
>Ga0184633_10000464_pt1 | contig 14747 bp, 16 predicted proteins | sample PLM31_170_b1_FD_133156 | JGI IMG/M metagenome (GOLD analysis project Ga0184633, IMG submission 133156) | Groundwater sediment microbial communities from an aquifer in East River, Colorado, USA - PLM3-1_170_b1 | ecosystem: Environmental > Terrestrial > Soil > Riparian zone | place: USA: East...
CCCCGACGCCCGGATCGCCCTCTGGGAACACCGCTCGTCCCGCATGGCGAGCCGCCCTTGTATTTCACGTACGCGTCGCTGACGGTTTTGGGGGTGCCGCACGGGACGACCACGCGGCATTGTCCGGGGATCGGCGCACACGGCGGGGCACAGTCGCCGTTCGCGCGCTCGGCGGCCGACGTACTGGCGACGGCCGGGCTCGAGATGGAACGCGCGGCGTGGGCCCGGCAGATGCACGGCGCTGACGTCGCGCGTGTGGATGCGCACGGCGGCTTCACCGGGCACGCAGACGCGTTGGTGACGACGGCCGCCCGTGTTCCGCTTGCAATCTTCACGGCGGACTGTCTGGCCATCGTCCTCGTCGATCTCGAAGCACCCGCGCTTGCCGTCGCCCATGTCGGCTGGCGCGGGACTGTGCGCGGCGCGGCCCAGGCGGCGGCTGCAGCCGTCATCTCCGCCGGGGCCCGACCGGAGCGCATCCACGCGGCGATCTCACCCTCGATCGGTCCGTGCTGCTACGAGGTCGACGCGCCAGTCATCAAGGCATTCTCGATGGCGTACCCCGACGCCTGGCGATCCTGGGTCACGCCCGCCGCCGATGCCGGACACTGGATGCTCGACCTCTGGGCCGCGAACGCCGCGCTCCTCGAGCAGGCGGGCGTCGATCCGGCGCGCATCGAGAACCCACGCGTCTGCACCTCCTGCTACGTCGACACGTTCTTCTCGTACCGGAAAGGCCACCCAGGACGACTCGCGGCCCTCGCCGCGCTTCCGTAGGAGACTCGTCGGTCAGCCATGGCTGTCTCTCGTCTCCGGCATCTCGTATACTGCGCGCGGGAGACGACGGCGAATGGATGCTTCCTTGCGCGTGGTGCACTTCGTGAATCAGTTTTTTGCGGGGCTCGGGGGGGAGGAGGCGGCGAACCTGGCGGTCGAGGTACGCCGGGAAGCCGTCGGGGCCACGCGGGCGCTCGTCGCGGCGCTCGGGGAGCAGGCGACGGTCGTCGGCACGATCGTGGCCGGCGACAACTACATGAACGACGAGCGCGACAAGGCACGGGCGGCCGTGCGCGAGGCGCTCCGCGGGTTGCGGCCCCACGTCGTCGTCGCGGGACCCGCGTTCGAGGCGGGCCGCTACGGGATTGCCTGCGCCGAGGTCTGCCGTGTGGCCGCCGCCGAGGGTCTCCCCGCCGTCGCCGCGATGCATCCCACCGCGCCCGGGGCGATGATGTACGGCCGCGAGATTCTGATCGTCCCGACGGGGCCGAACGCGGCGGACATGCCGCGCGTGCTCGGGCCGCTGGTGCGCCTGGCGCTCAAGCTCGCGCGCGGCGAGGCGCTGGGGCCCGCCGAGGTCGACGGCTATCTCTCGCGGGGAATTCGGAAGAGCGGTGTCCGCGCCGAGCCCGGCTTCATCCGCGCCCTCGACATGCTCGAAGCCAAGCTGGCGGGCCGGCCGTACGCGAGCGAAATCCCGTACCAGGCACCCGAGGCCGTGGCGCCAGCACCGCCCGTCCGCGATCTGAGGACCATCGAAATCGCGCTGGTGACGACAGGCGGGCTCGTGCCCAAGGGCAATCCCGACGGCCAGACGTCGGGGAACGCCCAGAAGTACTTCCGGTACCCGATCGATCAACTCCAGGCGCTGCGCCCGGGCGAGTGGGAAGCCTACCACGTCGGTTACTTCACGCATCTCGTCGACCGCAATCCCAACTATGTCCTGCCGCTCGGCTACATGCGCGAGTTGGAGAAGGCGGGGATCGTGGGCGCCGTCCATCGTTACGCGTACACGTTGCCCGGCGTGAGCACGCCGGTGGCCACGGCGCGAGGCCTCGGGGAGGGCATCGCGGCCCAGCTCCGCGAGGGCCAGGTGGGTGGCTGCCTGCTCGTCTCCACGTGAGGGACGTGCAATCGTTGCGGGGCAACGATCGCCAAGGAGATCGAGCGGGTCGGCATTCCGGTCGTTATGATCTCGGCCATCTACGACCTGGCGCTCACGACCGGTGCCAACCGCGTGGTTCGCGGCTGCCGGATCGAGCACGTCTGCGGGAACCCGGCGCTCGGCCCCGACAAGGACCACGAGTACGGTCTGACGATCATCCGCACGGCCCTGCGGGCGCTCACGACGCCGGTGACGGGACCGACGCTCTTCGATCCCGCGCGCGCCGAAGCGCCGGCGGAGATATCCGATGCGTCTTGAGCTGGGGAGCTTTCCCGTCACCGATGCCCGGTTCGGGGCACGGACGCGGTGGAGCGCCGGCGTTCTCGAGATCGCCCGCGAGGCGGCGCTGGCGACCGTTCGCGAGGATGCACTGGTCGCGTCGGCCCATCTCGAGATCGCACGGCCCGGCGAATCCGTCCGTATCTGGCCGGTGCGCGACGTGGTGGAGCCCCGAGTCAAGGTGAGTGGTCCTGGCGTGATTTATCCGGGATGGTTCGGCCGTTCGATCGAGACGGTCGGGCAGGGGCGGACGCACCGGCTGGCGGGCCTCGGCGTCGTCGAGGTGTCGAGCGTCAACTGGAACGACGCCGGCGGCGATTTCGTCGACCAGTACATCGACATGTCGGGGCCCTGGGCCGAGCTGATGCCCCAGGCCAAGCTCGTCAACGTCTGCCTGGTCGTCGAGCCCGACCCGGCCATGGACATCCACTCGAAGAACGAGGTCGTCCACCGGGCCACGCTCGCCCTGTCCGATCATCTGGCCGAGGCCGTGCGCGAGCTGGCGCCGCCACGCACGGAGACCTTCGAGCTGCCGCCGGCCCCGGGGCTTCCTGGCGTGGTCTACATCCAGTGTGTTCACTCGCCTCAGGCCATGTCGCACTCCGAGCACACGTTCTGCACGGGGACGTACGGGATGACGCGCCTGACGCCGCCGTGGCTCCTGCATCCGAACGAGATCCTCGACGGCGCGCTCTCGGGTCCCTACCGGACGATGTTCGCCACGTCCTGGACGGTCGTGAACAACCCGGTCCTGCTGGATCTCTATCGCCGGCACGGCCGGTCGCTCGCCTTCCTCGGCGTGATCGCCTTCCGCACGGAATGGACGACGCAGCACGAGAAGGACCTCATGGCCGAGCAGGCGGCGAAGCTGGCGAAGATGCTGGGGGCCGCGGGCGCCGTTGTCACCTGGGACGCCGGGGGCAACGAGTACATCGAGGTCGTCCACACGGTGCGGGCGTGCGAGCGGCTCGGCATCAAGACCGTCTTCCTGACGAGTGAGGACAGCCCCGAGGGCGGCGCGCCCTCGCTCCTCAAGCCGCTGCCCGAGGCCGACGCCATCGTCACCACCGGCTTCTTCAACACGAGCCTCCTCGACCTCGGCCTGATGCCGCTGATGGAGCGCGTCATCGGCTATGCGACGAAGTCGGCGGGCTCGGCACGCGACGGGACGTTACCCGGCGGCCGGGAGATCGCCGCGGCGGGCGCCATCGCGCCGCCCTGGCGCTACGACGACCACTACGGCTTCAACCGCCTCAGCTCGTTCGCGTTCTGACCCTCCATGAGCAGCGTTTCGATGTCGTTCAGCACGGTCTGGGGATGCAGGAACGTCGAGGTGTAGATCTCACGGACGAAGCCCGCGGGGTCGATCAGGAACACCTTGAGCACGTGGGAGAGCTCGCGACGCGGCTTGCCGTTCGAGCGGTCGATCGCGTGGCGGACGTCCTGGCCGAAGCCTTCGACGAGGGGTACCAGCTCGCGGGCCGAGCGGGTGGTGAGGAAGTACCAGCGCGGGCCACGACCTCCGTCGTTCACACGGCTGCCGGCGTACTGGCGCATGACCGCCGGCGTGTCGCGCAGCGGATCGAACGACAGCGTCACGAGCTGGATCATCGACGACATGGGGGGCCTAGCCACGGGCCCCCCAAGCCCCCCTGACGCTCGGCGCGCCTCGGCGTAGCCGTGGCGCGCCTCGACGGCGGTGGCGGTGGCAGCGTTCGATTGGGGTCGCTCGCGAAAGGCCGGCGCGGCGAGCGCCTGCTTCAAGGTCTCGAACACCCGATAAGCCAGGGGACAGCCGTCAGGGTCTGTGCACGTCGTATAGATGAACCCGAGCAGCGTGATCCGGCCGCGCGTGAAGTCTGACAGCCGCTGGCCGTGGCCGTCGAGCCCCAGCACCTCGCCGTCCGGCGCCCGCATGATCCGGTGCAGTGTGTAGGTGCCGGGTCGGGGCGGATCGAAGTCGAGTGGCGGCAGCGGCGCAGCCTCGTGCCCGACGGCGGAGGCCGCAGCCGAGAGGCACGCCGCCAACGTCGCCACCGCTGCCACCCGACGGAGCGCGCCGCCCGCGCGGCGGGCGGCGCGTCCGAACCTCACGAACCCGCGCGCAAGGCCATCGAGCCGAGTTTCATGTGGTGGGCGCGCCCGAGCTTCTCTCGCGTGAAGTCCAGCTCGAAGGTCGGTTTGAGCTCCTTGCCGTTCCAGGTGAAGCCGCGCAAGAACTGTTCGTTGTCGGCGCCGCCCTTGTCCCAGTTGGCAAGCAGCGACGAGGTGATGTAGACGCGCTTGCCGTCCCAGCTCTGCGAGATCATGTTGACCTGCTTGCCGGTGACCTTCGCGTAGGTCTGCTTCGGCGCTTGGGGGTTACTCAGGTCGAAGTAGCGGGTGGTGCCGTCCATGAACGTGTTGACCCAGAGCCCCTTGCCGTCCCGCGTGATGCTGATGTCGACGGGCAGCGGGATCTTCGCCGGGTCGCCGATCGTCGCGACTTCTTTGGCCTGCCATTCGCCCTTGGCGTCCGGCTTGATGAGCCAGAGCTTCGAGGTGAGCGCGGCCGCGGTGATCGCCCAGTTATCGCCCGGCTTGAGCGACCAGCGGATCTCCAGCGGCGCGCCCGGCACGGCGAAGACCTTCTTGGGCTTCATGGCCTTGAGGTCCCACATCACCATGGTGTTGCCGAAGCGCTTCATGGCCTCGGCGTCCTTGACGAGGTCGCCGAGCGGACGCATGTAGTTGGTGTAGCCGGTGAAGCTGGACGTGAGCAGGACATTCTTCTTCGGGTTGACCGCCAGGTCGTAGCCGTAGCCGTCGCCCCCGCCGTCGGTCGGCATGGCGTGTGATGTGATGAACTCGCCCTTGTTGTTGTAGAGCGCCATGCCGGTGACGCCGCCCTTGTCCTTCGTGTTGGAGAGCGCCTGCACCAGCATGCGTCCCGGCAGCGCGTAGTACGTGTGCGGGCCGAGATAGCCGGTCTTGTCGCCCATGTCGGTGATGGTGTTCACGAGCTTCGGCTTCGCCGGATCGGTCCCGATGTCGAACACGTAGATCTTGCTCTCCGCGAGCCCGCCCGCCCAGAGGAAGCGCCGGTCGTCGGTGAAGCCCATGTGGTGCGCCTCGCCGCGGGAGCCGACCGCAACGGAGGCAATCACCTTGCCGTAGCCCTTCGACTTCGGGTGGACGTCGACGGTCACGAGCTTGTCGGCCCCGTCGCCGACGCCCTCGACGCCCAGCGCCCAGACGTAGACGTAGTCCTCCTGGCCCTTGATGAGCTTGGTGATATACGGCGAGTTGCACGTCTCGTCCGCGCGCGCCACGTCGATCCCGACCGCGCAGGCCACGGCCATTCCCGCCACCAACAAGAGTCCGTCACGCCAGATGCGCCAAAGCGTCATGTGTGGTCCCTCCCTGAAGATCGGATTCTACGCTCAATTGACGATCCTCAACCCGTGATCGCCATCACCTCGACTTCCACGAGAAAGTCCGGGTGGGCGAGACGCCGAACTTCCACGGTGGTGCTCGTCGGCATCGCCGGTCCGAAGTACTCCATGCGGACGTCGACGTGACGGAAGTACTCGTCCAGATCGGTGACGTACGTGTTGGTCTTGACGATATCGGCCAGGGTGGCGCCGGCGGCGGCCAGCGCGGCCTTGACGTTTTCGCCCACCTGTCGGATCTGCGCCCGCATGTCGCCCTTGCCCACGGTGCTGCCGTCGCGGCCCCGCGCGAGCTGACCGGCGACGAAGACCATGCGCCGGGCGCCCTCGATCGTCACCACGTGGGAATAGAGCGTGTGGCCGCCCCGGCTCGGCGCAGCCAGCGCCTCCGGCTGAATGTTCGTCCGCGCAATCGTCATGGCTCTCGTCCTTTCTTGCTGTCGTGATCCGGAGCGTAGCCAACGTCGAGGCCCGTATCAAGCCCGAGTGCCCGACCCCTCGACACCCAGATCGGAGGTGAGTGCTAGAATCGCCCTGTGGGCACGAGTGATCTGGCGACCGTTCGCCGCAACCTCGCTGCCGTCCGTGAGCGCATCGAACGCGCGGTGGAGCGGGCGGGGCGGCAGGCCGAAGACGTGCTGCTGATCGGCGTGTCGAAAACGGTGGAGGCCGAGCGCGTGCGCCTGGGCGTCGAGGCCGGTCTTCCGGCGCTAGGCGAGAACCGTGTCCAGGAGGCGAAAGAGAAGATCAAGATCCTGGGCCGGCCGGTGCCGTGGCATCTGATCGGGCACCTGCAGACCAACAAGGTGAGGGACGCGCTCGAGTTGTTCGACCTCATCCATTCCCTGGACCGGCTCGAGCTAGCGCGGGAGATCGAGCGCCGCGCAGGCGATCGGGGACGCGTGGTGGAGACGCTCTTGGAGGTCAACGTCGCCGACGAGCCGTCGAAGGGCGGGTTCGCGCCCAATGCGCTCGGGCCCGCCCTGGAAGCGATCGGCGGCATGAGCCACGTCCACGTGCGCGGCCTCATGGCGATCCCGCCAATCGTCGAGCGCGCGGACGACTCACGGCGCTGGTTCCAGGCCTTGCGCCGGCTTGCCGAGCGGCACGGGCTGAAGGAGCTGTCGATGGGGATGAGCGCCGACTTCGAGGTGGCGATCGAGGAGGGCGCGACGATGGTACGCGTAGGCACGGCGATCTTCGGTCCGCGCGCGGCGCCCGCCGCGGCCGTCACGTCGCCCGCCGGCCCGCCACCGGCCGGGTCGCCGGCCGGCAGGAGAATCGGCGCGTGAGCATCAAGGGTAAGAAGGTCGGCTTCATCGGCGCCGGCAACATGGGCGAGGCCCTCATCAAGGGGTTGGTGGCGGCGAACCTGGTCCGGCCGGAGGCGATCTACGCCAGCGACGTGCGCCTCGAGCGGTTGAAGGCGCTCGACCAGCAGTACGGCATCCGGCTGCTTGCCGACAATGCCGAGTTGGTGCGCCAGGTCGACATCGTCATTCTCGCCGTGAAGCCCCAGATCATGGCGCCGGCGCTGCGCCAGATCGCTTCCGCCGTGACGAAGAAGAAGCTCCTTATCTCGATCGCCGCCGGCGTGTCGACGACGACGATCCGCGCCGCCCTCGGCAAGGCGGCGCGGCTCATCCGCGTCATGCCGAACACCCCGGCGCTCGTCCTCGAGGGCGTGACGGCGGTGGCCAAGGCCGAGGGCTTGGAGCCGGGCGATCTCGACACCGCGGGAGAGATCTTCAGCGCGGTCGGGCGCGTCGTCGTGCTCGACGAGGAGCTGATGGACGCGGTCACGGGGCTCTCCGGCTCCGGACCGGCCTATGTGGCGGTGGTGATCGAGTCGCTCGCCGACGGCGGCGTCAAGATGGGGCTCGACCGCATCACGGCCATGACGCTCGCCACGCAGACCGTGCTCGGCGCGGCCCGTCTGATGATCGAGACGGGGATGCATCCTGGGGCGTTGAAGGACATGGTCAGCTCCCCCGGCGGCACCTCCATCGCGGGCATTGCTGCTCTCGAGGAAGGCGGGATCCGCACAACCTTTATCAAGGCCGTCGAGCGCGCCACGCTGCGCTCGCGGGAGCTGGGCCGCGGGCCGGCCTGATGTTCGTCGCCGGCTACCTCGTGACAGCCGTCGCCAACCTCGTCAACATGGTCCTCCTCGTCTACATGTGGATCATCATCGCCCGGGCAATCCTGTCGTGGGTCAACCCCGACCCCCACAACCCGATCGTGCGGTTCCTGTACCGGGTGACGGAGCCGGTCCTGCGTCCCGTCCGCGACCGGCTGCCCACCTTCCAAATGGGGCTCGACCTCTCGCCGATGGTCGTGCTCCTGGGGATCTATTTCCTCAAGGAGTTCCTGGTCCCCGTGCTCTACCGGATCGCGACGGAGATCGGGTAAGCGGTCGGAGGTCCCGATGCGTCTCAGCCCTCTCGACATCCGGCAGCAGCAATTCTCCGTGAAGACGTTCCGTGGTTTCGATCCCCAGGAGGTCGACACCTTCCTGGAGAACGTCGCCGCCGACTACGAGACCGTGCTTCGCGAGAACGCCTCGCTCAAGGAGCAGCTCAGCGGCTACGAAGAGCGTTCTCGCGGCGTGACGGAGACCGAGAAGATGCTCAAGGACACGCTGGTGATGGCCCAGCGGCTGGCCGACGAGATGAAGGAGAGCGCCAAGCGCGAGGCCCAGCTCGTCGCACGCGAGGCCTCGCTCAACGGCGAGAAGCTCATGGAGGAGGCGCGGGTCGAGGAGGCGAAACTCCGCACCGAGATCCAGGCGCTCAATCGGGCGCGCCGCCAGCTCGTCGAGGACCTGCGCGCGACGATGAAGCGGTACCAGCGGGCGTTCACGGTGGACCTCGGCGGCTCGGACACCGATGCCGACCACCCGGGCTGAGGCGGCGACGCTCGGCGTGCGCGTGCAGCCGCGCGCGTCGCGCGACGCGATCCTGGGCTGGCACCAGGATGTGCTCCGCGTGGCCGTCACGGCGCCGCCCGTCGAGGGCCGGGCCAATCACGCAGTGGCGCGCCTGCTCGCCCGCGCGCTCGGCGTCGCGCCCTCAGCGGTCCGCGTGGTCCGGGGCGAGCGGGGACGTGACAAGGTCGTGCGGGTCGACGGCGTGACGGGTGCTGCGATCCGATCCCGTCTCGGGGGTGAGCGATGAGAGCGATGCTGATCGGAGCGCTCCTCGTGGGGGCCGGCCTGCTGCGCGCCGTCACCCGCACACCGCCGGCGAGGATCTGAGCCGGGTGATCACGCCCATCCGCTGGTCCGGAGACCGCCTTCTGCTCCTCGACCAGACACGGCTTCCCTGCGAGGAGGTGACGCGGGAGTACCGGCGCTGGGAGGACGTCGCCGACGCCATCCGGACCTTGGTCGTGCGCGGCGCTCCCGCCATCGGTGTCACGGCCGCCTTCGGCGTGGCGCTGGCGGCTCGCGAGAGCCACGCCGAAGGCTTCGACGACCTGCTGACCGATCTCGACACTGCGCGGAAGGGGCTGGCGGCCACGCGGCCCACCGCCGTCAACCTCTTCTGGGCGCTCGAACGGATGCGCCGGACGGCGCTCGAGGCGCGCGGCCAGTCGGTCGACGCCGTGCGCGCCCGTCTGCTTGCCGGGGCGCAGGCGATTCTCGAGGAGGACGTGGCGGCCAACCGCGCCCTGGGCGATCACGGGGCGACGCTGGTGGGGCCGGGCGCCCGGATCCTCACGCACTGCAACGCGGGCGCGCTCGCGACTGCGGGTTATGGCACCGCGCTGGGCGTCATCCGCTCGGCGCACGCTCAGGGCAAGGTCGCGCTTGTGTGGGTGGACGAGACGCGGCCGGTGATGCAAGGGTCGCGGCTCACGGCGTGGGAGTGCGACCGCGAAGGCATCCCCCATCGTCTCATCGCCGATGTCGCGGCGGCCTCGGTGATGGCGCGCGGCGAGGTCGACCTCGTCGTGACCGGCGCCGACCGCATCGCCGCCAACGGCGACACCGCGAACAAGATTGGGACCTACGGCGTGGCCGTCCTCGCTCGTCACCACGGCGTACCCTTCTACGTCGCCGCGCCGTGGTCGACGATCGATCCCGCGCTGTCCTCCGGCTCTCAGATTCCCATCGAGGAGCGCGACGGCGAGGAAGTGCGTCGCGTTGGCGCCCAGCAGACGGCCCCGTCGCGCTCGCCGGTGTTCAACCCGGCGTTCGACGTCACGCCCGCGTCGCTGATCACCGCCATCATCACCGAGCAAGGAATCTTCCGTCCGCCCTATTTCTTCAACGTCGGGGGGAGCGACCGCCGGATCGATTGCCCGAAGGGGGCTACGCCCCCCTCGCCCTCCCCCGGCCCGACACCCCCCACCGGTTGACGCTTCTGGCGCGTCGGTTCCACGACGCGACCGCGCACTCGCCCCACTCTGTGCGGACCAGCGGCCATACCCTCGAGTGGGATATCAAGCCGTTTCCGTTCAAGGTCTACACGGATCTCGCGCCGCTCGCGCTGCCGCGGGCGTTCGACCCCGTCGCCGCCGACACGCTGGCCGCGCTCGACCCGGCGCGCCGTTTGTCCGCGCGGCCCCTCGACCTCGAGCGTCTGGCGGCGCTTCTCTATCTCACGGCCGGGGTCACGAGGAAGAAGACGTATCCCGGCGGCGGGGAGGTTCTCTTCCGGGCCGCGGCCTCCACGGGCGCCCTGTACCAGACCGAGGTCTACGTCGCGGCCGGCGACGTCGAGGGCCTCGAGCCCGGCCTTTACCACTTCGGGCCCGGAGACTTCGCGCTGCGACAGCTCCGCGCGGGTGACGTGCGCGCGGTGCTCGCCGAGGCCGCCGCGGACGAGACGCTGGCCCGGCGCGCCGCCGTCGTCATCCTGTCGGCGATCTACTGGCGCAATACCTGGAAGTACCAGGCGCGCGGGTTTCGCCAGCTGTTCTGGGATTCGGGGACGATGCTGGCGAACCTCCTGGCCGCGGGCGACGCGCTGGGCGCGGCGCCCCGGCTCGTCGCCGGGTTCGTGGACGCCGCGGTCAACCGCCTTCTCGGCCTTGACGTCGACCGCGAGGCGGCCCTCGAGCTGGTGGCTCTAGGACATGAGGCGCTCCTCGATACCGGGGGTACGCCGGGGTGGTCCCTCGACGATCTTCCTGAGATCGGGTACGAGATCCTGCCGCTCTCGTCCGAAGAGGTCGACTATCCCGAGTTGCGTGCGATGCATCAGGCCTCGCGGCTTGACAGCCCGGTGGAGGTCGCCGCCTGGCACGGGCGTCTGGCGCCTGCGCTGCGGCAGCCACGGGGGACGCTTACGCCGCTGCCGCCGCCCCGCGCCGAGGCCGGCCGCGGGCTCGGCGAGACGATCCAGCGCCGGGGCTCCTCACGCCAGTTCTCGCACGCGCCGATCTCTGCCCTCGAGCTGTCGACGGTCCTCTGGTGGGCCACGCGGCCGATCGAGCGCGACGTCCCCGGCGGCCTCGTCGATCTTTACCTCGTGCTGAACGCCGTGGATGGGCTGCCCGCCGGGGCCGTGCGGTACTGGCCGGAGCCGCATGCGCTCGAGTTCCTGTCCGAAGGCGAGTACCGCTCGAGGTCGGGTTACCTGTGTCTCGAGCAGGCGCTGGGGGCGGACGCGGCCGCCGTGATCTACTTCCTCTCGCCGCTCGCCGACATCCTCGCGGCGTACGGCGACCGCGGCTACCGGCTCGTGAACCTCGAGGCGGGACTGATCGGCGGCCGCGCCTACCTCGCCGCCTACGGTCAGGGCTTCGGCGCCTCGGGCCTGACCTTCTACGACGCGGACGTCGTGAGGTTCTTCTCGCCCTCGGCGCGCGGTCACGATGCCGTCTTCGTTACCGCCCTGGGCCGCTCCGCCGGCGCCGCGGCGCAAGGCGTCGAGGTGACGGGGTTGCAGGTCACGCCGCGAACCCGATAACATCAGGAGCAGGGTGGGCCTTTGGAAGCAAGCCGACTAGTCCAGGAGGGAGCGGGATGAAGAAGTATCAGCTGATGGCTCCGGGGCCCACGCCCGTCCCGAGCCAGGTGCTGCTGGCCATGGCGCAGCCGATGATCCACCACCGCACGCCCGAATACGACGCGCTCTTCGTCGAGGTGCGGGCGGGACTCAAGCGCCTGTTCCAGACCACGCAGGACGTCATCACGCTGACCTGCTCGGGCACGGGGGCGATGGAGGCGGCGGTGGCGAACACGCTGTCCGCCGGCGACCGGGTGGCGGTGGTGTGGGCGGGCAAGTTCGCCGAGCGGTGGATCGAGATCGCCAAGGTTTATGGCGTCGACGTGCTCGAGCTCCGAGCGCCCTTCGGCGAGACGGTGGAGCCGGCGCGTGTGGCGGAGGCGCTCGCGCGCGAGCCGAGGATCAAGGCCGTGCTCGCTCAGCACAGCGAAACGTCCACGGGCGTGCTCCACGACGTCCGGGCGTACGCGGAAGCCACGCGGCGGACCGACGCGATCCTCATCGTCGACGCGGTGTCGAGTCTGGGCATCGCGGACCTGCCGATGGACGCGTGGGGCGTCGACGTGGTGGTGGCCGGCTCGCAGAAGGGCCTGATGCTGCCGCCCGGCCTGGCCTTCTGCGCGCTCAGCGAGAAGGCGTGGGCGAAGGCGCGGACCTCGAGGCTGCCCCGATACTACTTCGATCTGGCCGAGGAGCGGAAGTACGCAGCGCGCAACGAGGCGCGCTTCACGCCGGCGGTCAGCATTGTGGTGGGGCTCCGCGAGGTCATCAAGATGCTGGAGGCGGAAGGGCTCGCCAACGTCTTCCAGCGTCACGATCGGCTGGCCCGGGCCACGCGCGCGGGGGCCGAGGCGCTCGGTCTCACGCTGTTCGCGAAGGCGACGCCGAGCCCGGCGCTGACCGCGATCGCCGCGCCCGACGGGATCGACGGCGAAAAGATCGTGGCCGCCTATGCCGAGGCCCACAACATCACGATCGCGGGCGGCCAGGGCGAGATGAAGGGCCAGCTCTTCCGCCTCGGCCACATGGGCTACGCCACCGAGGTCGACGTGATCATCGCGCTGTCGGCGCTCGAGCAGGTTCTCGCCGACTTCGGCCTGCCCGTCGACTTCGGCTCCGGCGTGCGCGCCGCCCAGAAGGTCTTCGTCGAGAAGTCCTGAGCGCTGGGACTGCCGACCCCCGCCGAGCATCCCCAGGTCGGCGATCTCCTTCTCGAGGCGGCCGAGGGCTACTGTTCGTGGACGACGCGGCCGGGGAGGAGGAGGAGACGACGCCGCCGCACCACCTCGGCACACACGGCCAGCGTCCCGGCCATCCCGCCCTCCACGCGTTCTTCCTGGCCGCCGGCCCCGGCGTGCGGCGCGGCCTCGAGCCGGGCGTGATCCGGAGCCGCGATGTCGCGCCGACGATCGCCACCGTGCTGGAACTCGCGATGGGGACAACCGACGGCCGCGTGCTCGAGGAGATTCTGGCGTAGTCGCGCCCGGTCGTCCGTCGAGTCTCGGCGGTCACTGATAGCGGGGCCCTCGCCGGAAATGGGGCTAAGATTAGGTAGGTTGTCATGGATTTGAGACTGCTTGCCATACGGCATGGGGAGACGGCGTGGTCCCGCGAGCGACGCTTTGCGGGGTCGCAGAACATTTCCCTGAGCGCCGAGGGCCGGCGGCAGTGCGAGGCGGTGGCTCGGGCGCTCGCGTCGCTGCCTGTGGCCGTCGTCTACGCGAGCCCACTCGCGCGCTCCCGCGAGTCGGCCGAGGCGGTCGCGACAGCGCAGGGGGCGGAGGTCATCGTCGAGCCCGCCTTCCGCGAGATGGCCTTCGGCGACTGGGAGGGGCTGACGCGGGACGAGGTGGCGCGCCGCTTCCCCGAGGACTACGCGCTGTGGCGGACTGTGCCCGAGCGCTTTGCGCGGCCGGGTAGTGAGCTGCTGACCGCCGTCGCCGAGCGGGTGGCGGGCGGGCTCGCGGAGCTGCGGGCGACGCATGGGCAGGAGACGGTCGTCCTCGTCTCCCACGCGATCGTCACGCGGCTCCTCGTGCTCTCGGCGCTCGGGCTAGGCCCCGACCGCCTGTGGTCCGTCGACGCCTCCCCGGCGGGCATCTCCGAGATCGAGTACCGGGACGACTGGGTAACGGTCCATCGGGTCAACACGCTCGCCCACCTCGAACTGCCGGCCGAAGCCGAAGCGGATTCGAGGAGCGCCACGGGTTCCTCGGGGCGCTCCGAGCGTGCGGGGGGTATGGGGGGCCCTCCGAGGCCCCCCATCCGGTCATGAGGCCGCCGACCCAGCTCCCCAAGGGCGCGCGCATCTACCTGCCCGAGGAGGCAGCCCGGAAGCGCCATGTGGAATCGCGCCTGTTCGACGTCTTCAGTCGCTGGGGCTATCGCGAAATCGTCACGCCCACGTTCGAGTTCTTCGACGTCCTCTCCGTGGGCACCGACGTCGCCGTTCAGGAGGACATGTTCAAGCTCGTCGACCGCGAGACGGGACGCATGCTCGCGCTTCGCGCGGACATCACGCCCCAGATTGCGCGTATCGTGGCCACGCGGCTGCGGGAGGAGCCCAAGCCGCTGCGGTTGGGATACGTGACCAACGTGTTTCGTTACGACGAGCCGCAGCTTTCGCACTACCGCGAGTTCTATCAGGCGGGCGTGGAGCTGATCGGGCTCGACAAGCCCGAGGCCGAGGTGGAAATCCTCGCCATGACGGTCGAGGGGCTGCGCGCCCTGGGGCTCGCCCGCTTCCAGATCGACGTGGGCCATCCCGACTTCTTCCGCGGCCTCATGGAGGAGACGGCGGCGACCGCCGAGCAGGCGCAGGCGCTCCGGGCCGCGCTTGGACGTAAGGATCTGGCCACACTCGAGCAGCTGGTGGCCGAGCTGGGGGCCCCGGCGCCGGTGGCGGAGGCGCTCCTCGCGCTGCCGACGCTCGTCGGCCACGCTGAGGTGCTCGAGCGCGCCGCCGCCTTCGCGCGGACGCCGCGGGCCGCGCGCGCGCTCGCGAACCTGACCGAGGTGTACCGCCTCCTCGGCATCTACGGTCTCGCCGACTCGGTCCTGCTCGATCTCGGTGAAGTCCGCGGGTTCGACTACTACTCCGGGATGTACTTCGAGACCTACGTCGCCGGCTTCGGCGCC
>Ga0184633_10000465_pt1 | contig 14726 bp, 9 predicted proteins | sample PLM31_170_b1_FD_133156 | JGI IMG/M metagenome (GOLD analysis project Ga0184633, IMG submission 133156) | Groundwater sediment microbial communities from an aquifer in East River, Colorado, USA - PLM3-1_170_b1 | ecosystem: Environmental > Terrestrial > Soil > Riparian zone | place: USA: East...
GCCGACCACGCCCAGGACGCAGTAGCTGACCACGATCGGAGCGATGATCACCGACACCAGGTTGACGACTTTGATCATGGGATTGAGCGCCGGGCCGGCGGTGTCCTTGAACGGGTCGCCGACGGTGTCGCCGACGACGCCTGCCTTGTGTCGCTCGGATCCCTTGCCGGTGTTGGCCGCCGGGTTGCGCGGCTCGTCCTCGATCAGTTTCTTGGCGTTATCCCAGGCGCCGCCAGCGTTGTTCAGGTACACCGCCAGCAGTTGGCCCGAGACGATGATGCCTGCGAGAAACCCGCCGAGGGCCTCGATCTTCAACCCGAAGCCAACCAGGATGGGGGAGAGCACGCCGATCAACGCCAGAGGGACCAGCTCCTTCTGGGCGGCGGTGGTCGAGATCGCCACCGCCTTATCGTAGTCGGGGGCGACCTTGCCCTCCAACACGCCAAGCCGGAATTGGCGTCGCACCTCTTCCACGATCAGGGCCGCGGCTCTAGCCACGGCCTGGATGGCGAACGATGAAAACAACCAAGGAATCGAGGCCCCGATCAGCATGCCGACGAAAACCTCCGGCAGGTCGATGCGAATGCCGGTGACCGTCATCAATCTGTCGCCGGCCAGACCCAACAGGGTCTGCGCCCGAGAGACGTCGACCAGGAAAGCGCCGAACAGAGAGACCGCGGCGATGACCGCCGAGCCGATGGCGACTCCTTTGGTGATAGCTTTGGTGGTATTGCCGACCGCATCCAGGTCGGCCATGATCTGGCGCGCCGCCTGGGTGTCGGGATCGTCCATCCCGTGCCAAGCCATTTCGCCGATCCCGCTGGCGTTGTCGGAAATCGGGCCATAGGAGTCCATGGCGACGTTGTTTCCGGTCAGAGTCAGCATCCCGATGCCGGTCATCGCCACGCCGTACAAGACGTACTGCGTGCTGTGCGCCGGATCGACCCCGCCGAAGATCAGGATCGAGGCGAAGATCGCAGCGCCGATGACCAGCGCGCCCCACACCGATGACTCGAATCCGACCGAAGTCCCGGCCAGGATCAAGGTGGCGGGGCCGGTGTCGGCAGCCTTCTTGATCGACCGGACCGGAGCGCCGTGGCTGCCGGTGAAGTATTCGGTCACCCGGTCGATGACGATCGCCAGCAGAACCCCGACGGTGACCGCCAGGAACGGCCGCCACCAGCCGCCGGGGATGTCCTGCAAGTAGAAGTACGCTACGATTCCGAACAGGACGACGGAGATGGCGGCCGAGGATAGAAAGCCGGTGAAGATCGCCCGCATAGCGTCGCCGGCTTTGCCGGGGCCGCCCCGCACCAGGTACGTGCCGATGATCGAAGACACGACGCCGATTCCGCGGACCAACAGCGGGAAGATGATCCATTCCAGGTCGCCGGTGAGCAGGACTAAAGCCAAACCAAGGATCAGACCCGAAACGATCGTCACTTCGTACGATTCGAAGATATCGGCCGCCATCCCGGCGCAGTCGCCGACGTTGTCACCGACCAGATCGGCGACCACCGCCGGATTGCGCGGGTCGTCTTCGGGGATGCCCGCCTCGACCTTGCCGACCAAGTCGGCTCCGACGTCGGCCGCTTTGGTGAAGATCCCGCCGCCGACGCGCATGAACAGCGCCACCAACGTGCCGCCGAAGCCGAACCCGAGCAGCGCGTCCGGCGCGGCGGCCCCCATGAAGATGAAAATCAGCGTCCCACCCATGAGGCCGAGGCCGTCGGTCAGCATGCCGGTGATCGTCCCCGTTCGATAAGCGATGCGCAACGAGTCTCCAAAGGAGCGACGGGAGGCGGCCGCTACGCGAACGTTCCCTTGCACCGCCATCCGCATCCCCAATTGACCGACGAGCAGGCTGAAGGTGGCGCCCATCACGAAGGCCAAGGCCCGCGTGACGCCGAGGACGGTGGAGACCTGGCCCGGATTGAGCGAAGAAAAGCGGTGTAGGGCCTCAGCCGAGGGCGGGATGATGTACACCGAGAAGAACATGGCCACGGTCAGGATCCCCATCCAGGGCAGAACGCTGCGCAGTTGCAGCCGCAAGTAGGAATCGGCGCCGACCCGGATGGCGTTCCAGACTTCCTGCATCTTGGCCGTGCCTTTGTCTTCCTTAAGGATCTGACGGCGCAGGAACGCGGCGTAGAGCAGGCCGAGGACGGCGATCACCAATACCGCGTAGATCGCCATGGCCTCGGCCGTGGTCAAGCCTTCCATCTGGTACATGGTCGATTTGAGCTCCTAACCGGTCTGGTCCGGCGGAAACCGGGGATTGTACAAGGCGGAATTAGGGGTGTCAAGCGAAGGACAAGACGACATAAGCAAATGATTAGAGTCGGGGGAGGGTGGTTGACTTGGCCCGCCGAAGTTCTGTATAGTGATGCCCTGAACGAGTAGGGAAACCTGGGGACGCTTGTGAGCACGCGCCTTGAGTGCCGTGCTCTTTCTTCGCCCCAACCACCCCAGCGCCCACCCGGGATCAGCGCAACGTCATGATTCGCACCTTCGGCCTGACGAAATACTATGGAGTCCATCCGGCCATCCAGGGCCTGACCTTCGAGGCCGCCCCACACGAGGTCCTCGGATTCCTCGGCCCCAACGGCGCCGGCAAGACGACGACCCTGCGTATTCTGGCGGGGTTCATGCCGCCCAGCGAGGGACGTGCCGAAGTTGCCGGATTTGACGTGGTCGACCAGTCGCTCGAGGTCCGGCGAAGGGTCGGCTATCTGCCCGAGACCGTACCGCTGTACCCGGACCTGTCGGTGACGGAGTATCTGGAATACATGGGTTCGTTGAGGCGTGTCGGCGATCTCGACCAGCGCATTGACGAAGTGCTCGAGGAAGTCGGCTTGACGGAGCGCTCGGAGAGCTACATCGGCAACCTGAGCAAGGGCTTGCGTCAGCGGCTCGGGCTGGCTCAGGCGCTGCTTCACAAGCCGCAGGTCCTCATCTTGGACGAGCCGACGATCGGGCTGGATCCGGCGCAGATCATCGACGTCCGGCGGCTGATTCAGGAGCTCGGCAAGGAACGCACCGTAATGCTCTCGACCCACATCCTGTCCGAGGCCCAGCAGCTTTGTGATCGGGTGCTCATTATCAACAAGGGTTCCATCGTGGCCGAAGACACACCGGCCAACCTGCAAGCCCAGCTGGCCGGCGCGGAGCAGTTGATCGTGCGTGTGAGCGGCGCCGACGGCGCGTTAGCCCAAGCCATTGGCCGGATCCCGGGCGTGGCGAAGGTGACACAAGATCCGGGCGCCGGCGAATTGCGCGTAGAAACCAGCCCCGGCAACGACGTGCGAGCACGACTGGCGCGCACCGTCGTCGAGGAAGGTTACGACCTTCTCGAGCTCCGGCCGGCGGGGCTCAGCCTGGAGTCGGTCTTCCTGCAGCTGACGAAGGAGGGCCTCCCGGTCGGGGGGCGCGACTGACCGAATGCAGAACGCCTGGACGATCGCCCGGCGAGAGTTCCGCCACTATTTCGTCTCGCCCATCGCCTACGCCGTGGCGATCTTCCTGTTCGTCGTTCTCGGCATCCTTTTCTACGTCAACGTCAGCTTCGGGATGGCGACCGGCCAGATTCCGCCGGACGGACGGATCGTGATGGGACCGATGGTCACGCTGTTGCTGCTGACGGTGCCTTTCTTGACGATGCGACTGATCGCAGAAGAGGCCGGCTCGGGAACCATCGAATTGTTGCTGACGGCGCCCATCCGGGACTGGGAGCTGGTCCTGGGAAAGTGGCTGGGTGCCATCGGCTTCATCGGCCTGCTCCTGGCGATCACCTGGATCTATCCGATCGTTCTCCACCGCATGACCACGCCCGGCATCGACCAGGGCGTCCTTCTAGTGGCCTATCTGGGACTGCTGCTCATGATGAGCTCCATCGTCGCGATCGGAGTGATGGTTTCGGCTTTCTTCCGCAATAGCCTCGCCGCCGGTTTTTCCACGCTGGCGGTGATCTTGATCCTATGGGTGATCGGGGGTCTGGCCAGCGGCTACGGGGGAGCCAATGAGGTGCTGCGGTATCTGAGTTTCGGCGATCATCTCTTCGACCATATGTTTCAGGGTGTGCTGGATCTTTCCGACGTCCTCTACTATGGCAGCCTGACGGTCCTGCCCCTCTTTGTCGCCAGTCAGGTTGTGGAGTCGCACCGGTGGCGTTGAGGGTTTCGCGCCGTGCCTTGACCGTGCTGGCGGGCGTCGCTGGTTTAGCGGGGCTGTTGGTCGCGGCCGCGCTGTTCACAGTCCGCCAGCGGGGGGACGAGGCGGTCTACATCGGGATGATGGTCGCCATCGTCGGTTTCACGGCGGCGCTGTTCCTCGATCGCGAGAGACTGCTGCGGCTCGCTCGCGGCCGGCAGGCTCGCTATGGGACCAACGCCATGCTCGGGACCTTCGCGCTTCTGGCGATCCTGGCTCTGCTCAACATCGTCGCCTTCGAAAATCCTAAGTCCTGGGATCTGACGGAAGACCGCCAGTTCTCGTTGGCTCCGGAAACGATCGCCACGCTGAAGGCTCTGGATTCCGACGTACAGCTCATCGGTTTCTACTCGGTCGATCGAGTGGCGGAGCGCGATGCCCTGCGGCCTTTGCTGCAGCAGTATCAGGAAACGACGGGCCGGGTCAGCTACGAGTTTGTCGACCCGTTTGCCCAGCCGTTCCGGGCGAAGGAGTACGGGGTCGTGCAAGACGCCTCTCTGGTGGTGGCCCTCGGCAAAGCCTCGGAGGTGACGACCACCGCTTCCGAGCAGGCCATCACCGAGTCGATCGTCCGTCTGACTCACCCTGGGTCCCGTAAGGTGTACTTCCTCACCGGGCACGGCGAACGCGACCTGCAGGCCGACGATGAACAAGGCTTCTCCCAGCTGCGCCAGACGCTGGAATCGAAGAACTACGCGGTCGAGACACTGAGCTTGTTGGTGGCGCCTCAAGTTCCTGATGACGCCTTGGCCGTCGTCGTCGCCGGACCGACGGCGCCGCTCTCCGCCGTCGAGGTCGAGGCCGTGAAGACTTTCCAGGAGAAGGGCGGCGGCCTGGTCGTGCTGGCCGACCCCATCCCGGGGACGCAGATCACGGCCCAGAACGATCTGCTCTCGGCGTACCTTCGTTCCGCGTGGGGCCTGGACCCGCATCTGGACCTGGTGGTTGACCTCAATTCCTCGATGCCTCTGGCAGCGGTCGAGGCATCGTATGCGAGTCACCCGGTGACGGACCGGATGCAGAACCTGGTGACGTATTTCCCCACGGCGCGCAGCGTGGGCGTGGAGAGCCCCGGGGATGCCAATGTCACCCAGACCGAACTGGTCCTGACGGGCGCCAACTCCTGGGGGGAGACCAACCTGGAAGGCTTGCCGCAACAAGGTTCGATCGAGTTCAATGAAACGGAAGACGCCGCGGGTCCTCTCGCCGTCGCCGCGGCGGCCGAGGCGAGCGACGGGACCTCGCGAGTCGTCGTGATCGGCGACTCGGATTTCGGTGCCAACGCCGATTTCTCCGGGTATGGAAACGGCGACCTGCTCGTCAACAGCATCGACTGGGCGGCCGGCCAGGATGATCTGATCAACCTGACCCCGAAGCCATCGATCGAGCGCTATGTCGCGCCGCCGTCTCGCCCGGGGTTGTTGATGGTGGCGCTGCTCAGCATCGTCGTGGTCCCCGCTGCCTTCCTGACCTTGGGAGTGGCGACTTGGTGGGGCCGCCGGGCCAAGGCATGAAGCATGATCCGCCGGACAACCTGGATTCTCCTGGGGTTCTTGGTAATCGCAGGCATCGGGTACGCGGTCTTGCGACAGATGGAGGCGAAAGCACCCGCCGGCGAACCGGCCGCGCTGACCGAGACCCTGTGGAACCTGATCGCAGAACAGGTCGACAGCGTCCGTCTCGTCGATCCAGCGAGCAGCCGTCTCATCGTGATCGGACGGGACCCACAGTCCGGGTGGAGGATGTCGGCACCACGGAGGGGGGAGGCGGACGCCGGGCGAATCGAAATCGCCCTGGCCGGGTTGCTCGCCCCGGCGGTTCGCGAGGCGCTGGAAGATCCGGGCGACCTCGCCGCCTTCGGGCTGGCACCGCCTCAGGCGCGGATCACGGTCATCATGGTCGACGGAACGAGCCGCTCGCTCGAAGTCGGAAGCCTCGACCCGACGCGCTCGGTCTATTATGTCAGGTTGTCGGAGGCCTCCGAAGTGGAGATGGTGAGCCGATACAGCATGGACGACTTGCTCGGGCTCATTCAGGACCCGCCTTATCCTCTGCCGACTTCCACACCCACCGGGGTCGCCGGTGAGACTGCGATCCCGTAGGGGTGTGGGTCACAGGAAGAGGAGGGGGCAGGGACGGTGGTTCATAGGCTTCGTTGATTCGGTAACGACTTCGCTGTATGCTGGGATGGAGAATGGCTAAGATCAAGGAATCGAAGATGAAGACGAAAGGCGGCGCCGGGAAGGCCGGACGCCGGGCGGCTAAGAAGGCGGCGGTGGAAGAGCCCGTCCTGCTTGATGAAACGCTGCCAGCCGAAGAAGAAAACCCCGCCATCGAGAAGCTGGTCGAGCTCGGGCGGGAGAAGGGATTCGTCACGGTCGATGACATCCTGGCCCTGTTCCCGGATGCCGAGCGCGACATCGATCAGCTGGAGGAAGCCTACGCCGCGCTGCTGGCGGCAGGGATCAACTACGTCGACACTGTCTCCAAGCCGGGGGCGGCGGAGGAGGACGCCGGGGAAGACGACTCGGCCGATGATGATAACGACGACGAGGCCGTGCTGTCGAGCCTCGACGCCGATGATACGGTCGGCCTGTACCTCAAAGAAGTCGGCCGGGTGCCGCTGCTGACCGCCGAACAAGAAGTGTCGTTGGCCAAGCGCATCGAACGCGGGCGGAGGGCGCGCGAGGTCATGGCGGGCAGCGCCGTCTCGGTGCGGCGTCGCCGGGAATTGCAGCTGCTCATCGAGGACGGCTGGGCGGCGCGCGAACACCTGATCACAGCCAACTCGCGCTTGGTGATCAGCGTCGCCAAGAAATACATGGGGCGCGGCGTCCCCTTCCTCGATCTAATACAAGAAGGCAACATCGGCCTGATTCGCGCCGCCAAGAAATTCGACTATCGCCGCGGCCACAAGTTCTCGACCTATGCCACCTGGTGGATCCGTCAGGCCGTCACCCGGGCGATCGCCGACCAGGGGCGGACGATTCGCGTCCCAGTGCACATGGGCGACCAGATCAACAAGCTGCTGCGCATTTCGCACCAGCTGACGCAGCGTCTGGGCCGCGAACCGTCGACCGACGAGCTGGCCGAGGCCCTGACGGTGACTCCCAAGAAAGTCGAAAACATGATCCAGGTCGCTCGCCGGCCGCTCTCGCTCGAAACCCCGACCGACGAGGAAGAGGACTCCGTCCTGGGAGACTTCATCGAGGACGAAGAGTCCCCGGCGCCGGCCGAGACGGTGACTCAAAACCTGTTGCGGGAGCATTTGCAGGAGGTTCTGAATACCCTGCCGCCGCGCGAAGTCCGGATCCTGCAGCTGCGCTACGGCCTGTTAGACGGGCAGAGCTACACCCTGGAGGAAGTCGGCCGCAAAATGGGGGTTACCCGCGAGCGCGTTCGCCAGATCGAGGCACAGGCTCTCAGCCGGCTGCGCCATCCGAGCCACCGGCGCCGGCTATCGGACTACCTCAGGGAGTAACCGGTCGAGCTCCCCGGAAGCTCGCAGCTCCGGGGAGCTGGCTACTCCGCCGGCCCGCTTGCGAGCCGGCGGTTTTCTTTTACGAAATCGATCAGGCTGGCGATCCCGCGCCCGGCCCACAGGCAGACCAGCGGGACGAGCGGCAAGCTGTAACGCTGGAAAGCGAGGGGCACGGCGCCGGCCAGTGCCACGGCCTGAACGATCGTTGCCAGAGCGGCCAACGCCGTCGCTCGCCGCTGCCCGGCTCCTGCGGGCCAATCTCTGCGGACGGCCACGACCCCTCCCAGCAGACCCAAACCGAAGAGCAGGGTGCCGCCAAGAAAGCCGCGCAGCAAGGTGTTTCCTGCGACGCGCAGGTAGGCCGCCTCGGCCGCAGCGGTTTCGCGCAGGTAGTTGCCGGCCTCAGCGAACTGCAGGGGCGTCAAGAACAGGTGCGCCAGGATCCCCGCGATTCGATCTCGCGACGTTCGCAGCACGGCCAGGGGCATGAATTCGGCCGCCGTCTCGACTTGGGCGGCCACCAGCGATTGGCGGGCGCGCCACATCTCGATCACGGCGCCCGGCGGCTCGGCCCACAAGATCGGGTGCAGCCCGATGATGAGGACCCCCGCCGCCAACGTGAAGGCGCCGACGCGTTGGAGGGCGCCACGAAGGGATCGATTCCGGCGGTCCCCAGCCCAGGCCGCGGCGACCAGGCCGAGAGGAATCCAAACGGCGGCCGAGGTCTTGGCGCTGAAGGCCAACCCGGCAGCGAGGCCGGCCAGCCACGGATGCCGATCGGCGTACAGCAACCCGAGCAGCGCCAGGCAGATCCCGAGGGTCAATGCTCCTTCCGCCATCGCCCGCCGACCGTGCAGCAGGATGAGCGCATTCGTGGCCAGCAGTATCGCGGCTGCAAGCGCGGTGCTCCGTCCGCCGATGGCGCGGCCGCAGAGATAGAGGGCGATCACTGCCGGGATCAAGAGCATGGCGCTGGCCCGCCGGGCGTCGCGCAAAAGACGTTCGGAGGGCAGGGCGCCGGCTGTCACGTTCGCTTCCCACGACTTCGTCCAATCCCAGTCGGAATCGACAGCGGTTGCCGGGAAGCCGCCAGGCAAGCGCGCCGCGCCCAGGATGTACTTCGCCAGGGGAGCGTTGAGAAGCCGGTAGGTGACCTCCGGGGTCGCGCCGGTGTCGCGGCGCCAGGCCAACGACGCCGGGTCGCTCAGCAGGCCTTCGAGGTCGCGACTCTGGAACAACCAGGAGGACTCGTCAGGGTGAAACGGGACGCCGGAGGCGCCGCCCACAACGAAGATCGAGAAGAGCAAGAGGGCTGCGATCTCGATCCATGGGTCGCCTATGCCCTTCATTGGGGGTTCATCCGGTGGAACACCAGCAGCCCCTCGCTTCCATACAGGTCGGTGGGAACCGTCTCAACCAGGGCGTAGGCGTGGAGAAACTGCGGGTCCTTCAGCACAGTCTCCCGGCCGTAGACCTCCAGAATGACGACGTAGTCCGGCCTGAATTGGGCAATCGCCTCGGACGAGATGGCGAAGTTGATAACGTAAGCCGCTTCGTCCAGCGGGTAGAAAGGAATGACCTGCGGCGAGACCAGACCGACCATATCGAGGATCCGGGCGCCGGAAGTGAAACCCAGGGCGCCGATGTCTCCCGCGGCCACGACTTCGTCGGGGGCCACCATCGGGCGCAGGCGACGACCGAGGGTTTCATACAGATTCTCCAGGCCTACGAAAGCCATCTCGGGGGCCGGGCGCGACGAGCCGCTCTCCGGGCGCAACGACCACCCGTGCAGCGATAGCAGGACGGCGGCCGCGCCAAAGCCCCATACCACCCATGGCCGGCGCAAATCGCGGGCGAGGCGCTGCGCGCCGAGGAAGATCCCAAAGAAGAACATCGGGAGCGGCGGGGTCAGGTACCAGCGAAAGATGAGCGGATTGGCGACGGAAAACGCCAGGAAATAGGCCGGTGCATAAGCGAAGAGGGGCCAGGTTTCCACCCTCGGCTTCACCGTATCGAGGGCTCCCAGCAGGTAGAGGACGGAATAAAGGATCAAGCCAATCGCAATCCACCCCGTGCCGAACACGAGATGCTCGAGAAACGGCGTGGAAAAGTGCTGAAGCAAGCGGACGGTCGCAGCCTCGGGTGGAAGATGGTAGGCCGAGGTCTTGGCAGCCAAGGAGTTGGGAATCGGCGTCCCGTAGCTGGACCAAGCGAAGATTCCCCAAAGGACCACCGGCGCAAGGAACGCGCCGATCTCCATTGCCCGGATGGGTGTGAACATGGTGTCCCCTCGCCTTGCTTTCCATGTTTGGCGGCCGCGCTCGAGGACAAGAAACCCGATCAACACCAACGCATCCGGTCGTGTGGTGAGGCTGAGCCCGGCGCACAACGCCGCCGCCGTCGGTCGGTGAGTTGAATGGAAGTACAATGTCGCCGTCGTGAGCAAAACGAAGACACTGGTTTCCATCCCGCCGATGGCGAACGTCACCGACATAGGGGCAACGGCCCACACCAGGGCCGTCAGAATCCCAGCCGGCGGGCGATCGAGGGCGCGGCCAAGGCGGATCAGCAGGAAACACGTCGCAGCGTCGGCCAAGGCACTGACGCCGAGAGCGATGGCAGGGAACGGGGCGGCCGCTCCGCCGATGGGAAGGGCGGCACCGGCCAACAGCAGGACAAACAGAGGGGTCGTGATGCCGAACACGGGCTCGCCGGGGTTGAAGACGAGCCCTTTGCCCTCCAGCAAGTTCTGGGCGTAGCGAAAGATGATATAGGCGTCGTCGATGACCCGCGGCCCCGGAATCACTCGCAGGACGATGGCCAGCAGCGGTATCCAGAGCTCCGGTCGAAGCGCTCGACGCCAGCGCACGGACGCATTATAACGATGCGCTCGCGCTCGGCAAAGCCGCCGCCCTCGCGGGACGGATTCTGGCCCGCGGTGGCGGGAGTGCTGTCGCTGGCCCTTCTTCTCAAGCTGGCTCTGATCGCCTTGGACGCGTTACCCTTCAATGCCGACGAGGCGGTCGTCGGGCTCATGGCCAGGCACATCCAAGGGGGAAGCTGGCCGACATTCTTCTATGGCCAGGCCTACATGGGCAGTCTGGACGCGGCGCTGGTCGCAGCCGGCTTCGCGCTGGTAGGGCCGTCCGTTCTGGTGATCCGCCTCATTCAAACGCTCCTGTTCCTCGCCACTATCCTGACGACGATGCTCCTGGCGCGAGAGATGCGGTTCCCAACGCTGGTGTGCTCCCTCGCCGGACTGCTGATGGCCATTCCACCGGTCCATGTCACCCTGTACACCACGATCTCGCTCGGAGGCTACGGTGAAGCCCTCGTCCTGGGAAACCTGATCCTGCTGGCGACCCTGCGGATGCAGCGATCGGAATCGAGCCCATGGTCGTATCTGGGGTGGGGCGCTCTAACCGGATTCGCGTTGTGGGCCTTCGGCCTGACGCTCGTCTATTCGATCCCATCCGGCCTGGTCCTCCTTGTGTCCGCGCTGCGTCGACTCAAGGCCCGAGCTGTCGCAGGTCGCGCGGCGGCCGTCGCGCTGGGCCTGCTCCTGGGCGCCATGCCGATGGTGGTTTGGAGCGCGCGTAACGGCGTGGCGCTCCTGGTCCAGGAACTTCTCGGTAGAGCGGTCGCCGGGGCATCGCCAGCGGGTCTGGCGGCGGCCATGGCTTCGCATGCGGTGAACCTGGCGTTGTTCGGCCCGACGGTCCTCTTTGGATTGCGACCGCCATGGGGAGTGACCCCGCTGGGGATGCCGTTCGCTCCCGTGGTCGCGCTCTTGTGGTTGGCGGCCGTCTTGATCGGCGTGCGGAAGCAGTCTTGGCCGCCAGAGGGGCTTCCCGGACGGGCCTTGCTCATCGGGGTGGGTGCCACGCTCGCCGCCGGATTCGTTCTCACTCCGTTCGGCGCCGATCCATCAGGGCGCTACTTCCTCCCTTTGGCAGTGCCCCTGGCGATCGTGGCCGCCGCCGGGGTTCAGGCCGCCATGACTCGAACGCAGAAGCGTTGGCCGCTGGCCCTCGCCGGATTGCTGCTCGCCTTCAACCTGGGGACCACGTGGCAGGCGGCCGCGGCCGCACCCCGGCTCACCACTCAGTTCGACTCCTCCACGATCTACGACCACACCTACGCGGACCGGCTCGTCAACTTCCTGCTTGATCACGACGAGACCACCGGCTATTCGACCTACTGGGTCGCCTATCCGCTGGCCTTCCTGAGCGGGGAGCGGCTGGTTTATCTTCCGCAGCTCCCCTATCATTCCGACTTCCGATACACCGGCCGCGACGACCGTTACGCCCCATACGACTCGATCGTCGACGCCGCCGCGCAGGTCGCTTACATCACGGCGCGTCAGCCGTGGCTCGACAGCTACTTGCGCGAGGGACTTCGTTCCCTGGGTGTCGGATACGAGGAGACTGCGATCGGCGACTTCCGGGTTTTCCATTCGCTGACCGAAGCCGTCCGACCCGGTGATCTCGGGCTCGGGCCGGAGGCCGCACCGTGAGCTTTCGCTCCCTCGTCTTGCTCGTCGTCGTGCTCGGCGTGGCGGCGATGGCGCTGCGCCCGTCCTTCGACACCGACACGTGGTGGCACCTCCGTGCCGGGCAGTGGATCGCCGAGAACCGTCAGGCGCCGCGAGCGGATCCGTTTTCGCACACAGCGCAGGGAAGACCTTGGGCGTACCCGGGCTGGCTGGCTCAAGTTGTGATGCTCGGGTTCTATCGCCTCGGGGGTCTCCAAGGGCTGACCGTGTTCACCACACTCCTGGTCGCCGTCACCCTGGCCTTCCTTTGGAGGTTGCTCGAGGGGGCGCTCCTGATGCGGGCGGCTGTGTTGCTCCTCGCGGCTGCAACCTCCGCCGTCTACTGGGCCGCCCGCCCGCATGTGGCGACCTTCGCGCTGGCAGCGTTCTTCCTATGGGCCTTGGAGCGGAAGCGGACCGGCGCCAGCCCGCGGTGGATCTGGCTGCTTCCGTTGGGGATGGCGCTCTGGACCAACGTCCATGGCGGTTTCATGATCGGATTCGTCTTGATCGTGATGTATCTGGCAGGAACCCTGCTCGACATATTCCTTTCTCCGCTGACCGGACGGGGAAGCCTGCGGGATTCGTGGCGAATGAATCGCGGCGGGGTCGTCTCTCTGGGAGTGGTCTTCGCCGCCTGCCTCGGTGCGGCGGCCATCAACCCGCACGGGCCGGCGGTTCTGCTTTATCCGATCAAGACGCTCTCGATCCCGGTGTTGCAGGCGTACATCCAAGAATGGCAGTCTCCTGATTTTCATCAAGCGAATCTGGTCCCATTCCTGGTCATGCTGGTCGTCCTTCTGGTCGCGCTGGGAGCCAGCAGCCGGACGGCGACCTCGACCGAAATGATTGCGGTCGGCGGATGGACGGTGCTCGCGCTTCTGGCGGTTCGCAATGTGCCCATCTTCGCATTGGTCTCGGCTCCTGTGATCTGCCGGCACGCTTCTGCCGCGCTCCAACCGATCACTCGCGGACTGGCAACGCCGATGGACGATGCCTCGAAGGGACGGCGACTCCTGAACGGAGGTGCGGCCACGATTCTAATCCTGGCCTGCCTGGGCTGGGCCGCCCTTCAGCTCAGCCCGAAACGGAGTCAGGATCACCTGCGGTCCCTCCTCCCGCTCGCCGCCTTCGCCGCGCTGAAGGAATTGCATCCGACCGGGCTCCTGTTCAATGATTACAACTGGGGCGGATACGTCCTATGGGATTTGTATCCGGACTACCCAAGCTTCGTGGATGGCCGAACCGATGTGTTTACGCCCCAAATCTTCGAGGACTACGTCCGTCTGTGGAACGCGCAGCCGGGATGGGAGGCGCTGCTGGAGAACTACGGCGCGGACATCGTCTTTCTCCCGCCGCAGGCGCCGCTCACCGTTGCCCTTGATCACGCCATGTGGGACGAGTCCTACCGTGACGAGGCGGCCGTAATCCTCCTGCGGCCTCAGGCCGAAGAGTAGACCGCGTGACTCGCCCAGGAGGCGTCGCGACAAGAGCCCTGACGACGCCGGGCCACTGGGACCGGCTGTCGCGCCGCGCCGCGGGGGGACTCTCCCTGCGTTGTTGCAGGAAGCGACGACGTTGACCCCCATCCTTCGGGTGTGGTCGCGCTGGCTCATTCCCGTCCTTCTGGTAGGACTTGTGGCGGTGTTGTGGGTGGCGAACCGCGCCTTCGTCGATGCTGCGCCGGCCCGCAACGACTTCGCCGCCCGCTGGGAGGGTGGGCGGGCTTGGGTCTCGGAGCGGATCTCGCCGTACGACCCTGCGGTCAGCCTGAAGGCACAGGAGCGGGTTTATGGACGGCCGGCGAACGAGCAGCGAGGCGAGGACCCTCTCCATTTCTTGTATCCCTTTCCATCGCTCATCGTTTTCGCTCCCCTCGGGCTCTTGGACTTTGAGCCGGCGTACGCCCTGTGGATGAGCCTGGTCGAGATCTGCTTATTCGCATCCACCTGGTTGTGGTGCCGGACGCTTCGTTGGAAAGGATCGAGCTGGACGACGATTGCCATTCTCGCTTTCAGCGTGCTGTGGTTTCCGGCTTTTGAAACCTTGATCCTTGCCCAGGTCGTAGCCCTCGAGGCGCTTCTGCTGGCCGCAGGGATGGCTGCCGTCCAGGCGCGGAGAGAGGCTGTGGCGGGACTATTGCTCGCCGCGTCCCTTCTCAAGCCGCAGCTAGGAGTAGGTCTGGTCCTTCTTGTGACCCTCTGGGCAGCGTTCTCCGGGCGGAGGGAGCTCCTCGGCTGGCTCGCCACCGGCGTTGTCCTGATGATCGGTGCGACCCTCTTCTTGCAACCTGACTGGCCGACGCAGATGGTCCGTCAGGTCTTGGACTACGCCCGCCTCCCCATCTTCCTCTCGCCGGTTGCCCGGCTGTCGCAATCCCTCGGCTTCGGGCAAGTCGGGGTGTTCGTTCTCGCCGGGCTGTTGCTGGCCTACTTGTTTTGGGAGTGGAAAGAGACTTTCGGTGGGGAGGAGAATCGCTTCTTGTGGACGGCCGCCCTGACC
>Ga0184633_10000467_pt1 | contig 14699 bp, 17 predicted proteins | sample PLM31_170_b1_FD_133156 | JGI IMG/M metagenome (GOLD analysis project Ga0184633, IMG submission 133156) | Groundwater sediment microbial communities from an aquifer in East River, Colorado, USA - PLM3-1_170_b1 | ecosystem: Environmental > Terrestrial > Soil > Riparian zone | place: USA: East...
AATTACCTCAGCCCTTAAGTCAATCGTATGCTCGCCGATGCTTGTTCCAACATATACTACTTCATCCCGATTTAGCAGCGTTTCCGCTATGTTGATAGTATTTCCACCCCCCGTGTAAATTAACAAGTCAACACGTCTATATCCTAAATCTTTTAGCTTTAGAGTGTACGTAAATTCAAGGAAATGCTTTTCTAGGAAATTCCGCCTTCTTTGCACAGTTGTCCTAGGAATCCCAAGTTTCGCCGCTAATGCATGGGATGAAACCTTGCCGTTTGGTTGGAGTAGAACCTTTAGTAATTTCTTATCGATAGCTGATAATTTTCTTAATGGGTTAGCTGGCGGTATCTCGTCTTCCACACTAATCCGCTACAGAAATTCATACGACTTTCCAGTATTTAAGCTAGTATGCTCAGATTGGCAATTAGCAATAGAAGACACCAAAATTTAAGGTACTCGACCCTAAAAAGAAGCGGGCCCGGAGGGATTCGAACGCACAGTGGGTACGAATACATGCAAAAGGGGGCGTGGTTAAACTATAGCAAATAAACGGAAAATGGCCATAATCTAGTACATATGTATGCTCCAATAGTTTTGACGCCAAAATATCCGTATCCCTGAATCTGTTTTCTCTTTCATACGGAAACGAGTCTTGATGTTAGGTTCAGGGCAGTTAATCCACGTAGCAAGGCAACCCTTGGGTAAAACGAGACGGTCGCTACAAGCCAATGTATTAATTCGTGCAAGACGTGTTAGAGAAGCCAAAATTCTGGATTTTTAGGGTTGCATGTCTGCCTATTACGGAATAAATGACTATACATTTCTGCCCATTTATCAAGACACGCAGTAGCGAATATGGAAGCAATCGATGTAATATCAGCGGTGTCAAAGCGCCTCCCTCTTCTCCCGTCATACTGAAAGTAATTGAAAGCTATATAGTGTACATCAGGCTACGCTAGCAGTGGTAAAACCTTTTCAAACTAGACCCGCAACAGTAAGCACAAAGAAAGAACCAGGATTTTGCGTTGAATGCTCGGCGATAGCAACGACAGAAGCATTGTTTAGGGTAGATGGAGTGATCATGCTCCGTAGATATTGTAACAAATGCGCCCCTAACGCCGACTATGAACTGGCTAAATACTAGGGACCCGACATACTTCTTTAACTCGAGCTAACTCGGCTATAATGTCAATCGACTAATTTCGACTGTAATTGATGATCTGAAAGAGTGTATCTCGGCGGTTTATCGTCGGTATGCAGGAGAACCCCCTTGATGCGAAGACCATTCAAGGCGTGTGGAACATCATTACTGCTTCGCAAGCCGATATACATTTTCATTTCAGAAATGGTAGAGTTTGGATGCGCCTTCAAGATATCTATGAGTGCTTGTTCTTTGGGGGTATAGAATTTGACCATATCAGTCTCTTCTACTGCGTTGCCTCCAGTTAACATAGGTAGTAAGAAAAGCCTACCAGCCTTAGAAAAAGGAAAGGTATCGTGGACGTTATCCAATTCGTTTGTCCACGGATTCAACGACCTCTAGTCCATTTTTCTTTCTCAGAATACTTCCTCTAACATTTCAACTGTCAGTGCAGCCAACAGGACAAAGAACATCTTCTTGCTGGAGAGTAAGAAGAACCTATTTCTCTTATCCAAGATGTGAGAGAGGAAGTTCTGCAGCGCAGGGTAGCCAGATGCTCCCAGCGAATTTACCATTGGCATGGCCAATACTGAAAGAGACTGCATGTTCCATCATCACAGTGCTCTATAGGCAATACAGGCATATAATAGAGCCCATTGTGCGCGTCTCAGTGTACCCATATATCAAAAAGGTGAACATCCTTCAGTAGTTGGGGCTCCTGTGTTAGCGCTCTTTATATAGCTGAACCACGTATATATTATTACTAATACGTTAAAACCGAGAAGTTAGTTCTAATTCTCATCCTCCATCATAGTAATGCAAACTTCAACAGTGTCCTGTATGTGTGGTAAAAGCCAGATGGTAACAGACTTGGAATCTGGCGAAATAGCATGTAACAAGTGCGGGCTTGTATCATCCGATAGAGTCCAAGAAAACCGCGCAGAATGGCGAACATTCGATTCAGAGAGTAGTGACAGGTCAAGGGTAGGATCTCCTACTTCTCTTGCGTATCATGACATGGGCCTGGCAACAGTAATTGGAAAGGCAAATAAAGATTCTAGCGGTCATCAGTTAAATGCATCGATGAATTCAAGAATTCAGAGGTTAAGAACTTGGGATTTCAGAACAAAAGCGCATTCAGCTACCCATAGAAATCTTCTTCACGCCTTCAATGAGCTTGGGAGAATAAAGGATAAACTCGGCCTATCTGACGCCATAATGGAAAAGACCGCTTATGTCTACAGAAAGGCTCAGGAAAAAAAATTGGTAAGGGGAAGGTCTACCTCATCCATTTTGGCGGCGGCCATATACGCCGCATGCAGAGAGATGGAAGCCTCGAGAACATTAAGAGACGTAGCTAACGCGACTAACGTTAAGCGTAAAGCCATTTCGCGCAGCTACCGAATTCTTGTTTTAGAACTTGACATTAAAGTGCCATTGGTGGACCCAATGAAGTGCATTGCTAAGATAGCAAATAAGACAAAGTTGAGCGAGAAGACGAAACGGATGGCAATGGACACTATGAAGGACCTCATTGGGAAAGAGATTTCTGCAGGGAAGCTTCCAATGGGTCTTGCCGCGACGGTTCTCTACATGTCTTGCTTAGCCAATGGCGAAAGTAAAACTCAGAAAGAAATTGCAGATGCAGCGGGAGTAACAGAAGTAACTATCAGAAATAGGTTCAAAGACCTAAAAACGAGGCTTGCGTTGAATTGAGTTGGAGGATTGCTGTCAAAAATGACTAATGACAACGCTGATACTCAGGAAGAGAAAGATTTCCGGCAAAGGTATGCATTTGAACTGCAGAAGAAAAAGATGCAGAATTGCACTAGTTCACATTTTGGTTTAGATGAGATGTCGGATGAACTAGCGCAGGTAAAGCGTCAAGCAATGATAACGCCAGGACGCAGGGGAGAGCAAATAAAATATGAGGAAATCAGCAGAGAGATTCTCAGACGCATAAGTGTAGCGCTCCCCATGAAACAAAACAAGTAATTGAGCAGGGTCTCTTTTTGTGTGCAAACGTCACGTCATGAGGTCGAGCGTCATTTTCAGTTCTTTTATTTCCTGCTCTAACGCAGCTCTGTCATTCTGATCGCTGGCGTATTTCAAAAGCCGCTCGCAAGCCTCTAGCTGAGCGGATACGATATCTTTCTTATCGACGCAAAGATCATGATAACCTTGCAAGAATGCATACGATATCTTTCTCTTCTCTGTACGTCCGCAAGCCTTGGCAACTATCATGGCAGACGTTTCTGAATTAACAATGTTCATACTAATTCCACACGCTACCGCATTACCTGCATGGCGCACTTGTCGCAGTATTTCTCTATAATAGTGACGTTTTCGCCAACATCGAAGCAGGCTTCTTGTGTCGCCAGGTTCTCACAAGTGATGCAATACCTTAATTTTCTAGTTCTTACAGAGGGTTTGAGTGTTAGCAAGAGTTTTGTCATTTCGCTTCACTTCGTGTAGCTCCCGATGAGCGCAACTGTCTGGGATGCGGGTATTAAAGCTGCCGGAATAACCAAAAATCTAGCGTTCTTATCTTTCTTGTCTGTCATCACATGTTGAAGTCTACCTACTCATAAGAACGTACTGATCAAGCCTGATACAGGTTCAGATTGGTAGGTTCGGACTTTTTGCAAGAAGCCGCGGTCGAAACGTAAAAGCATCACTAATGAATTCTTCTAATCTGATGCAATCAAGGTATTGAACCAAAAAGTGGGGAAATGCTCATGCTGAGGGAGTGCGGAAAGTGTTGTTGTGTATTCGCTGGTGTATCCTTGGTCCTGCAATCGTATTTATGAAAGGTGCTTTTACATCATGATGCAAACATGTATAGGAATTGCAAATCATGTGGAAAAGAGTTCCAAGACTTTAATGTAGGAGTGGTATATTCAAGTGCTGCCAAAGGCGTTCTAGTCTTTTGCTCAGATGAATGCTGTAAGGATTATCTTAATTCATCCAATAAAAGATAAAGTAAAAACATCTTGTTATTGGTTGCACCCTTAAATACAGCTTTTTTTCACAGTCAAAGTAACCATGGAAAAGATAAAGAAAAGAAGGAAAAGTTCGACAAAGAAAAGCGCACAGTCAAAATCAGGGTACAGAAGAAGGTCTGCCTAGTAATCTTGGGAAATTAGTGACTATCGTTAACATCTAAAGGTGCACGCCTGAGGCGAACAGTACCTCTGTGGAGCTTCGTGAAAAGACAACAATTACTTCTTTCTTGCCTACGCTCCGTGCACTGTGTTGATAGTAAGATAAAATATTATCTTGTAGCACAAAAACCGAAATCACGACTTAATTCCCTGTTACTCCCTGTGCAACCAAGACTGAATAACATCCAAGACCACATTCTTCGCAAATTGGTTTCGCGGCTTTGTTGTTAGCACTACCAATGCAGCAAGGACGCTTTACTCTACCCAAATGATCTAGTGCGAGTATGGCCCAGGACGGGCACTGCACCGGCGTTGTTCCGATTCCGCCCCAATTGCCCTTCATCAGTAACAGATGTTTCTTGAAATTAACTACAAATTCCGGATACTTTTCGTGAAGTTCTATCAGGGTATCTACCACTTCATTGCGCTGTTTTCCAAATGGCAGCATCAATGGGTCGCCCTTAACAAATGGTGTGTGAAACTGAAATGCTATCTTGTTGACCTTTCCTCTCCATTCATGCACAAGGTCAGTTACTGTGTCATAGTTTAGGGAATTGATCGTCATTGATAACCAGATATCCTTCCACGCTGGCTTGCTACCACCAAGGCGCGGTCCTCCTGCTATGTAATCTAGGATGTTTTGGCGTGTCTTTGCGTACGAATAGCTACCTCTAATTGCATCATGCGCTTTTTCCGTTCCATCCAATGAAACCCAGTAAAAGTACAGATTTTCAAATCGCTTCAGTGGAATAGTACCATTTGTTACCACGCAAACTCTTCTTGGCATTTCCTCACAAAATACCTCGATTATATCAGGTCGTAATGTCGGCTCTCCACCTACAAGGGTTACAAAGAACACATGCTGCTTTTTGAAGGTGTTTCGGATTATGCCACGCCAATCTTCAGCTGATAGGTCTTTTTCGCCTTCCTTCCTGTTTAACCACCAATAACAATGGCTGCAATGCAGATTGCAAATGTTATTGACATCCACGGAACCGTAAAGCGCAGCTTTCGAATGGAATATTCTGATCCCGATGTATTTTGTCAAGAAGTCGATGTAACATGGCATCTCATGCATGATGTCAGTTATCCCACGGCCGTAAACGAGATCTACCACAAAACCACTACTACATCACATTATACGTTCAAACTTCTATTAAAGCCCGGTATTGGGGCAAGATCAAAAGGAAGAGGAGTAGAGGGTTGAAAGAATGTTAAACGCTCCCTTAAATCTCCATGCCATCCATACCTCCCTTCCCGCCTGGAGGTCCTGATGGTCCAAATAGACGGAAAAATCGGCTATATTATAGTACATGCTTGTTATGACTGCATGTCTGCCCATTACGGAATAAATGATTATATATGATTTGAAAATCTAGTCTTTTCGGTGCCGTCGTAGCTCAGCCTGGGAGAGCACTCGACCTTTTTGGGGTGAAGCTGAAGACCGAGCTGTCGTGAGCTCAAATCTCACCGGCGGCACTTCAATATTACAGTTATGCCAATGCCATTTCTATTTTTATTTAGAAATCTTGTTCACTAGCTTGGCGACATCGTCTATTATCCTGCCCGAGGCAGCCATGTGACTCTTGGCGTCAAATATTGACTGGAGCTCCTTCTTTGTGAGACGCTTTGAAATGCTCGCATCCTTTGCCACGGCATCGAAAAAGTGCTCTCCGGATTCAATGGTTGCAAACGCAACCCGCTGGATGTCCCGGTAGGCGTCTAGGCGCGCGACGCCTTTCTTGACAAGGGCTTCAAGCACAAACTCGGCGTATATCTGCCCCTTTGTCATTTCGATATTAGATTTTATTTTCTCTCTGTTGATATTTAGTTCCGAAATCACCTTGATCATCGAATTGAACATTTCGTCAAGCAGTATGGCGCCCTCTGGAAATGTGAATCGCTCGTTGGCCGAGTTCGAAAGATCGCGTTCATGCCACAGCGCAATATTTTCCATCGAGACGCTGACAAGGGAACGGAGGATTTTTGCCAGGGAAGAAACTCGTTCGCTTTTGATGGGGTTGCGCTTAACCGGCACTGCGCTGCTGCCCATCTGACCTTTCCTGAAAGGCTCGGCAGCCTCGCCAATCTCGGTCCTCTGCAGATTCCTTATCTCTATCGCTATTTTGTCAAGAGTTGAGCCAATGAGCGCTATCAGAAACTGCATTTCTGCGAATCGCTCTCTGGGAATAACCTGTGTCGCCGCTTCCACAGGGTACAGCCCGAGACTAACAGCTACTGCCCTCTGTACTTCCAGCGCCCTGTCCCCCATAAGAGACCCGGTTCCCACAACTCCAAGAGTCTTGCACATGAGGAAGCGCTTCTTTCCCTCTTCGATTCTTTCGAAATGCTTCGCCATTTCCGCAGCAAAGACGGCAAATTTCAAGCCAAAAGAGATGATGCTGGCGTGTTGGCCGTGGGTCCTGCCTACAGATGGCGTGCCCCTGTATTCGACCGCCTTGTCCGAAAGAAGCGATGCAAGTTGGGCTACTTTTGCCTGGATGATCCTGAAAGCGTCCCGCATTTGCATACACGTAGATGAATCAACAACGTCATTGCTAGTCAAACCATAGTGTATCCATGGTCTTGACTTGGCCGAGATCTGCTCGCTTAAAGCCTCTACAATTGCAGCAGTGTCATGCTCACTTGCCGCTTCAAGCTCCTTGACTCGGGCTAAAGTTACTTTCCCAGACTTTGCAGCATTTTCAATTTCTCTCGCTGCATCGGCGGGAATGATGTCTATTTTTGCCTGCGCCTTCGCAACGGCAGCCTCAAAATCCAGCTGGTACTGCAACCTCTTCTCTTCTTCAAAGATTCTGCGGATCTCTTGGCTACCGTACCTGCCCGAGTCTATCGGCAGTATTGGCATCTAGGATTAGAGGCAGTTTGTGATGAAAATAAACGTTGTTGGATTCATCTGTTCGCGTCGTTGCCGCGACATATTTTGCGACCGACAGGCAAGGCTTTATAATAACATCAAAAGACAATTGAGTAGCAGCCTTGAGCGAACTCGTCACAAAAAGCGGCAACCATAAAGTCAGGAAGATAAGCGATCTAGAATTCAGGATTGACGCAAACCCTGACAAGGGAATGAAGGTCCCGGTTACGATTTACGCTAATGATTCATTGATAGCCAAAATGATGACTGACAGGACGATAGACCAGGCGGCAAATGTCGCAACTCTTCCGGGAGTGCAAAAGCATGTTGTCGTATTGCCAGACGGCCACGAAGGCTATGGCTTTCCTGTGGGAGGAGTAGCCGCGACAGACCTCGAGGAGGGAGTAATAAGTCCCGGCGGAGTCGGCTATGACATCAATTGCGGTGTCAGGCTTGTGCGGACTAACCTGACTGAAAATGATCTGCGCCCACGGCTCAAGGACCTTGTCAACGACCTGTTCCGCTCGATTCCATCAGGGGTCGGAAGCGAAGGCTCAGTGAAATTATCCCGGTCAGAACTCGACGAGCTCTTGGTCGAGGGGGTACCCTGGGCTCTCAAGCGCGGATATGGCACCGATCAAGACGCTGAAGTTTGCGAGGAGGGAGGCAGCATGGCAGGGGCAGACCCTGCCAGCGTTTCCGACACCGCGCGGAAAAGGGGAGCGTCGCAGCTTGGCAGCCTCGGTTCCGGAAACCATTTTCTTGAAGTGCAAAAAGTGGATAGGATATTTGACGAGCGAGCCGCCAAGGCGATGGGAATAGAACGCCCTGGCCAGCTGACTGTGCTGATTCACTGCGGCTCGCGCGGATTTGGTCACCAGGTATGCACTGACTATTTGCGCGTCTCAGAATCTGCGCTTCGAAAACATGGTCTGACCCTTGCCGACAGGGAACTTGCATGTGTCCCGAATAATTCCAAGGAAGGCGAGGACTACCGAAAGGCGATGTATTCAGCTCTCAATTTTGCCTGGGCTAACAGGCAGATGCTCACTCACTGGACACGCAAGGCATTTGAGCGCGTTTTCCAGAAGTCCCAAGAAGCTCTTGGGATGGACCTAGTTTACGATGTGGCACACAACATTGCCAAGGTAGAGCGCCACAGCGTGGATGGCGAGGGAACCCGCGATGTCGTCGTTCACAGAAAGGGAGCCACAAGAGCGTTCCCGGCAGGAATGGAACAGGTGCCAGTCAAGTACCGCGGGATCGGCCAGCCCGTCATAATACCCGGGTCGATGGGCACGGCAAGCTGGATCCTGCTTGGAGGCAAAAAGTCGCTTGACCTGAGCTTTGGCTCAACGGCCCATGGTGCGGGGAGGACGATGTCCAGGTCCGCGGCAAGGCGCAGTTACACGGCCGAAGGCGTCAAAACCGGCCTGGAGTCTAAAGGAATCTACGTCAAGGCGCTTACACGGGACGGTCTGGTGGAAGAGACGCCCGAAGCCTACAAGGATGTGGACGCTGTGGCCGACGTTTCGCATTCGCTTGGAATAGCGACAAAGGTGGTCAGGCTAGTTCCGATCGGGGTGATAAAGGGATGACTCCTCCTTCCGAAGATCCGGACATCGAGATTATCAAGGCCCGCAAACTGAAAGAGATGCGGGAAAAGGCCGCAGCCCTTGAAAGGGCAAAGGCGAACAGCGCCGCGCGGCAAAAAAAACAGCGCAAGCCTCGTGACATTGTTCTTGGGTATCTGTACGACAGGGGCGACGAAGTGCTGCGTCTGGCTTACGAACAATACCCGGCGCAGACAGAGCCGATCGTCGCGAAGATAGCCGAACTGATCCTGACAGGCGAATTAACAGAAAGGATATCCGGCGGCGAGCTGCTCTCGCTCTTTCGCTCCGTGGGGCTGCGAATCAGGGTGGACACCACGATTAAGATCGAAGACAAGGGCAAGCTCATCTCATTCTCTGAAAAGCTAAAGCAGCAGAATGATTGACTTGATCATCGGGACGTTTATCCTCGATTTCCAGACGGTTGACTTTGAATCTGACTCCAAGGTGGTGCAGGAATTCCTACTCGAATTGCAAATGACCTGCGAGCTTGAAAATTCGTTTGCGCTGGACGACCCGGTGTCCAGCGCCGGTTGGTCGTTTGCAAAACTGTTCCTTTCAGGTCAGCTTGCCGAAAAAATATACTCGCTTCGTGGATATGAAATCGATGGCTCTAAAGGAAAGAAATTCGAGGACAGGTTTATCGCGTGGCTTGGAACTCAGTTGAAAGACAAAGGGTGCGGAGCGCAGGTAAAAATGGCGCGGGAAATGAAATCGCTCTAGACTCTGCGACCCCTTCTTCCGCCGGGCTTTCTTGTAGTGTCGTGCGGGATGGGAGTCACGTCGTCTATCCTCCCGATCCTAAAGCCAGCCCTTGCCAGCGCTCTGATTGCGGCCTGGGCTCCCGGACCGGGTATTCTCGGGCCAACTCCTCCCACTGCCCTCACCCGTATGTGGAGAGCGCTGATGCCCTTTGACTTGGCAACGTCGGCGGCAGCAACGGCCGATTTCATTGCGGCGTATGGAGATGATTCATAGCGGTCGGCAGTAACGTGCCTGCCGCCAGAGCTGAACGAAATGGTTTCGCTCCCGCTCAAATCGGTAATGTGAACGAGGGTATTATTGTAACTGCTAAAAATGTGGGCTACTCCCCACTTGATCTGGGTAATCGTGTCGACCGGAGTTTCAGACATGCACTTACAATCGCTTCTTTAGAGGGTTAAAAACCTTATCGCCGAATGAAGTGAAGATATCCGCGATTCTCAAGCAGCTTTTTGCCTGCAAACACTCTGCCCTTTCCTTTCCGAACCACGCCTATTGTATGGATCTCGACGCCTGCTTTTCTTGCCGCAGTCCTTGCTTGGGTCAGCTTTGACCTGGGAATGGTAGCCACAATTTCGTATTCTTCACCGCCATGAAATACTAGCTCTTCTGCGTCAAGGTTGTTTTGACGCGCAAAGATCTCCACCCCTGGCACGGCAGGGAGCTTTTCTATCAGCAGGTCAACCTTGCCATTTGCTGCGAGTTCGTAAAGCGAGGTCGCAAGGCCGTCGCTTGAATCAATAGAAGAAGAGAAAAACTTTGCCAGCGCCTCTCCAAAGCGCTGCCGTGGCACAGGCTCCAAGACGGAGTCAATTGCTCGGATTCTAAACCCTCCTAACGACTTTGCATTTTGAGTCATGATTGCCAATCCTACAGGAGCAAGTCCGAAAAGGCCGGATAACACGACCACATCGCCCGGCCGAGCGCCTTTCCGAGTAGGCATTTTTCTTCCAGCGAGAGTCCCTATCATGCAGCAGTCAATAACAAGGTCAGTGGCTTCGTTCGTGTCGCCGCCGACTATCTTTACGCCAAACTCTTTTGAAGCGCGGGCAAAGCCATATGCAAGCCCTTCCACGTAAGGGCGCGTGCAATTTCCTGGGATGCCAAGCGACACCATGGCAGCCAGTGGCATTGCGCCCTTAGCAGCCAGATCGCTAGCGCAAGAAACTATGCTTTTTCTGGCCACCTGCCATGGATGCATTCCTTCCGGCACATCCGTGCGCGCAACCAGCATGTCGCACTTCATGACAGTATTTTTGTCAACCGCGGCGACGTCGTCGAGATCCTGTATTCCAATAGTGCTCGTTAGGATCCTGATGATCTCTCTTTCATCTAACCTTTTCATAGACTGCCTGGACCTTTTCGCTCGCCTTTTTGAAAAGCGCCTGCGCGTCGTCGGTTCTTGATTCGACAGATATCCTGATGGCATGCTCTGTGTTTGACGGCCTGACCAGGATCCACGAGTCATCGTCTATCATTGCCTTAACCCCATCGTCTGTCGTTATCGAAGACGACTCTGCTTTCATCATTTCTGAGAGTTTATCAATGACAGCTTTGTGCAGCGACGAATCCGCCGGAATCTTTGATCTAACCTGCGCGTATCGAGAAGCAAACCTTAGGCAATCATCAATTATTTTCTTGTCCAGAGTGGAAATCGTAGCTGCTGCCAATAGGCCATCTCGGCACTTGTTAAAGCGCGGCATGATAAAGCCTGCGCTGCTGCCCTCCCCTCCGGCCTCTGCCTCTACTTCAAGCATTCTTCGGACGACGTTTGCTTCGCCTACTTTGGAATACGAGACTTTGCCTTTCCTTTCTGTGACGTACTTTTCAATGGCAATACTTGTGTCGATGCTTACCACAAAATTCTTCATGCCCAACTCGGCCGCGCGTGCAACGCAAAGAAGAAGGGTAGAATCAGGGTTCAATTTTTCCCCGGCCTCGTTGACAACCACCAGCCTGTCGGCATCCAGGTCCAGGGCAAAGCCGTGATCTAGATGGCTAGACCTTACTAGCGCGCTTAGGTCAGTGAGCGAGTCCGCTGTAGGATCGGGACCCCTGGATGAAACGCCGGGAATCGCATTAACAGTATAGTACTGGTGGCCAAGTTTTTTGAACAGACGCTCTGCATAGCCGCAGGCAGCCCCTCCTCCTGGGTCTATCCCAACATTGACTTTTGCGGCTGCTGCTTTGCCTGTCATTTCTGCAATGTCGTCAACATAACTCGAAACAGCATCAAATTCAGTTCCAAATTTGCCCGCATAAGAGGGAGAAGCGGCGAGCATCGCCCCGAGCTCGTCCTCAAACAGGCCTCGACCTTCAATGATGAACTTCAGCCCGTTCCATTCCAGCGGGTTGTGGGAGGCAGTTACCACCATGCCAGCGCCATACTTGATGGCTTCCCTGAACGCTGCCGGCGTAGGTGCCACACCCAAGTTGTAAACATCGATTCCCGAAGACATCAGGGCTGCAGCTGTTGTCTGGGATATTATTCTGCCCGAAGGGCGCGTGTCGCGCGCTAATACGCATTTGCCGGACCTGATCATCGTCGCGAAAAGCCTGGCAAACTTTTCAACTGCATGAAGGTCAAGGTCCTGTCCATAGATTCCCCTGACACCAGAGATCGATACCTTCAAACGGTGAAAAAATGATGCCGCCCGTATTTAATGTCGGCGCCCTGAACGATTAAATAAAGAACGTTGGAAGTTGGCATGATCGCCCTAGTAGCTCAGCCTGGCAGAGCGAAGGTTTCGTAAACCTTAGGTCATGGGTCCGAATCCCATCTAGGGCTTGATAATTTTATCGACCGCTCGAGTACCATGTGATTTATTCCGCCAATCGCCTGGCTTACATATGTGATATCCTTTCCCAATTTTTCCGTTACATACAGGGCAGAGCCGGGGAGGAACAACTTTCTTTGGGACGCCTTGTATATTGCCCCTCCAAACCTCGTCATATGCTTTTTGAAGCGCGTTAAGTTTAGCCTGGAGTTGGGGAATATCCCTCCTGGCTTTTTTATTGCGCATCCGGAGTTGAACCTTTCGTATCTTGCGATCCAAGTCCCTTAGTTGCTTCTTCCTGATGTGCCGGTTAGGATCTTCCAACACTGACTTTAGCTTCATTCGTAGTAATAATAGCATATGTTTAAGGAGGAAAGCAGTTCCATGCGTCAGAATTTAGTCTTTGTACTACAGCCTTATCTTTTCGTACATCCCGAGGAATTCCTTGCCTTTATCCGTAGTGGTATATGACCTGTCCTTCCTGTCGAAGTCCAAGAGGTGTCTCTTCACCAGGAGATCGATGTACTCGCAGCACTGCTGATAGGACATGTACGCTGTAAACATGATCCTTGTGAAGTTTGATCCTTCCAACGCGGCCTGCAGCACGGCTGCAATCATGTCAGTCCGCGACCGGTGCCTTCTCCCCAATTATTCCATATCACTGCAATGTAGCAGCTATTAGAACATTTTCCCAACTTTACAGTAGAATGTTGTTTTCAGGGGACAAGCACCGCCCGGGCCTCAACCTCCGATTTCTTGAGCCTCTTCAGCACGTTATTTGCTTCTTCCAGCTTTTGGGTTTCAATCACCACCTTGAGATCAGAATCTCTTGCCAGCTGCACTAGATCGGCCATGTCCTTCCTTGAGCCAATGACGCTACCCTTGATTATTTTCTCATCAAAGGTCGGAAACTCGGAAATGCTGCCTAGGACTCCAATTACCACTATCCCTCCCTTTTTTACCGACTTGATTGCGGCGTCTATTGCTTTGTCTGAAGGCGCAAAAACGATCGCGCTGTCTAGCAGCCCTTCGTCCTTTGCGAGCTGCTTCAGGAACTGCCCTTGCGGGTTTTGAAATACCACGACATTGTCTGCACCCAGCTTTTTTGCCAATTCGATGTGATTCTTGCTCCTTGATGTCGCAACCACCCTGGAGCCATAAAGTTTGGCTATCTGGATTGCCAGGTGACCAACACCCCCGATTCCGAAAATTCCCACCGACTTACCTGCCGCGGGTTCGGCAGCCTTTACCGCCTTGTACGCTGTTATGCCTGGACAAAAGAGCGGAGCCGCATGTTCTGAATCGATGCTGTCGGGAATAGGCGTGACAAATTGTTCGTTTGCAATGATGAATTCTGCATAGCCCCCCTGGACGGTCTCGCCTGTTATTTCCGCGTTCTCGCACAAATTTTCCCGCCCGGCAAGGAAGTACTCGCATTTCAGGCATGATCTGAAGTGGGGTTGAATGCCGACTCTTTCCCCCAACTCGATGTTCCTTACACGGTCGCCTGTGGCCTTAACCACTCCGACCACTTCATGGCCTGGTACAAGGGGAAGGCGCGACGGCACGCCGTATTTCTTCCAGTCTCCTTCGATCAAGTGGAGGTTTGATCTGCACACCCCGCAAGCCTCTATCTCGAGCAATAGGTCGCTTCCGCCTTTTATTGACGGTTTGTCTATCGACATCAGCTTGAGCGGGTGAGTTTCTATCGGAGCAATCTTTGTCAACACCATCGCTTTCATTTTGTCTGACAATCAGCTGTCTCCTTTGGTGGCTGATAGAGTATCGGTGCAGCAAAGCATGTACGAGATCAGCGTGCCTGCACTCTCTACCTCTTTCTGGATTATCCGTTCGCGCAGCGCTCCAGTTGTGAGGATCTCAATGTCGATATCCTCTCCGCCGTCATGTTTTGTGTTACCCTGGGTAAGGCCGGTTGCCTTCAAGACATGCACAGTTTGGTTCGACCGGCTTACGGACGGATGGTATCTGTAGACGTATTCTAGCCGCCCTGCCTTGTAGCCCGTCTCTTCTTCAAGTTCTCTCTTTGCAGTCTCAGAGGGATCTTCGCTTCCTTCAACATGGCCCGCGGGAAATTCTAGAAGAACCTTCCCGAGGGGATACCGGTACTGCCTAATCATCACAAGTTTGTCATTGTCAAGAAAAGGGACGACGATTACAACATCCGAAGCGTGATACTTTGTATAGGTAATGACCTTGCCCTTTGACGTTCGTACCTTGTCTTGGTAAACCTCCATGAAGGTAGCCCTTCCGTCGCCGGCCTCTAGAATCTTGCGACTCTCCAGGCACTCCCAAGAATTTTTCATTTCAGCGCCGATATATCGCAACCGCTGATAATAAATCAAATGC
>Ga0184633_10000468_pt1 | contig 14686 bp, 21 predicted proteins | sample PLM31_170_b1_FD_133156 | JGI IMG/M metagenome (GOLD analysis project Ga0184633, IMG submission 133156) | Groundwater sediment microbial communities from an aquifer in East River, Colorado, USA - PLM3-1_170_b1 | ecosystem: Environmental > Terrestrial > Soil > Riparian zone | place: USA: East...
AAGATGCATGTTTGGCATCTGCGAGTGCAAGAGCTTTCGGTCTTTGAGCCAGCGAAATACTAGCCGCCCTGACCTTCAACTACCATCATCGTAAGGCTGGATTTGACGCTGTTCATTGACCGAACTTTCCCTATGACCTTCTTTATGCCGGCTTCCGAGTCGGAGGTTACCTTTGCGATTACATCATAAACGCCGAAAACACCCTTGACTTCGGAAACGCCGGAAATTGACTTTAATTCCTTGATCACTCCTTCCTCAGTCCCAAGGTCACAGTTAATGAGAACATAAGCCTCTGCCATGATGTCCACAACGTCATTATCGGTGGAAACTAATAAACAGTTGCCGGCGTCGTATTAAGTTATAACCTCGAACGCCTATAAATCACACGTATGAGTTCAGATGCTACAGCGAGCAATTCAACTGGAGTTCCCGCTGAGCTGCTGCTTGCCAAGTGGATTGACCGGTTTTTCGCCTGGCTGATTGATTTTATCATAGTAAACACGGTTCTTTGGGCCGTATTTGCCGCGCTAGCACTGCCGTTTTGGCCGAATGGAGCTCCGGATACATGGTTCAGGGGAGACGCGGGTCCTGCGACCTGGGCAGTTGCAAGCTTGGTATTCTTTGTGTACTGGATATACTTTGAATCCACCTCTGGCCAGTCGCTCGGCAAAATGGCTTTGCGCTTAAGGACTACTGATCTTTCTGGCAACAAGCCAGACATTAGAAACGTTGCCATACAGTCCTTTGGCAAGGCGTTCCTCTTACCGGTTGACCTGATTCTTGGCTGGATATTTACAAATGACAAGAGGCAGAGGATATTCAATAGGGCAGCCAATACTATCGTGATCAAGGGTGGAAAAGAACAGAATACAGCAAACATTCGCTATGTAAAGGAGTAACCTGCTTGACAGCTTTCGTGTAATTTTCATACATACACACAGATAAATTGGGCAAAACTCGATGATGATGTCTCCGCTCTCACGAGTTTGAATTTAGAATGTTCAATGCAAATACCGCACTTTCGATTCAACCGGGCATTTTAGCTTTATCGCTAGTTTCGTTAATAGTCATGATGGGATCCAGCATGCCGACGCCGTCACTCCCGCTTTATGCTAGCCAGTACCCAGGGTCCAACGAGTTGCTGGTGGGAGCAGTGATCGCGGGATTCGCAATCGGGAGGCTTGCATTTGATATTCCCGCCGGATTTCTGGCTGACAGGTTCGGGATGAGCCGAACCATGAGCCTAGGTCTGGGGATCATTGTTGGCGCGTCTATCCTTGCTGGCATGGCACCGAACTATTGGAGTCTTTTCTCCGCGCGGATTCTAGAAGGCATAGGCTCGTCCATCTATGTTAGCGCTGCTATTGCATATGTTATCCTCGCATCGGATTCGTCAAAGCGAGGAACGACCATGGGCACATATCAGTCGATACTCATGCTAGGCCCTATCATCGGTCCAATAGCGGGCGCTCCGGTTGCCATCCTATTCGGCTACAATGCCCCGTACTTTGCCTTTGCCGGCATGATGGCAATTGCTCTGGCAGTAATATCATATCTGGCTTGGAAGGGTAGGTTCAACGTCAAGAGCAGCATCGCAGTCGCTGGAGGCTTCCATGGGCCTCAAAGCCCCAAATTGTCCTTGTACATCAATACAGCCGGCATTGCGACCTTTGGTTTCGCTTTCCTGAGGTCCGGCGTCTACACTACTGGCATGCCGCTCTTTGCCTACGGAAGCCTAGCACTCAGCGTGTTTGATGTCGGGATAATCCTTACGGTAGCATCGCTTGCCAACCTTGGCGCATCGTATTTCTCCGGCAGACTTACCACCAGGTATGGAATGCGTAAGCCTCTGTTCGGGGCAATTCTCTTTTCAGCACTGCTCGTAGGCCTCATTCCGATGTCAAATTCTGCTATTCAACTACTGGTCATTATGACGCTCATAGGAGTCTCTTCAGGGTTCTTTGGCCAATCGATCGCTTGGGCTGCCGAACAAATAGAAACAAAGGTCAAGAATGGAAGATTAACGGCAGCTACTAATGCCGGCTCTATCATCGGCGTCCAATCACATGTTACACGTGGCATCGGCTTCAACCGCATGATAGGAGATGTGGGGCTGATTCTCGGTCCTCTTTTCGTAGGATATCTTGTCTCCCTCTTCAGTAAGGATCCGATGTCATGGTTCATCTCCTTCGGCTTGACAAGCGTCATTCTTGGAGCAGTTTCCTACTTCATAATTGGACCCTTCGGAAGAAAGTCAAGCAGGTAATACCAGCCTTCTAGTATAGAGATATGGATTCCGCCTCTGTGTTCGGCTTACAGCGAGCTTAAATCAACTAACCTTCCCATATTCTTGGGCGAGATTTGGCGCTTGTCTGATGTTACTCACATGGGCATCTTTAGGAGAGGAGCCAGAGGCACTATTGACATTGTGTCAGACATACTTGGTCTATGCGGCTCTCCAACAAGAAAAACAAGCATAATGTACAAAGCTAATTTGAGCCACCAGATGCTAAAGTTCTACCTGTGGCACATGGCGGAACTTGGCTTGCTTAAACAATCCGAAGACTCGAAATTTGTCATAACAGAAAAAGGCAATGAGCTCCTTTTTTACTACCATAAAGTTGGCACGATATTGGCAGGTCTGGGTTACGGCAGGAACGGTCAGTTCATTATCCAACAAGGCCCAAGTGACCAAGATTCTTGCCGTATCTTAAAAGGCTAAGCTCAGCGAGCTCAGCATTGCAGAATTGCGACGGACTTATCGGCATCTCGGCGCGTGGACCCTCTGTATATTTATTTAATGAAGCTATAATGAAAGTGCAGGAGATCTATGTGCCGGCTGAAATCATGTTGATGCTAAAGAACTTGCACGCGTCCTATTTGCGCGACAACGAATACGACGAGGGAGACCTGCTATTCTATAGAATTAACTATAGACTCGCAGAAGCATTTGGCATTACAATTTACGAGGCAGAGCAGCTCCATTCGCTGTATCACAAGGACGCACCTCGCAGAGTCTCCGAGGGCTACTGCGACACTTGTAGAAAGGTAGTTACTTTCATCCCGATAATCTACGGGATTCAGAGCAGCGACATGCCGAAAATGAGAGCGGCTGAAAAAGAAGCTAGGCTGATCGTTGGCGACATGGAAAGTGTAAGACAAGGGTCAAGAGCAGCAATGTTTGGATGCAAGATATGCAAGACAAATCTTCCAAAATACGGCGTTCTTTAGGAATTTTCGAAAAGGTTATTGCCCTACTTGCTGGATAGCTTGTAGCGATGCAAAATTCCATCAACGCTTTGATTGCCTTTGCTCTACTAATCGGGATTGTCGGGGCCTCGTTCGCATTTGTAGAAGCACCCACGGTCGCATGGCTTGGAATTCGGGGCTCGAACCTAACGCCGGCCATTGCGGCGCAGATGGATCTGGAGCAACAGCAGGGTTTTCTAATTTTCATGGTAGAGTCCGGAAGCCCAGCAGACGCTGCAGGCTTGAGAGGTGGCAATCGGGTAGTTGTCATTGATGGAGTAGAGGTCACACTGGGCGGAGACGTGGTAATAGGCATCGACGACAGAACGGTATTGGTCGCCGACGACATCCGGCTTGTTCTAGATCAAAAGGAAATTGGAGACAACATCAAGTTCACTGTTATACGGGGTACTGGAACACGCGAGATAAATGTCATCTTGGGAGAAATGCCTTGATGCCATTTGCAGGTTCCTCAACTGGCAGCTAAGATCAAAACGACGTTCAGGTTTTTACTTTCTGGCTATAGATCCTTTTCAGACCTTCAAGCAGGTCTCTTATTTGCTCGTGGGTTGGATTCAAATCCTTGATTTCTTTCACCTTCACGTTTAGCATTGCAAGTTGGCTGAAGATTTCCTTGTCTTCAAGTATGTCTAGTAGCGTGTCCAGATCAAAGGGCTTTTGAATGAGCTCGACTACCTGGTTCAATTGCTTGATAGAGTCCACAAGGGCCTCCCTGGTGAATGCAGATGCAAATATGACGCGCTGGCGGGGATTGACAGCCAAAATATGTTTTGTCACTTCCATTCCGTCTTTCTTGGGCATTCTATAATCCAGCACTACGGCATCAAAGGGAGAAGTCGTGTCGGATCCCGATTTAAGCTCTTCTTCGTACAGTCTAAGACATTCTTCGCCATCTCGGGCCGTCACAACTTTGTGGCCGCCTCCTTCAAGCGCCATCCTGTACTGCATCAAGATCACTGGCTCGTCTTCAGCTACGAGAATCTTCACATTCTCTGATCTAGATATCGCGTATTTAGTTATTGGTATGTAAGCAGGTCTTAACCATGGCTCCATTTTGCAACAATCGAACTTTCGTAACTTATCTGGGATATCGCCTTAATACAAGCAGAACCTATCCACTTGTATGAGATCCAAGATCGTTGAGGCGCCCCCCGGCCCGAATGCCAGAAAAATAATCGAGGTCATGAAAAGAAACTGCTATGATTCCACCTTCACTTATCCACTTGCAATCTCTGACGGACATGGATGCATTATAGAGGACGTGGATGGAAATTCATTTCTAGATTTTACTTCGAATATTGGCTCGTGCCCTCTTGGATACTCCCACCCCGAAATAATGCAGGTTCTGGCAGAGTATTCAAAAAATGGCGCCCACAAGATTGCTGGACAGGATTTTTACTGCCAAGAGCATGCTGATTTATCAGAAAAGATACTCTCCACACTTCCGACTGGATTCAAGACCTTTTTCGCAAACAGCGGCGCAGAAGCAGTGGAAAACGCAATAAAGATCGCATACAGAAAGATGTCCAGAGAAACTCCCTCAAGCTTTCCGGGGATGTCATGCGTTAATGCATTCCACGGACGGACGCTTGGAGCGCTTAGCTTTACGTACAGCAAGCCCGTACAGAAGACCGGATTTCCCGAGCTTCCCGTTCTGCGAATAAAATTCTGTACATCCGATAGCGATCCCGAGATCGGCGCGGCGGAAAACATATTGAAGCACAACAAAGTTGCCTTTATTCTGAGCGAGGTAGTCCAGGGCGAAGGAGGATACAACATCGCAAGTAAAAAGTTCATGGAAAATCTGCGAAGGTTCTCAGAGGAGTATGAAGTACCCCTAGTTCTTGATGAGGTTCAGTCGGGTATGGGGAGGACGGGAAAATGGTGGGCATACGAACACTATGGCATCATCCCTGACATAATGAGCGCAGCCAAGGCTCTACAAGTTGGCATGGCTGCGTACGACAAAAGATTCGACCCGCTGGAGCAGGGAGCGCTTTCAAGCACATGGGGCGGAGGCGGCAGAATTGACATGGCGATCGGATCAAAAATAATCGAAATAATCAAGAAGGACAAGCTCTTGCAAAATGCATCAGTAATGGGTGAAAAACTGAAGAAAGGCATCGTTGATTTGGCAAGCAGGAAAAAAAGTGGCATCGCCGACGTCAGGGGACTCGGGCTCATGATCGGAATAGAATTTGAATCAAAGGAGGTAAGGGATAGCCATTTAACCAAGGCTTTCAGGAGTGGATTATTGCTTCTTCCAGCGGGACAAATGGCGATGAGGGTGATACCTCCGCCGATAATAACAGAAGAGGAGGAGGCCGAAGGGTTGGAGCTAATGGAGCAAGCATTCCATTCCAGCTAGGGGCCCTTGTGCTCTACCACCGCGTAGAAGGCATTCTTTCCCGAGTCGTCAAAATTCAGGCTAGGAGTCATTATTCGCATTAGCTTTGTTCTTGCACACTCTGCGAGCTTGAAGATAAAACCCTGTGGAAGCTGGATCTTGGTATCCTGCGGCTCTCCCGTCACCGGATTCTTAAAGCCCTCAAGCTGGACATCCATTATCTCCTGCACTGAAAAGGCACTCTTCTTTCCATCTATTTTCACATTGATATCCACGAACTGAGGGTCGAGCACATACTTGAGTGTGCCAGAAAATATCGCAAATGGGCCATCTCCCTTTGCCTTCCCAGAAAAGATGTTAATTATCGCATCCTTTTGTTCTCCACTCGCTTTTCTCGTTATGAAGAGCTGCGCTGTTCCGTTGCCCTCGTGTATGGCCTTTGGCCAAGATGCAGCAAACACCACGTCAAGGCCGTCTAGCTTCACGCTGCCATAGTTACCGCTCCTTAGGTGATACAAGTTCAAAGCTCTGCAAAAGCCGTATGTCGGAAAACCGCTAAAGTTACAGGGGCAGCCAAAGTCACAGTTGCAGGTTTCTACGTAATCTGCCTTCAAGTACCATTTGGGGATTTGAGTTGTTTTGGACATTTCGCAGACTACTTGGATCCGCAATGCTTTAAGATTTTTGGATAGTCGGGTCTAGTACGCCGTGTACTCTTTGCCAAGAATCTGTGATGCTATTTTCAATTCTAGCACCTCGTTTGCCCCTTCATAAATAGTGGTTGCTCGAGAATCAAGAAAATGCCGCGCTACCCTGGCCGTCTTTACGTACCCGGCAGCCCCGAACACCTGAACGGACCTGTTGGCAGCGTCAAAGGCCGAGTTGCTTGCGTGAAATTTCGCAAGAGCAGCGAGCATGTCAGCTCTACTGCGAAGCTCGGAATATTCGCTATTGCCGCGGCCAAGACGGGCTTGCCAATATTCTCCTTTATCTGTGATTGTTTCGACATACTCATGCAGCTTTTGCCTCGCTACTGCGGCTCTATAAACGAGCCACCGCGAGCTTTCGATGCTCACTGCAATTCTTGCAATGTGATCTTGAATCAGCTGCTTTTTGGCTAGAGGTCCGCCGTGCTGTTCTCTGGTCTTTGAGTATCGCGCGCATTCAGCCAAGCAATCGGTCATTATTCCCACCGCGCCCGCGGCAACGCTTAGTCTGCCATCGACAAGAGCGCTAAACGCGATGCTAAGGCCCTGTCCTTCCTTGCCAAGAAGGTTCTTCTTTGTAACGCTGCAGCTATCGAAGAAGATCTCAGCGTTCTTGACTGTCAGCAATCCCATCTTGTTTTTCATTTCTACCTTTCTTAGCCCGCGCGAATCGCCGTCGACAATGAAGGCAGAAATCTTGCCTGTGCCGGCGTCCTTGGCATAAGTAGTCATCGTTCCGGCGTAGGTGCCATTTCCAATCCAGTGTTTTTTTCCTCTGAGGACATAATGGTCACCTTTCTTTTCGAATTTTGTTACCATGGAAGAAGGGTCGCTCCCTGCAGATGGCTCTGTCAGGGCAAACGCCATGATCTTTTTGCCTGTGACCGTTTCTGGCAGGTACTCTTTCTTTTGCTCTTCACTTGCCCATGATTGCAGGACTAGCTGCCCGATGGAAGTATGCACCGAAAAGAAAGTGCGCATCGAAGCTCCTTCTGCGCCTATTCTTTCGATCGCGAGAGCATAGGTTAACATATCGTACCCGAGCCCGCCATAGATTTTCGAAACAGGGCAGCCGAGCATTCCTAACGGCCCAAAAATTGGAACAATGCGGTCGTTCATCCTCTCATCAAGGTAGCATTTCTCTTCGTATTCGCGTATTGAGCTGCAAGCGCTATCTAGCTTTTGCAGGAATCCTTTCTGTGTTGCAGAGAGGTCAAAGTTCATCACTGAAAGATTGACATAAGGGTCTGGCACATTCTGTGGTTCTGCGCCGTAAGTATAAAAGCCCCCCTATTCTGCAAACAGCTCGACCGCGACCTGGATTTCCATAGCATAACCAATCAGATTTTCAAAATCACAATTATTTTTTCATCCGTTGTACGCGCCGGATTCCATTCCATTCGCCTAGTTTCTGCCAATTCCCGAAATCTAGGGGCCGATACTCGGATGTTTTTGGCCTTCGATCACCATCATCGTCAGGCTTGATTTGATCATGGGCATGGAACGAATCATTGTAATTACGCGCCGGATGTCTTCCTCTGAATCTGCGTTAATTTTGACTATCATGTCATAGACACCGAAAACTCCCTTTACTTCGGATACTTCAGGAATCACCATTAATTTCTGGAGAATTGCCTCCTCCAAACCAAGGTCGCAGTTAACAAGAACGTAGGCTTCGATTCCCTCTGTTGTCGCCTGTACTTTTGAAGCTGTTTGCAGCTTTCGTCTAAAGTGCTGCAGCGTCTGCTGAAGTTTGTAGATTATTTCCTCGTCACGGACGAGGCCAGATTGCGAATACGCATCAATCGTGAAAATCAGTGCCTTCTCAAGAGCTTCGATTGCCCCTTCTTTCATGTATGCGTCTCTGTCAAGCAAGTAATGCGTCATTAGGCACTGGCGCGACTAATAGCCTTTGTAGCGTAGGCAATAGGTATCCCTTGCTACTGAAAAGCAGACGTTCAAATCAATGCTATCAAAGCTCAATCCGGTGCGTATTCGGAATCTACCTAATACACAGAAGACAAGGGAATTGATTATTATAAAGAAACAGCGAATATGAGATCGTGAAGTGCGACGTCTGTGACAATGAAGAAGCCATACCTTTCAAGTGTCGCTACTGTGGAGGTATGTTTTGCTCCGTACACAGGCTTCCACCAAACCACAATTGCCCGCTACTCGACCGATTTCTGGAGCGTCCAGCCAAAGACCGTGAATTCATCGAGCGCGTCCAAGGTAGGTCAGGATCCTCCCAAGAAAAAGCGGTGGCCTCGATCAAGAACGCCTTGCTCCTCAGATTCTCAAAAATCGAGCTTTTGCATCTGTTTGTAGGAACGGCGCTAGTCACGGCTGTCGGGTTGTCATTTAATGACTATAGGGTCAGATGGGATTTTCTAGCTATTTTCATAAGTGCATTCATGGTTCACGAATTCGGACACAAGTTTCTGGCGCAAATGTATCATGCATGGGCTGAGTTTCGTGTGATTTTATTCGGCGCAGCAATGACGGCGATATCCGCGCTACCTATACTCCCGTTCAAATTCATAGCGCCCGGAGCCGTGTATATTGGCGGTCCTCTTAGCGAAGGCAGGCATGGCCGAGTTGCTTGGATAGGTCCGCTCACAAATCTTGCGATGGGCTCTGGATTTGTAATCGCATACTATTTGTCGGCGTCGCTACCGATTTCCGTACCCACCGGCATTCTCGCCGTGGGTGCGAATTTCAACGGGTGGATCGCCATCTTTAATCTAATACCGTTTATGGGATTGGATGGTTCCAAAATATTCTCCTGGAGCAAAATAATATGGATATTGACAATGGCCGGCGCCATCGGGCTTTTCGTGGCATCCGACCTCATGTCAGGCGGTGGAACGCTAAGATTTCTCACAGGATGGTTCTAGTTGGCAATTCTCCGGGATCCTCCTCGTTTGGAAAAATAGCGCATTGGCAGAATAGAGATGCTCTCAAAGTAAATATCGCATACCACTAGGACGCTCTATAACATTCGTACATGCTTCACATGGATGGCTATTCTTCAAAGGGCATTTCGTGCATCTTTGGATGGTTCAAAATGCTTTGATGCTCAAGAGCATCCGACTTGAAGAGGAACACCACCTTGCATTCACTGCAAAAATAGAGCCTGTCGATTTTTTCTACAGTAAGTCCTGCGTGTGATGGCAGCATACGGCAGTGGCAAGTACGATTCAAGCTATAAACGCTGTGGATTAACATTATAGACGCACAATTGGAAGAATATTTACCTGTTCTTAGGGCTCGCTCGCCACAAAGTTTTAGTTATCTTGAATGATGTAGTTCACCCTAAGAGGATAAAGAAGGCGAAATAGATATGGATCAGCTTCAAAAGATTCTTCTCGCTTCTCTCATTTGTATCTCCGCTGCCAGCTGGCTAATTTCGCGTGTATTCCAGGTCGAAATGATGTCTGCCATGGCGACACCGTACGACCCTGTAGCTGTATCTCTTTTTGTTGCAGTTTGGACGGCGGGAATGGCCGCAATGATGTTTCCCGCAATTTCGCCGGTAGTCCTGCTCTACAGCAGACTCGTTCGGACAGGGAATAGAGGGGCTACTATGGTAGTCGAGGAGCAGAAAAATGGCTTGCATAGCCCGAAGATGATACTGTTCGTAGGTTCGTACCTTGCAGTCTGGGCTGTGACGGGTTTGGTACTCTTACTCGCATGGTCATTCGTTGTAAATGAAGCCATCGCAAATCAGCAGGGGACTTTAGCCATCCTTTATGGCTCGATATTGATAGCTGCTGGCGGTTATCAGTTCAGCCCTCTAAAGTCCAAATGCCTAGGATATTGCGAATCGCCTATGAGTCTTTTCATGAGAAGATGGAGGAAGGGAGTCTCGGGAGCCCTGACTATGGGAACCTACCACGGGCTTTACTGTCTTGGATGCTGCTGGCCTTACTTCATGATTATGGTGGCCCTAGGATGGATGGACATACTATGGATGGCTCTATTCGCGGGAATAATTTTTGGAGAAAAGATATGGTCCAGAGGAATTTGGGTGGCACGCGCGGCAGGAGTAGGGCTTGCGATCGCGGGCATGCTGATTATCGCTGGTCTAATTGCTTCTCCTGAGGTTTCAGATTCAATGATGAACATGCAGATGCCAGGAGCGGAGAATAATCAAGAAAATCAGCCTGCAGCTAGTAGCATGTCAGATTCTCAAGGAGAATTAAATGAAGGCATGCCTTCCATGGATCAGGACATGAGCGAGGAAACTAATCCGGGCATGTCGCAATAGCCTTTCACATTCAGGAATAATCCTTGCGGTTTCAGCTCGCTTGGTCATATTGAACCGTATTACCTTCGATTGGGTATCCCATGTCGATGGTCACCCTCCCAGTGGAGGGCTCCTTTTTATAGACAAACTGTATCCATTACATGATTACCCGGGATAAAAATGGGAGATAAAGACGATTTTTTTGAAGGCTTTTGTAGAGGGGTCCTCGAAAAAGATCACTTCATTCGGTTCGCTGGGATATCGAACCATTTAGGACACCTGGTCGCGACAGCTTATAGGAAAGATCTCGTGCCACTAATGACGCAGGAAGAGACGGCCCGTTATTCAGTTCAGGCTGCGATTCGTGCTGCCACGCGCGACGCTTTTGAAGCAAGAATAGGAGAGCTGAAATTTTCAATAAGTCGTTATGCCAAGCTCGTGCGAGCAACGATTCCGATAAAATCCAGCGGCAAGAGCAAATTCCTCCTTCTCCTGTCGTTCGACGTTGACGCAGAAGCAGATTCGATAATCAACAAAAAGATCCTCCCACACATAATGGATAGCAAGGACTACTTTCTCTAGTTACGGCATCAAGTCGAGTGCCATTTTCAATTCCGATATTTCTTTTTCGACGGCTTTTCTTTCCAACTCGTCCTTGCAACCACGAAGAAGAGTCTCACACGCATTAATCTCTCCGAGCAGGATCTCTTTCTTGTCAAGACAGAGGCTGTGGAATGCATCCATAAATTTGTAGGCAACCCGTTTGTTCTTCTTCTCGCCACAAGTTTTTGCCTCCACAAAGGGGCCTTCCGCTTCCTCGATATTCATGTGGCCACACACTCCTAGAGCGAGGCGCGGGAGCGCAACGGGATGAAATTCAGCAGAGAACCACAGGATGGGCAAGAGCGCAAAGTGTTTTCGTTTATGATCGATGCGCACCAATAGCAGTGATCGCATATTACAAATTGCAAATGAAATCTGTCATAATTTTGAACAAGTAAATTATGGGTAGGCATTGTTTAGTCCTTGGAACGACATACAATTAAAAAATAACGGTGATGAATACTAGAATAAAGTTATGTTTGAATGGATGTCCTCACAGACCTTATGACAGTCGTTCTTGCACCCAACGCTTTTGCGGTATGTTTTTTGCTAATCCAGTGGCCGAAATTCTTGCGTATTTTTAAAGGTAAGCAAACATACATCCCGCTCAGTGGGGTTACGATTCATTTTTCGTATAGATTCGAAAGAATTAGGCCTGCGCACAGGTTGGAATCAAAAGAATCTGGTGACGTCCACGCCATGCGCGTCACTACCGTTAGTTTTGGAGTGATGCTCCTCAAAATCGTTTCATTAAATACTCGACTAGGAATGCGAGTTGGTCCGTCCTATAGCAGAACTATTTTTATCGTACGACCTTTTACCTTATTGGCAATGTGAAGAAGCGCAGTAGCCTTGATATTATTTCGACAATTCTAGAGGCTGGCAACGGCGGGATAGGCAAAACTAGGCTGCTAGAAAAAGCTAACCTGACAACGTCCCAGTTCAAGAAATATGTTGAGCTATTGATTGCAAAAAAACTCCTTGTTGAAAGCAAGGTAGGAGGGCACCCCGCATACAAGACTACGGAGCTCGGAATAAAGTATGTATCACTTTACAGCGCGATAAAGTCGACTCTTTATGTAAAAGCTTGAAAAACACCATAGCTCCGCGTTAATTCAAATATGCCTCCTCAGACAGTCAGATCCCGATGGCAACGACTGGAAGCATAACGACAAGTCTTGGCGAGATCTCTATAGAATTCTTTGATGACGCTGCACCTCGAACTGTTGAAAATTTCAGGAAACTCGCCGGGACCGGCTTTTACGACGGCCTACTGTTCCACAGCATTGTGCCCGGCTTTGTAATTCAGGGCGGCGATCCGAATACTAAAGACGTGGCGAACAAGAGCAAATGGGGAACCGGTGGGCCGGGCTGGAATGTCAAAGCAGAATTCAACAAGAACAAGCATACAAGAGGCGCATTGTCAATGGCAAGGTCACAAGATCCCAACAGCGCTGGCTCGCAGTTCTTCATCGTGCTAAAAGACGCAAATTTCCTAGATGGTCAATACACAGTGTTTGGCAAGGTTACGTCGGGAATGGACGCGGCGGACGGGATTGCAGCACTCAAGACCGACTCGATGGACGCGCCGGTAAACGTCGATCAAGCTCGCATGATTAAAGTCACCATGATTGACTAGCCGCTACCGATGCCGTCCATTACCGCCCTTACCATCGCAACCCACGCCTTCTTGTTATTCGCATCGCTGACACCTAGCATCTTACTTGCAGTCAAGCCGTCGTAAAGCGCAACAAACGCCGACGCAAGACCATTTGCGTCTACATCCTTCCTGATGAAACCCTTTTCGATCTGCCTGTTGAGGTGCTCCACAACAGCATCGTAAACCCGGAGCCTATGCTCGTACATCGCCTTTCTTAGCTTAGGGTTGCGAGAAGATTCGACAACCATCTCCAGCATTATCCTGTCATTGCCCTGTTCGAGTTCTTGAAATTCCTCGAAAAAGCGTTCAGCATCCAATAACATTTCTTCCATTTTTGAAAAATTCGCCGCCTGCTGCCTCTCTTTGATAATCCGAAGGTAATGCTCGCAGATAGCCAAGAAAAGCTCCTCCTTACTGCGAAAATACAGGTAGATAGTGCCCTTGCTCAGGCCCAGCCTTTTTGCAATGTCTTCCATCTTTGTTCTATCAAAACCCGTCTGGGCAAAACTCACGATAGCTGCTTCGATTATTTTTTCTCGTACTTCCGTCTTGTACAGGCCTGTTACCTTGGGCATTGTCCTGACACCCTCGACATAATACGGAACAGAATTGTCTCACGGAATACAATTGGTGAGCATGACTTCCCAGGAGATTGATAATGATTTACAACCAAACATTGTCGGATTGCAGCCAGAGCCTAATAAAGATAACTGACCCGTCAGTCATTTTTGACACCGACGTGCTTTTTTATTCTCCTACAACGACGTCGGCATGATGTTCACGATGATGCCTATCGGCCTCTTCCTTGGTCAAAAATTCCTTTGCACAGTCCAGGCAGCGGAAAGTACCTGATTCGTATTCGGACATCGGTTCTCGACCAGTATCATTGGCCGAGGTTGCTAATAAACAAAATCGATCGTTTTATTAGTTAATAGTATGTTATGCATAACGGGCCGGAGCGGATTGGGAATCGATTACGAATTCCTTCAGAGGTTCTGTTCAGATATTCTTTCGACCGACAAGTCCGTTCGATGGGCAGGCGTGGTGAATAAGAATGGAGTTATCGTATCGCAGCACACAAGGCAAGGTCTGAGGCTACTCCTGACAGAGGAGGAAAACGAGGAGTATGCTGGAAGTGCCATTGCCAGGCAAAAAACGAGGGGAAGATACGAATCCAAGATAGGCACGATGCTCTACGCATTCGGAAGGTACGAAAAGTTGCACCGCGCAACCATTCCGATAAACGAGAACTATTATCTCTTGATAACCATCGACATTGAGGAGAAAAACTTCGATGCAGTCATTATGGACAAGGTCCTGCCAATGATAACAGACAAAAAGGATCGATTCGTAAAGATGGACGATTCAATATAAGCTGCCATCATTTATTGGTATGAATCTGGACAAGATTTGGAAATATTATTTTTAATCGGGCTGGCGCTACCCCAGCCATGAAAAAGGGTGCAATAATTGCAATCGTGATAGCCGCTATCGCAATACCAACCGCCGTATACGCAGCATCGCCGCTTTTCATAAATACATACATCGACGAGCCCGCGCCAGGGACCTTCCCCGATGACAGCATGCAGGATAAGGGTAGCGAAGATGCCCCGATGGAGGACAAGAACGACGGGATGGCAGAAGACGCAGAGCCGGCAGTCTTCACCCCACTATCTGGTGATTTTGTTGGCGTCGGTGACGGTGTTCACAACGCAGAAGGTGTAGCCAAGGTAATCCGCCTAGATGGGAGTAGTACACTTAGACTCGAGGATTTCAGATCGACCAACGGTCCAGACCTTTACGTCTACGTGTCTACTGACAAGACGGCATCAGAGTTTGTCGACCTAGGC